>Ga0136639_10000069_pt1 | contig 29102 bp, 20 predicted proteins | sample AntDrymUQ8592106_2_FD_113739 | JGI IMG/M metagenome (GOLD analysis project Ga0136639, IMG submission 113739) | Polar desert sand microbial communities from Dry Valleys, Antarctica - metaG UQ859 (21.06) | ecosystem: Environmental > Terrestrial > Soil > Desert | place: Antarctica: Dry Valley...
TCAGTCGCTTGAGCTGGGTGAAGGAGACCTGGTGGGCCACGTGGGCGAGGTGGCGGTCCACGAACGCTGCACCCGCTTCAGGGAGACACATGGTCTGCTCCGCGATCGACTTGGCTTTCCAGAACGGGAGGTCGCCTGCGGCGACACGTGCCCAGTGGCGGGGGAGGCGGTAGCGGACCTCGAGGACCGCCCCGATCTGCCGTTTCCCGGAGTCGGTCGACAGCCCGAGGGCTGCGGCGATCTCCATGACGGCGAACTCCAGCACCCAGGGTGCTCCGTCGCCGGCCAGGGGGATGCCGTGGTCACCGCAGGACGCTGCGCCTTCGTCGTCGGTCTGGTGGATGACGCACCAGTTGATGATGTCGTGGACCAGGTCGATCTCGGCCTGGTCGCGGTGTGACCGGTGCTCGCGCAGGAGCATCAGCACACTGGTGCTGTCGTCACTGCCGGAGCGGTCGGTCATGGTTCTACTCAAGCACTCGCCGCCGACACTCGGACCCCGAGAAGCCCTGTTTCCACAGGGTCCTGGGAACTTTCTTCGAACTATTTTCTGAGCGCTCCACGGGGTCTGGATCGTGGGCTTCTCACCGGGTCTCGACGCGGCCTCGCCTGGCGGCTCGCCCGGCTCGACCAACGAAAACGCCGGCGGCTCGTCCCGGGAGCAGGTGGGTCGAGAGGCTCGGATTGGCGAGCCGCGGAGTCGGCCGGTAGTTTGAGCCACACCTTGACTGTGGTCCCGGTCACAGCTCGCGCCATCCTTGCGAGACTGACCCGGCGGCCATCCGGACGGCGGTCATCCCGCTTCCCCGGACCAACCTGAGGAGTGCGCGTGACCGAACAGTCTTCCGGCTTCGGCCCCGACCTGGCGGAGGTCTTCGGACCCTCCCAGCAGGACGGCGGGCCCGAGCTCATCCAGCTGCTGACGCCCGAGGGTGAGCGCGTCCACCACCCGGAGTTCGACCGCGACTTCTCCGCCGAGGAGCTGCGCGGGTTCTACCGCGACATGGTCCTCACCCGGCGCATCGACACCGAGGCGACCGCCCTGCAGCGCCACGGCGAGCTCGGCATCTGGGCCCAGCTGCTGGGCCAGGAGGCGGCCCAGATCGGTGCGGGTCGTGCCCTGCGGCCCCAGGACTACGTCTTCCCGACCTACCGCGAGCACGGCGTCGCCTGGTGCAGGGGCGTCGACCCGCTGCGGCTGCTGGGTCTGTTCCGCGGCGTCGACCAGGGTGGCTGGGACCCCGACGCCCACAACTTCGGGCTCTACACGATCGTGATCGGCGCCCAGACGCTGCACGCCACCGGCTACGCCATGGGCATGCAGCGCGACGGCGTCGTCGGCACCGGCGAGCCGGATCGTGACGCTGCGGTCATCGCCCACTTCGGCGACGGTGCCTCCTCGCAGGGTGATGTCAACGAGGCCTTCATCTTCGCTGCCTCCTACAACGCCCCGGTCGTGTTCTTCTGCCAGAACAACCAGTGGGCCATCTCCGAGCCGATCGAGCGCCAGACTCGCATCCCGCTCTACCAGCGCGCGCTCGGCTTCGGGTTCCCCGGCGTCCGCGTCGACGGCAACGACGTCCTCGCGACGTACGCCGTGACCCAGGCAGCCCTGCAGCGCGCCCGCGACGGCCAGGGCCCGACGTTCGTCGAGGCCTACACCTACCGGATGGGCGCGCACACGACCACCGACGACCCGACCCGCTACCGCCTCTCCAATGACGTGGAGAGCTGGAAGCTCAAGGACCCGATCGCCCGGCTGGAGGTCTACCTGCGCCGCAACGGGCTGGTGGAGAACGACTTCCTCGCCAAGATCCAGGCGGAGGCCGACGAGCTGGGCCACACGCTGCGCGAGGGCTGCAAGGCGATGCCGGACCCGCAGGCGCTGAGCATGTTCGACCACGTCTATGCCGAGATGACCCCCGAGCTCCAGGCCCAGCGTGACGGCTTCGCGAGCTACCTCGACTCGTTCGAGGGCTCTGCCGCAGGAGGGCACCACTGATGGCCACCCAGAAGAGCGCCCAGAAGAGCACCCAGAAGATCACCCTGGCCAAGGGCCTCAACATGGGCTTGCGCAAGGCGATGGAGGACGACCCCAAGGTCCTGCTCATGGGCGAGGACGTCGGCAAGCTCGGCGGCGTCTTCCGCATCACCGACGGTCTGCAGAAGGACTTCGGCGAGGACCGTGTCATCGACTCCCCGCTCGCCGAGTCCGGCATCGTCGGCACGGCGGTCGGCATGGCGATGCGGGGCTACCGCCCGGTCGTCGAGATCCAGTTCGACGGGTTCGTCTACCCCGCCTACGACCAGATCGTGTGCCAGGTGGCCAAGATCCACTTCCGGTCCCAGGGGCGGGTCAAGATGCCGATCGTCATCCGGATCCCCTTCGGTGGGGGCATCGGAGCAGTCGAGCACCACTCGGAGTCGCCGGAGGCGCAGTTCGCGCACACGCCCGGGCTCAAGGTCGTGGCCTGCTCCAACCCGGTCGACGGCTACTGGATGATCCAGCAGGCCATCGCCTGCGACGACCCGGTGATCTTCCTCGAGCCCAAGCGGCAGTACCACGCCGACAAGGCCGAGCTCGACGAGTCCGCCTCGCCCGAGCCGCTCTTCACCTCGCGCGTGGTGAAGAAGGGCACCGACCTGACGTTGCTGGCCTACGGCCCCATGGTCAAGACGGCCATGAAGGTGGCGGAGGCTGCCGCGACCGAGGGGCGCTCCATCGAGGTCATCGACCTGCGCACGCTCTCGCCGCTCGACATGGCACCCGTGCTCGACTCCGTACGCCGCACCGGTCGCGCCGTCGTCACCCACGAGGCCCACGTCAACCTGGGCATGGGCGCCGAGCTGTCCGCGCGTATCACCGAGGAGTGCTTCTACTCCCTCGAGGCGCCCGTGCTCCGTGTCGGCGGCTTCGACACTCCCTACCCGCCCTCGCGGATCGAGGAGGACTTCCTGCCCGACCTCGACCGGGTGCTGGACGCCGTCGACCGCTCCTTCGAGTTCTGAGAGGCCCCGACATGAGTGAGTTCCTCCTGCCCGACGTCGGCGAAGGCCTGATCGAGGCCGAGATCGTGACCTGGAAGGTCAAGGTCGGCGACGTCGTGGCCATCAACGACATCATCGTCGAGATCGAGACCGCCAAGTCGCTGGTCGAGCTGCCCTCGCCCTACGCCGGCGAGGTCACCGCCCTGCTCGTCGCCGAGGGCGACACCGTCTCGGTCGGTACGCCGATCATCGCGGTCGGCGCACCAGCTGATGCCCCCGCTGCCGAGATGGAGATCGACCTCTCCAACCCGGCGGCCAGCGGCCGGGTCGAGGGCGAGAGCCTGGTCGGCCGCAACAAGGCCGAGCGTGGCCCGCAGCGCCGTGCCCGCAAGGGCTCGGTCAGCCCGTCCTCCGAGGCCGCTGCCAACACCCAGATGCAGGTCCAGGGCGCTTTCGCCGCCGGTGGTGCCCAGTCGCAGGACGTGGTGGAGTCCGATGAGCCCTCGGTCCCTGCCACCCCGGCCGTCGAGCCTCAGCCAGTCTCCGAGTTCGTCCCGGCGCGGGCGCTGTCCACCGGTGAGGTGCGGGTGCTGGCCAAGCCGCCGGTCCGCAAGCTCGCCAAGGACCTCGGCATCGACCTGGCCCGTCTGCGGGCCACCGGTCCCGACGGCACCATCACCCGCGCGGACGTGGAGGGTGCCGTCGGCGCTGCCGCATCGGTCGAGCCGGGTGCGCCTGCTCCCATCTCCAGCAGGAGCACGTCGCCAGGCGAACGCGAGCGGCGCGAGCCGATCAAGGGCGTGCGCAAGATGATGGCGAGCGCCATGGTCGGCTCCGCGTTCTCTGCGCCCCACGTCACCGAGTGGGTCACGCTCGACGTCACCCGCACGATGGAGCTGGTGGAGCGGCTCAAGGCGCGCCGCGAGTTCCGCGACGTGAAGGTCTCGCCGCTGCTGGTGCTGGCCCGCGCGGTCATGCTCGCGATGCGTCGTACGCCGGAGATCAACTCGTTCTGGGACGAGCCGGCCCAGGAGGTCGTCTACAAGTCCTACGTCAACCTCGGCATCGCTGCGGCCACCCCGCGCGGGCTGGTCGTGCCCAACGTCAAGGATGCCGACGCCCTGACCCTCCTCGAGCTCGCCGAGGCGCTCGGCGCGCTGACCGCGACCGCACGCGAGGGGAGGACCCAGCCAGCCGAGATGAGCGACGGCACCTTCACGATCACGAACGTCGGTGTCTTCGGGGTCGACTCAGGCACGCCGATCATCAACCCGGGCGAGTCGGCCATCGTGTGCTTCGGCGCGATCAAGAAGCAGCCGTGGGTCCTCACGACCGACGGGGTCGACGCGATCGTCCCTCGCCACGTCACGACCCTGGCGTTGTCCTTCGACCATCGTCACATCGATGGAGAGAAGGGCTCGCGCTTCCTCTCCGACGTCGCCGGGATCCTCGAGGACCCTGCGTCGGCCCTGCTGTTCTGAGGTAGGTCGGTCCGCTCGGCCTCAGAGGTCGAGCGGGCCGATCTCCCAGCCCTCCGGCGCGATCGGGTGCAAAATCGCGTCGGTGCCGCCGTCGACGAAGAGGCAGACGCCGACGATCAGGCTCGCGGCGTCCGAGAGCAGGAAGCAGATCGTGGCCGCGACCTCCTCGGGCCGCCCGGGGCGCCCCAGCGCAGTGGGATAGCTGTCGGCGAACGGGCCGAACTGCGGGTCGTCGCGCAGCTGCTGGGTCATCGGCGTCTCGATCAGGCCGGGCGCCACGGAGTTGATCCGGATGCCCGCTCCGATCCACTCGGGGGTCACGCCCTCGCGTCGCGCCCACCAGGCCAGCGCGGCCTTGGAGGAGGGATAGACCATCACCGAATCGACCTTGGCGGCCTCCTCGCGGGCGCCTGCCTCGTCGTCCTGGAGACAGCGGGCGGCCACGACGGCGTTCCACCCGGGCATGCCGGTGATCGAGTTGGAGGCCAGCAGCACCACCGCTGCGCCCTCCGCGGCGGCCAGCTGTGGCTGGAGGCCGCGCACCAGGCCGAGCGCCCCGAAGTAGTTGACGCTCACCAGCAGCGCCGAGTCGACCCCGGTCAGCCCGGCGATGCCCGCGCACGGCACGACGCCATGGACCACGTCGGTGAGCGCCTGCACGCCGACCACGGCCTGCTCACGCCCCACGACGGTGGACAGGTCGGCGGTCACGTCCGCGTCGTGCAGGTCGACCGTGATCACCCGGTGGCCCTGGTCGCGCAGCATCGCGCTCGTCGCTGCCCCGATGCCCGACGCTGCCCCGCTCACGACGTATGTCTTCATGGCCAAGGACCGTAGCCCGTTCTCGTTCCTGGCCACGTGAGGAGTCCCACCCAGTGCTCACCTGCAGCAGGGGGTCGGCGCACGGACGTCAGACCACGGCGGCCCACAGCCCCAGCAGCTCGGCCTCCCGCTCCCGCGTCATTCCGGTAGGGACGGCGTCGGGCGCGCCGCGCAGCCAGTCGAGGGTGTCACGGGCGGTCTCCTCGATCGCCCGTGTCACCAGCCCCGCGGCGAACGACGGGGTCGGGTCGTGGGCCAGGATGCCGTCGTATGACGGACGCGGGAGCCACAGCGGCAGGGACCCCGGGCCCGACCACGGGGTCACGTCGTGCGCGGTGAGGAAGTCCTGGTCGACCCAGGTCCACGCGGGCTCGGCATCGACCGCGGTGGCCGTCGCTGCGAGCAGGTCGGCGATCGACACGACCGGTCCGACGCCGTCGAAGGTGCCCATGCGGCCGAGTTCGAGGCTTTCGACCAACCACGCGGCGAGGTCTCGCACGTCGATCACCTGGACGCTGTCGCCGGGAGCGCCGGGGGCGAGAACGGGCGCACCGTCGTCGACCTCGGCCAGCCGGGCCGGCCAGTAGGTGAAGCGACCGGTGGGATCGCCCGGACCGACGATGAGACCCGGTCGCACGACCATCACCGAGGTCGCACCGGCTCGCAAGATCTCCTCGCAGGCGACCTTCATCGGGCCGTAGGCGTCGGGGTCGACGGACAGGTCGATGTCGTCAGCGAGCGGCTTGCGCAGGGTCGCGGTCGCGGGCGTCAGGCCAGGCGTGGCCTCGTCGGTGTAGACGTTCACCGTAGAGACGAAGAGCCAGTGGGCGTGGGGGAACGCGGTCACGGCCGACCGCACCCGCGAGGGGTGGCGGGCGACGTCGACGACCGCATCGAAGGACGCTGCCGCGAGCTCGTCGGGCACCGGCTCGTCGCGGTCCCAGACCACCAGGCGAGAACCCTCGGGCACTGACCCCGAGGACCCGCGGGCCGCACAGACGACCTCGTGCCCCCGGCGTACGGCCTCTGCCGCGATCGCTTGGGACAGGAACACTGTGCCGCCCAGCACCAGGGTCCTCATGGGTCGAACGTACTCCGATCGGACGGGTGCGCAGTGCTACCCGCGCGGTGGCGTCTTCTCGCCGAGCAGCCAGGCGTCGAAGAACGACGAGAGCTCCTCGCCGGTCTGCTCCTCGAGCCAGGGCAAGTAGTCCTCGCGGTCGGTGCTGGTGTTGGTGCGCTCCTCGGGCCACGCACGCATGATGCGGAGGAACTCCTGGTTGCCGATGCGTCGGCGCAGCTCGTGCCACATCAGGGCCGGGCCGTAGTAGATGTTGCCGGAGCCGAAGGACTGCGGGTCGTAGGCGGCCGGTGGCCCCGCCTCGGCGCGTTGCTCGTCCTCGAAGCGGGCCCACTGGTCCATGAGGGCGCCGACCCGGATGCCGTCCTGCTCGGCCTGCCACATCCCCTGGAGGTACATCGCCATCCCCTCGTTCATCCACACGTCGCGCCAGTCCGCGGGCGTCACCGTGTCGCCGTACCACTGGTGCGCGAGCTCGTGCAGCACCACCGCGGGTGAGGTGGTGTAGTCGTTGTCGCCCAGCGTCACCATGGTCTGGGTCTCCATGCCGCTGTCGGACTCGACGACCACGGTGCCGAAGGTGTCGAAGGGGTAGGGCCCGAGCCGCTCCTCCAGCCAGGCGATGGCGGCCGGTGTCGTGCGTAGGCCCCGCATCACGAACGGCGCCGCGTCGGGCTGGACCCAGTAGGTGATCGGGACGCCGCTCGGGGAGACGTCCTCGGTCATCTCGAAGTCACCGAACGCCACGGTCGTGAGGTAGGAAGCCGCGGGCTCGGCGAGGTGCCAGGTCGTCGTGGTGAGGGCCTCGTCCTCGCTGCGCGAGGTGAGCTCCCCGTTGGCGACGCCGACCCAGGGCGAGGGCACGGTCAGCTCGAAGTCGTAGAGCGCCTTGTCCGCGGGCTGGTCGTTGACGGCATACCAGGTGTAGGCCCCGAACGGCTCCTGCATCGTCCAGGTCTCGCCGGTGTCGGTGATCGTGAAGCCGGTCTCGCTGAAGTCGCCGCGCATGGTGGGTGCCGGCACGGGCTCTGGCGTGCCGGCGTAGTCGACGCCGAGGACGTAGCGCGCGTCGGCCTCCACGGTGGCCAGGACCACCAGGTCCTTGCCGTCGTGCTCGAAGTCGACCGGCTCGCCGTCGAGGGTGACCTCCGCGACCTCGAGCGGCTCACCCAGGTCCAGCTGGAACTGCTCGGCGGTGGCCGTGGCGCGGAAGATGAGCTCCTGCTCCCCGCTCAGCACCAGCGCCTCGGGGTCCCAGGTGAGGTCGAGGTCGTAGTGGAGCGCGTCGACCGACGGGTCGCCGACCGAGGGGTAGACCGAGTCCTCGGCTGGCTCGCTCAGCGCAACGTCGAGGTCACCCGCGTGGTCGTCGGCGACTCCACCTGGGGAACCCGCAGGTGCGGGCGAGGACGCCGGGTCGTCGTCGGCGCTGCACGCGGGCAGGAGGAACGCGCTCGCGCACACGATCGCGGTCAGTCGTCGCTTCACGTAGTTCCTCGCAGCAGGGGGCGCACCAGCTTGCGGCCGTGGTGGATCTGCGCCTTGACGGTGCCGAGCGGCGCCCCTACCTGCTGGGCGATCTCCTCGTAGGTCAGGCCGTAGACGTCGCGCAGCAGCAGCGGTTCGACGAACTGCGGGTGGTCGCGCTCGATCGTCTCCAACGCCTCGAGCAGGTCCAGACGGGTGCCGGCGATCACGCTGGTGGTGCGCGGGTCCGGTCGCTCGAGCTGAGGGGTGTCGGTCGCGACGGCCTGGTTCTTGAGCCGACGGTAGGTCGTGCGGGCGGAGTTGACCGCGACGACGTGCAGCCAGGTGGTGAAGCGGCCGCGCGCACCCCACTGCGCGATCTTGGTCGCGACGTTGAGCAGCGCCTCCTGGCAGGCATCCTCAGCATCCGAGGAGTGCGGCAGGACGCCACGACAGATGTTCAGGGTGCGCGGGCGCACGGCACTGAGCAGGGCCTCGAGCGCGTCCCGGTCGCCGTCGCGTGCGCGGTGTGCCAGCTCGTCGGTCTCGTCGGGCGTGAGTCCCTCGGTCGTCATGCCCACCCCTCCCTCCTCAGTCAGCCCCACCCGGCGCAGCCTTCCCCTGCTCACCCTTCCCCACTGGCGTCGAACATAATGCAGCGGTGTCCATACCCAGCCGGATCGGCCGCTACGTCGTACGACGACGGATCGGCGCTGGCGGTTTCGCCACGGTCTGGCTGGCCTACGACGAGCAGCTCGACTCGCCGGTCGCGGTGAAGGTCCTCGCGGACAACTGGACCGAGGACCACCACGTGATGCAGCGCTTCCTCGAGGAGGGTCGCTACCTGCGCCGGGTCGAGTCGCCGCACGTCGTGACCGTCTACGACGCGGGCACCCTCGAGGACGGTCGGCCCTACCTGGTCATGACCTACGCCGACCAGGGCACGCTCGCGGACCGGCTCGAGGTCGGGGGCCTCACCACCAGCCAGGCGCTGGAGGTGGTGCGCCAGGTCGCCTCCGGTCTCCAGGCGCTGCACGACCGCGACATCCTGCACCGCGACGTCAAGCCGGCCAACGTCTTGTTCCGCACGGATGGCTCGGGCGGCGCCGACGTGCGAGCGATGATGGGCGACCTCGGCCTCGGGAAGGCGCTCGACGTGTCCTCCCGACTCACGATGATCGCCGGCACGCCGTCCTTCGTCGCACCCGAGCAGGCGCAGGCCGAGCCGCTCGACGCCCGAGCGGACCAGTACTCCCTCGGGGTCCTGGCTTTCCTCCTCCTCGCCGGCCGGCCGCCGTACACGCACGCGGACCTGACCGCTGCCGCCTCGCCGGGCCCACCGCCGCCGCTCTCGACGCCTGAGCGCCCCGTGCCGGCCGCCGTCGACCACGTCGTACGACGGGCCCTGGCGCTCGAGCGCGAGGACCGCTTCGCGTCGGTCACCGACTTCGCCGCGGCGCTGACCGACGCCTTCGGCGAGCAGGGTGGACCAGTGCAGATCGCCACCGGGCCGTGGCTGCCGCTCGACCCGCAGCTGACCATGCCGGGCGCCCGGCCCTCACCGGCTCCCGGCGCGGTGCCACCGACTCCTCCTCGTGCTCACCGTCGGTGGACCACTGCCTTCGTGGGAGCGGTGGCGCTCGCGGTCGGTGCCGGCGCGGGGCTGGCCCTGGGGCTCGCCGGCTCGCAGCCCGACGTCGAGGTCGGGGACGCTTCCGGCACGGTGTCGGTCACGGTGCCGGCCGCCTGGGAGGGTGCGGTGGCTGACGGTGGCTGGACGCCGCCGACGGACCCGGACGGCGCCTACCCGGCGCTGTCGGTCGGCACGAGCACCACCTGGACAGCGGCCGAGTCACGCGACCAGGGGGTCTTCCTCGCGATCCTGCCCGGCGACGTGCTCCCGTCACTGCTGCCGCAGCACCCCGAGTGCGAGGAGACCGATGACCCGGTCAGCGAGAGCGCCGGAGACCCGTCGACCACGGTCGTGCACGGCGACTGCCCCGGCGGGGTGATGATCGAGCGGGTGGTGCAGGTGGCCGCCAACCGGCTCCTCTGGGTGCAGGTGCGCAGCGCTGATCGGGCCACCGCCAACCGGGTGCTGGACAGCGTGGAGACCCATGGGCTCTAGGCCGGGACCTAGGACCGGGCGCGCTCGGCGCCGTCGGTGACGCGCTGGAGGAGGTCGGCGAGCCCGAGGCGGTCGCGCTCGCGGCCGATGACGACGATCGTGACGTAGGCGTTCTCGGTGCCGTCGAGGGAGAGGAAGCGCTCCATCGTCAGCCGCCGGTAGTTGTCGTAGACATAGGTCGCCACGAAGGTGTTGTCGGTCTCCGACTCGACCTCGAAGGCCTCGACCGCCGGCGCCAGCGTCTCGCGACGGTCGGCCAGCGCCTGGGCGACGGTGAAGCGCTGACCGCTGATGATCTTGACCCGGAGCAGGTAGGTGTTGAGCGGTGCCCCCGGAGGAGCCCACTTGGTCTCCTCGAGCAGTGAGTCGTTGCGCCCCCAGCCGTCGGGCACGGGCACCCGCACACCGAACTCGCGCGAGCCCATGCGCTCGTCGTGCACGTCCAGCGCCGGCTCCAGCGCAGGGGTGTCGGGGTCGGGGAGGACGAGCACCTCGGGATCGCTCGGGAACCATGGCGACTCGCCGACCACGGGCGCGAGGGTCCGGATCGCGGTCGGTGGCTCGTCGGCGCGGTCGCCGATGACCCAGCCACCGGCGAGCCCGACCAGGGCCAGCGCCAGCGCGACCCCGAGCAACCGCACCTTCATGGCAGCACCGTAACTGCCGGCGTACGACATCGCGGCGCCAGCCGCTAGCGTGGTGGCAATGCTGATCCGCGATGCCCGGCTGGTCCCGGTGACCCCCCGGTCCACACCCTCCGACCGTCCCGTCGACCGACCCGTCGACGTGCTGGTCGAGGACGGCGCCGTGGTCGCGGTCGGTGAGCGGCTGCCGCGACCCGCAGGGGTCGAGGAGGTCGACGCGGGCGGTCGCTGGCTGACCCCCGGCCTGTGGGACCAGCACACCCACCTGGGCCAGTGGGCCCTCACCTCCACGCGCCTCGACCTCAGCGGCACCGACTCGCCCGAGGCGGCCCTCGACCTGGTCGCCGCCTGGCTGGCCGAGCACCCGGGCCAGCCGTTGGTGGGCTTCGGTCACCGACCTGCCGTCTGGGACCGTCAGCCGACCGTCGACGAGCTCGACCACGTCGCCGGGCCCGTGCCGGTGGTCCTCATCGCGGGCGACGCGCACCACGCGTGGATGAGCAGTTGGGGGCAGCGCGCACTGGGGCTGGAGGTGCGCGACGACAACATCTACGAGAACGAGTGGTTCGCCGCCTACGACGGGCTGCCCGGCCTGGTCGGCAACGACGGGATCTCTCCGGCCGGCTATCGCAACGCCCTGCACCGTGCTGCCGAGAAGGGCGTCGTCGGCACGGTCGACTTCGAGTTCGGCGGCGGGCCCCACGACTGGATCGCGCGCTGGACCGAGGGCTGCGACCTGTTGCGCATCCGCGTGGCCATGTACGCCGACCGCCTCGAAGAGGTCATCGAGATGGGCTTGCGCACGGGGGATCGCCTGCTCATCGGGGATGACCGGCTGACGATGGGCCCTCTCAAGATCATCAGCGACGGCTCGCTCAACACCCGCACGGCCTGGTGCTGCGAGGCCTACCGCGACGGTGAGATGGGGGCCCCCAACCAGAGCCCCGAGGAGCTGCACCGACTCGTTGAGCGTGCCTGGGGCGCCGGGCTCGAGGTCGCGACCCACGCGATCGGCGATGCCGCGGTCCGAGCCGCCCTGAACGTCTACGCCGCGACGGGTGCCCACGGCACGATCGAGCACGCCCAGCTGATCACCCCGGCCGACGTACGACGAATGGCCGGCCTGGCCGTGCGCGCCAGCGTGCAGCCCGCTCACCTCCTCGACGACCGGGACCTGACCGAGCAGATCTGGCCCGGGCGTAGTGACCGGTGCTTCGCCTTCCGCTGGATGCTCGACGAGGGGGTCCCGCTCGTGCTCGGTTCGGATGCGCCGGTGGCGCCGCTGGACCCGTGGCTGGCGATCGCGGCCGCCGTGCACCGCGGCGACGACGAGCGCGAGCCCTGGCATGCCGAGCAGGCGCTGACCCCGCAGGAGGCCCTGCGGGCCTCGGTCGACTTCCAGCCGACCATCGACGTGGGCTCGCGTGCTGACCTGGTGCTGCTCGACCGCGACCCGCTCGCCCCCGGCGAGGACAGCCTCGAGGTCGCCCGCGCCCTGCGCAGCATGCCGGTCGCGCTCACCGTCGTCAGTGGCGCGACGGTCTACTCCGCGCTCTGAGCGCGGTGCCGACCGGCCCCGCGCGGGCGTGGTGGGGCGTGGCGTGGCGGGTCGTGACGTGGTGGGCGGTGACTTGTGGGAGATGTGGGTGGAGTCGGATCGCCCAGGGCTCACCGCTGGCGGGCTCGGCGTCGGGTGAGGGGTGAGTCTTGGGAGATGTCGGGGCGGTTGGATGGCCCATAGGTCACCGCTCGACGGACCGACCCCCGATCGGCCCCAGCCACAGACCAGCGGTCAGAGGACCTGGAGGATCAGGTCGGCGACGGCCTCCTGCTCGGCAAGGAACGGGTGCAGGGCGAGAGCGGCGTTGGCCTGCGTCTCGATGCCGTTGACCCACGGCTCGTCGGAGCAGATGTCGTGGCCCGCGCTGGCGGTGTAGGCGTCGATGACGTCGGCGCCTGCGGCCTTGCCGCCGGCACTCACCGCGTCGGAGAGGGCCTTGTTGATCGAGAGCACATAGGGGTAGTCGCCGGATGCGAGGGGCAGGCGATCGGGGCAGGATCCCTTCGAGGGCACGAACTGGGGGTAGTTGACGACGATCACCCGGGCATCGGGTGCGCGGTCCTTGATGCCGAGCGTGATGGCCGCCACCCGGTCCTGGATCTTGCGGGCGTTGTCGAGCAGCTTGTCGCCCCCCGGAGCGGCCTGGTTGGCCTCCTTGCACGGAGCGCCCGAGGGGTCCTGCTGGGCGGCCTGCAGGCAGGTGAACATCAGGCTGGCGAAGAGGTTGAAGTCGTTGCCGCCGATGCCGAGCGTGACCAGGTCGGTCTCGGTGGTCAGTGAGTCGAACTGCGGCAGCTGCTGGGTGTCGCCGGTGACCTGCACGCCGATCATCGAGGTGCTGGTGGCACCCGAGCAGCTCACGTCTACGAGGTCGTAGTCGTCGAGCGCGTCGACCACCTGGTTGGGGTAGTTGTTGGTCGAGCGCAGGCAGCCGGTGCTCATGTCGGTCGTCGGTACCAGGGGTGCGGAGACGAACGAGTCGCCGAGGGCGACGTAGAGGTTCGCGGCCGGGGCCGGTGGCTCCGTGGGCTCGGTCGGCTCCGGGGTCTCCACCGGAGCGCCTTGGCTCGACGGCGGGGTCTGCTCGGTGGAGTCGGCGCCCGAGGAGGCATCACTGCTGCTGCACGAGGCGAGCAGGAGGACGGCGGGGAGGAGGGCACCCGCGAACAGGCGCCCTTGTAGGGCGCGGGACGACGACATGTCCGCAAAGGTAGCCGTCGCCCTCACGCCCGGCCGAGGGCGACCGTCAGCGCCAGGACCGTCTCCGGGTCCTCCAGCCCCTCGCCGTAGAGCTCGCGCAGCTGCCCCATCCGGTAGCGGACGGTCTGCGGGTGCACGAAGAGCGCCTCCGCGACGTCCTCACGGCGGCCCTGGTAGAGCAGCCAGGCGCGCAGCGTCTCGGTGAGCTTCTCGACGACGGCCGGGCGCAGGTCGGCGAGCGGGGCCAGGACCTGGGCCCGCAGGTCGGCAAGGGCAGCGGAGTCCGCGGTGAGGACGAGCGGCACGAGGTGGCGCTCGGTGTCGCCCTCGAGGCCCAGGTCGCGGGCGCGCAGGGCGCGCTCGTAGGACGTCCGCGACTCCAGCCACGGCCGCGCCGGCCCCGCGATGCACCCGCGCCCGTCGAGGACGCGCAGCAGCCCGGCTCGCCGCCGGCCGTGCGCGTCCGGCACCAGCAGCAGACCGACGTCGTCGAGGTCCTGTCCCTCGGACTGGACCGTCTCGGCCTGCAGGGTATGTGGCGAGATCTCGGCGAGCACCGGGCGCACCTGGGACTCCGGGAGGAGCAGCGCAGTCAGGGTCGTCGGCACCGGCCAGCCCGCGCGCTCGGCGGCGCTGCGCACGGTTTCCTGCGGCGATCCGGTGAGCAGGTGGTGGGAGATGCGCTCCAGCAGCCGCTGGCGCACGCGCCCGGTGGTGGCGAGCTCGTCGCTGTGCCCCGCGACGCTGGCGGCGGACAGCTCGTCGATGTAGGCGAAGACCAGCTCGGCGAAGGACACGAGGGTCTCGGCCGACAGCCCGCTGTGCACGGCCTGCATCGACATCTCCCGCCAGGAGACACGAGCCCCGATCCGGTACGCCGAGAGCAGGGCGTCGGTCGTCCGCCCGCTGCGGGCCTCGCCGCGGCCGAGCTGGTAGGCGCCTTCGACTGCTGGCGCGGCCGGAGTGCGGGGATCGGCGCCCTGAGCCCCGCTCGCCAGGGAGAGGAAGCCGCCGAGCGCGATCTGCACGGCGTTGCGGATCGTCTCGCCCATCGGCCCGCTGAACGCGTCTGCATAGCTGGGTACCTCCGTGATGATCGCGGAGACGACCTCCTCGGCCACGGCGGGCAGGTGGGCGCGGATCTCCGCCACGGCGTCCAGTGGCATGAGGAGGCCCTGGCCGGCAGTGGTGCGCGTCTCCTTTGCGAAGGAATCTGGCACTTATTGTCTCCTGCGAACAAAGATGACGAGAATGTTCACGTCAGGTGGTCAGGACTTTACCCCTTGAGGTGCAGGAGACTCAATGGCATGACCTCCGTTGCTCTGATGCGCACCTCCGGTGGCCCCGCCGCGCCCCGATCCCTGTCGCTGCGGGACCGCCTGGTGCGGCTTGCCGAGGCCGCCGTGACACCGATGGTGCCGGCCGACGTGCTCGACATCTTCGACCCGCTGCGCTCCGGTGCCGACCTGCGCGGCCGCATCGTCTCGGTCACCGCGGAGACCGACGACTCGGCCAGCATCGTGATCCTGCCCGGCAAGGACTGGGCCGGCCACGTGCCCGGCCAGTACCTCCGTGTCGGTGTCGACGTCGACGGGGTCCGCCTCTGGCGCACCTACTCCCTGACCCACGGCCCGCGTGCCGACCGCTGCGTCTCGATCACCGTCAAGGCGATCCCGGACGGCAAGGTGTCCAACCACCTGGTGCGGCACGCCCAGGTGGGTCAGCTCCTCCATCTCGGCCAGGCCGAGGGCGACTTCGTGCTCGGCGACCCGATGCCGGACCGCCTCCTGCTGGTCACCGCCGGCTCCGGCGTCACGCCGGTCATCGGCATGCTGCGCAACCTCTTCTCCAAGGCGGCTCCGGTCGCCACCGACATCGTGCTGCTGCACTCGGCGCTCTCGCGTTCCGAGGTGATCTTCGGTGAGGAGCTGCGGCGCTACGCCGCGGAGGGCCGGCTGCGCCTGGTCGAGCTGCACACCGACACCGACGGCATGCTCGACGTCGCCGACCTCGACGAGATCGTGCCCGACCTCGAAGGCCGTACGACGTTCGCGTGCGGCCCGGTGGGCCTGCTCGACGCCCTGGAGGCCCACCACACCGAGCGCGGACTGCCGCTGCACATCGAGCGCTTCCGCAGTGCCGTCCTCCCGGACGCCGGAGACGGACAGGGTGGCTCGGTCACCTTCACCACCTCGGGCATCACCGTCGAGGGCGACGGCTCCACCCCGATCCTCGACGCCGCCGAGGCTGGTGGCGTCCTGATGCCCAGCGGCTGCCGGATGGGCGTCTGCTTCGGCTGCGTCCTGCCGCTGCGCGAGGGCGTGGTGCGCGACCTGCGCAACGGCGAGATCACGGTCGCTGCTCCCGGCGACGGGGTCGCCATCCAGACCTGCATCAGCGCCGCTGCCGGCGCCTGCCACATCGACCACTGACACCCGATCAACCCATCCGATCAATGTTGAGGAGATCGACATGACCGTCATCCAGAAGAAGTCCGAGTCCATGAATCCGGTGGCGCACCTGAGCGCCGAAGAGATCGAGACCATCGGCGTCGAGCTCGACGCGATCCGCCAGTCGATCCTCGACACGCGCGGCGAGAGCGATGCGGTCTACATCCGCAAGGTCATCGACGCGCAGCGCAAGCTCGAGCTCGCCAGCCGCACCCTCCTGCTGGCCAGCGTCTTCCCGCCGGCCTGGGTGCTCGGCACCGCCGGTCTGAGCGTCGCGAAGATCATCGAGAACATGGAGATCGGCCACAACGTCATGCACGGTCAGTGGGACTGGATGCGTGACCCGAAGATCCACTCGACCACCTGGGAGTGGGACAACGCCTCCCCCTCCGACCAGTGGAAGCACTCGCACAACGAGCTGCACCACACCTACACCAACGTCATCGGCAAGGACAACGACCTCGGCTACGGCATCATGCGCGTCGACGAGGACCAGCGCTGGATCCCGATGTACCTCGCGCAGCCGGTGTGGAACTTCATCAACGCCTGCTTCTTCGAGTACGGCATCGCGGCCTACGACCTCGAGCTCGGCAAGAACCTCGCCAGCGAGAAGCGTCGCCAGAGCCCGGAGTTCAAGGCGCGCTACCAGCAGACCCTGAGGAAGATCCGCGCCCAGGCGACCAAGGACTACGTCGTCCACCCGCTGCTGTCGCTGCCCACCGGCTCGTTCCTGCCGACCGTGGCGGCCAACTTCACCGCCAACGTGGTCCGCAACCTGTGGACCCACTCGGTCATCATGTGCGGCCACTTCCCCGAGGGTGTCGAGACCTTCGAGCGCAGCTCGATCGAGGGCGAGACCCGCGGCGATTGGTACCTGCGCCAGATGCTCGGCTCGGCCAACATCTCGGGCTCGCAGGCCATGCACTTCATGACCGGCAACCTCTCGCACCAGATCGAGCACCACCTGTTCCCCGACCTGCCGAGCAACCGCTACGCCGAGATCGCACCGCAGGTCCAGGACGTCTTCCAGCGCTATGGCCTGAGCTACCACGTGGCTCCGCTGCCGCAGCAGGTCGCGAGCGCCTGGCACAAGGTCGTGCGGCTCTCGCTGCCCAACGACTTCCTGTCGCAGACCACGGTCAAGAACGCCCCGCAGCAGCTCAAGCTGCTCTGGGCGATGACCACCAAGGGCCCCAAGGTCCGTCGTGCCGCCCAGGCGCGACTGAGCCAGCAGGCCCGTCGGGCGCGGACGGCTGCCGCGGCCGCCTGACGACCCACTCGGCGTTGGGGCGGGTGGGTCAGCGGACCCGGAACCTCGTGGCTGCCTTGAGGAAGCTGCCCGGTCCCGGTCACGGTGGCCCGCCAGCTGCCCTTGGCTGCCTTCTTGAGGGTGCTGCGGCGGTCGTGCGGAGGGTCGGCGGGCGCATGCTGGGGGCTCCATCGGTGGGATCGGCGGGGATGGGTCGAGAGGCTAGGGGCGGCTCCGACACGGCGCCATGAGTAGAGATCTCCCATAGCTGGCCGCGGCCGCCGTACCTGTGGCGGTCTTCATGCGTTAGGCCTCCTGACACCTCAGGAGGTCACCACCATGGATCGTCGTCTGGTCGCGCTCGGAGCGACCCTGCTGCTGCCGCTCGTCGCTGCCCCTGTCCTGCCCGCGTCGTCATCCGCGTCGTCGTCGGCAGTGCCACCCGCGGTGGTCCGTACGACGGCAGCCGAGGTCGCATCGCCCGTGCGGGCCGTGCAGCGCAAGCCGCTGGTGATCCAGGTCCTCTCCAACCGGGCCGACCTGGTCTCCGAGGGCGACGCCCGGGTGGCCGTCTCGCCCGGGAGGGGCGTCTCGCTGCGCGAGGTGCGGGTGAGCCTGGGGAGGCGCGACATCACCCAGCGCTTCGCCCTGCGACCCAACGGCCGCTTCGAGGGGATCGTCACCGGCCTCGCGGTCGGTCGCAACGTGCTCAGCGCACGGGTCGGGTCGTTCACCACGAGGGTCACGATCACCAACCACCCGGCCGGAGGTCCGATCTTCTCGGGCCCGCAGCTGGGTCCCTACGAGTGCCAGGCCACCGCGCGCGACGCGCAGTGCAACGAGCCGGCCTCCTACTCCCTGCTCTACCAGTCCTCGGACCCCCGCAAGGGCGGGCTGCAGCCCTACGACCGCCAGGACCCGCCGAGCGACGTGGCGACCACCACGACCGACACCGGTGTCACGGTGCCGTTCGTCGTACGGCGTGAGGACGGCTTCCAGGACCGGGACCGTTACACGATCCTGACCCTGGTCCAGCTCGGGAAGCCGTGGAAGCCCTGGGCTCCGCAGCCGCAGTTCAACCACAAGGTGCTGATGACCCACGGCGGCAACTGTGGCGCGGCCTACGCGCCCGGCGAGCCGCCCCTGGAGGACTACTCGGGCACCATCCCGGCCGACACCCCGGGCTTCACGCAGAGCTACGTCACCGCGCTCGGCCTGGGTTTCTCGGTCATCTCGACCGCGCTCGACAACACCGGGCACAACTGCAACGTCGCGATGCAGGCCGAGTCGCTGATGATGGCCAAGGAGCGCTTCGTCGAGCGCTACGGGTTGATCCGCTACACGATCGGCACCGGGTGCTCCGGCGGCTCGATCGCGCAGCACACCGTGGCCAACGCCTACCCAGGGATCTACCAGGGTCTGGTCACCACCTGCTCCTACCCCGACACGCTCTCGGCGGGCGCACAGTTCGCCGACTACCACCTGATGCGGCGCTACTTCGAGGACCCGAGCCGCTGGGCTCCCGGGGTGCTGTGGTCACCGACGCAGATGGCCGACGTCGAGGGACACATCTCGATCATCAACTCCGTCGTCGCCGACGAGGGCCTCTTCAAGGCGGCGCTGGACCCGGAGACGGCCTGCTCCGGCACCAAGGAACCGGTCGCCGGCGACCGCCGCACGCGCTACGACTCCGAGACCAACCCCGGCGGGGTGCGCTGCTCGGTGCTCGACATCATGCAGAACGCGATCGGCACGCGGCCCCGCTCGGTGTGGACGCCGCAGGAGAAGGCCGCCGGCCGCGGCTTCGCCGGGGTGCCCTTCGCCAACACGGGCATCCTCTACGGGCTCGAGACGCTGAAGGCCGGCCGCATCACGACCGCGCAGTTCCTCGACCTCAACGGCAAGCTCGGCGGCCTCGACGTCGACTCTCAGCCCATGGCCAGGCGCACCCCGGGCGACGAGGCGTCGATCCGCCGCGCCTTCCGCACGGGACTGGTCAACGAGGCGGAGAACCTCGACGAGGTCGCGATCCTCAACTTCGGGGGACCCGACCCGGGCATCGCCCACGACTACGCCCACGCCTTCTGGACCGAGGAGCGCCTGATGCGCGACCAGGGCCACACCGACAACCGGGTGATGTGGTTCGGCGTCACCCCGCTGATCGGCGATCCCGGCTGGGCCAACGAGGCCCTGACCGAGATGGACCGGTGGCTGCGTGCGGTCGAGCGGGATCGTCGTACGGTGCCGCTGGCGAGCAAGATCGTGCAGGACAAGCCCGACGACCTGACCGACCGCTGCTCCAACGTGCCCGGTGTCGGCGACGTGCCGGGCGAGGACGACGAGGTCGACTGCGTGCTCCCGGAGCCGCTGCAGCTGCGCCTGAGCACGCCGCGCGAGATGGCGGGTGACGACGTCTTCAACGACCACCTCGCCTGCCGGCTGGAGCCGCTGCAGCGCAGCACCTTCGACTTCCTGCTCCTGCCGCTGAGCGATGCCCAGTGGGCGCAGCTGCAGGCGACCTACCCCGACGGGGTGTGCGACTACTCCGTCTCGGGCCGGGGCCGGGTGCGCACGCAGACCTGGCTGACCTACTCCGACGCCGACGGTGAGGTCGTCTACGGCGGACGCAACCTGCCGCCGCTGCCCGCCGGCTCGGGCGACGGTTGGTCGAGCGCGTCGTTCCGCGAGGTGCTCCGGCGCTGAATTGTGTGGCACGCCGGGGCCGCTGACGACCGGACGCTCAGGTCTACGCTGGGGCGGTGGGCACGCTGACCACGAACGTGCTCCCCCGGCCCACCTCGCTCTCCAGGGTCACCTGCCCGCCGTGCGCGTTGAGGATCGAGCTCACGATGTCGAGCCCGAGGCCCGTGCCCGGGATGTGGCGATCCAGCGCAGCGCGGCCACGGACGAAGCGCTCGAAGACCTGGGTCACCTCGTCCGGGGCGATGCCGATGCCGGTGTCGCGCACCTCGACCTCGATCGTGCCGGTGCCCTGACGGAGGGTGACGGTGATGGTGCCGCCGGGCTCGGTGTACTTCACGGCGTTGCTGACCAGGTTGACGAGGACCTGGCGCAGGCGCTGCTCGTCGATGCACGCCACGAGGCTCGAGGGGGCGACGACCTCCAGGTCCACCCCGGAACCGGTGGCTGACGGTCCGGCTGCTTCGACGACCTCGCGCACGAGCGCGGCGAGGTCGACATCGGTGCGGTGCAGCTGGAGGGGCCGGGCGCTGGTCTGGCCCACGTTGAGCAGGTCGGAGACGAGCGTGAGCAGTCGAGCCGCGTTGCGACGCGCGATGCGCAGCTGCTCGGTCACGTCGGGTGGCAGGTCGGGGCGGTCCTCGAGGATCTCGAGGTAGCCGAGGATCGAGGTGAGCGGGGTACGCAGCTCGTGGGACACCGAGGACACGAAGTCGTCCTTGACCTGGAGCGCGCGCATCAGCTCGGTGACGTCCTGGTAGGCGAGCGCGGCCCCGAGCTTCTCGCCCGACGCGCCGAGGACCTGACGCGCCGACGTCGAGAAGGCTGAACGGGTCGAGGGGTCCACCCCGGCCCAGAAGGTGTAGTCGTCGAACTCCTCGCCCTGGACGGCGCGGTAGGACGGCATCTCCTCCTTGGGGATGGGTGTCCTGCCGTCGAGGTGGAAGACCTGCCCGAGCTGGCCTGCCTCCCCGGCGTGACCGTCAGGGAACGCGATCTGCATGGCCTGCTGGTGCCGGAGGTTCGTGCGCTCGTAGCGCCCGTCCTGACCGATCAGCAACAGTCCGACGCCCACCGTCTCGAAGATCGCCTGGAGCACGTGACGCTCGTGCTCGAGGTCGGCGTTGGCGCTCCTCAGCCGCTCGGCGCTCTCCTGCTGCTCGCTCACGTCGAGGATCTGGGAGATGAAGTGCAGGGGGTGACCGTCCTGGTCACGTTCCAGGGCCACCGACAGGTCGCCCCAGACCAGGTGGCCCTGCGCGTGCAGGTAGCGCTTGCGCAGCCGGTAGGAGTCGATGTCACCAGCCAGGCACTGCTCCACCAGCGCGAGGTCGTTGGCGAGGTCGTCGAGGTGGGTGATGTCCTGGAACCCGCGCGTCACCAGCTCGTGGACCTCGTAGCCGAGCATGTCGGCCATCGCGGGATTGACCTTCAGCAGTCGACCGTCGGTGGCCACCAGCGCCATGCCGATCGGTGAGTGCTGCAGGGTCAGGTTCCACAGGTCGGGGGCATCGTGCACCGGACTACCTAGCCCCGTACCTAGCCCAGCGCCGCGGCGACGACGTCGCGGGCCTCGTCCTGGACGCGGACCAGGTGCTCGGGGCCCTGGAAGGACTCGGCGTAGATCTTGTAGACGTCCTCGGTGCCCGAGGGACGCGCGGCGAACCACGCCGAGGCGGTGGTCACCTTGAGGCCACCGATCTTCGCGCCGTTGCCGGGAGCCTCGGTGAGCTTGGCGGTGATCTCCTCCCCGGCGAGCGTCGTGGCGCTGACGTCGCCGGGGGAGAGGGCGGCGAGCTTGGCCTTCTGGGCACGGTCGGCGGGGGCATCGATGCGGGCGTACGCCGGGTCGCCGTGGGCGGCGACCAGGTCGGCGTAGTGCTCGCTCGGCGTCCGGCCGGTGCGGGCCAGGATCTCGGAGGCCAGCAGCGCCAGGATGATCCCGTCCTTGTCGGTCGTCCAGGTGGTGCCGTCCGTGCGCAGGAACGAGGCGCCGGCGGACTCCTCGCCCCCGAAGCCGAAGGACCCGTCGATCAGGCCGGGCACGAACCACTTGAAGCCGACCGGTACCTCGACCATCGGCTTGCCCAGCGCCGCGGCGACCCGGTCGATCATCGAGGAGGACACCAGGGTCTTGCCGATGCGTGCACCGTCGGGCCAACCGGGGCGGGCGCCGCCGAAGAGGTAGCCGATCGCCACGGCCAGGAAGTGGTTGGGGTTCATCAGGCCGCCGTCGGGGGTGACGATGCCGTGGCGGTCGGAGTCGGCGTCGTTGCCGGTGGCGATGTCGAAAGCGTCCTTGCGCTCGATGAGGGAGGCCATCGCGCTGGGCGAGGAGCAGTCCATCCGGATCTTCTCGTCCCAGTCGAGCGTCATGAAGCGCCAGGTCGGGTCGACGAGCGGGTTGACGACCGTGAGGTCGAGGCGGTGCCGCTCGGCGATCGCAGCCCAGTAGTCCACGCTGGCCCCGCCGAGCGGGTCCGCCCCGATCCGCACGCCGGCCTCACGGATCGCGTCGAGGTCGAGCACGTTCGGGAGGTCGTCGACGTAGGTGCCCAGGAAGTCGTAGGACGCCGCCGCCGCGCGGGCACGCGCGAAGGGGACCCGTCGTACGCCGTCCAGGCCGGCCGCGATCAGGGCGTTGGCGCGCGCGGCGATCACCGAGGTCGCGTCGGAGTCGGCGGGGCCGCCGTGGGGCGGGTTGTACTTGAAGCCGCCGTCGCTGGGCGGGTTGTGCGAGGGCGTGACGACGATGCCGTCGGCCAGCCCGGCGCCGCCGGAGAGGGACGTACCGAGGTTGGCGCGCAGGATCGCGTGCGAGACCGCCGGGGTGGGGGTGTAGCGGTCGTCGGCGTCGACCAGGACCGTCACGTCGTTGGCGGCCAGGACCTCCAGGGCCGTGGCCCAGGCCGGCTCGGAGAGACCGTGGGTGTCGCGACCGATGAACAGCGGGCCGGTGTAGCCCTGCTCCTGGCGGTAGTCGCAGATGGCCTGGGTCGTGGCCAGGATGTGGTGCTCGTTGAAGGAGGTGCGCAGGCTGGTCCCGCGGTGCCCGCTGGTCCCGAAGGCGACCTGCTGCTCGACGTCCTCGGGGTCGGGGACCTGCGTGTAGTACGCCGTCACGAGGTGGGCGACGTCGACGAGGTCCTGGGGCTGGGCGAGGGTGCCTGCACGGGATTCGGCCATGGCGTCATCATGCACCCCACGCCAGGGTGGCCGTGGGCTAGAAGCGACCCTCGCGGGCATAGAGCGCGGCGCCGATGATGCCCGCCTTGTTGCGGAGCAGCGCCGGGACGATCGGGGTCTCGGTGTCGATCATGGGCAGGAAGGTCGCGGCGTGCTTGCTGACGCCCCCGCCGACGACGATCAGGTCGGGGGAGAAGAGTCGCTCGAGCGTGCGGTAGTAGGTCGTGAGCCGACCGGCCCACTCCAGCATCGTCAGGTCCTCGGTCTGCCGGGCGCTGTTGGCGGCGCGGCTCTCGGCGACGTGACCGTCGATCTCGAGGTGGCCGAGCTCGGAGCCGGGCACCAGGACGCCGTCGTAGACCAGCGCCGAGCCGATGCCCGTCCCGAGGGTCGTCAGGATGACCAGGCCCTGCTGGCCGCGCGCCGCACCGAAGCGCACCTCGGCGAGCCCTGCGGCGTCGGCGTCGTTGAGGACGTGGACCGCGCGCCCGGCGGCCGCGGAGAAGAGCTGGTCGGCGTCGGTTCCGATCCAGGTGTGGTCGATGTTGGCGGCGCTGAGGACGACCCCGTGGCGTACGACGCCCGGCACGGTCACCCCGACGGCACCGGTGTGGTCGGGGAAGCGCGCCACCAGCTCGGCGATGACGTCGGCGACGGCCGCCGGGGTGGCCGGCTGAGGGGTCGGGATGCGCTCGCGGTCAGCCGCGAAGTCGCCCGACTCCAGGTCGACGGGCGCCCCCTTGATGCCGGACCCGCCGAAGTCGATGCCACAGGTGCTCACAACCGCCATCACATCACGTAGTTTGCGGACGTGACGTCGGGGCGCAGGGGCGGGTTCATCGTGGGGGTGGGGCTGATCGCCCTCCTGACCGGGGCCTGGCACGTCTGGGTCGCCGGTCAGCAGACCTGGATCATCGACGACTGGATCTACCTCGACCGGGTCCAGACCTACGGCTTCCTCGACTACCTCCTCCAGGACTACAACGGCCACGTCATGCCGGGCGAGTTCCTGCTGATGTGGGTGCTCACCCACCTCTTCCCGATGTCGTTCGGCGCGGCCGTCGCCGTGGTCGGCCTGCTCTCCGCGGGTGCCGTGGTCACGTGGGGGCTGGCCCTGCACGAACTGTTCGGTCCACGGCTGCGCCAGCTGGTGCCGCTCGCCATCCTCTCGCTGAGCCCGCTGACGCTCTGGCCGAGCGCGTTCTGGGCCTCCGCCATCCAGGTCCTGCCGCTGCTCCTGCTGACCGGGGTCGCGGTGCAGCAGGCCGCGCGCGTCGCCGCTGGTCGTCCCCGCGCCGGCTGGTGGCTGGTCGGCTCCTACGTCGTGGCGCTGCTGCTGTGGGAGAAGGCGCTGCTGATGCTGGTGCCTCTGGTGGGGGTGCTGCTGTTCCTCCTCGGACGGCGCCTGCTGGAGCGGTGGCGACTGGTGGGGACCCTCGGCGGTGTGAGCGCGGCCTACCTCGCTGGCTATGCGGCTCTGCGTGACGGCCCGGTCGCGGCACCGGTCACCTGGGTCGACGAGGGGGCCTACTCGTTCCCGGTGCGGGTTCTGCACCTGCTCGACTACGCACTCGGCGTCCTGCGCGACCTCGCCGTCCCGGCGCTGTACGGCGGGCCCTGGGGCTCGATCCCGATCGTCAACGACCTGGAGCACCGGCCCTCGCTCCTGCTCTCGGGCAGCCTCACCGCGCTGACGCTGGTGCTGATGGTCGCGGGCGTGGTGCTGCGGCGCCGCGGCTGGGTGCCGGTGCTGATGACGCTCGGCTACGCGTTCGTCTCGTCCTTCCTCATCCTCTTCAGCATCAAGTACGCCGTGCTCGGCCCCTACGCGCTCTACGAGGACCGCTACTTCACCGACCTGCTGCCCGTCTCGGTGCTGGCCGTGTCGCTGCTGATCTGTCCCACACGACTCGAGGTCGAGGCGGGGGAGGACGCGTTCCGGTGGCCGTCGGCACGGTCCATGTCGCTGCCCGGTCCGGTGGTCCGGGGGGCCGGACTCGCTGTCGCGCTGGCGGCCGTGGTCTCGCTCGTGATGGGCAACCTCACGCACTGGGACCGCATCGGACCCAACCCGGCACGGCACTGGGTCAGCAACCTGCGCAGCGACCTGCTCGCCGCCCCACCCGGCACCAGCGTCCACGACGCGCGGCCGCCGGAGGGCGTCTTCACCGCCAGCTACTACCCCGAGGAGGGGCTGCTCTCCCGGATGACGGCCTCGCTCGACGTCGACGTGCGGTTCAACGCACCGGGCTCGCCGATCCAGCTGGTCGACGCCTCCGGTCACCTGGTGCCTACGACGATCACGCGATCGATCGTGAGCACGGTCGGGCCCTCGCCCGACTGCGGCTATGTCCTGGCCGAGGGCGTGACTGTGCAGGTCGAGATCGCCCAGGCGCTCTTCTCCTACGAGTGGGGCGTGCAGGTCGACATGTTCTCCGGCACGGGAGGCGACGTGCTCGTGGGGATCGACGGGGTCGAGCAGCGCTTCGAGATCCCCGAGGGCATGAGCTCGACCCAGCTCGTGCACGCCGGCACCGTGGACACGGTGATGATCACGATGCCGGACGCCAGCGACACCGGTTGCGTCACCGAGGTGCACGCCGGCGAGCTCCTGCCGGCTCTCTAGCCGCCGTACGGACCGGGCGGGAGTGATACCGAGGGGGGCAAGGTCGCCAAATGGGGGTCAGTGGGTCGGAGACTGGGTGAGGATGGCCGGGTGGTCCTAGGACAGCAGGGTGGCAGCGAGGTCGTCGTCGACCTCGCGCGCTCGATCCTGCGCGCCCTGCCGGACGGGGTGTGGCTGCTCGACACCGATGGCCGGACCCTCTTCGCCAACGACCGGATGGCCGCGCTCCTCGCGGTCGCGCCGGCCGCGATGGCTGGCCTGAGCCTCTACGACGTCCTCGGCGAGGACGACCGCGCGGCGTTCGCCGCCAGGCTCGGCTCCGCGCCGGACGGACCGACCGAGATGCCCGACGTCCAGTGCTGCGTCCATCGCGCCGACGGCACGGAGTTCTGGGCGCTCGTGGGCTCCGCGCCCCTGGTCGAGGGTGGACGTTTCCAGGGCTGGCTGCACCGCGTCACCGACCACACCGAGCACCGGATGCTGATGGAGGACCTCCAGCACCGGGAGCACCAGTTCTCCGAGGCCCAGGCGATCGGACACATCGGCAGCTGGGAGCTCGACCTGGTGACCTGGACCGTCACCTGCTCGGCGGAGACCTTCCGGCTGTGCGGCCTCGACCCCGACACCTTCGACGGCTCCCCGGAGATGTTCTTCGCCCGGCTCTCCCCCCGGGAACGGGCGGCCGGTGCCGCGGCCTACGAGGAGATGATCGCGAGCCACGGCGCCCTCGACTTCGAGACGAGGCTGGACGTCGAGGGTCGGGCGCCGACCTGGGTCCGGGCCCGAGGGGTCGTCACGCGGGCGGCCGACGGCAGCCAGGTGCGCGTCGGGGGCACCGTGCAGGACATCACCGAGACCAAGGAGAACGAGCAGGCGCTGGCGTTCCTCAGCTCGATGGCGGCCGCCGCCAACGAGGCGACCACCCTGGCCGAGGTGCTCGCCGTGGCCGACCAGGAGGTCCGGCAGCACGCGCCGTGGCCGGTGGTGCTCGTCGCTGCTCCTGATCGCTCCGAGGCCGACGGTCTCGTGCACGTCGACGTGGCGTGGACCGAGCAGTCCGACGAAGCGCGTCAAGCGGCGCGCGACCTGGCCCACCGCGCCGCGCGGGAGTCGCGCACCGTCCACGCGACGTCGCCGGCAGGCTCGGTCCTGGTGGCCGGACCGGTCCGCTGGGACGGTCGACTCGCCACCGTGGTGGTCGTCGACAGCCTCGACGTGGAGCCACCGCGCCCCTCGGACCTGGTCGTCTTCGAGCAGATGCTGCGCTTCCTCGCCCATGTCGCGGAGCGCGAATGGACCGCCCACGACCTGGCCACCGCTCGTGACGAGGCGCTCAGCGCCTCGCGGGCCAAGTCGGACTTCTTGGCGACGATGAGCCACGAGATCCGCACCCCCCTCAACGGGGTGATCGGGCTGAGTGAACTCCTGCGCCGTACCGACCTGGATCCCCACCAGCGGCGCCTCGCCGACGGCGTGGACCAGGCCGGGCGCACGCTGCTCGCGCTCGTCAACGACATCCTGGACCTCTCCAAGATCGAGGCCGGACGGATGGATCTCGAGGAGGTCGACTTCGACCCGCGCGAGGTCATCGAGCAGAGCGTGATGCTCGTGGCCGACCGGGCGCGCCGCAAGTCGCTGGAGCTGGTGGTCTCGAGCGCCCCGGACGTCCCGCCCCTGGTGAGGGGGGACCCCGTGCGCTTCGGGCAGGTCGTGACGAACCTGGTCTCCAACGCCATCAAGTTCACCGCCGAGGGCGAGGTCTCGGTGCGCGCGACCGGGGCGGGACGCTCCGGCCTGCACGTCGAGGTGCGCGACACGGGCGTGGGCATCCCCGAGGACGTACGCCCGCGGCTCTTCGAGTCGTTCTCGCAGGCCGACAGCTCGACCACGCGACAGTTCGGCGGCACCGGGCTGGGGTTGGCGATCAGTCGGCGCATCGTCACCGCGATGGGTGGCGAGATCGACGTCGAGAGCGAGCCGGGGGTGGGCAGCCGCTTCTGGTTCACCGTCGCGATGGCGCTCCCGCGCGACACCGGGGTCGAGTCCGACGTCCGCGAGGCGGCCGTCGCCGGGATGCGGGTGCTGGTCGTCGACGACAACGAGACCAACCGCTTCATCCTGCGTGAGCAGCTCAGCGCCTGGGAGGTCGAGGTCGCCGTGACCAGCTCGGTCTACGACGCCCTGGTCGAGATCGACGCCTCCATCCAGCACGCGACGCCCTACGACGTGGTCCTGTTGGACCACATGATGCCCGGGGCCGACGGAGAGCAGCTGGCGCGCATCGTGCGGGCCGAGCGGCGCCACGACCGGACCCGCCTGGTCCTGCTGTCCTCGGGGCTCGAACCCACGACGGAGTGGCTCGCCGACGCCGGCATCGACCAGTTCCTCAACAAGCCGGTGCTGCCTTCCCGGCTGCTCGACGCGCTGGTGACGGGTCGACCGGGTGCGGCCGACCCGGCCGACCTGGTCGGGCCGGAGGTCCTCGCAGTGTCCCGGGGCGGACGGCGGTTGCTGGTCGTCGAGGACAACCCGGTCAACCAGCTCGTCGCCGAAGGTGTGCTGCGGGGGCTCGGCTACGACGTGGTGCTGGCGGGCAACGGAGCCGCGGGTGTCGCCGCGCTCGCCGACGACCCGGCCGGCTTCGACGCGATCCTGATGGACTGCCAGATGCCGGTCATGGACGGCTACGACGCGACCCGCGCGATTCGGGCCATGCAGGCCGGTGGGCCGCGGGTCCCGATCATCGCCATGACCGCCACTGCGGTCGCGGAGGAGCGTGACCGGTGCCTCGAGGCCGGCATGGACGACTTCCTGTCCAAACCCGTCGACACCTCGCTGCTCCGCGACACGCTGGCCCGGTGGCTGCCGGAGTCGGCGACAGCTGGCGGCGACGTGTCCGAGCGGCCCGAGGTGCCTGGGACGGTGCAGGGTCGGCTCGGTGAGCTCGCCGGGGACGGCATCGACGCGGGCCTGCTCCGCGCCATGGTCGGCCGCTTCCTCACCGGCTCCGACACGGCGCTCCAGTCCCTCACCGTGGCTGCCGGCACCGGTCACGCCGATGCGGTGGTGCAGGAGGCGCACGCGCTGTGCGGCTCGGCCGGCAACCTGGGTCTGGGCGGGCTGTCCGCCGCGTGCGAGGAGATCGAGCTGGCCGCTGGTCGTGGTGAGCTGCCCGACCAGCTGGCTCTCATCCGGTTGTCGACGCTCGTCGTCCGCGGGCAGGCCGAGCTCGAGGCGTTCCTCGCCGACCTCTGACGCTGCCGCTCGCGTCGGTCGACCTCGAGCCCAGCCGACGGCGTGCCCGTGCCCTGGCTGACGGGGTCCTGCGGTGTGCGGGCGCCATCACCTTCTGCTGCGCTCGGAGATGCCGGGGAGCGCCCCCGCGCCGAGAACCGGACTCTTTCCCGCCCAGGCAGACAGCCCGAAGCGGGGAGTGCCTGCTGGTCCTGTCTACGGGCGCGTTCGGACCCGACCCAGGTTCGGATGGGGTGCGACAGCACACACCTTGAATGCCTTGAA
>Ga0136639_10000070_pt1 | contig 29012 bp, 27 predicted proteins | sample AntDrymUQ8592106_2_FD_113739 | JGI IMG/M metagenome (GOLD analysis project Ga0136639, IMG submission 113739) | Polar desert sand microbial communities from Dry Valleys, Antarctica - metaG UQ859 (21.06) | ecosystem: Environmental > Terrestrial > Soil > Desert | place: Antarctica: Dry Valley...
AGCGGGATGCCGTGGTCACCGAACGACGCGGCGCCTTCGTCGTCGGTCTGATGGATGACACACCAGTCGATGATCGCCAAGACGGTGCGGATCTCGGCTGCGGTCTGGTCGGATCGACCCGCGCGGACAGCGGTCAGCACACTGGTGCTGTCGTCGCTCCCGGGGCGGTCGGTCATGGTTCTACTCAAGCACTGCCCACCGACAGTCCGACCCCGAAAAGGCCTGTGTCCACAGGGTCCTGGGAACTTTCTTCGAACTACTTTTCCGAGGGCTCCGACGGTTGAGACCGCTGGCATCTCGCCGGGTCTCGACACGACCTCGCGGGCGGCTCGCCCGGCTCGACCAACGAAAGTTGTGTGGCTGTCGAGACCCGGCGACGAGCGAGCGGCGTCAGACCACGCTGAGCGGGAGCAGCATCTGTCCGGTGGGACCGATCTGGATCTCGGTGCCCATCTCGGGGCAGACGCCGCAGTCGTAGCACGGCGTCCAGCGGCAGTCCTCGACCTCGGTGTCGGACGACGGGTCGATGGCGTCCTCCCAGTCGGCCCACAGCCAGTCCTTGTCGAGGCCGGAGTCGAGGTGGTCCCACGGGAGGACCTCGTCGTAGGAGCGCTCGCGGGTGGTGTACCAGTCGAGGTCGACACCGGTGTCGGCGAGGGCGACGTCGCAGGCCTCGACCCAGCGGTCGTAGGAGAAGTGCTCGCTCCAGCCGTCGAACCGGCCACCCTCGCGCCAGGCCTGCTCGATCACGGCACCCACGCGACGGTCGCCACGACTCAGGAGTCCCTCGATCGTGCCGGGCTTGCCGTCGTGGTAGCGGAAGCCGATCGCACGGCCGTACTTCTTGTCCTCCCGGACGGTGTCGCGCAGCTGCTTGAGCCGGGCGTCGGTGGTCTCGTGGTCGAGCTGGGCGGCCCACTGGAAGGGGGTGTGCGGCTTGGGCACGAAGCCGCCGATCGAGACCGTGCAGCGGATGTCGTTGCGACCGGAGACCGCACGGCCCTCGGCGATGACCCGCTTGGCGAGGTCGGCGATCTGGAGGACGTCCTCGTCGGTCTCGGTGGGCAGGCCACACATGAAGTAGAGCTTCACCTGGCGCCAGCCGTGCGAGTAGGCCGCGGAGACCGTGCGGATCAGGTCCTCCTCGGTCACCATCTTGTTGATGACCTTGCGCAGCCGCTCGCTGCCGCCCTCGGGGGCGAAGGTCAGGCCGGAACGTCGACCGTTGCGGCTGAACTCGTTGGCCAGGTTGATGTTGAACGCGTCGACGCGGGTGCTGGGCAGCGACAGCGACACGTTGGTGCCTTCGTAACGATCGGCCAGGCCCTTGGCCACCTCGGCGATCTCGGTGTGGTCCGCGCTGCTCAGCGACAGCAGCCCGACCTCCTCGAAGCCGGTGGTGCGGATCCCGTTCTCCACCATCGCACCGATCGTCTCGATGGAGCGCTCGCGGACGGGGCGGGTGATCATGCCGGCCTGGCAGAAGCGGCAGCCGCGCGTGCAGCCGCGGAAGATCTCCACCGAGAAGCGCTCGTGGACGGTCTCGGCCAGCGGGACCAGCGGCTTGCGCGGGTAGGGCCAGGCATCCAGGTCCATCAGCGTGTGCTTGGTGACGCGGTGCGGGACGCCGGGACGGTTGGGTACGACGGCCTCGACCGCGCCGTCGGCACCGTAGGTCACGTCGTAGAACCGCGGGACGTAGATGTTGCCGGTGACCGCGAGCCTGCGAAGCAGCTCGTCGCGACCACCGGGTCGGCCCTCGCCCTTCCACTCACGCACGACCTCGGAGATCGCGAGCACGACCTCCTCGCCGTCGCCGAGCACCGCGGCGTCGACGAAGTCGGCGATCGGCTCGGGGTTGAACGCCGCGTGACCGCCGGCCAGGACCACCGGGTCGGCTTCGGTGCGGTCGGCTGCGTGCAGCGGGATGCCGGCGAGGTCGAGGGCGTTGAGCATGTTGGTGTAGCCGAGCTCGGTGGAGAAGCTCAGGCCGAAGACGTCGAAGTCCTTCACCGAGCGGTGGGCGTCGACGGTGAACTGCGGGATCGCCCCCAGGTCGTCGCCGGCACGCATGATGGCCTCCATGTCGGGCCACACGGCATAGGTGCGCTCGGCGAGGATCCAGTCGCGCTCGTTGAGCACCTCGTAGAGGATCTGGACGCCCTGGTTGGGCAGACCGACCTCGTAGGCGTCGGGATACATCAGCGCCCAGCGGACCGTCTCGCCGTCCGGAGCGCAGTCCCACTCCTTGACCGTCGAGTTGAGCTCGCCCCCGACGTACTGGATCGGCTTGGAGACCGAGGAGAGGCGGGGTTCGAGACGGGGGAAGACGCTGGCGGACATGGGCTCCAGACTAACGGCGCGGGCCACGAACCTCCGATATCGCGACCCGTTCGTAGGCTGGGGCCATGTCAGCGACGACGCTCCGTGGCCGCTTCCAGTGGACCGTGGCCATCCCGGTCGCCTCCTTGGTGGTCCTCGCGGCCACCTGGGCGAGTCACGAGGCGTGGCCGGTGCTGGCGCTCATCGCGATCGCGCTGGTCGCGTCGGTCATCACCGCCGTGCACCACGCGGAGGTGGTGGCCCACAAGGTGGGCGAGCCCTTCGGGTCGTTGATCCTGGCCGTCGCCGTGACGATCATCGAGGTCGGCCTGATCGTGATGCTGATGAGCAGCGGCGGCGAGGGCACCAGCACCTACGCCCGCGACACCGTCTTCGCGGCCCTCATGATCACCCTCAACGGCATCGTCGGCATCTCCCTGCTCGTGGGCGCCACCAAGCACCACCTGGTGAGCTTCAACGCCGCCGGCACCGGATCGGCCCTGTCGACCGTGGTCGCGCTGGCCGCGGTCTGCCTCGTGCTCCCCAGCTTCACGACCTCGGGCGCCGGTCGGACCTACTCGGTGTCGCAGCTGGCCTTCGCCGCCGTCGCCTCGCTCGCGCTGTACGCCGCCTTCGTCTTCACCCAGACCGTCCGCCACCGTGACTTCTTCCTCCCCGTCTCGAGCGACGAGCAGGGCCTGGTCACCGGGTTGCTCGACGAGGACGAGGACGGGCACGCCGACCCTCCCAGCTCCCAGGAGACGCAGCTCAGCGCCGGTCTCCTGGTGGTGTCCCTGATCGCGGTCGTGGGCCTGGCCAAGCTGCTCTCCCCCACCATCGAGACCGGCGTGAAGACCCTCGGCTTCCCCTACGCCGTCGTCGGTGTCGTGATCGCGCTGCTGGTGCTCGCCCCCGAGTCGATCTCGGCCCTGCGCAACGCCGCACGCGACCGGGTGCAGAACAGCCTCAACCTCGCCCTCGGGTCGGCGATGGCCTCGATCGGCCTGACGATCCCGACGATCGCCGTGGCCATGATCTGGATCGACGGGCCGTTGACCCTCGGCCTCGAGCCCACCCAGATGGTGCTGCTCGCGATCACCGTCGTCGTCGCCGGCCTCACCGTCGTGCAGGGTCGTGCCAAAGCGTTGCAGGGCTTCGTCCACCTGGTGCTCTTCGCCACGTTCCTGTTCTTCTCCATGCAGCCCTAACCGGGTGTGTCCCTCTTGACCGGGCAAGGCGTCAACGGGCGGCTCGAACTGGTCTCGTGGAACGTGGCGTCGCCCGGCAGGGGGACGACTGCTCGGACCCTCAACCTGCGCATGGACGCTCCTGATAGGTGGCCACGGACTGCGTCTCGGCCAGCATGACTCATCCCACGCGACCACGGACGTGGTCATCGGCACAGGAACTCAACCAGCATGTGCGCATGGTTCGGCTCGTACACGAACGCACATATAGGTCCGGCCTCGGCGGTGTGCGAGCGTGGATGGGCGCAACCACCGTCACTGTGGGGCAACTATGTGCGTTCGTGTACGGGGCGCCACGGTCCTGTCCTGACGCGGCGCCCGATTCTCGGCAAGATCCGGACGGATCCGCCCAGGCACGTCGCGGTCGCGAAGAGGAACACACCCAGGAAGAGCAGCCCTCAGGTTCGTTCGACACAATCAGGGCCATGATCCGCCACGTCCTGGGACTCACGCTCGCCTCCACGCTGCTGGTCGGCTGTGGCGCCGACGAGCCGGCACCCATCGACGAGGGCAGGATCGTGCTCAGCCCGGCCAAGGACGACGGGGCGGGGCACACGCACACCGGGAGCGGCGCCGGCATACGGGTGGGTGACGGAACCTCCGCGCAGGCGGGCGGCTACCGACTCGACGAGGTCACGCTGCCGGCTCCCGGCGAGCCCGGGGACATGTCCTTCCGGATCCTGGACCCGACCGGACAGCCCATGACCGACTACACGCCCGAGCAGACCAAGGAGCTCCACCTCTACGTCGTGCGCAGCGACCTCGCCGAGTTCCGGCACCTGCACCCGACGATGGCGCCCGACGGCACCTGGACCACGCGCGTGGCACTCGCGACGCCCGGCTCCTACCGCGTCCTCGCGGAGTTCACCCCCGCGACCCCCGATGCCGACGGCAGTCACGTGATCCTGGGTGACACCCAGCTCGTGCCCGGGCAGTGGGACCCCGTCGCGGTGAGTGACACCGCGAGCGCCGACGACGGCGTGGTGGCAGTCCGGGCCCCGGAGACGCTGACCGCCGGACCTGACGAGCGGCTGATCCTGACCCTCAGCAACGTCGACGGCCAGCGGGTGGCGCTGGGCAGCTATCTCGGCACGTTCGCCCACCTGACCGGGTTCCACACCGGCACCGGTGAGTTCGTCCATGCGCACCCCTTCGGGGCCGCAGAGCCCACCGCCGACGGCGACGAGCTCACCTTCCACACCGAGTTCGATCAGCCGGGCACCTACCGTTTCTTCCTGCAGGTGCGGGTGGACGGCTTCGTCCACCAGGTGCCCTTCGCCGCCACCGTCGCCTGACGCAGCCCTCAGGTCACCTCGATCGTGAGCGTCGTGACCGGGTTGGCGAACTCCGACTCCCGCAGGCTCACCTGCACTTCCCAGGTGCCCGAGGTGGGGAAGACGACCTCGGCCGCATAGGTGCCCGCCGCCGTCGGCACCAGCGGCACCTGGCCGAGGTCGACCTCGCCCGAGCGCACGGAGACCTCGGGGGCGGCGAAGCCGTCGAGCGGCTCCCCCGCGAGGTCCTGCAGCTGGAGGCTCAGCGTGTTGGGTCCGCGGGCACCGGGGCTCAGCGTCGCCAGGACCTTGAACTCCTGGAGGGTGCCGCTCGTCACCTGGCTGGACGCTGCCGCGGGCGCGGGCGCCGCGTCGCTCCGGGGTGACTGGTTGACCAGGAAGCCGGTGACCGCGAGCAGCACCAGGAGCAAACCGGCCTCGGCCAGCACCGTGCGTCGTACGACGTGGAAGGCGGCGGTGCGTTGGCCGTGGCCCAGGGCGCTCCGGGCGCGCGGCAGCAGCCGGAAGCGGTTGAAACCGGCCAGGGCCACCACGAGCCCCACGATGGCGATCTTCACCAGCAGGAGACGGCCGTACGTCGTGTCCACGAGGCCGGCCCAGGACCCCAGGATGCGCCACGACATCAGGGAGCCGGTGGCGACCAGGAGCACCAGGACCGTCGCGGCCGTGCTGGAGAATCGCGTGATGACCAGCGCCATCTCGCTGCCCCGGTGCGCCAGCGTCGGCACCGTGATGGCGAGTCCGACCAGGCCGCCGAGCCAGATGGCTCCGGCCGCGAGGTGGACGGAGTCCGTCACGACCAGCAGGGCCACCGGCTCGAATGCCCGGGTGTGCCCGATGAGCGCAGGTGCCACCACGGCCACGGCCGCACCCACCGTGGCGAGCACGCGTGGCCGGCCGGCCGACACCCCTCCGGTGCCGAGCAACGCCAGCCCGAGACCCACGATCAGGAGGAGCAGCACGCCCAGGTCGTCACCCACCAGCGCGATGTCGAAGGCCGCGGAGCTGGCTGCACCTGCGAGACCCAGGCCCTGCTGGTAGGCGCCGGCCAACGGCACCGAACCCGCCGCCGCCAGGACCGCGGCTCCCGCGCTGGCGCCGGCCACGAGACGGATCCGTACCCGCGCCCGTGCTGGGATGACCGAGCCCCCGATCCAGGCCCCGAAGACGACGAGCCCGGCAGCGAGCAGCAGCCCGATGTAGAGGATCGCCTGCACGACGCTGAGGTCCCCGCGCAGGTCGGTGGAGGGCGCGGCGTCGACGGGTGGCGCGACCACGCTCGCGCTGGGCGCACCGATGGAGAAGGTCAGGGAGCCCGAGATGGGATGGCCGTCGGACGAGACCGCCCTCCAGGTGACGACGTAGGTGCCGTCGTCGAGGTGGTCGGGGAGGTCTGCGGTCACGACCGTGTCGCGGGCCTGCGCCGAGGAGACCACCGGATCGCCGGCTGCGTCGAAGACGCGCACGGAGTCAGCGGTGAGGTTGACCGGCTCGTCGAAGGTGAAGGTCACCACGTCGGGCACGCTCGCCACGACCGCGCCCTCCGCCGGGTCCGTGCTGACCAGGGTCGCGTGGGCGTTGGCCGGCGCGGCCCCGACGAGGAGTGCGAGCACGGCCAGGACCGCGGCGACGGCTCCGAGGAGCCGTCGCCGCGTCCGGGCGCTGGAGGCGTGGATCAAGAGGTACGACGACCGCGGGCGAGCGCGGTGCCGCCGACCAGCAGGCCGAGCGCACCGACGCCGATCCCGGCGTAGCCCAGCATCTCGCTGTCCTCCACCTCCGCCGCGGCGGGCTCGGCGTCCGTCGCGGCCGCCTCGCCGTGGTGGCCCTCACCGGTCGCCTCGGAGATCGTGACGCTCGGTGCCGGACGCTCGAGCTCCTCGGGGTCCTGCCCCTCGGTCGGCACCTCCACCCAGGCGTTCTCGCCCTCCTCACAGCTCTGGATCACCGGGAAGACCAGGGTCTCGCCCGGGGTCTCCGGCAGCTGCAGGGAGAGCTCGAAAGCGTCGCGGTAGCCGTCGGGCAGTGCCGTCGTGGCTGTGTAGACGACCGACTCGACCCTCTCGGTGACGGTGTTGCCGTGCGCATCGGTGAGCGGCTCGTCGAGCGTCACCATCTTCTTGGTCACCTCGTAGAGCGGGTTGCGGGTCGGGGTGATGGCGTTGATCTGCTCCGGCATGGAGATGGTGATCTCGGTGGTGGGCGAGCCCTCGCAGCCGTGACCGTTGCTGATGGTCAGGATCGTGTAGGCACCGGCCCCGGTGTCGCTCGGGGTGATGGTCACGTGGGCGGAGGCGGAGCCGGCGAGGCCGAGCGTGAGCAGGGTGGCAGCGCCGAGGGGCGCGCCGAGGCGCGCGAGGGTACGTCGGGTGGTCATGGTGGTCCCCTTGTCATGGGATGTCGTGTGGGTCGTGCGGGATGTGGTCAGGCGAGCGCGGGGAGCGCGGGCGGACCACGCCGCGGGGCGATGCAGAGCAGCCCCTCGACGACGACGTACGACGGGACCAGCAGGCCGACGACCGGCTGGAAGGAAGGAACGGGGACCCGCGGCGCGCGCGCCCAGGTGAGCAGCACCTCGACCGCGCGACGACGCACGGACCACACCAGCGCGGTCAGCGCGGCAGAGACGAGGTGGGCCAGGAGCATCGGAGCGCTCAGCCCCAGCTCTCCCAGACCGTGCCCGCCGGCACCGTGCGACATGCCCGACATCGACATGCCCGGCATCGACGCGGTGGGCACCAACGCCACGAGCCAGCAGTGCAGCAGCAGCTGCACGACCGCCAACGTCGGGACCGCGACGGCCAGGGGCACCCGCCCGCGGTGCACCAGCAGCGTGCCCCCGGCGACGAGCACACCCATCAGGGCGATCCAGGCCGGTGAGGGCAGTGCGCCCCCGGCCCACGCGTGGGCGAGCAGGGTGCCGGTCATGATCTCGAGGGTGGCGAGCACCGCACGCAGCAGGGAGCCCCGGCGAGGCACCACGCGCACGGTCAGCATGCGCACGATCATCCCAGACCCTCAGCCCCGGACGAGCACCCCGGGCGTCGGCGTCATCCGGGCGGCCGGCGCGGAGATCGCCCGCAGGTGGATGTTCTGCAGGAGGCCGACGGCGAGCAGCCCTGCGAACATCGAGCTGCCGCCGTAGGAGACGAAAGGCAGCGGGACTCCCGTGACCGGCATGATGCCGACGCACATGCCGATGTTCTGGAAGGCCTGGAAGCCGAACCAGCACGCGATGCCGGCCGCCGCGATGCGACCGAAGACGTCGTCGGTGTGCGCCGCGATCGACAGTGCGCGCCACAGCACGACCACGAGCAGGCCGATCAGCAGCCCGGCACCCACGAGGCCGAGCTCCTCGCCGGCGACGGTGAAGACGAAGTCGGTGTGCTGCTCGGGCACGAAGCCGGAGCGGGTCTGGGAGCCGTCGAAGAGTCCCTGGCCGAAGAGTCCGCCGTTGCCGACCGCGATGCGGGCCTGCTCGACGTTGTAGCCGGCCCCGCGCGGGTCGAGGTCGGGATTGGTGAAGGCGAGGAAACGGTCGACCTGGTAGGCCTTGAGCGCTCCGCCGGCCACCGCCGCGACCGCCGCAGCGACTCCCCCGCCCGCAAGCAGGACCAGCCAGCGGCGCCGTGCGCCCGAAGCCGCCAGCACGCCGAAGACCGTGGCCGAGAGCACCAGCATGGTGCCGAGGTCGGGCTGCAGCATGATCAACGCGGCCGGCACCGCGGCGACCGCGAGCATCGCGAGCACGTCGACGGTGCCGACCCTGGTGCGCCAGCGCGCATCCGCACGCTCCGCGACCACGAGCGCCATGCCCACGACGACGGCCAGCTTGGCGAACTCCGAGGGCTGGATCGACATCCCCCCCAGCATCAGCCAGGAGCGTGAGCCGTTGATGGTGGTGCCCATCGTCAGCACCAGGACCAGGCCGACGATCGAGGCGAGGTAGACCAGCGGGGTCAGGATCCGCACCCAGCGGTGGTCGGTGGCCATCACGGTCACCATCAGCACCAGCCCGATGGCGACATTGACCACCTGCTTGGCGAGGTACGCCGAGGAGTCGCCGCCGGTGAGGTCCTCACGGTTGCTCGTGGCCGACCACACCAGCAGGGTGCCGAGCACGGTCAGCGCGAGGACCGCGCCCATCAGCACCCAGTCGATGCCGTTGACCTGGCTGAGACGACTGGTGGCCCGAGGTGCCGGGCGGGTCGGTCGATAGCTGGTCGTGGTCATCGCTTCTCCGTGGCCGGGGGCAGGATCGTGCCGTCGCGTCGGAAGGTCGGCAGACGGCGCAGCGGGGTGACGCCGGGGATGGCCGCGTCGGAGCCGCGGACCTCCTCGCCGGTGATGCCGTAGAGGGACTCCCAGATCGCGCGGACCGCGGGACCGGACGTGCCGGAGCCGGTGCCGCCCTGGCTGATCATCATCACCACGACGTAGTCGTCGGAGTAGGAAGCGACCCACGAGGTCGACTGCTTGCCGTAGACCTCCGCCGAGCCGGTCTTGGACCGGATCGCCACCTCGTCGAGCGGGAAGCCCACCATCCGCCACGACATCGTGCCCTGGCGCGTGACGCCCTTGAGCGCGTCGTCGATGTAGCCGTAGGTGCCGTCGGGCACCTTGACCCGGCCCACCTTCTTGGGGGCGATCCGGCGAATCACTGTGCCGTCGGAGCTCACGACCGCCTTGCCGATGCGCGGGGCGTAGAGCGTGCCCCCGTTGGCGATCGCGGCGTAGCCGCGGGCCAGCTGCAGCGGGGTCACGATGGTGTCGCCCTGGCCGATGGCGAAGTTGACCGCGTCACCGGCGCGGTAGGCGTAGCCCTCGATGCAGAACTCACGGGCGAAGAGGTAGACGAAGTCGGAGGTGTCGGCGGTCTGCGGCTTGGCGGCCAGGTCGCAGTAGTAGTCCTTCTGCGACTCGAAGTAGGCCCGCTTCCAGGTGCGGTCCGCGATGCGGCCCGAGGCCTCGCCGGGCAGGTCGATGCCGGTCTCGCGGCCGAAGCCGAACTTCTTGGCCTCCTCGACGAGCGGGTCGCGGGCATCGACGTCGGCCACGTCGGAGCCGTAGCGCTGCCAGAAGTCGAGGCCGACGCGGTAGAAGAAGGTGTTGCAGGAGACCTCGAGCGCCTTGGCGAAGCTGATGTAGCCGTAGGCACCGGACTCGTAGTTCTTGAAGTCGCGGTTGCCGACGCTCAGGTAGGACGAGCAGTTGAGCATCGTGTCGGTGTCGTAGCCGTTGCTCAGCGCCCCGGCGGTCATGAACGGCTTCCACGTCGACCCGGGCGCGAACTGGCCCTGCGTCGCGCGGCCGAGCAGCGGGGTGCCGGCGGCCTCGGAGTAGAGGCGGGCGAGCTGCTTCTTGGTGATGCCGCCGACCCACAGGCCCGGGTCGTACGTCGGCTGGCTGGCCATGGCGACGACGCGACCGGTGTCGGCCTCGAGGACGACGACCGCGCCGGAGTCGGCCACGTAGTTCTTGTTGGTCACGGTGTCGCGTGTCGCGCGGGCGACCTCGATCGCCTGCTCCAGCTGGGTCTCCACGACGCCCTGCACCTTGGCGTCGATGGAGGTGACGAGCGTGTCGCCGGGCTGGCTCTCGACCTCGCCGTCGTCGCCGAGGACCCGGCCCATCGAGTCGACTGCGACGCTGCGGTAGCCGGGCATCCCGCGCAACCACCGGTCGTACTGCTTCTCGACCCCGGCCCGGCCGACCGCCGAGGCGCCGTTGACGGAGCGGTCGCCGTCGGCCTGGGCGGTGTCGTACTCCTCCTCGGTGATCGGGCTGAGGTAGCCGAGCACGTGGGCCAGGTTGATGCCGAAGGGCTGGGGGTAGGAGCGCACGGTCTGCTGGTCGACCACGACGGCCGGGAAGTCCTCGGGCTGCTCGAGGACGCGCAGCGCGACGGCCTGGGGCACGTCGCGGGCGACCGGCACCGCCTGGAAGGGCGAGCCGTTCCAGCACAGGCCGGAGACGCTGCCCTCCTCGCCACAGGTGACGAGCTGCTTCTCGATGCGCTCGGCGCGCTCGCCGACGACCCGCCCCAGTCGCTCCACGAGCTTGGCCCGCACGCCCTCGGTCATCTTGTCGACGACCGTGCGGTCGACCGAGACGACCCACGAGGTGCGGTTGGTGACCAGGGGGCGGCCCTGGTCGTCGACGACCAGGCCGCGCTGCGGCTGCACGACGATCTCGCGCACGGACTGGGCTGCGGCCTGCGCGGTGTACTCGTCGCCGTCGACCACCTGGAGGTAGTAGAGCCGGACGAACAGGGTCGCGAACAACGAGAACACCAGCGCCTGCAGGACGACGAGCCGCAGCTTGCTGCGCTGGGCCGCCTGCGGTCGGGCCGAGGTCACGTCCTCGCCCGCTCGGGCTCGAGCCGCTGGAACATCGCCATCACCAGGGGCAGCACGAACGGCGCCAGCACGAGGTCCCACACGACGCTGATGGCGACGACCTGCAGCAGGTCGGGCACGGTGAGCGGCGGGTCGCGCAGGATCAGGCCGCTGAGCGCGAAGACCGAGGTGCCGAGGAACGAGGAGGCCGCGACGGTCGCCAGAGCGGCGCCGACCGTGGGCTTGATGTCGAGGGCCACCCGGCCGGCGACGTAGCCGACGACCATGAGCGCGAGCGCCCAGCGGCCGGCCACGTGGTCGGCAGGCGGTGCGAGGTCGAGCAGCACGCCCGCAGCGAAGCCGAGGAGCATCGCGAACTGCGAGCCCTTGACGAGCGCGGCACCCACGACCACGAGGAGGACGAGGTTGGGCACGACCCCCTGCCACGAGACGTAGGAGAAGACCGAGACCTGCAGCACCAGCGCGATGCTGACCGCGACCGCGGCGAGCAGGGCACGCACGGAGGTCATCGCAGGCTCCCGTCGGCCTCGATGACGGCGCGGTCGCTCGAGGTGCCCGAGGGCACGACGATGCCGACCAGGTCCAGCGCCCCGAAGTCGACGAACGGCTCGATGACCGCGCGCTGCGAGCTGTCGCGCAGGTTGGAGAAGACCGTGGAGATGCGGCCGACCGGCACGCCGGCGACATAGGGCGCGCCGCTCTCGCTGCCCCAGGTGACGACCGTGTCGAACTTGCGGGGCACGACCGACTCGTCGATGAGCTCGAGGTCGAGGCGGCCCTCGTCGCCCAGCACGCCGCGGCCGTGGAGCATCCCGATCTCCATGCTCTCGCCCACGCGACCCCCGACGACGGAGTCGGCGTCGATGAGCAGCAGGACGGTGGCGGTGGTGGCGGTGACCCGCAGGATGCGACCGACCAGGCCGTCGTTGTTGACGACCGTCATGTCCGGGCGCAGGCCGGAGCGGGCGCCCGCGTCGATCGTCACCGTGCTCGAGAACGACTGCGAGGGACCCGTCCCCACGACGCGGGCCGGGACCAGCGCGTAGCCGAGCGTGCCTGCGGCGGCCGTGAGCCCGTCGTACTCGGCGAGCTTGTTGCGGTCGTAGCCGGAGGTGTTGACCTGCTGGCGCAGCTCGGCGTTCTGCGCCTGGAGCTCGTTGATCTCCTCGCGCATCGCGTCGTGGCTGCGGAACCAGCGAGGGATGGCGACGATGGGGCGTACGACGCTCGCGGCGCCGACCTCGACGGGGCCGTAGACCTCGCCCATGGCCCGGCGTACGGGCTCGACGGGAGAGTCGGTGCCGCCGTGGTAGTCGAGGGTGATCATCGTCGCGCAGGCCAGGAGCAGGGCGACGACGAGCGCCCGGGGCGGCTGACCGCGACCGGGCGTGCGGTCGGCGCTCCCCCAGCGACGCTCGCGGTGGTGGTCCAGGGCCATCAGAAGCGCCTCGCGTCGGAGACGAGCACCTGCTGGAGCGCCTCGAACTCCTCGACGCACCGGCCGGCCCCCAGGGCGACCGAGAGCAGCGGCTCCTCGGCGATGTGGACGGGCATGCCGGTCTCGTGACGCAGCCGCTCGTCGAGACCCCGGAGCAGGGCGCCGCCACCGGTGAGGACGATGCCGCGGTCCATGATGTCGCCGGCGAGCTCCGGCGGGGTCTGGTCGAGGGTGGCACGCACGGCGTCGACGATCGCGTGCAGCGGCTCCTCGATCGCCTGGCGGATCTCGACGGCGGAGACGACGACGGTGCGCGGCAGGCCGGTGACCATGTCGCGGCCGCGGATCTCGGCCTCGGGCTCCTGGGCACTGGGGAACGCCGAGCCGAGGGTCATCTTGACCTCCTCGGCGGTGCGCTCCCCCAGCATCAGGGAGTGCTCCTTCTTCATCCACGTCACGATCGCGGCGTCGAGCTCGTCGCCGGCGGTGCGGATGCTGAGGCTGGTGACGATGCCGCCGAGCGAGATCACGGCGACCTCGGTGGTCCCGCCGCCGACGTCGACGACCATGTTCCCGGTGGCCTGGTGCACGGGCAGCCCGGCGCCGATCGCGGCAGCCATCGGCTCCTCGATGATGTAGACCCGGCGGGCGCCGGCCTGGTAGCCGGCCTCCTTGACCGCGCGCTGCTCGACGGCGGTGATGCCGCTGGGCACGCAGATGACCATGCGGGGCTTGGCGAAGTAGCGACGGCGGTGCACGCGCTGGATGAAGTAGCGCAGCATCTGCTCGGTCGCCTCGAAGTCGGCGATCACGCCGTCCTTGAGCGGGCGGATGGCAGTGATGTTGTCCGGCGTGCGCCCGATCATCCGCTTGGCGTCGTGACCGACCGCCAGGATCTCGCCCGTGGTGTCATTGACCGCGACCACGCTCGGTTCGTCCAGCATCACACCCTTGCGCCGGACGTAGACCAGCGTGTTGGCGGTGCCGAGGTCGACCGCCATGTCGCGGCCGATGAAGCTGTTCGCCATGCCCAACGCCTCGCAGCTCGGTAACAGCGTGCGCTCGGGGAAGAGGACACGACGCGCGCACGCCTCGCCGTACCCGGGATCGAGCCTAGGTTCCGAGCTGCCGATACCGGCGCAGGCACGCCGGTGCGCGTGTTGCTGGTGTGACTCGCGGTGTTGCTGGTGGCGTCGTCGGGCGGCCGCTTCATCAAGGTATGGCGGCGACACGCCACTTCCCACGGCGGGCACCCCGTGGGAGGTGGCGTGTCGCCATGGGAAGCACGACGCCTCCGCTTGGTCGTGGGAAGCGGAGGCTTACCGATATACCTTGATGAAGCGGACCCTCCCCCGACGCTAGATCAGCCCTCAGAGATAGGACTCCGGGTCCGTACGGCGCTGCCACGCAGCCCGGTCGGCCTCGGGGACCTCGAGGCAGGGTCCCTCGACGGAGAGCAGGACATAGTCGCCCTGGCCGGGGAGCTCGGAGGCGGTGGCGGTGAGGTCGTCGTCGCTCGCCTCAAGGGTGCTGCCGCCGGGGCGCTCACCGACGGTGGGGTCGGCGAAGCCGGCGTCGAGCAGGACCGGGCCGAGCGCGTCGAGGTAGGGGCGGGTGGCGTCGACGCCTGTGTCGACGCGCGCCGTGGCGCGGTAACGGAACGTGCGGAACTCATCCTCCGAGGCGGACTCGCAGCCCTCGACGCGTCCGGTCGTGGCCGAGGCACGGCCCCCGAGAGCCACGACCGCGCCCGTGACGAGGGTCGCCGCTGAGGCACGGACCCGGTCGCGCTGCTGCTCCAGCGCTGCGCTGTCTGCTTCTGGGCTCACGTCGTCCTCTCCCGATCCACACCCGCCGAGCACCAGCACTGCGGACAACCAGCCTGCCAGGACACCGAATCTCCTCATCGGGTGGCGGGCGTGGTCGGGTCGCGGTCGTACTCCGGGTCCTGCACGCCGTCGTACCACGGGTCGTAGACGTGGTCGGCGTGCTCGACCGCGTCGTAGTCGCCATTGACGATCTGGCTGATGTTGTAGAGCGACTCGGTGTCGTGGTCGAAGTACTTGGAGTGGTCGCCGAAGGAGAACGCACCGCCGCGGGTCTCCGACTCGGCCTCGAAGCGGTTGGCACCGAAGTCGTCCTCGGCCGGATCATCCCCGAGGCCGGCGCCGAAGACGGTCTCGCCGTGGATCCAGCCGTGGTTGCTCAAGTCGGCGACCGGGTCGCGACTGTTGGCGCCTGCCCACACGTGCTCGGGGTCGATGCCGGTGTCCCCCGCGTTGTTGGTGTCGCCACCGACGCCGGGGCTGCCGACGAAGACGATCTCGTCGACAGCGATGCCCTGGTCGTGCCCGGCGTGGCCGGTGGTCGTCGAGCCGTAGCTGTGACCGATCGCGGTGAGGTGCGCGGGATCGCCGTCGCGGCTGGCGCGCAGACCGTCGATGGTGTCGGCGAGGTGCTCACCACCTGCTGCGGCCATGGACTCGCTGACCACGCCGGCACCGTCGAAGCCCTCGTCCCAGGGTGCGTTGTCAGGCGCGTCGTAGCCGATCCAGAACATCGTGGCGTTGCTGGCGTCGGGGTCCAGGAAGCGGGTCGACTCATACATCGTCGCGGCGCGGTCGGCCTGGTAGCCGGCGCTCTCGGCGTCGGTGCCGAAGCCAGGGACGACGACGGCGACGTTGTCGGCCGTGTCGAGGTTGCCGGCGCTGATGGCGATCGCACCGTCGCCGTCGAACGCGGCCGGGTCGTAGAGATAGATCTGGGTCTCGATCGGCTCACCGGTGACCGGGTCGACCCGGTCGGCGATGTTGTCGCGCGCCTCGTCGGCAGCGCGGGCGTTCTCCAGCCAGGTGCGCTCGTCGTCGGTCAGGACGCCGAGCGACTCGGTGTGGGTCCAGTCGGCCAGGTCGCGGTCGAGAGAGACCGTGTTGGCGGCATCGCGTGCCTGCGCCGGGATGCCGTCGAGATTGCCGATGGCGCCGGGCGCCGCCCCGATGATGGCCTGCTGCTCGGCACGGGTGAGCGAGTCCCACCAGGCGTTGACCTCCTCCGGGCTCGCGCCCGCACCGGGCTTGGTCGCCAACGCACCGTCGGCTGGATCCGCTACACCGCCGTAGATCCGCTCGACCGCGTCGGCATCCTGCACCCGCCGGAAGGCCGCGACCATCTCGGTCTCCTCTGCAGCCAGGTCGCTGGACCAGGTGGTCAGGTCGGCCTCGTAGGCCTCCACCTCCCGCCGCGTCCGGTCGCACTCGGCCTGCAGTGCCTCGGCGTCCTCCTCGGTGGCGGTCGTCACCTCGCCGCGCAGCCGTCCCACCTCCCCCGCGAGGTGGGAGCGCCGCTCCTCCAGGTCCGTACGACGATCCAGCAGGCGCTGGAGCTCGTCGGCGTGGGCATCGACCCGGGCAGTCACGGCGCGCAGGGCCAGCGACATCGCGTCTGCCCGGTGCCCGATCGGCGCGATGCTCTGGTGGTAGCGGGTCGAGCCACGACCGGTCCAGTCGCCGATCCGTGCGTCGCCGGCGACGAACGTGCCGAGGTCGTCGATGTGCGCAGACGCGGCGCGCAGGTCGCCACCGCAGTCACGGACCGCCCCGGGCTGACAGGTCAACAGCGGCACCACGCGGGGCTGCGGGGGCAGCGTGATCGTCGTCATCGCTGCTCCTGCACGTAGGTGGAGAGGAGGAACAGGTCGAGCCCTGCTGCTTCGTCGCTGCTCACGTAGTCGCGGATCACGACCCGCAGCCCGTCGGCCCGCTCCTCCGCGTCGGTGCCCAGCGTCTCGGCGTGCCGCTGCCACTGGGTGAGGAAGCGGGCCGCCGCTCCCGAGACCGCGCTGGTGAAGCCGGCCGTGCCGGCCCCGGCGACCTGCCCGGCAGCGGCGTCCAGGTCGAGGTGCTGGTCGTCCCACCGCTGCGAGGCGACGCCGGCCGAGAGCGGCACGATCTCCATCACCGCTCACCCGCCGGGGCTGCTGGCCGGGTCAGCTCGCGGGCACGGTCCTGACCGACCGGCAGGGACCCCGACGTCAGCTCGACGAGCAGCGTGCTGGACCCCTCGGCGTAGGACGCCGTGGCCGTGAGGTCGTCGAGGTGGCCGACGAGCCGCTCGACCGGACCGTCGGGCCGGGTGACGGCCCACCCGTCGGCCTCGAGCTCGTCACGCAGGGCGACGAGCAGGTGGAAGCCGTCGTCGCGCGACGTCCTGAGGCGGGCGGCGGCCCGCACGGCGTCCGGTCCGGTGCCGTAGGTGCAGCGGGGCCGCGGTCGGTCCGCGCTGTCGGGGGCGACCGATGCCCAGAGCCCCCGGGCGATCGCCTCGACGCGCAGGAGAGCGGTGGCCACGACCGTCTCGGCCACCGGCTCGAGCGCGACCGGTGGACCGGACGGGGGCAGCAGCACCACGTCGACATCGCGATGACGACGTCGCACGGCATCGAAGAACGGGTCGTCGACAGGGTCCGAGAGGGGGCGCAGCTCCATAGGAGGAGGATGCCCAGGTCACCGGGTCGGAAACTCCGACCTCCGCGACCTGGGGACAGGGGCCTCGATCAGAGGTGCGGGAACCAGATCGCGATCTCGCGCTCGGCGGACTCCGGTGAGTCGGAGCCGTGCACGAGGTTCTCGCGGTTGGAGAGCGACAGGTCACCCCGGATGGTGCCTGGAGCAGCCTTGCGACCGTCGGTGGCGCCGTTGAGCGCGCGCACGACCTCGATCGCCTCGTCGCCCTCGAGCAGGAGGGCCACGAGCGGGCCGCTGGTCACGAAGGCGCGCAGCGGCGAGTAGAAGTCGCGCTCGACGTGCTCGACGTAGTGCTCGTCGGCCTTGGCGCCATCGATCAGGCGGTGCTCCATCGCCACGATCGTGAGGCCCTTGGCCTCGAAACGGGAGAGGACCTCCCCCACCAGGCCGCGCTTGACGGTGTCGGGCTTGAGGAGGACGAGGGTGCGCTGGTTCATGTGGTGCACCCTAGCGAGCGGTCATCTGCCACTCGAGGGAGGCAGGGGTGCCGAGCTGCGCACGCAGGTCGGCGCGATCCAGGTGGTTGACCAGCAGGAACCCGATCGTCGGTGCGTCGAGCGCGAGGTGGCGACACCGGATGCCGACCACGTCGGAGGCGGTCGTGCGCACCTCGCCCTTCCAGCCGTAGCGGCTCAGCTGGCGGCGTCGTACGACGTCACGGTGGGCGACCACCAGCGCGACCGGCTCGGTCGGGACGACGCCCCGGAGGTCCTCCCAGGACACCGACCACTCGCTGCCGAGGTGGCGGTGCACCACCTGGTCCGGCGTCAGGTGGACCCCTCCGGGACGGACTCCCCCCAGGAGCACGGGAAGCAGCCAGACCGTCGCACCGAGCAGCACGACCGCACCGACGACGACGTAGGTCGACTCCGGACGCACCACCCCGACCACCAGCGCCACGAGGCCGAGCAATGCCGCCAGGACGAGCGCGCCGGCCGCCGTGACCAGCGGCGTCGCCCGGAAGGCGACGTAGGTCGACGGCGTGCCGTCGTCGGTCCGGGAGAGAGACACCTGCGGGCGACGGGTCCGGCCCCACGTCTCGAGGAGGGCCGAGAGCAGGAGCAGGGCGCCCACGCCCACCAGGAAGCAGAAGAAGAGGGCCGTGCCGAAGGAGTCCTCGCGGCTGGCCTGGGCTGCCCGGCCACCGATCAGGACCAGGAGCACCCCGAGTAGGGCCACCGCCACGAGGACGAGCCCGCGTCCGACCCCGCGCTCAGTCGAAGAGACCGCCGATGCCATCGACCACACCTCCCACCCCGTCCGAGATCGCGCCACCGATCGCCTCGCCAGTGTCCACCACGGAGTCGATCCCCTGGTCGAAGGCCTTCGAGATGTCGCCGTCGTGCTCGAAGAGCCCGTCGATCATGCCGGAGGTGAAGATGCCGACCCCGGCGCCGACGACCGCGCCCACCGCGGTGCCCACAGGGCCGCCGATGGCCGTGCCGATCAGGGCACCGGCGCCGACGGACGCGGCGAAGCCACCGACGCCCGACGCCGTTGCCTGCACGGGGTCCTTGCCGCTCGCGATGTCCATGCCGATGCCGAGGACCGTGAGCGCGCCACCGAGCTTGAGGGGGATGCCCCGGGCCCGGGCGTCGAGCTCGTCGGCGTTGCGCCCGAGGTCCTCGAGTCGTCGGATGTCGTCGGCGGCGTTCTTGAGGTCGTCGTAGTACTTTCCGCGACCCACGATGGCGGGGTCGGCGTTCTTGACGACGTCCTCGTAGGTGCGTGCGGTGCGCAGCAGCTCGTCGGAGGTGCCCTTGAGGATGCTGGCCTGGAACTCCATCACCGCACCGCCGAGACCACCGAGCAGGTCACCCGCGGCGGTGAACCAGTTGTGGCCCTCGAGACCGTGGTAGTCGGCCTGGAGCCGCTCGGACGCTTCGGCGATGTCGTCCTGCACGTGGCCGGCGTCGAGCACGGCAGCGTTCCACGCCCAAATCTTGTCCTGGTGGGCGTCGAAGGCGGCCACGTCGGCGGCATGGCCCTGCGGCGCCGTGGCCCCCTCGGGCAGCACACCGGGGTCCGTCGGTCCGGCCCCCGGGTCCTGGATGACGAAACCGGCGACCGTGAGCCCGCCGGCACGCGCCCGCTCGCGGATGCCGGCCATCCGGGACTGGGCGCTACGCAGGGAGCCGGCGAAGCTGACCAGCAGCGAGGAGACCGTGTCGATCCCGGAGACGAGCTCGTCGACGATGCCCACCGCGTCGCCGCTCCACCCGTGGAAGCTGCTCGCAGCCTCTCCCTCCCAGCCGTCGCCCACGGCACGTCGTGCCTCGACGAGCGCGGTGCTCGCCCCGTCGACGCCGTCGTGCAGGTCGCCCTCGAGCCAGGTGGCCGCCGTCTCGATCGACCCCGGGGTCCCCGGGATCTCGGTGTCGAGACTCATCGCGCCCCGACCCCGCCCTGGGGAATGAGGCTCTCGCGGACCGCCTCGTCGGCGTTGCCGAAGGTCATCTCCGCGTCGAGGACAGCCTGGCTGCACCCGCCCAGGCCCTCAGCCGTGCTGCCGGCGGCCTCGCTGAGCTTGGTCACCATCGCCGTGATGAGCGCGGTCCAGGGCCCCGCGTCGATGCCGGTGGGAGCACTGGCCCCGGTGCCGTCCAGTGTCTCTGCCGCGGTCAGCAGCCGGGAGGACACACCGCCGAGGACACCGCCTCCGGCCTCGAGGTGAGCACGGACCATCAGGACGTACCGGCCTCGGCGACGGGCTGCGGGTGCAGCTCACGGTCGACGAAGACCAGGTCGAACGGCACCTGGTCGAAGGCACGCTGCAGTCCCGGCACGTCGATCAGCATCCATGGCACGCCGTCGCCGTAGAGGCTCACCATCCGGTCGAGAGCGGAGTAGGAGAAGACCGCAGTGCGTCCGTCGGCCATCGTGTGCAGCTTGAGGTGCTGGACTCCCGGCGCCTCGGGCAGCTCCATCACCGGGACGTAGACCACCGGCGGCATCCTGGGTCGGCTCACGGGGGTCGTCGGTGTCTCGTGGACCTCGGTCACGGGTCGTCCTCTCGTCGTCAGTGCGACCGCATGCTGCCCCGTGCCGCCCGTCGGCAAACCGTCAGTCGCGACGCGCCGTCCGGCGGCGTACGTCGTCGGGCACCGGGGCATCGGTGAGGGGGTCACTGACGGGCTCGTCGAAGATGCGGCGCACCGGCACGTGCCCACCCCAGGTGCCGGCCTGCACGTCCTCGTCGTCGTCGACCGGCCCCTCGGCGCGCACCTTCAGCGACGCCTCGTGCAGGGGTACGGCGAGCACCGCGGTCGCTGCCAACTCCTTGCGCGTGCTGGGCCGCAACGTCGCGGAGCGGCCGGGCACCATGTGGTCGACCGTGAGGGCGAGCGCGCGCGCCTTCTCCTCCGTGTCGGTCACGATGCGGGCGACACCCACGACCACCGCCGAGCGGTAGTTCATCGAGTGGTGGAAGGCCGATCGCGCCGCCACCAGTCCGTCGAGCTCGGTGATGGTCACGCAGACGGTCGTGGCCTCCGCGCGGTTCAGCCAGCGCGCGGCCACCGAGCCGTGGACGTAGAGCGAGCCGCCCGCGTCCGGACCGGCGAGGTCGACCGCGAAGGCGACCGGGAGCACGATCGGATGGTCGCCGACGCTGACGCCCAGGTGGGCGACCAGGGCGTCCTCGAGCAAGGCATGCAGCGCCGCGCGGTCCACGACCGCGCGGTTGAGACCACGCGTGACCGAGGTGCGGGCTGTGGGTGAGAGCGGGGCGAGCGTCATGGGTCTAGTGTCGAGGACGAGTGGCCCGTCCACACGGGCCATTTCACTCCCAATTCGACAGGACACTCGTGGCCATCCTCGTCGTCGACCTCGACCGCACCCGGGCGACCCCCCTGGGCGCCCAGCTGAGCAGCCAGGTCCGCGCTCGGATCACCGACGGTCTCCTGACACCCGGCGAGCGGCTGCCCAGCAGTCGGGCGCTGGCCCGTGAGCTCGGCGTCGCCCGGTCGGTGACCGAGCAGTGCTACGGCCAGCTCGTCGCGGAGGGCTGGCTCGAGGGCCGGCACGGGTCGGGCACCTTCGTGGCCGCGAGCGGCACGGTCACTCGGCCCACGCCTCCCCGTCCCCTCGTAACGCCCCCCGACACCTCGCTGCTCCGCCTCGACTCCGGCACCCCCTGGATCGACACCCGGCACCGATCGGCCTGGCGGCGGGCCTGGCGTGAGGTCAGCGTCGCCACCCCACCGCGTGGCTACGACGACCCCCGGGGCCTCCCGGAGCTGCGCGCCGAGCTCGCCGTGCGCCTGGCCCGCACCCGCGGGGTCGACGTCCATCCCGACGAGGTGCTGGTGACGGCCGGCACGACCGACGGTCTGCGCCACCTGATGACCGCACTCCCGCCGGGCCACGTCGCCGTGGAGGACCCCGGCTACCGCGCTGCGGTGGAGGCGATCCGGGCGACCGGACGTCAGGTCGTCGACGTGCCGGCACTACGACCCCTGACGGACCTGCACTCCGTCGTCGCCGCCTACGTCACCCCGGCCCACCAGCACCCGCTCGGCCCCTCGATGTCCGGCCGGGACCGGCTTGCTCTCCTCGCCGCCGCACGAGCCGCCGACGCGCTGGTCATCGAGGACGACTACGACTCGGAGTTCCGCTACGACGTCGCACCGATCCCCGCTCTCGCCAGCCTCGACCGCGACCGGGTCGCCTACCTCGGCACCGCCAGCAAGGCCGTCGCGCCCAGTCTCCGCCTCGGGTGGCTGGTGGCCCCGGCACCGATCCGAGAGCGCGTCGAGCGGCACCGAGCCGCCGCCCACGACGCCGCCTCCTGGCCGGTGCAGCGTGCGTTCCTGTCCCTGCTGCGCGACGGCTATGTCGACCGGGTCGTCCGCTCCGCGCGTCGGGTCTACGCCGACCGTGCGGTGCGCGTGGCGGCCGCCCTCACGCCGTACGTCGAGGCGCCGGTGGCGGGCATGTACGCCACGGTCGTGCTCCCCCGCCCCCTCGCGCTGGCCGCCCACCGGGACGCCCGGGACGCCGGCTTCGACGTGCCGCTGCTCGCGGACTACTGCCGAAGCGCCGACCTGCACGGGCTGATCGTCGGCTTCGGCGGCTGCACCGACGTCGAGCTCGATGCCGCCCTCGCGGTGCTCAGCCGCGTGCTGCGCGGCTGAGCACGTCAGTCGGCCTGGTCCTGGCCCTGCCCCAGCCCCTCGGCCTCGGCGTCCAGCTCGGCGGCCAGATCGGCGGCCAGCTCGGCATCGAGCGCCGCATAGGCGGCAGCGCGCTCGCGCTCGATCTTGCGGCCCAGGAAGTCAGCGGTGCCCCACAGCAGGGCGAAGATGCCTCCGAGGACGAACATCAGCGGGATGACGAAGCCCAGGGCGACCGCGGCGAGCTGGATGGTCCAGCCCAGCAGGTAGCCCCACTCGGCGCGCAGCACGCCGGCGACGAGCACGCACGCCACCATCAGCCCGAGGCCGACCGAGAGTGCGGTGGCGACGCCGACACCGGCGATGGCGATCATCACCGGCGCGGTGAGTCCGAGGGTGATCGCCTCCAGGCTGAGGACGGCCGCGCACATGCCACGCCGCGGCGAGCGCTGACGTTCGCTCACGAGCGACGCCTCCTGACCAGCGTGCGGGCCTCCCCGACGGTGACCACCGAACCAGTGACGAGCACGGCCCCGGAGCCCAGCGACTGGCCGGCGTCCTCGCCGGACTCGGCGAGCGCGGCTGCCTGGTCGATGGCGCTGGCGAGGTCCGGCTCGACCGTGACGCGGTCCTCACCGAAGACCTCGATCGCAACGGTCGCCAGGTCAGCGGCCTTCATCGCGCGGTGCGTGGAGTTCTGGGTGCACACGATGTGGGCGAAGTGGGGCTCGAAGGCCGAGAGCAGGCCCTCGCAGTCCTTGTCGGCCATGACCCCGACGACGCCGATCAGCGGGGAGAAGGCGAAGGAGTCGTCGAGGGCGTCGGCAACAGCCTCGGCGCCGTGGGGGTTGTGTGCCGCATCCAGCACGATCGTAGGGCTGCGCCGCACGATCTCGAGACGTCCCGGCGAGGTCACCTCGGCGAACGCCGCGCGCACGAGCTCCTCGTCGAGTGGCTGGTCGCCGGCGAACGCCTCGACCGCTGCGAGCGCGACGGCGGCGTTCTGCGCCTGGTGCGCGCCGTACAACGGCAGGAAGACCTCGTCGTAGCGGGCGCGCAGACCCTGGAGCGACACGACCTGGCCGCCGACCGCGGGGACGCGGGCGATCACGCCGAACTCCATGCCTTCGCGCACGACGGTGGCGCCGACCTCGAGGGCACGGGCGAGCAGCACCTGCGCGACCTCGGGGGTCTGCTGGGCGAGCACGGCGAGGGTGCCAGCCTTGATGATGCCGGCCTTCTCCACGGCGATCTTGCCGGGAGTGTTGCCGAGGTACTGGGCGTGGTCGACCGCGATCGGCAGCACCACCGCGACCGTGGCGTCGGCGACGTTCGTGGCGTCCCAGGAGCCGCCCATGCCGACCTCGACGACCGCCACGTCCACCGGGGCATCGGCGAAAGCGGCGAACGACATGCCGACGACGGTCTCGAAGAACGACAGCGGGTGCGCCTCGGACTCGTCGACCAGGTGGGTGAACGGCGCGACGTCGTTGAAGGCACGCACGAACGCCTCGGCGTCGAGCTCCTCCCCGTCGATGCTGATCCGCTCGGTCATGCTCTCGACGTGCGGCGAGGTGAATCGTCCCGTGCGCAGGTCGAGCGCGCGCAGCAGCGTGTCGATCATCCGCGAGGTCGTCGTCTTGCCGTTCGTGCCGGTCAGGTGGATCACGGGATAGGACGACTGGGGGTCGCCCAACAGCTCGGCGAAGGCACGGATGCGGTCGAGCGACGGCTCGAGCCTGGTCTCCGGCCACCGGGACAGCAGGGCGTCCTCGACCTCCGCGAAGGTCTCGGCCAGACGGGGCAGTTCAGGGGTCTCGGTCATCTCAGCACCAAGTCTAGGGACCGCACCTCTCGACCCTGCACTGGAACACGTTCTAGTGTGAGCGCGGTCACCCAGCGGGGTCGCCGAGAAGCCTGGAGGGCAACTGATGAGGACCACGGTCGCGATCGTCAACGAGCAGGGGCAGGACTTCACCTTCGAGGAGGTGGAGATCGACGGGCCGCGCGCCGACGAGGTGCTGGTGCGCATCGTCGCCACCGGCCTGTGCCACACCGACATCACGATGCGCTCGATGCTGCCCTCAGAGATGTTCCCCAACGTCTTCGGGCACGAGGGCGCGGGCGTCGTCGAAGAGGTCGGCGCCGATGTCAGCACCATCGCCGTCGGCGACCACGTCGTGCTCAGCCTGCGCTCCTGCCGCAGCTGCGCACGGTGCGACGCCGGCCACATCGGCTACTGCGAGTCCAGCCTGATGATCAACTACATGGGCATGCGGATGGATGGCTCGACCACCTACTCGCGCGACGGGTCGCCGGTCTTCGGCTCCTTCTTCGGTCAGTCCAGCTTCTCCCAGCACGCGATCGCCTACGCCGACAACGTGGTCGTCGTCGACAAGTCCCTCGACCTCACCAAGATCGCCCCCTACGGCTGCGGCTTCCAGACCGGTGCCGGCGCGGTTCTCAACGTGCTGCGGCCCGGGCCGGCCGACAGCCTGGCCGTCTACGGCGTGGGTGCGGTCGGGCTCGCTGCCATCGTCGCCGCGAAGGCGCAGGGCGTGGGCACGATCATCGCGGTGGACCTGATGCAGAGCCGGCTCGACGTGGCTGCCCGCTATGGCGCGATCGGCGTCAACCCCTCCGAGCTCGAGCAGACCGGACTGGGCAGTCCCCTGGTCGACCGCATCAAGGAGCTGAGCAACGGCGGGACGAGCGGGGCCATCGACACGACCGCCGCGCCCGCCGTCATCAAGCAGGCAGCCCAGGCCCTGGGGGTGCGTGGGCAGCTGGTGATCCTCGGGCTCGGCGCGGAGGAGTTCAGCATCGACGCGATCGACATCATGCAGAACGGCAAGGTCATCCGCGGCAGCGTCGAGGGCGACTCCGACCCGCTGACGATGGTCCCGCGACTCATCGAGATGCACCAGGCTGGCGACTTCGACGTCGACGACCTGATGGTGAGCTACCCCTTCACCCAGATCAACGCCGCGATCGAGGACGTGTCGTCGGGCAAGGTGGTCAAGCCCGTCCTGGTCTGGTGACCCGGAGGTTGGCCATGTCGACCACCGGCCGGTAGCCCAGCGCCTCGTAGATCTTGTTGGACGTCGGGTTCGCCTGGTCGGTGAAGAGGCACGCACGAGCGCCGTCGTCGAGCAGCCGCTGAGCCACGGCGGCCACCGTGGCGCTCGCGTAGCCGCGCCCGCGGGCCTGGAGCGGTGTGTAGACGGGACCGACGCGGGCGACCCCGAACGCCGGTGGGTTGTGCGCGGTGAGGTGCACGACGCGACCGGCCTCGTCCTCCCAGAGCCACACCAGACCCTCCTCGATCCGGCGCGCCATCTCAGCTCTCTCGATGCTCTCGCCCGTCGCCGACTCCGCGCCGCGACCTGCCTGGAGGGCGGCGTCGACCGCGAACGCGTTCCACCACGTGGCGCACAGGACTGCGTCGTCGGGCAGCGCCGCCCGCAGGCGACCCTCCGGCAGCGATGGCGGGTCGACCTCGGTGACCTCCCACAGCCGCATGTGCTCGTGCACCTCGGCCCGACCTCCCACCAGCCGCGCCATCTCGTCGGCGAACTGCTCGGTGGCGGGCAGGGCGCCGTTGGCAGCCACGACCTGCTCACCTCGGGCGTGGAGGACCCGCGCCAGCTCGCGCGCAGCCTCCTCGGGCATCGGCAGCAGGTAGGGCGGGTAGGGACCGAACGGCGCCGTGCGCATCGCCACGCCCACGACCTGGTCGTCCTGGCGGACCGCCAGCCACCAGTGCGGGTGCTCGAGCCGGGGCTCACCGCGCAGGTCAGCGGCCGCCACGCGCTGGGTCACCGTGGAGAGCACGGTCGTCACCACGGCGTCGGCGGCGAGCACGCCCCCGGCGTCGCGCAGGAACGCTGCGGGGTCGTCGTAGAACTGCAGCACGGTCATGGCTGCAACCTACGAGGTCGACACCGTCGGGACCACCGGGTAAACGTGGGTGCTGGCCACCACTAGGATTTGGCCATGACCGAGATCATCGACAGCCAGGCAGCGGACGAGACGCGCACCGACAGCGGCGCCGTCGTCGTACCCGAGAAGCCGGCCCTCGAGGGCCTCGAGGCCAAGTGGTCCGCGCAGTGGAAGACCGACGGCACCTACGCCTTCGACCGCACCCAGCCGCGGGAGAACGTCTTCTCGATCGACACCCCACCGCCGACCGTCAGCGGCAGCCTCCATGTCGGACACGTCTTCTCCTACAGCCACACCGACCTCATCGCTCGCTTCCAGCGCATGCGCGGCAAGTCCGTCTTCTACCCGATGGGCTGGGATGACAACGGGCTGCCGACCGAGCGTCGGGTGCAGAACTACTTCGGGGTGCGCTGCGACCCCTCGCTCCCCTACGACGCCGAGTTCACGGCGCCGGAGAAGCCGGACCCGAAGAAGCAGATCCCGATCTCGCGCCCCAACTTCGTCGAGCTCTGCGAGCAGCTGGTCGAGCAGGACGAGCAGGTCTTCGAGTCGCTGTGGCGCACCCTGGGCCTCTCGGTCGACTGGGACCAGACCTACACCACGATCGGCCCCAAGGCGCAGAAGGTCAGCCAGACCGCGTTCCTGCGCAACTACGCCCGCGGCGAGGCCTACCTGCAGGACGCCCCGACCCTCTGGGACGTCACCTTCCAGACAGCTGTGGCCCAGGCCGAGCTCGAGGCGCGCGACTACGCCGGCGCCTACCACCGCGTCACGTTCCATCGCCCCGACGGCGAGACGGTGGCGATCGAGACCACCCGTCCCGAGCTCATCCCGAGCGTGGTGGCCCTCATCGCCCACCCCGACGACGAGCGCTACCAGCCGTTGTTCGGCACGACCGTTTCCTCCCCCGTCTTCGGCGTGGAGATCCCGGTCGTCGCCCACCCCGCCGCCGAGATGGACAAGGGAGCAGGCATCGCGATGTGCTGCACCTTCGGCGACCTCACCGACGTCACCTGGTGGCGCGAGCTCGACCTCCCCGTCCGCACGGTCATCGGCCGCGATGGCCGCTTCCTCCGCGAGACCCCCGAGTGGCTCTCCCACGACGGCGCGGCCTCGGCCTACGCCGAGCTGGCCGGCAAGACGGTCTTCTCCGCCCGCGAGGCGATGGTCGCCGCGCTGCGTGAGTCCGGCGACCTGGTGGGCGAGCCCACGCCCACCCAGCGCATGGCCAACTTCTACGAGAAGGGCGACAAGCCCCTCGAGATCGTGGCCACCCGCCAGTGGTACCTGCGCAACGGTGGCCGCGACGTCGCCCTGCGCACCGAGATGCTCGACCGCGCCTCCGAGATCCAGTGGCTGCCGACCCACATGCGCCACCGCTACGACAATTGGGTGGGCGGCCTCAACGGCGATTGGTTGATCTCGCGCCAGCGCTTCTTCGGCATCCCCTTCCCCGTCTGGTACCCGCTCGACGACGAGGGCGAGCCCGACTACGCCCACCCGTTGATGCCGGCCGAGGCCGAGCTGCCGGTCGATCCCTCGACCCAGGCGCCGCACGGCTACTCCGAGGAACAGCGAGGCAAGCCCGGCGGCTTCCTCGGCGACCCCGACGTGATGGACACGTGGGCGACCTCCTCGCTCACGCCCCAGATCGCCGGAGGCTGGGAGACCGACGACGACCTGTGGCAACGCGTCTTCCCGATGGACCTCGCCACCCAGGCGCACGACATCATCCGGACCTGGCTGTTCTCACGCGTCGTGCGGGCCCACTTCGAGAACCACACTGCACCGTGGTCGCACGCGCTCATCTCGGGCTTCATCGTCGACCCCGACCGCAAGAAGATGTCGAAGTCGAAGGGCAACGTCGTGGTGCCCGACGAGATCCTGGGCAAGTACGGCGCCGACGCGGTCCGGTGGCGCGCTGCGATCGCCCGCCCCGGTCTCGACTCACCCTTCGACGAGTCGCAGATGAAGGTCGGCCGGCGCCTCGCGATGAAGGTCCTCAACGTCTCCAAGTTCGTGCTCGGTGGCGTCGCAGCGACCTCAGCCAACTCGGTGGAGGTCACCGAGTCCATCGACTGCGCCCTGCTGGGTCGTCTCGCGAGCGTGGTCACCAGGGCCACGGAGGCATTCGAGGCCTACGACTACACCACCGCGCTGGAGGTCAGCGAGAAATTCTTCTGGGAGTTCTGCGACGACTACGTCGAGCTGGTGAAGGGCCGCGCCTACGACGAGGACGGCGGCGCTCCGACCGAGTCGGCCCGCGCCACGCTGGCACTGGCCCTGAAGGTCCAGCTGCGCCTCCTGGCGCCGTTCCTTCCCTACGTGACCGAGGAGGTCTGGTCGTGGTGGCAGGAGGGCTCGATCCACCGCAGCACGTGGCCGCTGGTCGCCGAGCTCGGCTCGGCCGCTGCCTCCGACCCTGCCGCGGTCGACGCCGTCGCCGCGGCCCTGAGGGGCATCCGGGGCGCCAAGTCGCAAGCCAAGGTGTCGATGCGTGCCGAGCTGTCCCGCGTCGAGATCTCCGGCCCGGAGCTGCTCGTGCGCGCAGCCGAGCTGGCGGAGCAGGACCTGCGATCGTCAGGGAAGATCACCGGCGACCTGGTCTTCACCGTCACCGACGCCAACGGGCTGTCGGTCGCTGCCGAGCTCGCTCCGACAGAGTGATCCAGACGCGGTGACCTGACCGGGATGACCTGAACGGGATGACCGACCAGGGCTACCGGTGACCCTTGGACCCGTGCTTGGACCCGTGCTTGGACCCGTGCTTGG
>Ga0136639_10000071_pt1 | contig 28989 bp, 31 predicted proteins | sample AntDrymUQ8592106_2_FD_113739 | JGI IMG/M metagenome (GOLD analysis project Ga0136639, IMG submission 113739) | Polar desert sand microbial communities from Dry Valleys, Antarctica - metaG UQ859 (21.06) | ecosystem: Environmental > Terrestrial > Soil > Desert | place: Antarctica: Dry Valley...
TAATCATGGGGAAGATGTCAAAGAATATTACTTTTATACAGACAATACACCCACTCATTCATACATGAGTTTTCTGTATAAATACCCCCAAAAAGCTTTTCCTTATGAAGCTTTAGTGAATGAGAATAAACACCGGAAATCCACAAATCCATCAGCTTTTGAATACGAACTGATGGATACGAATATTTTTGATGGCAATCGCTACTTTGATGTTTCTGTAGAATACGCCAAAAATTCTCCAGAAGATATTTTGATCCGAATTACTGTTGCCAATCGCAGCGAAGAAACCTCCACTATCCATCTTTTGCCAACGCTTTGGTTTCGCAATACTTGGTCTTGGGGATATCCAAATCAGAAAAAAGAAGATCAATCCTTAAAAACAGTTGAGGGGACATCTAACGTAATACAAGTTTCGTGTAAGGATGAAAGTTTAGGAGAAAGATGGCTGTATTGCGAAGAGCCTAAAGAGCTACTCTACACAGAAAACGAAACTAATCAAGAAAGATTTGGCTGGGGTAAGAATTCATCCTCCTATGTCAAAGATGGCATCAATGATTATATTCTGTCTTCCGGTAATAAAGAGACAGTAAATCCCAATCAAGTAGGAACAAAAGCATCAGCTCATTACGAATTAATAGTGGGTCCTGGGGAAACAAAAGTCGTGCGCCTGCGCCTCAGCGATATAGAAAAGTTAGATTCCCCATTCGGTACTGATTTTGATAATATCTTCCGCCAGCGACAGCAGGAAGCCGATGAATTTTATCAGGCTGTGTGTCCCTATCCGATTTCTGATGATATGCGTTCCGTGCAGCGACAAGCTTTTGCTGGTATGTTGTGGAGCAAGCAGTTTTATCACTATGTAGTGTACGACTGGCTCAATGGCGATCCAAATCCGCTGAAGCCACCAGAAAAGCGTAAGTCAGGCAGAAACAGTGACTGGAATCATTTATTTAATGAGGATATTATCTCAATGCCCGATAAATGGGAATATCCTTGGTTTGCTGCTTGGGATTTGGCTTTTCATACGATTCCTTTTGCCCTGATAGATCCAGAATTTGCCAAGAAGCAACTATATCTATTCACGCGGGAATGGTATATGCACCCTAACGGTCAAATGCCAGCTTATGAGTGGAATTTTAGTGATGTGAATCCACCCGTTCACGCTTTTGCTGCTTGGCGCGTTTACAAAATAGAAGAAGAGATGTACGGTCAAGCCGATACAAATTTTCTGGAAGATGTTTTTCAAAAGTTATCTCTCTATTTTACCTGGTGGGTCAACCGGAAGGATTCAGAAGGGAACAATATCTTCGAGGGCGGATTTTTAGGATTAGACAATATTGGGGCAATCGACCGCAGTAACTTTAAGATGGATGGCGCAGTTATCGAGCAGTCAGATGGTACTAGCTGGATGGCGATGTACTGTCTGAATATGCTGAAAATTGCGACCGAACTGGCCAAAAAAGATAAGAATTTGGCTGAGGCCTATCAAAAACTGCGCGACCAATATGGGGGGTTGGTTAAGGAAACAGATAAAGAACTGATTGAAACTTATCAGACGCTGGTGAGACAATCTGGCAGAGCCAACTACGAAGATATGGCATCCAAATACTTTCAGCATTTCCTGTTGATAGCGGATGCAATGAATAAAGTTGGAGGTGATAATGTCGATATCTGGGACGACTATGACAAATTTTACTACGACATATTGAAGGCTCCTCCGGGTAAGGTAGACGGTGCGGATAGTTCGGGGAAGCTATCAATGAAAGTGCGCTCACTGGTGGGGCTAATTCCACTGTTTGCTGTGGAAACAATTGACCAAGAAATTGTGGACAAATATTTAGCTTCTGATTTCAAAGGCCGCATGGAATGGTTTGTGATGAATCGTCCCCAGTTTATCAAACACCAAAATATCCAAGTTGACACTAAGGGCAAAGGTTTGTATTTGTCGCTGGTAAATAAAGAGCGACTGCAACAGATATTGAACAAAATGCTAGATTCAACAGAATTTTTGAGCGATTACGGGATCCGGGCTTTGTCAAAATACCACGAGCAGCATCCTTATACATTGCGAGTACAAGGTCAGGAATCTCGCGTGGAATATGAACCTGGAGAATCAAAGTATCCAATGTTTGGGGGAAATTCTAATTGGCGCGGCCCGATTTGGATGCCTGTGAATTTTATGATTATTGAGTCGCTCCAGAAGTTTTATCATTACTGGGGAGATGAGATCAAAGTCAAGTGTCCAAACGCCGATGGGGTAATCACAGAGATGAACCTGTGGGAAGTATCAATGGAGTTATCTCGCCGGCTGATCAGTATCTTTCTTAAAAAACCTGCTCCCAATCCCTACCTACCCTCCTCCCCCCATGATTGGCGACCTGTTTATGGTGGCACTGACAAATTTCAAAACGACCAGTATTGGAGCGATTTGATTCTTTTCTACGAGTATTTTCATGGAGATATTGGTGCTGGACTTGGTGCCAGCCATCAAACTGGCTGGACTGGGTTAGTAGCCACACTCATTCAGCAGTCGGGAGAATACCCTGCACAAAATAAAGTGCCAGACTAAATAGGCTGGATGGGTTTAATTGCTCAAATCATCTCATAGATTCATGTCAAAGAGTAACCTTTAAGGGGTATAACGATGAGCCTAAGTCAGACAATTGTCAATGTTGATTGCCAGACTGTTTCTAACACAACTTATGATGTTGTTATCGTAGGAGCGGGAGTAGCTGGAGCCATTGTTGCCAAAGAATTGAGCCAACAAGGAAAGAGGGTTTTAATCCTTGAGGCAGGAAAAACTAACGATTTAACCCTATCGGGCTTTCAAAGTTACCTCGACACCTTCTACAGTGCAGTAGAAAAGAACCCCAACTCCCCGTATCCTGAAAATCCCAATGCTCAAAGTCCCATGGATAACAATGGGTATTTTGTAGAAAAAGGTCCCATGCCCCTTGGAGGTTCCTATACGCGGGTCATAGGTGGGACAACGATGCACTGGGAAGCGAAAACCCCACGGATGTTACCGGATGATTTTGTCTTACACAGTAAGTACGGACAAGGTCTTGACTGGCCGATTAGCTACGACGAGCTGATGCCCTACTACCGGACAGCGGAGTACGAGATTGGAGTTTCTGGGGACGCAGAAGAGCAAAAAAAACTAGGGCTCAAATTTGAAGATGGCTATGTTTTCCCTATGGAAAAGCTTCCCCCTTCTTACTTGGATCAAAAAGTAATTGAGAAAGTTGAGGGGACTGAAGTTGAACTGTATGGACAGAAAGTTGAGTTAAACTTCGCGACTTATCCTCAAGGTCGCAATAGCGTACCAAACCCTAAATACGATAAGGGTAAACTCTTTGTTCCTGACGGAGTTGCCAGTATCAGTCCAGTTCAGTATGGGGAACGTTGCCAAGGGAATGCCAACTGCGTTCCCATCTGTCCGGCTCAAGCAAAATATGATGCTCGCAGAACCTTACTTAAAGCTTTCCAAACCGGTCGAGTGCATCTACTCTCCCAAGCCGTTGCTTTTCATGTAGAAATCGATCCTCAGAACGGTCGCGTCACTGGCATTCACTATAAGCGTTATGAAGACCCCCATATTCCTCAATACACAACCGGAATTGCCAAGGGAACTTTATTTGTCTTAGCGGCTAATGCGCTCGAAAATGCTCGGCTGATGCTCGCGTCTGATTTGCCTAACACCAGTGGACTAATCGGGCGGCATTTAATGGATCACCCTTTCACGTTAGCTTGGGCTTTAATGCCTGAAGTGACCGGCACTATGCGAGGGCCTCTTGTTACATCAGGAATTGGCACATTTCGTAACGGTCATTTTCGTGACAAACAATCCGGCTTCGCGGTAGATATCCACAATGATGGTTGGGGATGGGCTACGGGTTCGCCCAAGTCTGAAGTAGAAGATGCAGTAGACACGAAAAACAAATTTGGCAAAGAACTGCGTCAGACATTGGTGAGTCGAATTTCACGACAACTACTGCTTGCTTTTATGTGTGAAATGCCTCCCGATCCCAGCAACCGAGTCACCATCGATCCGAACTACAAGGATAAACTGGGTAATTATCGTCCCGTCATTAACTACAACCTACCCGACTACAGTCGTAGAACCCTTGCCTACACCCGAAAACTCTCTCGCGTAATCTTCCAACGTTTGGGAGCCGAAGATTACACATGCTACAAGTCTTCAGACCCCGCCTATTTTAACTTTGAGGGTGAAGGTTACGCCTATAAAGGTGGAAACCACTTTTCCGGTACTCATGTTATGGGAACGACGAAAGACAACTCAGTGATCGATCGCAACCAGCGTTCTTGGGATCATAGCAATCTCTACCTAGTTGGTGCGGGAAGTATGCCAACCATTGGTACTTCAAATACAACCTTGACACTGGTCGCACTGAGTTTGATAGCTTGCGAGCAGATGCTTAAAGATTTAAAGTCTTAACATTTGCGACCAAACGATTACCCCTTTCTTCAAGAATCCAGAACACATTTCTAACAGAGGTATGTTATGACCACAGAGAATAGTTTAACAGTGATTACAACGGTAGAAGAGTTGCGTTACTATCTCGGACAAGCAATGAAGCTAGAACACGCAACTATTCCCCCTTACATCACTGCACTTTACTCGATCAAACCTGGAACTAATTTAGAGGCTTTTCATATTATCCGGGCGGTTGCTGTAGAAGAAATGCTACACCTAACCCTTGTAGCGAATGTTTTGAATGCAGTGGGAGGAAAAATTGAATCAACCCTAACAGACCCTGAGTTTATTCCGAACTATCCTACCTATTTACCAACGGGAGCGACGGACTTCCAAGTGGGTTTAGTAAAATTTTGCCCAGAGACTGTAGCGACTTTCACGAATATTGAACGGGGCGAACAAGATGTCTCCGAAGACAACCCATTAGTCGTGTCTAAAGGCGGACGAGAAAATCTACTGCGGGTTCGCAACAGCGATCCAGCCTTGACTTTCTACAGCATTGGCGAATTTTATTCAGAGATCGTTCGTGGCCTGTTTGCACTCCATAAACAGATGGGTGATGCTCTGTTTTGTGGCGCTCCTCAGCGACAAATTACTCCCGCCTATTACTATAACGGTGGTGGAGACATCGTTCCAGTAAAGGATCTGGATTCAGCAATCCGGGCCTTAACAGTAATTCAAGAACAGGGTGAGGGGTCAAGAGTCGGGGCTATCTATGACGCAGAACGAGAATTGGGTCATTACTATCGTTTTCAACAGCTACAAAAGGGAAAATACTATATCGTCAACAAGGACGATCCCGAACAATCCGATCAACCTGGCGAACCCACTGGTGAGTCTTTTAAGGTAGATTGGGACGCAGTTTATCCGCTCAAGCCCAATGCCAAACTTAGCGATTATCCCGAAGGATCAGAAGTGCAGGAAGCAGCCCTAGAATTCCAGAAAGGCTACAGCAAGTTCCTGGCAGATCTTGAATACGCTTTTGACGGACATCCTGAGATGTTGATTCCCGCCGTTGGGGGAATGTTCCGCCTTAAGGAACAAGCTAGTCAGCTAATTCGGAATCCTATACCGGGTATGAGTGGGGTTAATGCCGCTCCTATTTTCCGATTAGATTAATCGAGTTGGATTTCTCGCCGATATTTTTGCTCAAAGTCCTTGACTGATGTCTAGCGCTACGCTCAAAGATGAGGAAATCACAAAATGCGATCGCTCATCAATAGCCAGACGTTTGCTGATGGTCAATGATATCAGTTTCGGTTGATTAATTCTACTATCAGGGAAAGGACGGGTTGACTAAGAACCCAACTATCCTTGAAACATTCGGGCGAACCCTTTTTAGGTTCATCTCGAATGTGTTTTGCTTGTGTCATGCAAGCTGAACCTGAAATTATGGGTATTAGAGCAGAGCTGATTCGACTCAGTGCCATAAGACTTACAACCCACTTGCCGATCTAAAACTTTAACTTTTGTGGAGGTCAACAACTCATGGATATTAATGCACCTGAGTTTATGGAGTATTTTCTGGATTCTTCAGTTATCTTAACTGGTTTTTCTCGGTTTCATCTAGTCGGAACTGGACAAGCTTCTCTTTACTTTGATACCATTCAGGACATCATTGGTGAAGATATGTTTGAGGAACTGTTAGAAACCTTTCATCACCTTGATGTAAAAGCCCAGAGCTGCGATGACAAGGATCAAGAGTCAACCTTGAATATGGGGCTTCGTACTGAAATTCTGGGGTCGGAAAAATTCGGACCGATCGCCCGCAATATTATCAAGCTTTGGTATGTGGCAACTTGGTATCAACTGCCAAAAGATTGGCGAGAGGTTTTTGGGACCAAAGAAAACGATAAAACCTTTATTCCCAGTCCACAAGCCTATCCAGAAGGACTCTTATGGCCTGCGATTGGTGTTAACCCACCAGGCGCGAAAGGCCAGGGATATGGGACTTGGAGCGAACTCCCTTCAGTCAGCCTGACAAAAAGCTAACATTCCTTCTGGGTAGGGGTTAGCAATGTTGAGCTTCGCCTCACTCAACCTCTAAAAAAAGACCCATCTTCGAGCCTGACACAATTCCCAAAAATTCTTAATTTTGAGGACGAACATGAATATTACAACTTGGTTTCGTAGGCTTTCTACTATTGCCATTTCAATTCTCCTTAGCTTAACGCTCTTTAGTTTGCCCGCTCGCGCTTTCGTTCAGACAGATTACAGTAAGTTGCTGGAGACAAAGGCCTGTAATAACTGCGATCTATCAGGCTCAGATCTATCCAATCAAAGTTTATATGGCAGCTCGCTCAATGGAGCCAATCTCTCCAACGCCAATCTCTCCGGTGCCCTCCTTAATAGTGCCAAGCTTGAATCAGCTAATCTAGCGGGAGCCAATTTATCGGGCGCTAAGCTAACAGCGAGCACCTTATCGAACGCTGACCTAACGGGGGCTAATCTTTCTCATGCAGTTTTGTATAATGCCCTGATGAGTAAGGCAAAATTGTTAAAGGTAGATTTAACGGGTGCCGATCTAACTGCGGCTATTATCTCTGACGCAGATTTGTCTGATGCTTCGGCAAAAAATGCACAACTAAATAAAGCAATTCTTTCTCGCTCCAATTTATCGAATGCCAATTTTTCCAGTAGCTATCTGAGAGATACCAAGTTCTCAAAAGCTACTCTTCAGGGAACTAACTTCTATGACGCAGATCTGTTTAATGCGCTGATGCCTGACGGGACTACTTATAACGGTGATGTTTCCCGGTTTGGGGCCCAGCTTTCATCTAAACCTGAGATATTAGACCCAACATTCGATCGCACAAAAGTCAATTTTGGCATTACACCAACGGGCTGGAGTAATAGTGACGATCTTTCTATCGATCTGGCCCCTCCTATCCCTTACCAGCAGATTCTCAGTGAAATAGCCCTATCTGGCTTCGTAGGGACGCAAATGTCACCTAAATATCCAAAATATCCAGACCAGAAAGAGCTTTTAAAAAGCGAGTTAGCACTTCGTAACGTGAGGATTTCAGAACCTTGGGTCGGAACTAAGTTTACTGAACAAGGACAGGGAGATCAAACCCTTAAAGAATTTAATGAACAAGTAGCATTCATGAAGGATATGGGTGGTACAAAGCTTGTGGTAGCTGAATTGGGGGGTGCTGTTCATCAAAAGCCATGTGTAGACCCTTTAACTCAGAGACCGCATTTTACTGACCAGCAATGGTCGGATTTACTCACAGGGCTGAACAACCTTGGTCAATTAGCCCAGAAAAACGGTATGCAGTTGGTCTATCACCCCCATATTGGTACGGGAGTAGAAAACTTGGCTGATATCGATCGCTTAATGAGCGGTACCAATTCTGAAACTGTTAAGCTGCTGCTCGATACAGGCCATTTGTACTACGCAGGAGTCGATCCGCTGGCAGTCACTAAAAAATATGCCGATCGCATCAAACACGTTCACTTGAAAAATATTCGTCAGTCAGTTTTAGACGAATCTAAAACAACGGGCCGTAGCTTTTTAGACTCCATCCGTGCAGGGATATTTACCGTTCCGGGAGATACTAAGGGCGCAATTGATTTTCAGCCAATTTTACAAGAGCTTGCGAAAGCTAAGTATGAAGGATGGCTGATGGTGGAGGCAGAACAAGACCCTAAGACAACTAATCCTTTGAAAGACGCGCTAACCGCTCGCAGTTATCTGCGGGAAGTGACTGGTTTGTAGCAAAAACAGAAACCCAGGCCTCAAGGAAGTGGGTCTGGGTTGTTCTTTCGTGAAAATCTACAGTTCATCAATTGGAGTTTAGCTTTGAATAACGACAAAGAGAAGATCAGAGAGGTCTTTGAAGAAGTCTATGCAGCAAATGTTAGGTCAGGCGACCTACAGGGTTATGCAAGTATGTACTCAGAAGATGCACTCTGGATGCCACCAGATGCCCCCGATCGGCGCGGAGTTGAGGATATTTTGGAAGCGTTTGAGATGCAAGTCGCTAAGCAAGATACCGATCCAACCTTCACCGCAGAAGAAATCGAAGTTATGGGCGATTTCGGTTATGTCATCGGTACGTCTTTAGCTACGATTCACCCGAAAAATGCCAAAGGTGACAGTGCATCTAATGAGATAAGAAAAAAATTTCGAGCAGTCTGGTTAATGAAAAAAGAGGATGAAATCTGGAAAATCGATCGCCAGATTTGGAATTCAAAGCCTTTGGACTAAGCTTTCCCTAAAAAAGTCAACGATAGAGTGTCGGCGCGGGTTTAGTAAAAATTTCAGCAACAATGATTTTTATTTCAACACGCGCCATAATTATTTGATTGCATACAACACGAAGGAATCACAACATGACTAACCAGATTGTTCCTGAGCCTATCTATCTCAGCTTTTTCATGTTCACAACCGATCTGAAACCTCATGATCTTGACTATAGGAAAGTTGTCATCGGGCACATGAAAAAGCTGAAGAAACTCGGTTACACTGGCTTCGAGTTTCCCATTGCGCCAAGAGAGACTGAAGATTACCTACAAGAAATTCAGGATTACGCCAACCTGCGTAGTTTTATGGACGATGAAGGATTGAGTGACGTGCAAATTGCAACAAACGTCGGGGTTACTGAGAAATTCGATCCTAGCTCGCCTGACCCAGCGCAACGACAAGGAGCCTTGAAGTATCTTAAATCACGGGTTGACATCACTGCGGCGCTAGGGGGTGAAATTATGATGGGTCCCCTGATCGTACCTTACGGATACTTCAATAATTCCATCTGGAGTGACGAACTACAAAACGATCTTGCAGTTCGCTACACTAACGCACAACCCGTCTTAAATGAGTTAGGTGTATATGCAGAGGAGAAGAAGGTCAAATTGGCGATCGAACCGATAACTCACTGGGAAACTCCAGGCCCGAACAAGTTATCACAATTAATTAAGTTTCTGGATAAAGTGCAGAGTAAGCAAGTTGGAGTGGTGATTGATAGCGCCCATGAAATTCTTGATGGAGACGGGCCAGAAATATTTAAAACACAAGTAGCAACTTTAGCTGAACAAGGGCGACTTCATTATATTCAAATCTCGGCTCCAGATAGAGGGGCTGTGCATACGAGTTGGCTGCCTTGGCAACCTTTTTTAGAGACAATTTTACCTGTTTATAATGGGCCGATCGCCATTGAGATTTTCAATGCTATCCCCGCTTTTCTTAACTCGCTTCGCCTAACTCGACGCAAGTTTTGGATACCTGGAGAAGATCCTGAGAATGAATATCCAAGTGCCTATGACATTGCGAGGGAGGCGATCGCCGTCACTCGAAAAGAATTAAATCAAATAACCTCCAAACAGTAGGTAAAAATAGAACTGTTATACTCAAAGTTGTATAACAGTTCTATTTGTGGTGGCGCAACTAAACTCCTGACATGACTGAGCAAAATAGGGAACTAAAGTTTCCTAAATCAAGCAGGTTTTTCAGGATTGAGAAAATTTATAAAAGGCTAAAACCAAGGAGTTAGATATGACTGATATCAGCGCAAAAATTACCCAGATCGACGAAATTGTTACCATTTTTGATAAATTGGAATTTGAGGATTTATTAGATGAAATACAAGGCAACATCCTCAAATCTCACGGACGCAACCATGCTGTTCATTTGTTTTTAAAATTTACCTGCGACGAGGTAACTGCAAAGCAATGGATTAGCCATTTTGCTCACAAATATGTCTCCTCAGCACTAGCGCAAGCTGAGGAGACAAAACTTTATCGACAGAATAAAGACGTACCAGGTAAAATATTTGCCAACTTCTTTTTGACATATGCTGGTTATGTATATTTAGGGTATGAAAATGACCAGTTACCTGACGGAACATCATTCCAAAAGGGGATGAAACATCCCGATATTCAGACAGAACTCGGCGATGATGTCAACCAATGGGAACAAGGTTTTCAAAATGAAATTCATGCTTTGATCTTACTTGCATCTGATAAAATCGTAGGCCCAAGAAGTAAAGAAGCAAAACTGTTAGAACGGAAGAATCAGGATCTGTTGCGTAAGCAGCCTGCTCTATTGGCACAAAAAATAGAGAAAATAAAACAACAGATCTCTGGGATTGCTGAAATTGTCCACGAGGACATAGGTTACGTTCTCAGAAGTTCTGATACTGGCGCAGAAATCGAGCATTTTGGATTCCGAGATGGAATCAGTCAACCGTTGTTCTTTAAGCGAGATATTGACAAGGAAAGAGAACATAGCGACTTTTCCAACTGGGACCCCCGCGCGCCCCTCAGCTTGGTTTTGTGCAAAGACCCTTTGGGTAAAAAAGAGGAGAGTTACGGTAGCTTCTTCGTGTACCGCAAACTCGAACAAAACGTTAAAGCTTGGGAGGAAGATATTAAGAACTTAGCTGAGAAGCTCAAAGGTTCTGGACAAGCAGAGCCGGATTTAGCAGGAGCATACACGATGGGACGCTTTCAGGATGGAACACCAGTCGTCTTGCAAAAGACTCCAAGCCATAACGAGCCCGAAGAGAACAACTTCAACTATAAAGACGATCTGCAAGGTTTCAAGTGTCCTTTCCAAGCCCACGCTCGTAAGGTTAATCCTCGTGGTGATATAGAGAAACTAGCCAACTCCGAGGTTTCTCTAGAAAAGGAGAAGATGAATCGTATCGTTCGTCGGGGAATTAACTATGGACCTCTCCCCAGCGAAAAGCCAGAAAAGGATGCTGGACTGCTGTTTATGTGCTTCCAAGCTAATTTAGAGGAGCAGTTCAACTTAATGCAGAACAAATGGGCTAAAGATCCTAACTTTGTTAAGAAAGAAACAGGCACAGATGTAGTGATTGGTGTGGAAAAGAGAGATGAGCAAGGAAAAAATGTCAAAGAGACATATAAGTGGCGAACTAAGTGGGGCGAGTCAGAGCAGACGGAAGTTGACTTTATTCATTGGGTAACAATGAAGGGTGGGGAATATTTCTTTGCTCCCAGCATGAGTTTCCTCAAGTCTTTTTCTCTTGCTCCCTGCTGCGATATCGTATTTCGGGGAGTCCCTAAAGAAGAGATCCAAGCTGCTCAGAACATGATTGATGAACTCAGGAATTACCAGCAACAGAACTGGGCAATTGGTCTTAATGGAGATACCCTTCAGCCAGATGGGTTTCTTGCCTTCTTCAACCAGCGAAACCTGTCATTCAAGTTTTATCTCCAGAATCAATTTCCACTTGGCAACTTCAGTGCCTATGATGTAAACATTGCAACGCTCAATCAATATATCGAAGATCTTCGCAACCAGGAGATTGAGGCAAGCGAATATAAAATTGCTGAACTAGAGGAATATAGACAACTGGACTGGTCAATTCTATCACAAACAGATACCTTTAAGCCGGACAGATTTGTGAGTTTTTTTGGCGAACGAGAGCTACCATTCAAGTTTGTTGTGGATAGTGGTAATATTTTGTTGGACGATCAATCTTCCTATGAAGAGAACATCAGAACATTGAAACACTACATTAGTTCCATAAATCAGTAATTAGGTTATGACGGAGTGACAAGCGCTCTGAACGATCATTGGTTGAGGCTTGCCAGTTCATTAACAATCACTGTTGTAGAACTTTGAGTAAAACAGTTCTACAACAGTGAGGGCAACTGAGATCCTGAGATTACTGAGCAGGAGATAGAACTAGAGTTTCCTAAACCAAGCAGGTTTTTCAGGATTTGGGAAAATTAGACAAAAGGCAACTTAGGAATGAAAATTCAATAAGTTCGCCATCCTCACGCCCGCCATCTTTCCGCACAAGGATTGAGAGACGAACGTTGCTTAAGTTATTAAATTGCCATTCCTTATGATACTCAACAAATCAATTAGACGAACTACGATCTCGGTTTTTGTTGCTTTTATCCTAGCTGTAGCTATTACTTTCTGTGGCTGGGATTGGGCGATCGCATCTCCCCTAGTCAGTCCTCAAGAAGAAATGGGAGCATGGGAAACAATCCCAATGCCTTCTCCAGAAAACAGGATGCAGTCCGTTCATACCATCGTCCTTCCCAATGGGAAAGTAATGAGCCTCAACGGCAGCAGCTTTCGCAATACCCTCGTTAAAAATGAGAATGGGGAAAACACCTTTATAGAGGGAGTCCCAGCGGGAGACGATAAAGTTATTAACAACACCTCCCTTTTCGATCCTAAAACCAAGCAATTTGAGCGCATTGCTTCTCCACCTGCACTCCTATATGGGGAGAGCAACGATTTATTTTGCACCGGTCATTTGCAACTAGCCGATGGCAACATCCTATTTATCAGCGGTACTGGACGTTATTACCCTGGCGGACGATTTACAGGCTCAAAGCAAGTCAACCTTTATAATTGGCAGACCGACAAGTGGTCTGCTGTGGGTCAAATTAAAGACGGACGTTGGTACCCAACTTTAGTCTCGCTAGCCGATGGCAAAATCGCGATTTTTTCAGGTTTAAAATTCCAGGCACCCAACCAAATTAATCCGGGTCTTGAAATCTACGACCCTAAAACCCAAAAAATTCTGCAATATATTGACCTTACAGAAGTCGAGAATAGTCCCTTCAACACCTACCTCAAAGAATTGGATGCTTACGATAGCATCGACCTCTATCCTCGAGTATTCCCAACGAGAGACGGCAGACTTTTAATTACCGGGGATGAAGCTGGCATTGCCAATGTTTTAGTTCAGAATAAAAGCAAGAAAAGCTACTTAATGTCTATCCATGAAGATGCAGGCAGTAAATTTACTGTCAGCTTTGAAGTCGGACCAGAAAGATATGAAACTTCCAAAGCTTACGGAACTGCGGTGCAAGTTCCCAACTCTGAGGATGTATTATTGCTGGGTGGGATGATAGGTACTAACGATATCAATTTTGGACGAGGGGGTAATACAAGTAGCTATCCAAAGGGGACGAAAGTTTCCTCTAGTTTGCAGCGCTGGGTGTCTCCCAAGCCAGATGGAGAAAAGAATGGCAAGTGGGAAATTATCGAGCAGTTTCTAGACAAACCTCGCGCCAATGTCCAAGCCGTGATTCTGCCGGACAAGGAAATTTTAGTGCTCAATGGTGGCGAGTATCCAGAATACAAGCCTATCTATGAGCCTCTACTGATGACTCCTAATTCTAAGGCTCCAGGGGGTTACAGCACCAAGCCGATGAATCCCGCTAAACTACCCAGACTTTATCATAATGGAGCAGTGCTGTTGCCAGATGCTACTGTTTTAACGATTGGTGGCAATGCTAATCGGGTGGCGCGAGAAAAAGATGGAACAGTTCACGTTGACATAGGGCGAGATGCTAAGAACAATTTCCAATTGGCATATCTGACGGACAAATCAGGCCAAGCTAAAGAATTCAATCTTGAAGAGTATTACAAAGTCCCTCAAAGCTATTTCACTAAGGGCGATCCAGAACCCTTCGTACCTGCTGAAATTTGGCAAGCTGAAATATTCAGTCCTCCCTATCTATTCAAGCCCGGTGCCCGACCTGAAATTGTAGAAGCTCCTAGCAACATCAAATATGAAAAATCTGGCACGATATCAGTCAAGGATGCTACCCAAAACGGTTCTTTGGTCTTGGTCGGACTAGGTGCAGTGACTCATTCTTTTGATTACGGACAGCGATTGGTTGAGTTACGGATCAAAGTAAAATCTTTAGGGGATAAGTCTGAAATCGACTTTGAAGCACCAACGAACCGCAATCTTTACCCGCCCGGTTACTACATGATGTTCTACCTTAATGACGTAGGCAAGCCTTCCCATGCCCAGATGGTAAAGCTAGAAGCTGCCTAAAAACATCATCAAAATTTGCAATCCGAATATTGCCGATCGCGATCGTAGCAACAGTCCGCTCTCAACAGTAGAATAGAGGTTCAATACATGGCACTGACAGAAGAAGATTTGAAAAGCCTACCAGAAGATGGAAAAGGTCTTGACCCACAGAATCCTGGTAAATACGAAGACTTGCTAGAAAATTTACAGGGCAACATCATCCACTCTCACGGACGAGATTATAGCGTCTATCTGTTTTTACAATTCAAGCCCGGTAAAATAGAGGATGCAAAGCAATGGATTCAAACTTTTGCCCAGCAATATGTAAAATCTGCCAAACAGCAGGCAGATAGCGCGCGCCAGTACAGAGAAAATCGCATTGATGGGGGTGTATTTGGCAACTTCTTTTTATCCCGTAAGGGTTATGAGTATCTGCAAGTTTCTCCAGCGAAGATTCCCGGCGATCAACCTTTTCGTTTCAGTATGAAAAATCCTACTATTGGGAGTTCGTTGGGAGATCCATCTGTTAACCAATGGGAGCCAGGGTATCAAGCTGAAATTCATGCCTTAGTAATCATGTCAGATGATAACTTAGTTAGCTTGTTGCAGCAAGCTAACGTAACAACGCAAAAGCTTCGTCAGACAGCAGAAGTCATTCACCGAGAAGATGGTTTTATTCTCAAAAATCATCAAGGACAATTTGTTGAACATTTTGGCTTTGTCGATAATATCAGTCAGCCTCTATTTCTGAAACGGGAAATTGAACTCGCAAAGGAAAAGGGATCTGACTTCAGTAAATGGGACTCTAGGGCTCCTCTGAATTTGATCTTGGTTAAAGATCCCAACGGTAGGACAGAAGATAGCTACGGCAGTTATTTGGTCTTCCGCAAACTCGAACAAAACGTTAAAGGATTCCGGGAAAACCAGCGCCAGCTAGCTCAAAAGCTAGGTATATCTGAAGATTTAGCTGGGGCGATGGTTGTAGGTCGATTCTTCGATGGTACGCCAGTAACGCTCACGGAGCAACCTCTGTACGCGAACGCTATACAACCGGTGGATACGATGAACGACTTCGATTACAGCGATGATACGCAGGGAACAAAATGTCCCTTTCACGCTCACGCACGTAAAAGTAACCCTCGCGGAGACACAGGTCGGGTAGAATCTTCGATAACTTACGAAGAGTCCTTACAAGTAGAAAGGGGTCATCGCATCGTTCGTCGGGGTCTCAGTTTTGGAGACAATGACCTCTTAAACGAGCCCGAAACAGGATCGGGAATGCTTTTTTTGTGCTTTCAAGCTGATCTTGAAAATCAGTTCAATTTTATGCAGTCATCATGGTCTAATCAAAAAAACTTTGTCCAGATCAACGTGGGACCCGATCCGCTGATTGGTCAACCAAGGGGAACTCAGAAATGGCCTGTAAAGTGGGGTGGATCGGAAACCGAAGAATATGACTTTAGCCTTTGGGTAACAATGAAAGGTGGCGAATACTTTTTTGCTCCTAGTGTCAGTTTTATCAGGAATATAGGACTTAACTAAAGCCTATATTTGTAGGATTGTTAGGAGAGCTAAAACCACTATTATCTGCCTCACAAAGGTGCAAGTCCTAAACAGGGCTTGCTGAAAAAGCCTAAAACGCTTACATCAAAAGACTTTGGCTAGTTTGAGCGTTGAAAATGTGCAAGCTTATGAGCTAAAATGAGTCAAAAGCTATAGCAATCCTAAATCATTTTCTATGTATAGGTGTACTGATGGATTTTGGGGAAATCAAATTTATGTTCCTTTGTGAAAAACTCAAACAAAAATTTGATAATTTTAAAAGACTTACATAAATACCAATACTTTCGTAAAAAATTTTTAGATTGTAACCAAATATCTTCAACTGGATTCTGTTCGGGAGCATTGGGAGCAAATAAAATACAAGTGATTGACCAATCATCAAGTTCTCGATTACGATTAACTTCTGACAAATAATCTCTAAATTCTCCATATGTATGATAGCTAGCTCCATCCCAAATCAAGATAATTTTCCGCCATTTGTATTTATTTTGTAAGTATTTTATGAATTCAACTGTTGATTTTCTATCCCCAGATTTATAACCTTTAACATGGAATTGTTTGGTTTGATAATTTAGTGTGCCAAAATAAGTTTGTGTATTTTTTTGATTGGTAATTGGGACTTCAATTCTTATGTCGGAGCGACCCAAGCGTAGTCATTGATATCGCCATGAAGTAGATGACATTCATCTAAAAAAAATACTATTATTTCCCCAGGTTCTATGCCAGCCTTGTTTTTGGCTAAAATATTGTTAATTTCTTCCCTCTTTTTTTTGACCAGTTCGGGATCAGATTTGGGATTGATTTTCTGAGTTTTTTTCCAGGTAATCTTCGACAGAGATAAAAGTTCATAGTAGCTCTGTTTTGATTTATAGCTGACACCAAATTCTCTATCTAAATAGGGCTTGCTGAATAATCGATCGCAAATCAAGAATAAGAGCGATCGATATATTCAAGCTTGGTCAAATATAAGTTTTTTTGTATCGATTCCACCCAATTATAATTGGATATTATCTTCCACCTAAAAACAGGTGTTCTTTTTGCAAATAGACATAAAAACACACAAAAAGCCCGGCGCCACCAGGTAGCAAGGTTCATTACTAAAAAAGTAATTGCAATAACTGTACCAGATGTATTATCAAGTTTAGCCATCACTCGATTCAGACCAAATCTTCGTTTCCGCAAGCCCCAAATTTACCCTCTATCGCATTTCTAATTCTTTCATCTTCTAAGGCTTGCTTCTTTTTTCTTTGCACCATGCTCGGTTCTAAGAGAGTTCGATAAATGCGATCTGCATGAACGGACTCTGGATAATATCCTGTGAACCTACGATATGCTTCTACTTGTGCTTTTAAGTCTCCTGATTCGTTAAAATTATCCCAGCTCATCCGGTCTAAAAATACATATCCTTCAAAGCAGCTAGCTGATAGTTTGGCTCCAAACTCTACCTTTTTTCCTGCCTTTCCTCTGACAATAGGACGAATAGGGGGTTGACTTAAACTTACTATTCTATCTTCTATGCTCTGTTTGTTATTGTCAAATAACCATTGCTGTGGGCGATAGACTTCTGTGAGGACTAGCAAGGTTTTATATTGCTTTTTATTCAGACTTTCTAGGGTCGCACCTGACTCGATTAGCTCTTCAATATGAGCTAGGTTTCTTTTAATATATTGGAGTTGTTTTTTCAGTGCCTGTCTTCTTTTGTTTCGGGTGGGTCGTCTTTGTTTTGCTACTGCTAAGTAGTCTTTTCTTGCTAGATTACGGTAGGTTCTTGGTTTTTTATTGGTTTAATCTTTGATATGTTTATACAGGATGTCTATAATTTTTTCTGTATGGACTCTGGCTTTGTTTAATAGTCCTAAGTCTGTCGGATAGGTAATATCGGCTGGAGCCGAGGGAGCATCTATGATTAATTTTCCGCGATGGGATGACTTATTTTTTCTGTCCGAATCTTTTTTTTTCGGTTTTTGCAGGGGTGATTTCGCGCATTTTTTCGACCATTCGTTCGTTCAGTTTATTAATTAGGTTGGGACTAATTCGTTGCCGAAAGTGAACGGCGGGGTGATGGGTCAAATGGCTGCTCGTTACTGTAGCTTGATTGACCGATAAAGTATTGCAGATAGGGGTTTTCACGGATCTGTTCGACAGTTTCACTCGGAGCTAATTCCCAGTTTTTCTTTGATAATCAATGCCCCCAATGCCATCCGAAATGATTTGGCTGGTGCCCCCTTTTCTGTAGGGAAGTTTTCAGCATATTCTGATTCAAATTCTGATCGCGGTATTACTTGGGCCATCTTTACCCAACGGTTAGAATCTGACAATTTTCCGCATGAGGGCAGTTCAAAGTCGGAGGGTGAGATGGAAGCAAACTCAGCTTTTTTGTACAAGTTCGCACTGGGTGATGCACGGGTTTTGACCTATTTTACCTGTTTATCTTGCACTTTATTCTCGATCGCGCGATCGAAACCTTTCGCGACGCAATATGCGATCGATTATTCAGCAAGCCCTAATTACTGCATTGAAAAATGACGATCGTATTTTGACTTTCCCAATGTCAAGGTTGTACTGCGGGATTTGTACGGGATGGAAGCTCGTGTGCTGTCGGCTGTTGAGGTGGAGACGATTAGCTTCGTTGGTGCGAACAATACTGCTGGCTGAATAATGGGTTATTGCAAAGAAAAACCTTTGATCATACCAGATTTAACAAGATATTGTTTAAGCGAGCTAAGCAACTAAGTTACAGATATCCACTCGCTTTGAATGCAGTGTTGCACGTAAAAAATGGGTTATTGCAAAAATTCAGTTTTTTCTGAGACTGCTCAATTAATTAGGGTAGACCACCCTGTTGGGAACGATTTTGTGATGTTTCAGGTCGTCACTGAGCAATTTACCCAGATCTAAATCCAGGGTGAGGACGCTTGCCGAATTCGTTCCGGTCACAGTCCTCGGAATTGCGATCGATGCGAGGGGAATAACTTTTGATTTGGCAAGGAATAGCCAAGAACTCGGTGTGCTGGGACGGCAGCGAATTAAGTCGTTTATGTTGTCGGCTTACGAAGCATTTGAAACTACGGGGATGTTGTCGTGAGTTATGGTGTTGTTGATACTAAATCTTTGCTTGATATTGCGTTAGAGGGGCAATCTGAGGAGTACAGGCGCAAAGTTTTGGAGTTGGCTTTTAAGGGGAAAATTGAGCCAACTGACCCGATCTTTTTAATTTTGTTGGCTACTGGCAGATTGGAGATGCTGATTCAAGAGAGTCCGAACCCGGAGGATTTTGAGTTGGCGTTTGATCGGTGGGTGGGGCGGATTAATAAGACGCTGGCGGCTTGCGAACGGGTGGCGGTGGAGAAGCAAGAGGGGCAGATTGCTGAGGCTGTCAATTCTCTGGTTCGTCAGAAGGAATTGACAAGGGTGGTGACATCTACGCGTTCTTTGCTGGCTGTGGCGGGTATCCTGTTGACAAGGTTGGGTATCGGTGCTTTGATGGGATAGATGGGTTTACTTTGGTCGCAAAGATCGCCAGAGCATTGTCAATTTAAGGATTGAGTACTGGTGTGACTTTCCCCAGAAGTTAGCTAACTTTTCCAACTTCTACAATTTATAATATGATGATTTCGTTCATCTTGCTGCTGATGTTTCTAGTATTTATTCCTGTAGTTACAATTTTTCTGCTATTTTGGTATGCTTCAAACTTTAAAGATAATGAAAAATATAGTTTGAAAAAACACGAAAAATATAGCCTAATGCAAATTTATAATTCCACGACCAAAGTTAATTACTATCGATATGGAATTACTAGGAAAAGAAACTAATCTTTAATTTATTTTTTTGTTTATAATTGTTAAAAATAATGACAAATCGAGTAATATTTAACCATAACGAATTATTAGATTATGGGAAATTAATGCCAGGGCTATTTCATTCTAAATATATCTCTGAGTATGCTACAACTAAAGCCAGCGAGACGTTGAGCTTGAGCCATGTTTTGAAAGCCATAATCGCGATACAAATTCAAGGCAAAATTCCGTGCGATTGCCCAACATTGAACGAGTCCAACGGTGCGAATGCGACAAGCATCTTCTCCTTGAGTGACATCACGGACATAATGAACCTTGTTTTCGACTCCCCAATAGCCTCGAATTCTTTGAGCAAGGCGTTCGGCTGTTTCAGTTAATGAGGTGACTCCTGTAGCGAGTTTCGGTGGAGACTTCAATGATGGAAGCCAGGGGGAACGCATCTTATTGAACACTGTTCACCAGTGGTGAGTATATTTTGAGATAAATTCACCATTATTAGAAGCTACAGACACGCTTTGTCATGACTTTTTAGAGAAAAGAGGAACTGATTAATGGTGGTTTTTGCTTCCTGCCTATTTTTAGATAATAAAAAGCTTACAACCACTGTTTACAAGTTGTATATAGCCTTTCTCAGAAAGATGAGGTATCATGTTACTGACCCTCACGAGTGAGGGTCAAACAGAGAAAATCATATCAAATGAACTATAATTAAGTAGCTCAACAAAATTAATTACACAAAACAACTAATATGATATACTAAAAATAGTGAGTTGTATTCAAAGAGGCATTATATGTTTTTACTTCGAGATATCAATCCACTTTCGTTGAAATTGCTAAACCGAATTTATCGCGAAAGCAGACATCATCAAGTGCGCCAAAGAGCACAGTTTTTAATTTTGGCTTCACAAAATATCAAAAATAAAAATTTGATGAAAATCTTTAAAGTTAGTTATAAGACGATGTATAACTGGTTAAATCGATGGGAAGATGAGGGAATGATCGGATTATACAATAAACCAGGCAGAGGCAGAAAAGAAACATTTAATTCCGCACAATCAGCTCAAATTAGAGACTGGGTAAAATTGCAACCAAGACAATTAAAGCAAGTAGTACAAAAAATCAAAAAAGAATGGTCTATTAATATAAGTACGGAAACAATTAAGAGAATAATTAAAAAAAAAAGAATGAGTTGGCATAGGATGCGTCGAGGTGTTGGCGGCAAGCCAGACCCCATAGAATACAAGGAAAAAAACGAAAAATTGTCAGAATTAAAACAACTAGAAGATGAGGAAAAAATTGATTTATACTATTTGGATGAATCGGGATTTTGTGGTATCCCTTGTGTCCCATATGGATGGCAAGATATTGGTGAATATTTGTCAATTGACAGTCGTAGAACTAAGCGTTTAAATGTCTTAGGAATCATGAATAGGCAAAACACTCTTCATGCTTATGTTTCAGAGCAGACTATTAATTCTGATGTAATCATATCCTGTATTGATACTTTCTTTGCTGTGGTGGAGAAGCCAACATTTATTGTAGTAGATCAAGCTTCTATTCATACTAGCAATGCCATTTTTGAAAAAATTGAAGAATGGAAAGAACGCGGTTTAACTATATTTGAATTGCCGACTTATTCACCGGAATTGAATTTAATTGAGATTTTGTGGCGGTTTATTAAATATCAATGGCTCGAAATAGATGCCTACTCTAGCTGGCAATCTCTTGTTTCATCTGTAGAAATAATTCTTAAAGAATTTGGAGATAATTATGTAATTAATTTTGCTTAACTACTTAGGGGGTTGGATTCTTGGGCTGCACTATCAACAAGAAGCTGGCGAATAAAAGCACCGCACCGCTACCCACAGGAGCTGAGACAATCCTGGAAATGTGAGCGATGGATACACCAATAGAAAACCAGAATCCGTGACCGCAAAGGCTATTTAAGTTTTTGATAAACTTGAACTGGTCTGATTCTGCTAATTCTATTGTGGATTGTTGCTGCTGGGTTGATGCAGAACTTGATGGAGAATTGCGACTTGGCTGAGCAGATTTATTGGGAATTAAGAAGGGCGGTAGCTGCATCATGTTACTTTCCTGACATTACTTTCAAGGAGTGTTACCTGCCTGAGAAAAACTCAAGAGCTTTGCCACCCCAATTTCTTATCCAATTGCCACCCGCACCGCTTGACTGCACTGATTGCGTTGACTGCGCTGATTGCGTTGATTGTGGTAGGGCAGCTTGATTCTTTTTAGTGCCGTAGTTGATGAGATTCTGAATCCTCCGCCTTTCTAAAGCTGTTTGGAGTTGAGCCAAACTATTAGCTTCCTCTTCATCTGGTTTGCTGGATAATGCCTCTTTTCTGCGCTTCAGTTTATTCGCCATTACCTGAAGAGATATCTTAAGGCTGTATTCTTCGAGGTCTTCGTAATCTGTGAGTTCTTGGTCTAGCAATCTGACTTCAACATCAGATTTCTTGGCTAACTTTTTAGTATTGGTGAGCCATCCTTTCCATGCCAAGAAGGTATCCAGAGTAGCCTGGTCTATCTTCTCCATCCCAGCAGCACCAGCTTTTAGGCAGCGGGCAACAAACTGGTTGTATTCGACAACACCGTTGATGTAGTCTTTGACGTGTTCTTCAAGTTTTGCTAGGTTCTTAATCAAAAACCTGATTTCTTCAACAGAATCTACAAACGCCGCTATTTCATCTGCCGACATTCCTGCGAATGCTGCTGGGTCAAAGCCGTAATAGCCATTGAACAAACTCTCCATGTCGGGAGCCGTATCAAAAACTTTGACTTTTCCTACCAGGGCTGGTGCGATTGCTCCGCCACCTTGGTATTTGACAATTGCGCTCATCTTTTTCTCCTTGATATTTCATTGGGACTGAAGGAAACGTAAGTTTTTCCTTGGCAGCTACAGTTAATATGTGCCGGGATGTAGCCTAATATCTGACAGATTCTTTCCCAAAACACCTTTTCACAAATCAGGTAGTTATCGGGAATATGACCGTGACGGTACACAGCCCATGCTAGGTCTACACCTTTGACAACACCTTCAGGAACTGGATTCTGCTCTACTAACTGCTTTACTGTTTCTAATTCATTACGCATCTTTTTATCCTTTAAATTGTACGAGTTGGCACACAATCAAAGCATTCAATGGTTCTTGATTTTCCAGGTTTTAGTTGAGGCAATTGTTCGATTACGTTGTCGATTGCATCAAATCCATTACTTGCAGCTACACGAGTGTAAGTTAGATTGCCTTGCCCATCGGTTATTCGCAAACGATAATTCTTTAGAGCGGGACTAAAAAGCCAATCAAATATCAGAACTTTGCTTTACTTGCGCCAATCTTTTTCGGTTATAGCTGCAATTACTGCTGCACTGACCAACAACCAAAATATTCTGTTGGCTGTTTTGTTGTTAAGTAAGGTGAGAGTAATTGCAGGTTTAGGTCTAGCAGTTGATACTTTCGATACTTTAATTCCAGCAATAACCTTGGGTAGAATCAAAGCAGTTGTCATTGAAGCAACAAAAAACATCAGAATCAGTTTTTTCTTGTCCCCTAGTTTGGGTAGTGGCAATGGAACTTGTGCGTATTGCGGTGTTTGCGGTGTTTGCGGTGGTGCTTTGGGTACTTGCGTTGTTTGTAGTTTAGACCTTACAAAAGCCAGTGAGTTAAGGATATTTTGTGTGATTTGACTGCGGTTGATTTGCATTGCTATTCTCCGTTTCTAAAACAATGGCTTGTGTTATCTGTCTCGTTGCCACAATCTCTTTAATCCATTAATCAAGCCTGTTCCGTTTACTCGATATCGGTGGCCATCCTCATCATCCTCATCATCCTCATCTTCATCCTCATATTGCATGAAGCAGTCTTCATCATCTTCCGGTTCAGGAGGACTGTGCCAATTGCAATTGGGTCTATCTATCCAGTAGGGATAAACATAAACAGGCTTACCGTTTACTCGATCTACAAGGTTAATTCCGTTTATGTTGCATCTGGCGTAGAATTCGTCTTCTTCACTAAGAAATGCGGTCGGCAGCAACTTTTGGTCTTTGATTTGTTCTGGTTCGTTCATTATTTTGCACCAATCTAATCAGCTAAAAACCAGTCTATCCATGCCTCGGCACTAACCATCGCCTCTTCTTTTGTGGGACAATTCCCAGATTCAACGATGTCAATCCCGAAACCATCGAGTACGTTCCATTCCCAAGAACTACGTTTATCTAGGATTTGGATGGATAGCCCGTTACATTCATAAGTTGACTCTCTATCTGGTGGATATCCTATTATCCAAGTTCTGATTACACCTCGCTCCTGGAGGTTCTTGAATCCAGCGTTTGCTATCCTATCGACAACTTCCGCCGGCAACAGGTTAAACAATTTGGTCAGCATCTTCTACCTCGATAGTTGCTTGGGATGAATCTGCGAGCATTAGTAAATGAATTAATGATGCTGTCAAATCTGAGCTGACTTCTGGCTGGGGAATAGCAACAGACAAATTGATACCAATGGTTGTTTTAGAAATCGGTACGGCTAAGTTATCGCTGATGGATGTATTAGCAGTAGTTTCGGAGCCATCAGTATTTTCGTTTCGATAGGTATTCATTGGTTTTGCTCAGGGTTAGTGGGTTCTATATGGTTGATTGTAGAGGATACAAGCACGGAATCAATGAACTGATCGGTCAACCAATTCAGCATTTTAATAGCCCCTGAGCAGGATTTCATTAGTCGGCTTGTGAAAGATTACATAGCCGTACTCGACGCAATATGCTTGTAAAAGCTGATACTTTTCATTGTCCTCAGTAAACAAGAAATGCACTAACTCTTGCTCTTTTCTGCCTGATTCAGCATAGTGAATCGTCGCTAAAACCTCTCTGATTTTCACGCTTATGCACAACCTCCCATAAGCACAGCAACTTCGCTAATTGCTGCAAACTTAGACTTGATAGTTCTCCAAACTTGTAGTCGCATTAAGTACATTTCAACGAATCCAAAGCTCTCAATCATACAAACCTCATTAATGCGATTGTATCTTCAGCATTTGTGTTGGGGGGCAACTCAGTTGTTTTAGTTTGTTTATTGCCCCCGCATCTCAGGCTCAGGAAAAAGATTAGCTGAAACAATACTTTTTCACGCTGCCGCTGTTGTATAGCCAGGGCTTCTCCTAGCTCCTGGTGCGCCTTTACCAGAGTCCTGGTGATATCCTCCGCTGCTGCTGTTGCGGTGCTGGCTTGATTGGTAACGCAGGCTTTGGGACTGGTAAATTTGCATCCCGCAAGTCCAAAGGGGCTGCTTTTACTGCCGAAGTAAGGACACCAAAGTTACCTCGAATCTGGGATGCCATTTCGGTCAATCCATCGGTCAAGTTCGCGCTGAGGGAAATCTTAAAAGCATCGAGCATTTGGTCGCTCACCGCACCCGCAACATCGGCCATTCCCAAGGAGGCTTCGTGGGTCATGCCCTCGATTGCTTGGATTGCTCCACTTTTTTCTTCGTTAGCATCGCGGTTTTCCCCACCGGCGATCGCTTCTGAGTCAATGTCGTTGCAATATTCCCCGCGTCCGTTGCGAGTGCCTGCTATTTCTTCTAGTGCCGAGATTGGTGCAATTCGTTGATTCAGTACCAGCTCGAAGTAGAGGTCGAGTTCGGCGCTATCTTCTTCGTTGAGCTTAGAGTTTTGCCAATCTAGATGTCCTAAAGCTTTCCGAGCGTTGGTTACGTCCGAAACTTTGTTGAGTCCCCATCTGCTTTTGATATCGCGGCGGTCAATTGTTAGTTCGGTGTTCGTCATATTCATGAGTTGGTAATCCTTCTTGTGCTAATCGTTCTCGAACAGTTGCAATGCAGTGGTTGGCTTGGTGTATCCAGGTTTCTAGGGTTAACAAACAATTCAAGTGAAACGGAGAGAATGTGCGGCGGTAAGGTGCTCTTTGAAACTCCGGGCATTCTGCTTCTAAGAGCGCAAGTCTAGTCTTAAAAGTAGCTTCAGGCATCGGTTTACCCGGATTGCCCAGAATTATCCTGACCTCTGCTCGAAAGTAACTGGGATGCTGCCACTTGCCTTGCAAACTGTTGAAAACTGCTACATCTACAGGTTTTTTCGGTGTTGGCATTATCTGGTTGGCTATTTGTTGGCTATTTGTTAGCTACTTAGCCCGAAAGTCTGATTCTTTGGTTAGCTATTTGCGGAAGTTGCCCGAAGTAGCTAACCGAGAATCACAAAAAAATCATTGTCTCACCGGGACACCGAAGGATTTTGCATCCCAGATTCCCCAGACTTCGCGGGCAGAGGATACGGCACCCAGCAGCGCTTCTTCTGACGATCGCCCGAACACTTTAATCTGCCGAGGCGGATTGTACTTGCGCGTTACGGTGACGCTCCACTGAAATTGATGGCTTCTGAGCGCTCTCATCTGTCGTCCCTCCCATCGCCGGCATTCGGTAGCGTCTCTGAACTTTGGGCTAACAGGGAACCGGAGAGCAAGTGAATCATTTGCAGCGCTTCAGTCTCAGACATCCAAACATTTAAATGCTCAGATGTTGGGAACAAATCTAAGACTTCGCACTCTCCCAGAGCCTCCAACACAGTGCAGGAGTAGCGCTGTGAGTAGGCGATAACTTCGACGAGCGCCTTCTTCTGGGTGTCGGTGCTGGTGGTTAGGAGTTGTTGCCAACATGGATGCAGTTGGCGGCATGAGAATTGGTCGGCGATCGCTCGCACCAAACCCAAGGCTTCAGCGGTGCTTGGCAAGAAGTCGAAAGCTAGGGGCCACTTATCCCCGAACAGTTCGATAGTTCCGCATTCTTTGATAGCGCGGGTGAGGGTATCGCTTTGACGGAATGAATACATGGAGGCTTCCATCAGAGCGCTGATCTCCGAGTTGGGCATCGCATTAAGTGATGTCAACAACTGGCGGTACAAAGTGGTAGTTGTTGGTGTACCTGGTTCTGATGCGGGTGCGGGTGCGGGTGCGATCGAGAAAGTTGCAGCCGCTTCAATGGGTATGGGTATCTGTGGTTGTGTCATCGATCGCCCCTCATATCAAGAGCTGTGGATGCTTCGGATTCGTTGGGTAGAGCGGCGACAATGCGATGGCAAATCGCAGCTACCAGCCGGTTGCGATCTGCTGAACTTAGAGCTCGCACCGTCACAAACCAAGAATTCAGGTGAGATAAATCGTTGTTGACAGTGCCAAAATAAGCTTGAAACGGGTCGGTTTCTAAACTAATGAACGTCCGCAAAGCGTAGAGTTCATCCCAATTCATTCCGTCTAACCGGTTGATTAGCGTTTCGATAGAATATTTGAAAGCCGCGCGCCCGCTACCGATGGCAGGTTGTGAGAGATACCACCAAGACATCATGTTCGCTGTTTCTATCGGACACATGATGCCAGTCTTGGGAACGCATACGTAAACGGGATGCCCGTATTCCAGAATTAGTTGCTCAAGCGCGTCCAAGAGTTTGCCTGTCACGGTTTCTGGGCGAACATCGGTCACTTCGATGCGTCCCTTGGTTGTGGTGACGCGGGGATTCGATATCTCTGAAAAGTTTTGATGGGCTGCTTGTGGCGACCCGCCCAGGCGAACATAAAGGAAGCCTCATGAATGTGAGCAACCAGACCCCGCCCTTTTAGATTTCCAGTCAGAGGGGGCGGGGTATTGCATGAGAGCATGATAGCATGAAGTCATGTTACTGCATGAATTCACACAAAAAAGAAATCAGGAGAAAATGAGACAATGATGCCAGATGAGTATGAGTACAACTTAATGGCTACCAGGCGTAAAGACCCAGACTACGAACAGGTAAGCGGATACGTCCACAAGGACTTAGCGCTAAAATTTCGTATTATTTGCATGACAGAGCGACTAACTCAGAGTGATGCTCTAGAGTCCGCATTGAAGTTATGGACAGAGTTAAAAAATACTGAGGGCAACCATCCCGCATCGGTTGCCAAGCTTTCAGATTTGAAAATTGCTCACTCGGAACAGGAGCCGGATACCCCAGAACCGAAAGCGGTCGCCAAGACTAAGCGACAGGAAAGTAAAAAACCAGCAACACAGGATTAGGTATGACCGAACTAATCAAAGCAGTCAGGGCTACTATCCAATTAAGCGACACCGTGACTATTGATGGGTATATGTTGCCAGACGGAGAATTCCGGGCTGGTATCGCTGGATCGTCGGTGTTGCTTGGCTACGCAAAAAACTGGTTTAACAGGTTACAGTCAGAGGCTCCCAACAAGGTTAAAGCCTTACAGGCTGGAGGTTTTACAGGTTACGTTCAACCTGTCACGATTCCCAGAGACTCAGGGCTGCGGGGAGCATCACGAGCACAAACAATTAGCCTCAAAGACCTTGCCGCGCTAATCACTGTCGAAGCACTCTCCGGCAACAAACGAGCGATCGCATTACAAGCGGCATTCACGCTCGAAGGTTTGGACGGGCGGTTCCGGGATGCTTTTGGAATCCAACAGCGAACCACCGATGAGCGTCGGCGCTTTTTTGGCTTGACTTACGGGGAATTCTTGGAAGCTCTCGCAGAGAACCGAGAGGAACTGGAAGCGCTGCGGTTGCCCGGTGACGATATGGCTTACCCAGAACCAGATGAGGAGGCGTAAGGAAGCTAGTTAATGCAAACACGGATGTCTAGCTTCGTCAGGAACTTTTGGTGCAACCAGACGGTGACTACCGAACGCAGCCCAACCCAAGCGATCGAGTGTGTGTGGAAAGACCCATTTTTTACGCCAGACGGTTTTTGATTCAAAGAAAATCAAAGCTTTACTAGGTAAGGGTTATACGCCAGACAGTATTCAAAGAGAACCTGATGAGGGGGCAAGTGCGGGGAGGCAGTCGGATTTGTGCGTTGCCGCTAGAAGTTATCGGCGCTTACTGGCTGTGGCAGGCGGCACGGGGAAACAAACAAGCGTTAAGTCTAGTTATGGCCCTGCTGGCTGAAACCTTGGAGCGGCGGTACGGGTGAAGCTTTTGGCATCACCCGCACCAAACTTGATCGCAACCAACTGCTCAGCCAACGCGATATTAGCGAGGCTTTCTGGGTGGAGGATGAGATTAGGATGGAACGCGACAACTAAGAACGGCTGCTTCGGGAACACGGCATCGACCCGTGAGGACTTCCAGGGGCTTCGTTAAGTTGCTCAAGCTGGGACCAGCCAACCAAACACAGGAGAAATCATGCAAACCCAAACCCAAACCATAACCAAACCAGTCACGTTTGACGAGTTCGCAGCCTGGTATCCAGAGAACTCGGTCAAACGCTACGAGCTACACAATGGAGTAATTGTCGAAATGCCTTTAGGAACTGGCCGTCATTCCGTTGTTACGGGTTTTACTCGGGACGAA
>Ga0136639_10000072_pt1 | contig 28980 bp, 27 predicted proteins | sample AntDrymUQ8592106_2_FD_113739 | JGI IMG/M metagenome (GOLD analysis project Ga0136639, IMG submission 113739) | Polar desert sand microbial communities from Dry Valleys, Antarctica - metaG UQ859 (21.06) | ecosystem: Environmental > Terrestrial > Soil > Desert | place: Antarctica: Dry Valley...
ACCGTCCAGACGGTATAGTAGCACCATGAGCTTTGATACCGCTGCCCCGGCCGGGAACGTGCCGCGCCTCTCCCCCACCCGCGATCGCATCCTGGATGCGTTCGCGCACCTCCTGATCGACCAGGGCGAACGGGCGGCCACACTCGATGCGGTCGCGGCGGCGGCCGCCCTGTCCAAGGGCGGCCTGCTCTACCACTTTGGGTCGAAGGACGCGCTCGTGGAGGGGCTTCTGGCCCGGCTCGACGCTCTCGTCGTCGACGACGTCGAACAGATTCGGGCGGCCCCGGCCGGAGCGGTCGACTACCTGATCCGCACCTCGATGAGCGAGGGAACAGCGCTGGACCAGTCGATCGGTGCGGCCGTGCGGCTGGCGCAGGGCGCACATCCGTTGGCCAATGCGGCCCTGGCCTCAACTCGGCGCCAGTGGCTGAGCGTCATCGAGGAGGCGGTGGGAGACCCGGACGTGGCCGAGGTGATCATGCTCGTCAGTGACGGGCTGTACTACGAATCCACCCTCGCGAGCCCCGGCCAGCCCGCCGTCGATGACGCATCGGCGACGAGGCTGGACCGGCTGCTTGCGGTGATCGGGCGAGTGACCGAACGGCCTGCTACTGGGTGATTACTCTGTGATGGCGATTTCAATCATGGCCTCGGCCGAGATCGCGTCGCGCACCTTGGCCAGCAGGCTCGCCGGAACGGGCGAGTCAACCGTCAGGACGCTGAGCGCCTTGCCGCCGGCCACATGGCGGGCGATCTGCATTCCGGCGATGTTGATCTCGGCGTCGCCGAACTCACGGCCGTAGACGGCCACGATTCCCGGGCGGTCCGTGTACAGCATCACGATGAGGTGGTCTTCGAACGGAACCTCGACGTCGTACCCGTTGATCTCGACGATCTTCTGGATCTGCTTGGAGCCGGTCAGGGTGCCGGACACCGAGACCTGCGAGCCATCCGCGAGGGCGCCGCGCAGGGTGATGACGTTGCGATACTCCGGCGACTCCTTGTCGGTGATCATGCGCACGGCGACACCGCGCTGCTCGGCGAGCAGCGGCGCGTTGACGTAGGACACGGTCTCACTCACGACATTGGTGAAGATGCCCTTGAGCGCGGCGAGCCGGAGCACGCTCACGTCGTAGTCGGCGAGTTCGCCGCGCACCTCGACGTCAACGCTGGTCAGCGGGCTGTGGGCCCCCAGACCGGAGAAGACCTGGCCGAGCTTCTCCACCAGCGGAATGCCGGGGCGCACGTAGGGGTCGATGACGCCGCCGGCGACGTTGACCGCATCGGGGACAAGCTCCCCCGACAGGGCGAGGCGAACCGACCTGGCGACGGAGACCCCGGCCTTCTCCTGGGCCTCGTCCGTGGAGGCGCCGAGGTGAGGCGTGGTGATGATGTTGTCGAGGCCGAGCAGCTTCGAGCCGGTCGGCGGCTCACTGACGAACACGTCGAGGCCGGCGCCGGCGATCGTGCCTGCCCTGAGGGCGTCGTAGAGGTCGTCCTCGTTGATGAGGCCGCCGCGGGCCACGTTCACCACGAACGCGGTGGGCTTCATCAGCTTGAACTGCTCGGCGCCGATCATGCCGTTTGTCTCGGGTGTTTTAGGCATGTGGATGGTGATGAAGTCCGACTGCGCGAGGAGCTCGTCGAGACTGACCGGCTGCACACCGAGCTGCTGGGCCCGAGCGGAGGTGATGTAGGGGTCGTAGGCGATGATGTTCGTGCCGAAGGCCTGCATGCGCGCCGCGATGAGGGCACCGATGCGGCCGAGGCCGATGATGCCGATGGTCTTTTCGTAAAGCTCCACGCCGGTGTATTTGGAGCGCTTCCACTGTCCCTGCGCCAGCGCGCCGTGGGCGGCCGGAATATGACGGGCCAGGCTGATGATGTGCCCGACGGTCAGTTCTGCGGCGGAAATAATGTTGGAGGTCGGGGCATTGACGACCATGACGCCCGCGGCCGTGGCCGCTTTAATGTCGACGTTGTCGAGGCCGACGCCCGCGCGGGCAATGACCTTCAACAATGGTGCAGCGGCGATTGCCTCGGCGTCCATCTTCGTGGCGGAGCGCACCAGAACGGCATGCGCCGTGGCCAGTTCGGCCAACAACGCGACCCGATCGGTGCCGTCAACGGACCGAACCTCAAAGTCGGGCCCCAAGGCGTCGACGGTGGCAGGCGAGAGTTCTTCAGCGATTAGAACAACAGGTTTTGACACGAAAACGGATCCTCCGATAGCAGCAGAAAAGCATGGCTTGCGCCGCGACCGTGGGGCGCCAGATATGAAAACACTCTATCGGCTGGAGAATGGGGCTATGAGCAGCGTCACGTTCCCCGACCTCCAGTTCGCCCTGCGCACCGTGTTGGCGGTGGTCTTCATCGGTGCCGGCATCTCTCATTTCGTGCCGGGCATCGCGCGCACGATGAGGGCGATGATCCCGCCACGACTGCGAACAACCGGGATACTCCGCCCCGGCAACCTCGTCATCCTCACCGGAGTCTGCGAGATCGCGGGCGGGCTCGGATTGCTCTACCAACCCACGATTGTGGCGGCAGGCGTCTGCCTGATCGCTTTTCTGGCGGCGGTCTTCCCTGCCAATGCCTTCGCCGCACACTACCCGGACCGCTTCGGCGTAGCCGCGATTCCCGTTGTGCCGCGGCTGGTCGGGCAGCTCGTACTGATGGGCCTGATCCTCGTCGCGATCGTCTGACCGCTCGCGGCGGGCGCTACACCAGCAGGCTGCCCGCGCCGAGTGTGAAGATGTTCGCTGCGGTCACCGCGTTCAGGCAGAGGCCCACCAGCAAAAGGGCCGCCAGGGCGGTGGCTCCACGGGAGCGCCCGATCCACGCGGCAAGCACGAAGACGAGAAGCGGGCCGAGGATGCCGACGAGCAGCACAAAGACGCCGAGTCCACTCAGCTGGGTGTCGAGGCTCTGAGCCAGGATGTTGAGGCCGACGAGGTTGCCGATGCCCTCCCAGATGTCGTAGGCGTAGAAGAGGCCGAAAAGGATCGCGATGCCCGACAACAGCCAGCGCGGGGTGCGCCGGCCCCGCGAGGGGACGGCCGGGGACTGGCTGACGGATGCGTCGCTCATGCGATGACCCCCGGTCCGGAGATGAACGATAGCGGGACGAGCAGCACGACTCCGAGGAGCAACCAGCCGATCCGGGCTCGGGGATGCGTTCGGGTCAGCCAGAACGTCACCGCGAACCAGACCGCGGGCGCGGCCACGGCCAGCCACAGGCCGAGGGAGAACATGAACTCCGACAACGCGTCGGCGGGCGGGCTCTGGATGCGGGCCACGCCGATGAACCAGCCGATCGTGTAGAGCAGGTACACACCGCCGAAAATTCCGAGCGAGACCAGCGCCAGGGAACTCGTGGCGGTGCGGGTGAGCGCGGCATCGGCCGCCCCCTTCTCCTCGACGGCGGATGCCGGACCAGTCACGGTCCACCCCTCCGGCGGTTCGAGGGAGTCGGTGTCGGCATCGGTGCCGGCGGCGCGGACGCTCCCGCCTGTCTCGTCCCCGGAGACGAGCGTGGGGTCGTCGTCGCCCGCCCAGCCCAGGGCGTCGTCCCGGTCGTCGCCGTCGGAGTTTCCAGAAGTCATGTGCCCAGCGTACCGACCCGCCGCCCTGAGGCCGCGCGCCTTACCGACTGATCACGACTTTCAGCGCTTTGGTCTCCGCTGCCCGTGAGAACGTGTCGTACGCCTCCAGGATCTGGTCGAACCGGAACCGGTGCGTGGCGAGCTTGTCGGCCGGGATCTTTTTCTGCGCCACAAGCTTGAGGAGCATGGCAGTGGTGTTGGTATTGACCAGCCCCATGCTGATGTTGATGTTCTGGATCCACAGGTTCTCCAGGTGCAGCTCGACCGGCTTCCCGTGCACGCCCACGTTGGCCACGTTGCCGCCGGGGCGCACCACCTCGACGGCCATGGCGAAGGTCTCCGGGATACCGACCGCCTCGATGGCGACATCGACGCCCGCTCCGTCGGTGCGCGCCAGCACCTGCGCCTTCCAGTCGGGGCTGCCGGCGACGACGACATCCGTCGCCCCGAATTGACGTGCCTGTTCCAGCCGGTTCTGATCGGTGTCGATGGCGATGACGGTGCCGGCGCCATAGAGTCCGGCCGTCGCGATGGCGGCGAGGCCGACCGGCCCGGCGCCGATCACGGCCACCACGTCCCCCGGCTTCACCCGGCCGTACTGCACGCCGATCTCGAATCCCGTCGGCAGGATGTCCGAGAGCATGACGGCCTCCTCGTCGGTGACCCCGGCGGGCACCGTGTAGAGGGAGTTCTCGGCGTAGGGCACCCGAACGGACTCGGCCTGGGTGCCGTCGATCAAGTGGCCCAATACCCAGCCGATACCGGATGCCCCCTCGTCGCCCAGGCAGTGCGAGTACAGGTCGATCTTGCAGTTGACGCAGTGACCGCAGGACTTGATACAGGAGATGATGACCCGGTCGCCGACCACCAGAGTCGCGACGGCGCTGCCGACCTCCATGATGGTCCCAACCCCCTCGTGGCCCAGGATCCGGCCCTCCTGCACGGCCGGCACGTCGCCTTTGAGGATGTGCAGGTCCGTGCCGCAGATGGTGGTGGTGTCCACCCGCACGATCGCGTCTCCCGACCCGACGATCTTCGGGTCAGGCACGTCCTGCCAGGTTTTCTTTCCCGGACCCTGATAAACCAGCGCTTTCATGATCCCTCCTTCGTCCTCAGCCATCGGGCGGCCACCCGACGACGATTACGGTACTCCCCGATCGCAGCCGCCTCACCGGTCCGTTCTCCCTCCGCTGCCGACCGTCGTAGGATTCCTCCATGACGGACTCGGAATCCGGAGCCAATCCCTTTGCCGTGCCGGGCGCTGAGAAACCACGTGTCGGCTGGTACGACATCGACGGATGCCGCCTGTACGCGGAGACGCGCGGCCAGGGCCCCGCGATCCTCATCATCGGTGCCGCCAGCGACGACGCCGAGATGTTCCGGCCGATCGCCGAGAGACTGACCGGCTCCACCGTCGTCACCTACGATCCCCGCGGCACCCTGCGCAGCGACCGCGGCGGCTGGCCGTGTGACTCGGCGCGGCACGCCGACGATGCCGCCGAACTGCTCCGAACGCTGGGGCTAGCCGGAGCCGACTCCGGCGTGGGCGTCGACACCTCTGGCCACCGCGCCGACATCCCGCTCACCGGCGAGACCGTCGACACGGATGCCCTCGCGCGTTCACGCGTCGACATCCGTTTTGCCTGTGGCAGTGACTCACCTGAGCGTGCCCAGCCGTGCGCCTGGGCGGTAAGCCCGAGCAGTGCCGCCAGGAAACGATGCCCCCAGTCCGGGCTATCCCGTCGGGGGCATCCGCGCTTCCGCGGCCTGTTTACCTGATGTTTCCCGACGGTTCGTCGGGCGGATACGCGCTCACAAAGGCTGGCAAACGCGGCGACAGGGCCGGCCGAGTGGCCGACCCTGTCGCTGACATGTACGGCGTGACTACCGGAGGGCGTCGCTCAGCGTGCCGCTTCGCCGTCGATGTAATCGTCGTCGGCGGAGGCGTTCCAGGCGAACAGCTTGCGCAGCTCGCGCCCGGTTGCCTCGATCGGGTGCTCTTCGCCCTTCTTGCGCAGCGCGAGGAATTCCGGTGCTCCGGCGTCCTGGTCCGCGATGAAGCGCGCCGCGAAGGCGCCGTTCTGGATGTCGGCGAGAACGGCCTTCATGTTCTCCTTGACGCTGGGGTCGATGACGCGCGGGCCGGACACGTAGTCACCGTACTCGGCGGTGTCGGAGACGCTCCAGCGCTGCTTGGCGATTCCCCCCTCCCACATCAGATCCACGATGAGCTTGAGCTCGTGCAGCACCTCGAAGTAGGCAACCTGCGGCTGGTAGCCAGCCTCGGTGAGAACCTCGAAGCCATACTGAATCAGCTGCGACGCGCCGCCGCACAGCACGGCCTGCTCGCCGAACAGGTCGGTTTCGGTCTCTTCGGTGAAGGTGGTCTTGATGCCGGCGGCGCGCAGGCCACCGATCGCCTTGGCGTAGCTGAGGGTGAGCGGCCAGGCGGCGCCCGACGCATCCTTCTCGACGGCGACGATCACGGGAACGCCGCGGCCGGCCTCATACTCCCGGCGCACGGTGTGGCCCGGTCCCTTGGGGGCAACCATGACGACGTCGATCCCCGCGGGAGCCTCGATGTAGCCGAAACGGATGTTGAAACCGTGGCCGAAGACGAGGGCCTTGCCCTCGGCGAGGTTCGGCAGTACGTCGGAGGCGAAAAGATGACGCTGCACCTGATCGGGTGCCAGGATGACGATGACGTCGGCCCAGGCGGATGCCTCGGCGGTGCTGAGAACGGTGAAGCCGGCCTCTTCGGCCTTGGCCTTGGACTTCGAGCCCTCCTTGAGGCCGATGACAACCTCGACACCCGAGTCGCGCAGGTTCTGCGCGTGGGCGTGGCCCTGGGAGCCATAGCCGATGACGGCTACCTTCTTGCCCTGAATAATGGACAGGTCGGCATCTTTGTCGTAGAAAATCTCAGACACGAGTAAATGTTCTCCTTGTTGTTGTCGGTAGTACTGCTGTCGGCGGTCGAGCTTGTCGAGACCGGGGTTAGTTCTTGAAGACGCGCTCGCTGATCGATTTCGATCCGCGACCGATGGCGAGCAGGCCGGACTGGGCGATTTCCTTGATCCCGTAGGGCTCGAGCACGCGCAGCAGCGCCTGGGTCTTGCCGGAATCGCCCGTGACCTCGATCACCACGGCGTCGACGGACACATCGACCACGCGGGCACGGAACAGGGTGACGGCTTCCAGCACCATGGACCGGGTCGTGTTGTCGGCGCGCACCTTGACCAGCAGGTGTTCGCGCTGCACGGACTGCGCCGGGTCGAGTTCGACGATCTTGATGACGTTGATCAGCTTGTTCAGCTGCTTGGTCACCTGCTCCAGCGGCGCGTCTTCGACGTCGACGAGGATCGTGATGCGGGAGAGTCCGGGAACTTCAGTGTGGCCGACCGCGAGGCTCTCGATATTGAATCCGCGGCGTGCGAAGAGGCCGGCGACCCGGGTGAGCAGGCCGGGCTTGTCCTCGACGAGGAGGCTCAGAACGTGGGTGGTCATGGTTATTCCTCTCCCCAGGTTGGTGCATGCTCTTTGGCGTACTGCACGTAACTGTTGCTGACGCCCTGCGGCACCATCGGCCACACCATCGCGTCACGGCTCACGATGAAGTCGATCACGACCGGTCGGTCGTTGGTGGCCAGCGCGAGCTTGATGGCGTCGTCGACCTGGTCGGGGCTGGTGACGCGGATGGCCAGGGCCCCGTAGGCCTCCGACAGTTTCACGAAGTCCGGCACCATGGCGGAGCCGTGTCCGGTGTTGAGGTCCGTGAAGGAATGCCGGCCGTCGTAAAACAGCGTCTGCCACTGGCGAACCATGCCCAGCGAGGAGTTGTTGATGATGGCGACCTTGATCGGGATGTTGTTGATCGTGCAGGTGGCCAGTTCCTGGTTGGTCATCTGGAAGCATCCGTCACCGTCGATCGACCAGACCACCCGGTCGGGCTCGGCGACCTTGGCGCCCATCGCGGCAGGGACGGAGTAGCCCATCGTGCCGGCTCCCCCGGAGTTCAGCCAGGAGTTGGGGCGCTCGTACTTGATGAACTGGGCGGCCCACATCTGGTGCTGGCCGACGCCGGCCGCGTACACGGCCTCCGGCCCGGTCAGCTCGCCGATGCGCTGGATCACGAACTGCGGGGACATCAGGCCGTCGGTCGGTTCGGAGTAGCCCAGCGGGAACTCCTCGCGCAGACCGTTCAGGTAGGTCCACCAGTCGCTGATGTCGGGCGTCATCGTGGCCACGGCGGCAGTGTAGGCGACGGTGAGGTCGGCGATGACGTCCTTGGCATCACCGACGATGGGCACGTCCGCGGCGCGAATCTTGCCGATTTCCGCGGGGTCGACGTCGACGTGAACGATCGTGGCGTGAGGTGCGAATTCGGAGATCTTGCCGGTGACCCGGTCGTCGAAGCGGGCACCGAGCGCGATGATGAGGTCGGCTTCCTGCAGGGAGAGTACCGCGGAGACGGTTCCGTGCATGCCGGGCATGCCCAGGTGCTGCTGGTGGGAGTCGGGGAAGGCGCCGCGCGCCATCAGGGTCGTGACGACGGGGGTGTTGGTCAGCTCGGCGAAGGTGAGCAGCTCCTCCGACGCTCGGGCACGGATGACGCCGCCACCGACGTAGAGCACGGGCTTCTTGGCCTCGGCGAGCAGCTGGGCCGCCGCCTGAACCTGCTTGCCGTGCGCCTTAGTGATGGGGCGATAACCCGGCAGGTCGAGCTTGGGTGGCCAAATGAAGGGCGCCTTCTGCTGCTGGGCGTCCTTGGTGATGTCCACCAGAACCGGACCGGGGCGACCGGTGGAAGCGATCAGGTGCGCCGAGGCGATGGCCGCGGGGATGTCCTCGGCGCGCTTGACGAGGAAGGAGTGCTTCGTGATCGGCATGGTGATGCCGACGATGTCGGCCTCCTGGAAGGCATCCGTGCCCATCAGGGTGGAGAAGACCTGGCCGGTGATGCAGAGGATCGGCACCGAGTCCATGTAGGCGTCGGCGATGGCGGTGACCAGGTTTGTGGCGCCCGGGCCCGAGGTGGCGATGGCCACCCCGACGCGATTGCTCGCCGAGGCGTAGCCCTCCGCGGCGTGACCGGCACCCTGCTCGTGCCGCACCAGGATGTGCCGGATGGCGGTCTGGGTCATGAGTTCGTCGTAGAGCGGGATGACGGCCCCGCCCGGCAGACCGAAGACATCGGTCACACCCAGCAGCTCCAGCGAGCGAATAATCGCACCGGAACCCGTGAGGACCTCCGGCGTCCCTGGGTCTGGTGCCGTGGCGGACGTGGCTGTCGAGGGCGACGGTGATGGCACGGGAGTTTCCGCGGTCATGTGAGCAATTCCCTAGTTCGATGACGAATGGTGAGGGCTAGCCCGTGACGGCACCGACGGCCGCAGACTGGACAAGCTTCGAATACTTTGCGAGAACGCCCCGGGTGTAGCGCGGAGGCAGAGGAGCCCAGCCAACACTCCGGGCGGCCAGCTCATCAGGGTCAACCAGTAGGTCGAGCGTGCGAGCTGCGATATCGACCCGTATGAGATCACCATCGCGCACGAAGGCGATTGGACCTGCGTCCACCGCTTCGGGTGCTATATGGCCGATGCACAGTCCGGTTGTGCCGCCTGAGAATCGACCGTCTGTTAAGAGTAGTACATCCGCGCCCAGCCCAGCGCCCTTGATGGCGGCGGTGATCGAGAGCATCTCCCGCATTCCGGGCCCACCCTTGGGTCCCTCGTAGCGGATGACGACGACGTCGCCCTTTCGGATCTCCCCGGCGGTGAGCGCGTCCATGGCGGCGCGCTCGCGTTCGAAGACGCGCGCGGGCCCCTCGAAGATGTCGGAGTCGAAACCGGCGGTCTTCACGACGGCACCCTCGGGAGCGATCGAGCCCTTGAGGATGGTGATTCCGCCGGTGGCGTGAATGGGGTTGTCCAGGGTGCGCAGCACCGTGCCGTCCGGCTCGGGCGGGTCGATCTCGGCGAGGTTCTCGGCAACGGTCTTGCCGGTGACGGTGAGGGCGTCGCCGTGGATCAGTCCGGCCTCGAGCAGGGCCCGCATCACGACCGGCACGCCGCCGTGACGGTCGACGTCGTTCATAAGGTACTGGCCGAAGGGCTTCAGGTCGCCGATGTGCGGCACCCTGTCACCGATTCGGTTGAAGTCGTCGAGGGTGAGCTCGACCTCTGCTTCGTTCGCGATGGCCAGCAGGTGCAGCACCACGTTGGTGGATCCGCCGAACGCCATCGCCACGGCGATCGCGTTCTCGAAGGCCTTGCGGGTCAGGATGTCCCTGGCCGTGATCCCGAGGCGCAGCATGTTGACGACGGCCTCGCCGGAGCGACGCGCGTAGTAGTCCCGGCGGCGATCGGCCGACGCCGGCGACGCGGAGCCGGGCAGGCTCATGCCGAGGGCCTCGGCCACGCTGGCCATGGTGTTGGCGGTGTACATGCCGCCGCAGGCACCCTCGCCGGGGGCGAAGGCGCACTCGATGCGCTTGGCGTCGGCCACGGACATCCGCCCGGCCTTGACGGCGCCGACCGCTTCGAAGGAGTCGATGATGGTGATGTCTTTTTCGGTGCCGTCGGAGAGCTTGACCCAGCCGGGGGCGATCGACCCGGCGTAGAGGAACACGCTGGCCAGGTCGAGGCGGGCCGCGGCCATCAGCATGCCGGGCAGCGACTTGTCACAGCCGGCCAGCAGAACGGAGCCGTCGAGGCGCTCGGCCTGCATGACGACCTCGACCGAGTCCGCGATGACCTCGCGAGAGACGAGGGAGAAGTGCATACCCTCATGGCCCATCGAGATGCCGTCGGAGACGGAGATGGTGCCGAACTGCAGCGGGTAACCGCCTCCGCCGTGCACACCTTCCTTGGCAGCCTGAGCGAGGCGGTCCAGGGAGAGGTTGCAGGGTGTGATCTCGTTCCAGGAACTGGCGATACCGATCTGGGGTTTGTCCCAGTCGGCGTCTCCCATCCCGACGGCCCGAAGCATCCCACGCGAGGTGGTGGCTTCGATTCCGTCAGTGACGTCGCGGCTGCGCGGCTTCATGTCAATCTCAGTCATGCACTGAGTCTAGAACGTCCGCCGGGTATGAACGTCTCCCGAGCCTCACGCTCCGGCGGCCGCCTCACGCTCCGCTTCGACGGCCACGCGCGCGTCGGCGATCAGGCCCAGCACCAGGGGAACGTCTTCCGGGCCGCGCACGCGGTAACCGGCAAGCGAGTCGCCTGCCCCGACCTTGAGACCGACGTCGCCGGGCCGCAGCGCGGCGAAGGCGTCCTCATCGGTGATGTCGTCGCCGGCGTAGAAGACCCGATCGGCACCCGTGTGCCGGCGCAACCGCTCGAGAGCGTCACCCTTGGTGCTGGAACGCACCGAGAATTCGATCACGTCCTTGCCGCCGCGCACGGTCAGGCCGGGCAGCTGCGTGCCCAGTTCCTCGCGTGCGGCCTTCTGGGCCGCTGCCGCGTCCCGGGGCTTCGCCTGCCGGGTGTGTAGGGCCAGGCCGGCCGGCTTGCGTTCGATCCAGGTGCCGTCGACGCTGCCGGAGATACGCTCCAGCATCTGGGCGAGGGTCTCGAGCTGCTCGAGTTCTTCGGTGCCGAGGTCAAGTTCGATCTCCGGGGTGTCCAGTTGCACCTCGATTCCGTGCGACCCGGTCAGGAGCACGTCGGTCTGCGGCTGCGACACGTGCTGCAGGCTGGCCAGTGCCCGGCCGGAGACGAACGCGACCCGCACGCCGTCAAGGTCGAGCAGGCGCTGGACGGCTTCGCGGGTGCCTGCCACGGCGCGCGCGTCTTCGGGTTTGTCGACGTGCGGGGAGAGGGTCCCGTCGAAGTCGAGTGCCACCAGGATGTTGTCGGCGCGGCTGAGGTCCTTGAGCGCACCGGCGAGGGTGTCGGGGATCCCGGGACGCACTCCCGCTCCTTCAGACAGGGTGCGCAGGAACGACGACGACCACGCGGCGACGTCGTTATCGAACACCTTGCGGCGGAGCGCGCGCATCCGTCGGAGCCGCTCCTGGCGCGGCATCGCAACGGCACGGAGGATAGCGGCCTTCACGCCGTCGATGTCGTGCGGGTTGATCAGCACGGCCTGTTTGAGCTCGTCGGCGGCGCCCGCGAACTCGCTCAGCACGAGCACGCCGTCCCGGTCGAAGCGCACGGCAACGTATTCCTTGGCGACGAGGTTCATACCGTCGCGGAGGGCGGTCACCAGCATCACGTCGGCGGCGAGGTACAGCGCCACCATTTCCTCGCGCGGGTAACCGTGGTGGTGGTAGCTGATGGCCGTGTGGCTGATGGTGGAGTAGTCGCCGTTGAGGCGGCCGACGGCCAGTTCGATCTCGTCGCGCAGGGCGATGTAGGGGCCGACGCGCTCCCGGGAGGGGCTGGCCACCTGCACCAGGGTGACGTCTTCCACGCTCAAATCGCCGTCGGCCAGCAGCTCGCCGAACGCCTTGATGCGGTGGGCGATGCCCTTGGTGTAGTCGAGCCGGTCCACACCCAGCATGATCGTCTTGGGGTTGCCGAGGTCTTCCCGGATCTGGCGCGCCCGCTCCTGGATCTCGGGGCGCCGCGCCAGCTCCTCGTAGGCGGCGGCGTCGATGGAGATCGGGAAGTGCTTGGCGATCACCCGGCGGTGCTTGCCGTCGAGAGCGGGAACGTCGATGGCGCTGCCCCGGGTCGGGTAGCCGTAGAGGCGGCGCACGGCGCTGGAAAAATTGCCGGCGTCGGCGAGGCGCTGGAAACCGATCAGGTCGGCGCCGAGTAGGCCGTCGAGAATCTGTTTGCGCCAGGGCAGCTGGGCGTAGATCCCGTAGGGCGGGAAGGGGATGTGATTGAAAAAGCCGATCACGAGGTCGGGGCGCTCGTCGCGCAGCATCCGTGGCACGAGCTGCAACTGGTAGTCGTGCACCCACACCGTGGCCCCGGGGGCGGCGACGGCAGCGGCAGCGGCAGCGAAGCGGCGGTTCACCCGCACATAGGCCTCCCACCATTCGCGGTGGAAGCTCGGGGGTGCGATCACGTCGTGATACAGCGGCCAGATGGTGTCGTTGGAGAAGCCCTCGTAGTATTCCTCCAGCTCCGACTCGCCCAGCCGAACCGGAACAATCGAAATGCCGTCGTTCTCGAACGGCTCGAACGTGCGGTCGGCGATGCCGGGCCAGCCCACCCAGGCTCCGTCGGAGCTGCGCATCATGGGCTCGAGAGCGGTGACCAGACCGCCCGGCGAGGTGCGCCAGCTCTCGGTTCCGTCTTCGGCAACCTCGATCTCGACCGGGAGGCGGTTGGAGACCACGACCAATGAATAAGTGGAGTTCGGTGCGACGGATGCTGTGGGCTCGGCTGGAGAAGAAATGGGATCGTCCGTTCCGGCGCACGCGGTTCACGATCGCCTTGGTGGACTTCCAAGGCTACCAGCGGGTCCGAATTGGTTGCCGGCCCGGTCTTTCGCTTGCCGCTTCCCGGCATGGTGACAACTCAAAGGTAATGAGCGTATTTTGACCGTTGGATCGTGTAGTTTTGTTGCGCGAACCCACGAGAATTGTTTAATCAAAGGCGGACCCATGGACCTGAATTTCCTGCTGGGCGGGGTGCTGATCGCAGTCGCGATCATCGGCCTCGGTGTCTTCGTCTCGTTCTTCGTTCTGGTGCGGGCGCTGTACAGGAGAATTCGCCGCAGCCGCACGCTCTCCGGCGCGGTCCTGCGCTCTCGCACCCGCCTCAGTTGGGGACCGCAGCACGAGGTTCTGAAGCTGCAGTTGCGGCTGAAGGAATCCCTCGACAGCGGGCAGGCAGCCCTCGACCTGGCCCGGCAGGGCTCAGGTCCACTCGGTGAGCTCCCCGGACTTTTCCGTCGCATTCAGAGTGAGGGCGACACCCTGCAATCGCAGTTGCGGCTCCTGACGAGCGAAACGGATTCGGTCGTGCTCGCCGAGGCACTGCCAGTGGCCGGCCGGCGCGTCGAACATCTGGCCGGGTTGGTGCGCCGACTGCGCTCGGCCGTCGCCGCCGGTCTCGGAGACCTCACCGATGACACCCTCACGACACTGCACTCCGAGGTCGACCAGGAGGTTGCCGCGTTGAGAGCCGGAGTTGCGGAGTTGCGCTCACTCAACGGCAACGACGCACCCTCCGCGCCGCGTCGGCACCTACCCACAGACCGACTCATCAGGGGGAACGAATCATGAGCCTCTCGTCACGGCTGCGCATCATCCTTCGCAGCAAGTCCAACCGCGCCCTGACCCGGCTCGAAGACCCTCGCGAGGCCCTCGACGACAGCTACGAGCAACAGGTGAAGATGCTCCACCAGGTGCGGCAGGGGCTCGCCGAAGTCGCGACGGCCAAGAAACGGATCGAGCTGCAGGGGCAGGAAATGGGCGGCCGCTACCAGCGGCTGGCCGACCAGGCGCAGGAGGCCCTGAACCAGGGTCGGGAAGACCTGGCCCGCACGGCGCTGGAACGCCGCTCACTTCTCGCGGCGCAGGTGGCAGCGATCCGGGACCAGTACCTTGCGTTGGCAGGGCAGCAGGCGCAACTGCAAGACAATGAGCGGCGTCTCGCGGAACGGGTCGCTGCGTTCCGCACCGAAAAGGAGACGATCAAGGCCACTTATGCTGCCTCCCAAGCGCGGGTCAAGGCCAACGAAGCCGCGGCGGGAATCGGCTCGAACATGAGCGCTGTCGGTGCTGACCTTGACCGGGCCAAGGACCAGGTCGACCAGATGCAGGCCCGCGCCGCCGCCACCGATGAGCTCCTCGCCAGTGGCGCCCTGAGCGATGTCACGGCTCCGCCCGACGCGGACCTCGACAGGCAACTGTCGGCCGGTGCCACCACAGCGGATGTCGACCGACAGCTTCAGGCGATGAAGACCGCCCGCGCGGCCAACCGGGGCCACGGCTCCGGCTCCGGCACTCGCGGCGGAACCGACGCCTGGTTGAGTATCGGGCAGGGTCCGTCGGCACCCTGACGAAAAACGAAACCCGGCGTCAGCTGCGTGCCTGCGCCAGGCCGAACGACCGTGCGCCGCGCCGGCTGGCGACGGTCCAGTACGAGGCCAGAACGCTCACCAGCGCGAAGATCACCAGGATGGCCGCCGGCCCGCCGGCGCTGCCGCCTCCCCCGGAGACGATGGTCTGCATCCCCTGTACCGCCCAGGTAAGGGGAAGGAACGGGCTGATCACCTGGAACGGCGCCGACACCAGCTCGATCGGGTAGAGCCCACCCACCGCGGTGAGCTGCAGCGCGAGCAGCACCAGGGAGAGCACGATGCCGATCCGGCCGAACGCTGCCGTGAGGAAGTGGTGCACCGCCGCGAACACGAGTGCCAGGAACACCGCGAAGGCCAGGGTGGACGGCAGGATCGACCACGAGACGCCGAGCGTGCTGTGCAGCAGCACCACCACCACCACGGCCTGCGCCGCGGCGATTCCGAACGCGCGGCCGAGACTTCGGGCCACGAGGCCGCCGGTCGAGGCGGTCGAGGCCAGTGCGATCGCGGATAGCGGTTTCATCACCAGGAAGATGGCCAGGGCGCCGATCCACAGGCCGATCGGTACGAAGACCATACCGATGACCGGTCCGATCGACGCGAAGGCGTTGTCACGCTCCGCGGTGATGCCGACCGGTTCGGAGACGACGGCCGCGGTCGTCCCCGGGTCGGTGTCGCGCAGCGGGGCCGCGCTGTCCGCGCCGTCCTGCAGTCCGCTGGCGAGTTCGACTGCCCCCGATTCGAGGAGCCGAGCGCCTGCGGCGGCATCCGTTGTTCCGGTGGCCAGCTGGGAGAGGCCGGTGGAGATTCCGGCGACCCCGGTGGCGAGATCGCTTGCGCCACCTTGCAGATCGCTGCCTCCGGCGGAGAGCAGGCTCGCACCGCTGGCGCTCTGAGACAGGCCGCCGAGCACACCCTCGATGCCCGGGCCGGCCTGGCTGATGCCCGGGCTCTGAGCGGCGAGGGCATCAAGTCCTCCCTGCAACGCGCGCAGGGCCGGCGCGTAGTCGGCGACCCGCGGGTCGCTCTGCATGGCGGCGTTCAGCTGCCGGAAACCGTCGGCGCTGGCTTCTACCCCGGCCGCGTAGGCCGGCAAACCGGTCGCGAGCGGGGCCAGTCCCGCCGCGCCCACGTTCAACTGGGTCAGTCCGTCGCTCAGACCGGAGACGCCCTGGGTGTACTCGGTCACTCCGGAGGAGAAGGTGGCGGCGCCGGCCGCGGCCGAGGAGGCCCCGGAGGCCGCGGCGGCGGTGCCGCCGGCCAGAGAATCGAGCCCGGTGGCCACCCCGGTGACGCCGTTCGAGACCTGAGCCGCGCCATCCGCCGCCTGGGTCAGTGACTCACCCAGCACGGCCAGGTTCGTGTAGAGCCCGTTGAGGTACTGCGAAGTGATTTCGCGGCCGAAGACACCCGACATGGCCGTGCCCACCGACTGGGCCACGGATCCGGCCAGGAACGAGTGCGCGTCATCCGTGCGGATGCCCAGGTCGGCCTGGGTGGGAGTCGCCCCACCCAGGGAGGTCACCGACGCCGAGAAGTCCTTCGGGATCGTGAGCACCGCGTAGGCGTCGCCGGAGGCAAGGGCCGCCGCGGCATCCGTCGAGTTGGAGATGGTCCAGGCGAACCCGGTGGTCGGGGCTCCGTCCGCGGTCGGTTTGGTGAGCTCAGTCACCAGCAGGCGGCCGGCGAGCACCGGCTGTTCCGTGCCGTCGGGCAGCGTGGTGGTGACGATCTCGTCATTGTTGACGACGATCGCCGGCAGGGTGTCCACGCGCTGGTCGGCCGTGGCGAGGGCTCCGGCGAAGAGGCCGGCCACAGCCAGCGGCACCACGATCAGGCCTGCCAGCAGGGCCCCGAAGGCCCCTCGGCGCTGCCCGGGAGTGCGGCTGAACAGTTTTTCAAGCCTGGCGCTCATCGCTGCAGGGCCTTTCGGTCAAGGGAATCGAGGTCAATGGTCTGCAGCGGGCGGGCGCCGCGGTAGACCGGGGTGGCCTCAGGGAAGGAGGCGGATCCGAGGATGAGGGTGGTCGCTGCCGGGGCGAGGGTCGCCAACACCTGCACGAGGTCCTGCCCCGCCGGGTCGACGGGAAGCCCCTCACCCAGGTCGACGATGACGACGCCCGGGGTCTCGGTGAGGGCCGCTGCCACGAGAACGGCCGCGCGGCCGAGGGCGGACAGCGACGAAACGGTGGTTCCTGCAACGATCGGGTCGGAGGCAAGGTCGCTCCGACCGGTGCCGAGCGCGCCGTTCAAGCGCGCGACCCATCCGGTGAGCAGCGAGCGGCGTGACGCGGCGCGGTACCACGGATGTGCCAGGTCCAGCCGTTCGGCCAGCAGCTCACCCACGGTGAGCCCGTTGTCGCGGCTGTCGCCCACGTCGGCGAGCGCCACCGTGCGCAGGGCGCGGCTGCGCTCGGACGGCAGCGGAGATCCCAGGACCTGGATGCGGCCGAACACCGGGTAGAGTCGGCCGGCCAGCGTGGCGGCGACGACGCGGCGATGGGTGTCGGTTCCGGTCAGCAGCACGACTGCGCCGGAGTCGATAGCGAGGTCCATCGGCCCGAAGGGACTCTCGGGCAGCCCGAATACGGCTTCCTCGGCCGTGATGGCGTGCGTCTCACTCGTGGCCCACTCCTTATCGGCCAGGTGCTGGCGCAGACCCTCACCCTCGATGTCGACGTTGGGCAGGATGCGGGAGAGCCAGCGCGGCAGCCACCAGGCGGCATCGCCGGCGAGCGCCATGGCCGCCGGCACCAGCGTCATCCGCACCAGGAACGCGTCGAGGAAGACTCCGACGGCGAGCGCGAACGCGATGCCCTTGATCGCCCCCGTGCCCTCGGGAACGAAGGCGAAGAAGACGAAGAACATGATCAGGGCGGCGGCCGTGACCACGCGGGCGGCGTGGGAGAACCCGTGCACGATGGATTCCCGGGCCAGCCCTGTCTTCACGAACTCCTCCCGCATGCCGGAGACGAGGAACACCTCGTAGTCCATGGCCAGGCCGAAGAGCACGGCCATCAGCAAAATCGGCAGGAAGCTCAGGATCGGCCCTGGGGTTTCCACCCCGAGCAGCTCGGAGAACCAGCCCCACTGGAAGATCGCCACGGTCGCGCCGATCGACGCGGCCACCGACAGGAGGAAACCGAGGGCCGCCTTGATCGGTACGAAGATCGAGCGGAACACCATCGTCAGCAGGATGATCGAGAGCCCCACCACGATCAGCGCGAACGGCACGAGGGCGTTGCTGAGACGGTTGGAGATGTCGATCGACACGGCGGTCGCTCCGGTCACCGCAATCGGGGTGCCCAGGTCGGCATCGATCGACGGTGCCAGATCGCGGATGGCCTGCACGAGCGCCTTGGTCTCAGGCGCGTTCGGAGCGCTGTCGGGCATGACCTGGATGATGGCGGTGTCGACGGTCGGGTTCGGGGTGCCCGTGCCGACGAAGGCGACGTCGGGCAGGGTACGTAGAGCCGCGCCGATGGTGTCGAGGTCACCGAAGATATCCGTCGTCTGGGTGATGTCGACGACGACGATCAGCGGACCGTTATAGCCCGGCCCGAAGCCCTCCTCGAGCATGGTGAACGCCTCCCGTTGCGTCGACCCGGCCGGTTCGGACGCCCCGTCGGGTAGGTTCAGATCGAGGCTGAGGGCCGGGATCGCCAGCGTGCCGAGCACGCCCACGACAAGGAGCACGGCCACGACCGGCGCCTTAAGCACGAGGTTCACCCAGCGGTGGCCGAGGGTGGGCCGTCCGGTGTCGGGACGGGTGGCCCGGCGGTGTGCCCGGCTGCCGGCCTTGGGGGTGAGTCGTCCCTTGGCGAGGCCGAGCACGGCCGGGAGGAGCGTGACCGCCACGAAGATCGAGACCAGTACGGCGAAGGCTGCGCCGAGCCCCATCACGCTCAGGAACGGGATGCCGACCACGAGCAGCCCGAGCAGGGCGATGATCACGGTGATCCCGGCGAAGACCACGGCGCTGCCGGCGGTGGCCACGGCCGAGGCCGCCGAGTCGTGGGGTTCAGCCCCGTTGGCGAGCTGCGTGCGGTGCCGGGACAGGATGAAGAGTGCGTAGTCGATGCCGACGGCGAGCCCGAGCATCAGGGCGAGCATGGGCGCCGTGCTCGAGACGGGCACGAACGCGGAGATCACGGTGATGCCGCCGATGGCGACGCCGACCCCGATCAGGGCCATCAGCAGCGGCATCCCGGCGGACACGAGCGAGCCGAACGTGATCACCAGCACAACACCGGCAAAGATCAGGCCGAGCACCTCGGAGATGGTGATGCCGAAGGTGTTGTCCTGGAAAACCTGGCCGCCGAAGGCAACCTGGAGGCCAGCCTCCTCGGCGATTTCCCGCGTACCGGTCACTTCGTCGAGGGTTTCCGCGGTGACCTCGGTCGACAGACCGGACAGCTGCACCTGGCTGAAGGCGCTCTCCGAGTCGTCTGAGATCGCACCCGACGCGTATTCGTCATAGGGGGTCAGCACCGAGTCGACGCCGGGCACGTCCGCGAGTTCGGCCGCCATGTCAACGATGGCCGTGCGGTAGGGCTCGTCGGTGACGGATGCCCCGTCCGGCGCCGTGTAGACAACCTGCACCGCGGCGCCGGCCGCCTGCGGGAACACCTCGCCGAGCTTGTCGATGGTGTCTTGGGATTCCGTTCCGGGAATCGCGTAGGACTCCTGGGTCTGGCCACCGAGGGACACACCCGCGCCGAGGATCCCAACCAGCAGGATGGCCCAGATGCCCAGCACCAGGCCCGCGCGTCGGTAGGCGAAGTGGCCGATTCGATAGAGAAGGGTTGCCATGAGTGCTACTTCCGGGACGGGGCGGTGCGAACGGTGACGGGGGCAAGCAGTTCGGTGATGACGGCCAGCAGGGCAGGTCGTACCTCCTCGACCGGGGCGATCTCCTCGCCGAGGAAGGTCATGCCGGCCACCAGGGTGTAGGCGGCCCCGCCGAGGGCGATGCCGAAGCGGATGCGGTCTTCGGTGCTCGCCTCGCCGTGGCACAGCGTGTCGGAGAGGCGCACGATCAGCACCCCGGCCCGATCGATCACGGGGATGCCGCGCAGCGACTGGGACTGGTTGATGAAGGTGTGCAGCTCGAGACGGAATTCGAGGATGAAGTCAATGAAGTCGTTCACGAACCGGCTCCGCGACAGGGCGGTCTCCGGGGTGGCGAGGAAACGTTCGAGAATGGCCTCCAGCCGGTCGACCGCCGGGGCCAGCACCTCGTCCAGGAGTGCTTCCTTGGAGGCAAAGTGGTAGAGCACGCTCGACTTGGAGTAGCCGGCGGCGTCGGCGATCTGCTGCAGCGAGGTGCCGACGAACCCGACCGAGGCGAACTGTTCCAACGCCGTCGTCCGCAGTTCGAGGCTGGTGCTCTGGCGGGCGTTCGGAGGCTGGGCCGCGGGGGTGTCTGAGTTCACCTGCTTACGCTAGCTGACCGATCGGTCAGAGCCTGTCCGATCGGTCAGATTGTCGGGGAATACGCAGTCGGGAACTTCCGGGTAGCGTTAGGGCTGGAGGTCTTCATGCGAAAGTACATTTTCAGCAGTGCCATCATTGGCGTGCTCGCCGGCGGATGGCACATCCTGCACGCCACCCGAACCGGTCCACGTGACTGGCGGCTGGCGCTGATGTGGATCGGCTGGCTGCTCAGCGCCGCGATCGCCATCGGGACCGTCATCCAGGACGCCGACGATCGCCGAATCGAGGACTAACTCCCTCTTTCTCGGCGTGTCAGCGCGGGCCACTCCGGACCGCGCGGCAGACTGGGTAGTTCACGGGAACGTTAGCTGAAAGGGGCTCCCGATGTTTGGTCGTCGACGTCGCGTCGTACCGGTCGCACCGGTCACTCCCCCGCCCGTACCCGAACTCAGTGACGCTCAGGTTCTCGAGCTTCTGCACACCCAGATCGCTCATCTCGTGGGTGCCCAGGGCCAGTGGACGCTGGTGCCTCGCAGCAGCGACGACACCGACGTGATCTTCCACGGTCTGAAGGCACACCAGATCGCCGCGTCCCTGGCCGCCGTGCTCCGCACCGAAACCGCCGTGTTGCGCGGCGAGGTCACCGCCGAGCCCACCGCACTCCCCTTCACTCCCGGCCCGATCTCGGTCTGGGCCGAACCGGAGCGCCCCGCCGTGCAGGCAGCCGCACCTGCGACATCCGTCGCCCTACCTCGCTTCTCTGCCGCTGTCCCCGACTCCGCCCTGGATCACGCCAGGCTCGTAGCCTGACCCTGTCTGCCTCGGTCCCGCCGCGGTATTGTCCCGCGTTACCCTTGGCCCGAACGGCGTTGGCCTGGCCGACGTTATAGAGTTCCGCCGTTTTCTTTGTAGGTCTTCTTCGGGATCGGCACGGCGTGCGATTCTAGATTGAAGAACATGACTACCAGCGCCCCCATTGCCCGCACCATGGCACCCCGCATTCTGACCGTTCGCGATCTTGCGCAGATCGCCATTTTCGCCGCGCTGATCGCAGCTCTCGGGCTGCCGGGGGCTCTGAGCATCGGGGCGGTGGCCGTGCCGATCACCTTCCAGACCCTCGGGGTCATGCTGGCCGGCGCCGTGCTCGGGGCGCGCAAGGGCTTCTTCGCCGTGCTCCTTCTTCTCGCGCTCGCCGCGGCCGGTCTGCCGCTTCTGTCGGGCGGCCGCGGCGGCATCGTCTGGTTCACCACCTCGCCCTCGGCCGGCTACCTGTACGGCTGGCTGCTCGGAGTCCTAGTCATCGGCTACCTCACCAGGCTGCTGCTCCCTCGCTACCTGCTGTGGCCGGCACTCGGCGCCACCGCACTCGGCGGCGTCGTCGCGGTCTACCTGATCGGCGTGCCCGTCACGGCTATCAACCTGGGCCTACCGATCTGGGTTGCCCTGGTCGATGCCGCGAAGTTCCTGCCGGGAGATCTGGTCAAGGTGGTCGTGACCGTGCTGGTGGCCCGCCAGGTGCACAAGGCCTACCCGGGGCTGATTCCCGCTCACCGCCGCGCCACCGGAACCGTCACAGCCGGAACGGTCTCCGCCGGCTCATGAGCACGATCGATTTCGACGGCGTCTCGCATGCGTTCGGTGAACGGATGGTGCTACAGGACATCCGTCTGAATCTCACCGAACAGCGCATCGGCATCGTCGGGGCGAACGGCTCCGGAAAATCCACCCTGGTTCGCTTGATCAACGGGCTGATTAGACCCGACACCGGCACCGTGACGGTCGGCGGCCTCGACGTTGCCCGCCACATCAAGGCGGTGCGGCGGCAGGTCGGTTTCATCTTTACCAACCCGGATAATCAGATCGTGATGCCCACCGTCGCCGAAGATGTCGCCTTCACGTTGCGCCGGCGCGGGCTGACCTCGCTCGAGATCACGACCCGCACGCAGGCCGCGCTCGAGCGTTTCGGCCTCGACCAGCACGCCGACCATCCGGCTCACCGCCTGTCGGGCGGCCAAAAGCAGCTATTGGCACTGGCGGCTGTTCTCGTGGGCGAGCCGGAGATCGTGGTCGCCGACGAACCAACCACGCTGCTCGATGCCCGGAACGCCCGAAGCATCACCGAACTTCTGCTCGGCCTGAGCCAGCAGGTCATTGTGGTCACCCACCAGCTCGACCTGCTCGCCGACTTCGACCGCGTCATCGTGATCGAGCACGGCCGGGTGGTTGCCGACGGCGCACCCGACGAGGCGCTCGGCGCCTACCGAGAACTGCTGGCATGATCGGGCTCTATCACCCCGGCCACTCGCTGGTGCACCGCACGCCCATGCTGCTCAAGCTGCTGCTCCTCTCCCTCGCCGTGGTTCTGGTTGGCCTTTTGGGGCAGCTTTGGCAGCTGGGCGCGTGCTTGCTCGTGGTCGCCGCGCTCTTCCTGGCGGCGCGCGTTCCGCTCGGTGCGGCGTGGAAGCAGATCGGCCCGATCCTCTGGATCCTGGTGATCGCCGTGCCGCTCCAGGCACTGTTCGCCGGCTGGACCACGGCCGGGCTGATGGCCGGGCGGCTCCTGATCGCCGTGGCGCTGGCGGCATTGTTCACCCTGACAACCACGGTCACGGCCGTGCTCGAGGGGTTCCAGAAGCTCCTCCGGCCCTTCAGACGATGGGTCGACGCCGACCGTGTCGGACTCCTCCTGGCGCTCACCCTGCGGTGCATCCCACTCGTTGCCGAGATCGTGTCCGAGGTGATCGAGGCCCGCCGGGCGCGAGGCACCCAGGGTTCCCTGCTCGCGCTGGCCGTGCCGGTGGTCGTGCGCTCGCTCTACGCAGCGGATGCGATCGGCGAGGCTCTGGCCGCCCGGGGCCTCGACGACTGAGCCGACCCAACGGCTAGGTTGAGACCAACGACCGTTTCCCGGTTCACCCCGACGGGAAAGGCGAGGAGCGGAGTGCGATGACCCAGCCCAACAGTCCGATCGAGGCGCGACGACGAGGGCGACTACGGCGCGGCATCCGTGCCGGCGGCTGGTGGAGTCTGACCGCGTTCGCACTCATCGTCATCGTATTCCTGGCCTGGGCGAACACGGTGCGGGTGGCGGATCGAGCGGCCGCCGACCTGGTCCTCTCCAATCCGAACGTGACCGTCACCGATACCCCGACATCGGTCGTGCTGGCCCCGGCGGACGGCGCCGGGGATACCGGCCTGGTCTTCTTCCCCGGAGCACGCGTTGACCCCTACGCCTACCTCTTCAAGCTCGCCGGTACGGTCGAGACGACCGGGCTGACCGTGGTGATCGCCAAACCCACGCTCAACCTCGCCATCCTGGATCTGCGACCACTGTCGACCTTCACCGACGCAGCCCCCGAGATCTCTACCTGGTACGCGGGCGGACACTCGGTCGGCGGCGTACGGGCCTGCCTGCTCACGGACGGCCCCGAGGTTGCCGGTCTGGTACTCTTCGCCAGCTACTGCGCGGCGCCAACGCGCTCGGACCTGCGCGTTCTCAGCCTCAGCGGCAGCGCCGACGGTCTCAGCACCCCGGAGCAGATCGCCGACCGCTCCGGACTGCTCCCCGCCGACACCCGTTTCGTCGAAATCGAGGGAGCCAATCACGCGCGGTTCGGCGACTACGGCGCGGAGAACGGCGACGGCGCGGCCAGCAGGTCCACCGCTGCCGTCGCCGCCGAAATCACCCGCGAACTCGTCGGGTTCCTGGCTGAGTCTCGCTGAAGCACCGCGCCGCTGAAGCACCGCCACGGTTGGGCTCCTCCGAGCACAGCAGAAAGGCCCAGGTCGAGGTGACCTGGGCCTTTCTGCTGTGGTGGTGCGGAGTGCTGTGTTACTTGCTGGTCAGCGAGTCCACGTACTCCTGGTTCTCAGAGATCCACTTCGCCACGATCGGCTCGTAGTCCTGGCCGTCGTAGTCGACGAACATCGCCTTCTCGAGCGAGTACAGCTTGTCGAGGTCCATCTCGAAGCCCTTGATCCACTTGGTGGCCTGCGGGAAGTCGTCGGCGAAGTCGGCCTTCGCGTAGCTGTGCAGCGCCTCAGTGCTGTCGAGGGTACCCTCGGGGTCTTCAAGGGTCTTGATCGGCAGCGACCCGTATGCCCAGTGCGGCTCCCAGAGGGTGACGACGATGTTCTCGCCGGCCTTAGTGGCCGCGGTCAGCTCGGTGAGCATGGCGGCGGTCGATGACGTCAGATATTCCATGTCCTCGAGGCCGTAGGCAGGAATGACCCGGTCGGTGGTGGCCGCAGTCAGGCCGGCGCCGGGCTCGATGCCCACGATGGTGTTGTTGAACTTGTCGGCGTTGGCGGCGAGGTCGGCGAGGGAATCGATCGGGGCGTCCTCGTTGACCGCGATGGTCAGGCGGGATTCCTCGTTCCAGGCGCCGAGGTCGACGATGTCGTCGCCGTACTCCTTGACGTAGGCGGCGTGGGTTTCCGGCATCCAGACGTCCATGTTGATGTCGTAGTCACCAGTGGAGAGACCCGAGTAGACGGGGGCGACGTCGGCGTATTCCAGCTCGGCGTTGTAGCCCTTCTCGTCGAGGATGGCCTTCCACAGCTCGGATACAGCGACGCCCTCGTCCCAGCCGTTGAAGACTGCGATGGTGATGTCTTTCTTGTCCTTGTTGCCGTCGCCGACGACGGCGGCCTCGGCGGGGGCGCAGCCGCTCAGTGCGAGGAGCCCGACGGCTCCGAGGGCGATGAGGGACAGTGATCGGTTCTTCATGTTTTTCCTTTCTTGTCACCCTCACGGGCGACCGGGTCAAGCAGAGAATCAGATGGTTCAGCGGGTAAAGAGTGAAGTCAGGTCAGGCAGCCAGGGCCTGCTTTGCGCGGTGCTTTCGGGCGGCCCTGATGCGACCCAGCGGGGTATCGCCGGTGCCCAGCGCCGCGGTGAGGCGGTCCAGGAAGATCGCGAGGATCACGACGGCCAGACCAGCTTCGAAGCCGAGGGCCACGTCGATGCGGTTCAGGCTGGCGACGACCTGGGCACCGAGTCCGCCGGCGCCGACCATGCCCGCGATGACGACCATAGACAGCGAGAGCATGATGACCTGGTTGATGCCGGCCATGATGGTGGGCATCGCCAGCGGCAGCTGAATCTGACGCAGGATACGCCACGGCGAGGCGCCGAAGGCCTGTCCGGCCTCGACGACTTCCCGGTCGACGCCGCGAATGCCCAGCTCGGTGAGGCGAACACCGGGGGCCATCGCGAAGATGATGGTCGCCACGATGCCGGGCACGACGCCCACGCGGAACAGGATGAGCGCGGGAATCAGGTAGACGAAGGCCGGCATGGTCTGCATGAAGTCGAGGATCGGTCGGATGATGTTCGACGCCACCGTCGACTTCGCGGCCAGAATACCGAGCGGCACGCTGAAGGCGATCGCGAGCAGGCTGGCGACGAGCACGAGCGCGAGGGTGTCCATCGCGTTCTCCCACTGATCGACGCCCACGATCACGAGCAGGCCGAGGATGGTGCCGGTCATGAACTTCCAGCCGCGGGTGGCGAGGGCGAGGCCCGCTGCCAGGAGCATGATCACCCAGAAGGGCGGCGTGACCAGCAGCAGGTCGACGAACTCGAACGCGCCGTCGAAGACGACCCGGATGAAGTCGAAGAGAAATCCGAAGGTTTCGGTGACGTAGTCGATGAACCCCTCGACGATGGTGCCGAGAGGAAGTCGGAAGTCGTTCACAGGTCGGCTCCTTCCAGAGCGGTGTCGCGGAGGGTTTCGGTGATCACGCTGTTGGAGATGGTCGACGGCGGCTCGATCACGGGCAGGTCGCCCGTGTTGGTACTCACGTTGCCGAGCGCGGCCAGCAGGGTTACCCGCGGGATGACGCCGAGCAGACGGTTCTTCTCGTCGACCACGGCGATGGCCAGGTCGCTGCCGACCGACGGTTCGACCAGGTCAACCAGTGACGTTTCCGGGCTGACGGAGATCGCATCCGTGCGAACGATCGCACGCAGGTCGGTCTCGCCGGCCTTGACCTGCTTGAGCACGTCGCGGTCGTGCACGACACCGGCGAAACTGCGGTCGCGGTTGAGTACGAAGGTGACGGACGTCTGCAGGTCGCGCATGGTGCGAAGCGCCGCACGAGGGCCACCGGTGATCGTGATCTCGGAACGAACGGGCTCCATCACGCTGGCCGCGGTCAGTACCCGGGCACGGTCGACATCCTGAACGAACTGGGCCACGTAGTCGTTGGCGGGGTCAGTCAGGATCTCTTCGGGCGTGCCGATCTGCACGATCCGCCCATCGCGCATGACGGCGATGCGGTCGCCGAGGAACATGGCCTCGTTGAGGTCGTGGGTGATGAAGATGATGGTCTTGCCGAGCTCAGCCTGCAGCTCGATGAGCTGTTCCTGCATTTCGCGGCGGATGAGCGGGTCGAGGGCCGAGAAGGCCTCGTCCATCAGGAGCACGTCGGTGTCGGCGGCGAGGGCCCGGCCGAGGCCGACGCGCTGCTGCATCCCACCGGAAAGCTCGGACGGCAGGCTATCGGCCCAGCCGTCCAGGCCAACCAGACGGATGATGGTGCGCGCCTTATTCAGGCGTTCTTCGCGGGCCATGCCCTGCACCTCGAGGCCGTAGGCGACGTTGTCGATCACCGTGCGGTGAGGCAGCAGGGCGAAGTGCTGAAAGACCATCGAGACGTTCTTGCGGCGCACCTCGCGCAGTGCGGCGGCATTGATGCCGGTGATCGGCATGCCGTCAACGCTCACGGAGCCGGAGGTTGCCTCCAGCAATCCGTTGAGCATGCGGATCAGCGTGGACTTGCCCGATCCGGACAATCCCATCACGACGAAGATCTCGCCGCGGTGTACCTCGAACGAGGCGTCGATCACGGCGGCCGTGCCCATGGAGGACACCTCGTCGCGGGTTGCCCCTGCGTTCAACTTCTTGACCAGCTCATGCGGACGACGCCCGAACGCTTTGTACAGTCGATCTGCCTTCACGGCAATGGTTTCGGTCACGGATTCTCCCGGTGCACGCCGAGCGGGGCCGATTCACGGCCGACGGAAGGATGCACGCTGTGTCGGACGGGTAGGCCGTGACCGGCCCAGACGCCGTGCTGGGCGTGGGCTGGGGCGATCATGGGATCGCATCCGTCAGAGCCTCACCATACGAACCGGCCGCTCGGTGGGGCTGTCGGCTGCGTGTTCGCGTCCTGGTGAAGGGTCGTAAGACCAACGTCTACGCTAGCACGGAGGGTATTTGCGTCGAAGATTCTGCGAAATCAGGGCTCGTGGTAGGCCAGAGCCGAATGCATAAGCCGGTACTCCCCACACGTTAACGACGTCGCGGCACAGGCGAGGGAAGACGGCGCACGGTAGAACGTGCGCCCACTCCCCGGGCCTGCGCCGCGGGACATCAGTGCCGGATCAAGAACGACGACCCGAGCCGAACTCAGACCGTCAGTGCCGCCGTCTGCGCGGTCCTCTCGGTCGCGGCGGCCGTCTCGGCGGCGCTGGGCAGACCGTGGTGGGCGATCATCGTGGTCTCGTCGAAGGGCTCGTGACGGTCGAGCACCCGGTCAACCTGGGCACGGTCGATCTCCTTGGTCCAGGAGCCGATCAGAACGGTGGCGACGGCGTTGCCGGTGAAGTTCGTGAGCGCGCGGGCCTCGGACATGAAGCGATCGATGCCGACGATGAAGCCGACCCCGTCGAGCAGCTGCGGGGCGTGGGCCTGCAGGCCGGCGGCCAGGGTCGCGATGCCGGCGCCAGACACGCCGGCGGCACCCTTGGAGGCGATGATCATGAAAGCGAGGAGCCCGATCTGCTCGCCCAGGGCCAGAGGCTGACCCATGGCCGTGGCGATGAAGAGCGACGCCATGGTCAGGTAGATCGCGGTGCCGTCGAGGTTGAAGGAGTAACCGGTGGGAACCGTGACGCCCACGACAGGCTTGGAAACGCCGAGGTGCTCCATCTTGGCGATCAGGCGGGGCAGCGCCGCTTCGGAGGAGGAGGTCGAGAAGATCAACAGGTACTCACGGCCGAGGTAGCGCATCAGCTTGAAGATATTCACGCCGGTGACAACCCTGAGCAGCCCGCCCAGGATGACGACGATGAACAGGGCGCAGGTCAGGTAGAACGCGCCCATCAGGGTGAACAGGCTGATCACGGCCTGGAAGCCGGTGGCACCGACAACGGCGGCGATCGCCCCGAACGCACCGATCGGCGCGAGCCACATGATCATGATCAGGATGCGGAAGACGAGGGCCTGCACGTGTGCGATGCCCTCGAGGATCGGCTTGCCGGCCGCTCCCATCTTCTGCAGCGCGAAGCCGGCGATCAGTGCCACCAGCAGGGTCTGCAGGATGTTGCCGGCGGTCAGAGACGAGAACAGCGTCGTCGGGATGATGCCGAGGAAGAAGTTGGACTCCGCGGCTTCCGGCGGCACGAAGGCGGTCGCGTTGAGGTCGAGCCCCGAGCCGGGCTTGATCAGGTTACCGACGAACAAACCGATCGCCAGGGCGAAGGTAGACATGATCAGGAAGTAGCCGAGGGCCAGGCCGCCGATCTTACCGACCGTCGCCGCCTTCGCGATGGAGCCGATGCCGAGAATGATCGTGCAGAAGATGATCGGTGAGATCATCATCTTGATCAGGGCAATGAAGATATCCCCGAGCGGTTTGAGCGAGACGGCGAAGCCGTCTTTGCCTCCGAAGAGCAGGCCGACGATGACGCCGAGGATCACGGCGACGATGACCGCCATGTACAGGTAATGGGACTTGTCGAACTTCTTCGCGGGCTTTGCAGCGCGAGCGCGGGGCATTGATGCCATAAAAGACTCCTTTGTCTAGTAACTAGGCTGGGGGTGAGGCGCTGGTGCGCCCGGGCCATCCGTGGTGTGTCTCACACTGGTCGACCGAAGCACCTGCGTCACTGTTGCGGTCATATTGGTCACGGCCGGCAGACCGGCGGCAGCGCGCAGGT
>Ga0136639_10000073_pt1 | contig 28979 bp, 24 predicted proteins | sample AntDrymUQ8592106_2_FD_113739 | JGI IMG/M metagenome (GOLD analysis project Ga0136639, IMG submission 113739) | Polar desert sand microbial communities from Dry Valleys, Antarctica - metaG UQ859 (21.06) | ecosystem: Environmental > Terrestrial > Soil > Desert | place: Antarctica: Dry Valley...
AAATTTCTTAAGGATTTCGTCAAAAGCTATAACAAGACTTGTGGCCCGTTTTTCTGGACGAAAGGGCCGGAGAAACTTCGGCGCATTATCGAGCTAACGAAGGAATACCAAAACTCATTGCACGCTAACTAACTGATCGATGCACTAGAGTCCTTCAATTCCTGGCTCGACGAGCGCCCAGAGCTCCGTAGGCGGGATTTCATTGATCAGCTCGCACTATTTCGCGATTCCCAACGCACGGGCGATGTCCGCTGACCTGGCGGGATGACGCGCAGCATTGCCGTGGCTGAAAGCCGGTCATGAGTATTATCGGCCGCGGGGATGTGGTGCAAAGAGCGCGAGGATTGTGACACTGAAGAATGCAAGAATAAGAGCATGCAGGATCAGACCGATGGGGGATTTGAAAAACACCCACCACGCGTCCCAAGTCTCAAGCCTAGCAACACTCGCGGTGAAGGAACCGTAGAAACAAGGCAGAAAGACAATGTTGTAATAAAGGCGCGCCGCGATGCCGGCAAGGACCCCAACAAGCAGGTAAATCACGATAACCTGCAATCGCCCATTGGGGCGTCTCCGAGCCGCCATCGCAGGGTGCGATGACTGCTCGCGCGGGGGCGGTGGCATTCTTTTGCATGAGCGCCTCATAATCGTCTGAGGGCCTGTCACCCGCAACCGGGGGGATGGCCTTTTTCTGTTTGGGGATTCACATTCACCACCCCTTGGCATAAACTACGGAGCGTTACGCGGCTGCTCAGCGCCGCCCTGTTCTTAGTTATAGCATGCAGCTTCTTGGCCAGATCTGAATCAAGGAAAATCACCGGTTGCCGGAGCAATCCTTCGGGGAAGTTGGGATGAGCATGCCGATTCCAACCGATTCCAGCCCGGGGCTGAGCTACTCCGACGTCACCGGCGGCCGCGTCACGTCCGCCTGCGGAGTATTCGCCTGCGGAGTATTCGCCGCAGCCGTGGACTGCTGCGGCTTGCTGCCGCTGTGATGCTCGCAGCTTGCTGCGGCATGCCCGGGGGTGCGCGCCCCCCTTGCTCACCCGCGCTGATCCAATTTGCTTTTTCAGCGCAGTCGGCGGAGGGAGCATTGAATGGGCGGGCGGAGCGGGCTTCCGCTAGCAAGCTGGGCAGCCTACAGCGGCAGCGATCTGCAGCAGTCCACGGACACGGCCTGCGGCCGGGTCACCTGCGGCTGCCGGCCGTGTCCCTCGCCAGATTCGCGTGGCGGGCCGGGGAAACCGCCCGCGGCAACACTTGCGTCGCCCCCGGCTTCGACTACACTGCAGCGCCCCGACGTTCCCATGAAACACCCGCTTCGCTCTTTTGGACTTGTCGCCCTGCTTTCCCTTGTCGCCAGCGCCCAGGCGCTTGCCCAGGCGGCTCAAGCGCCCGCAGCCGCCGCGGCCGCCGAGCCGGGACCTAGCTTTTTGAAGATCATCTACTCGGGTGGGGTGATGATGTACCCGCTGGCGCTCCTCTCGGTGGTTGCGGTGGTCATGATTCTTCTTTTCATGCTGACCATCCGGCGCAATGCGGTGGTGAGCGACCGCTTCATGGACACTGCCGAGGCAATGATCCGCAAGCGCGACTACCTGGGCCTCATCGCCTACTGCCACCGCCACAACCAATCGATGGCGCGCATCACGATGAAAGCGCTGGATTTCGCCACCAAGAATCCCGGCACCGCCTTTTCGGAAGTCCGCGAGGTCGCCCAGGCGGAGGGATCGCGCCAAGCCAGCATCCTCAACCAGCGCATCACCTATCTGGCTGACGTCGGGTCGATTGCGCCCATGGTTGGGCTCCTCGGCACGGTCATCGGGATGATTAAGAGCTTTATGCAAATCTCCAAAGGCAACTTTGAAGGGGTGCACCAGATCCAACTTTCCTCCGGCGTTTCCGAGGCGCTCATCACCACCGCCTCGGGCCTCATCATCGGCATTCCGGCGCTCATCTTCTATTCGTTCTTCCGCGGCCGGGTCCAACTCTATGTCGCTGAAATGGAAGCTGCCGCAACCCACCTGCTGGCCATGCTCTCCGCCCAGCTGCAGCGCACCACCGGCCAACGCGCCCAATCCGACTCCCGCCGCCAGGATGATTACGCCACCCCGCTGCGCGACGACCGGGTCGACCTGGAAGGAATCTAACTTTCTCCAAACCGATGAAATTCAGCACCCGCCAGGCAGACCCCGCCTCCATGCAGCTCGCACCGATGATCGACATCGTCTTCCTGCTGTTGACCTTTTTCATTGTGACGTGGCAATTTTCGCGCGCGGAAACCGACATGCGCATCTCCGTCCCCTCATCCCAAGAAGGGGCCGAACCGCAGCGCACGGTCAACGAGATTGTCATCAACGTCGACAAGGACGGCGAAATCGGCATTTCCGGCCAAGCGCTTACTCGCCAGCAGCTTCAGACCCGCTTGGAAGCCATCGCCCGGGTCAACAAGAGCCAGCCGATCCGCATGCGCGGCGATGCCCAGGCATCCTACCAGACCATCGTCGAGGTCCTCGACATCGTCAGCAAGGCAGGCATCTGGAATATCTCCTTTGCCACCGAACGCCCTCGCAGCCAATAGATTACACACATGCACCACCTCCGTCTTGGCGCTGGTGCACCCTTCCTGTTGCTGGCAGCGGCGGTCCTTGTTGCCTGGGGCCTGCCAAACAAGGCAGCCGCCGTGGGCGAGCCAAGCCACTCGCCGGAAGTGGCCCAACCTGCGCCCAGGACCCAGCACTCGTGCGCGCCTCAAAGCCGCGCTCGAAACGGCTTTCCGTGTCAACCGCGAGCAATCGGTGATCCTGCTGCACCACGCCGAGGCCAGCCACGAGACCCTGGCTCAGGTGCGCGCACTGGTTGAGCACTCAGGCATCTGGAAGATTTCCTCCGCCACCATGCCCTCGGCTCCGGGGCATTAGCCCAGCTATCCCGGCATATTGGCCATTGGCATTTGCCGGTTTCCCGGTATCTTTCCGCTACGTGTTTGCTCGATTTTCCATCGCCGCCTGCCTTGTCCTGATTGCCGCTCCCCCGCTTTTTTCCCAAGCGCCGCCGGTTGCCATCCCCGTGGAACCCGCTCTCCAAGCGGATCCGGGGAACGACTTGTTTGCCCGCGCACAAAACATGTATGACAGCGCACGCACCGCCCAGACCCGCGAGGCCCAGCTTGACCTCTACACTCGCGCCATCCCGGTCTTTGAAGATTACCTCCGCCAGTTCCCCAACCACACCAACGCACCTGGCGCGTATTACTTTCTTGGCCAGTGCCATTTCATGACCGGCTCAGTTGAGCTGGGCAAACGCAGCTTCCAGATCGTTCTGAATCGCTTCCCGAAGGCGGGGCGCTGGACTGCCGCCGCCGCCTACCAACTCGGCGTCGACCACTACTCGCGCAAGGAATACATCCTTGCCGCTCCGTTCTTCGAGAAGGTGGCCGCCAATGCCGTGCGCCCGGAAGACCGCCAGCGCGCAATGTTTTACCTCGCCACCTGCCACCACCTCGTGGGTGCCGACGCCAAGGCCATCAGCGCTTACAACAAAGTGGTTGCCGACCCCGAGGCGGGCAACGTCTACCTTGACCGCGCGCGCCTCGCCTTGGCCTACCTGCTATCCAAGACCGCCAATCCCGACGAAGCACTGAAGAATTTCGAGCTACTTGCCGCCAGCAACGCCACCCCGGAGATCCGCGGTGAGGCGACTCTGCAGGCTGGCCTTGTCGCCGCCAGCCTCAAGCAGCATGACCTCGCCGAAGGCTACCTGCGCAAGGTCCTGAGCACTCCCGACCTCGCAAAATTCCGCCCGCAAGCGCAGGCCGCCTTGATGGGCAGCCAATATGACAAGGGCAACTACAAGGAAGTCATCGCCTTGTTCCAGCGCAGCGATCTCAAGGCCGAAGGCACCGTCGAGGCACGCCGCATGATGCTCGCCGGCCTCGCCTACATGAAGCTCGAAAAATGGACCGACGCCCTGTCAACCTTGCGTGAGGTCGAGCGCGCCGTCCCGGCCGAAAACCCGCTCGCTTTCGAAGCCAGCTACAACCGCATCCTCTGCTTCTTCAACATTGACGGCAAACATGTCATCGAGCAGGTCGATGCCTTTCTGGAAATTTACCGCAAGGGCCGCCCGCAGGATCCTAAAATCCATACCGCCCTGATGATGAAGGCTGAAGCCCTTTACACCAGTGGCAACGCCGCCGCCGCCGCCGAAGTCTTCGGCACCATTGACGCCGCCCTGGTCAGCGAGGCCAACCGCCCGGGCCTCCTCTACCAGCGCGGATGGGCCATGGCCGACTCCGGCGATCACCAGCGCGCCATCGCTTCGTTGAGCACCTTCATCGAAAAATGCGAGAAGGACTCGCGCCTTCCCAAGGCCCTCGCCAAGCGCGGCGATTCATTTCTCAAAGTTGGCGATGCCAAAGCCGCCCTGCGCGATTTCGACCGCCTCATCACCATGCAGGACACGCCCGAGGCCAAGGAGCTTGCCAGCTTCGCCTGGCAACGCAGCGCGGTGATCAAGAAAGACGAGGGCGACATCGACGCCATGGTTTCGCGCTACCAGGGCCTCGTCACCAAGTTCCCTGACCTCGACCCCGCCATCCTCGCCAATGCCCACTATTGGATCGGCTGGGGGCAGTTCAAAGCCAACAAGCCGGAGGAAGCAGAACCCCACCTGCGCAAGGCCCGTGAGATGGACGGCCCCACCTATGGCAAGCAAGCCGGACTTCTCCTCGTGCTCTCGCTTTTCAGCCGCCAGGATGTTCCCGCTCTCGCCAAGGAAGTCGACTTGGCCATCGATACCGGTTCGAGCTCGGAGGTTCCTGAGCAGGTCTACCGCTGGCTGGGCAACCAGGTTTTCAACGACGACGATTTCACCGCGGCCGCCCGCTACCTCACCCTTGGCAGCACCCCTTCCGAACCCCGCCAAACCCCCAAGGCCGTTTGGCGACTCCTCGGCAAATCCCTCATCGAAATCAAAGACTACAAGGCCGCTCTCGGGCCCATCGATAATGTCCTTGCCGTCGAAGATCATCCCCAGGGCAAAGCCGATGCTCTCCTTGATAAGGCACGCGCACTCCTCGCTCTCGAGCGCCTCGATGAAGCCGAAGCCGCCGCCGGCGAAGCCACCCAACTGCGCCCCGAAGGCGTCGTCGATGCCAGAATCCGCCTGACCATCGGCGATATCTTCTTCGCCCGCAAAAAATTCCAGGAGGCCGCCAACCAGTACGTCGTCGTCGCTCAACTCCTCGTCAACGACCGCGCGCTTGAACCCATCGCCCTCGACAAGGCTCGCTCCGCACTCGAAAAAGCCGGCAACTCCGACGAGGCCGCCAAATACCGCCAGCGCCTCATTAACGACTTCCCGACCTACAAAATCCAGGACTAGTGGTTCCCGCTTTGTTAGTCCCTTGATTCATCCCACGGGCGGGGCATCTTACAGCCATGCAAGCCCCCATGCAGCCTCCAGGCCAGCCCTCCGGCCCTCCGCCAGCGCCGGCACCGGTACCGGCGCAATTACTGCCGCCGATGGCACTGTCGCGTAACGGCGAGACGACTCAGGATGATCTCAACATGGGGATGCTTTGCCACCTCCTGGCGATCTTTACCGGTTTCTTGGGTCCACTCATTGTTTGGCTGGTGAAGAAGGACCGATCCTCCTTCGTGGATTTTCACGGCAAAGAGTCGCTCAACTTTCAGATCACCGTCCTTCTCATCACAACCGCCTTAAGCGTTCTTGGCTTCTCTCTGATCTTCATTGCTATCGGCCTCCTCTTCTTCCCACTGATTGGCATCGTCCTGATTGGAGCCCTCGTCTTGGAGATCCTCGCATGCCTCGCCGCCAGCAGAGGCGAGTTCTTCCGCTACCCGCTCAATATTCGCTTCATCCAATAAGCTCGGCGGCTCGCCCGAGGTTTTGGTGGATAGCCTTAAAGCTGATGTGAGCCGCAGGCCGGGCGCAGCTTGGCATACCGGCCGGGCCACTTTGCTCCCCCGCGCTGGTCGGATCGAGGGAAGGTGCATGGGCGGGCACCTGCGTCTCGCATGCAAAATGCCCCTACCACATTATAGATTCGCAACAGCAATCATATCCACCTCTCCCGCAGCCGGGCGTTGATCTTCTCTAACAACGCCTGCATCCGCGGCACTTCCACCCCCGCCGCCTTGGCCCGGCGGATCGGCTCGGCCCAGATCGCCTCGGTCTCCACCTCCCGGCCATCCAGATAATCGATCATGCTTGAGGGCCTGTAGGCCGCCATGCCGCGCGTCAGCGCCACCTGCCGGTCGATGAGCTGCGGATCGAGGACAAATCCAAGCGCCGTGGCCGCCGCGATCACCTCGCTCATCAGCGCGCGCACCTCGGCCTCAAGGCCGGGCGTGGCCAACAGCACATCGGTGGTCACTCCGCCCTCGGCAATGGCCAGCCCGTTGAACGGCACGTTCCACACCAGCTTCGTCCACTGCGCCTTGCCCAGCGAGTCCACCGCCTTGCAGGAAATCCCCGCCGCCACAAAGCGCCGCACCACATCGTCCAACACCTCGCGCCGCCCGCTGCTATACTCCCCGATCGAAACCGCCCCGCCCGCCGTGTGGCTCAGCCGCCGGGCGCCCACCCGGTTGATGCACACAAAACACAAGCCGCCCAGCACCCGCTCCGCGCCAAACAAGCTGGCTAACAACTCAACGTTCCCCAGCCCGTTCTGCAAGGTCAGGATGCTTGTCCCCCCATGCAGAAGCGGCCTAACCACCTCACCCAACAAATGGTTGGCCGTGCTCTTCCACGCCACGATCACTAGATCCACCGGGCCGATCTCCGCCGAACTGCCGAAGGCCTTCACTCCAGGTAAATCAAAATCCCCATCGATGCTCTCCACCTGCCAGCCATCCTTGCGGACCGCCGCCAGATCACCCCGCAGCAAAAAGGCCACATCCTCGCCCGCCTGTGCCAGCCGCGCCCCATAGTAGCCGCCGATCGCTCCCGCGCCCACCACCGCAATCCGAAATGAAGAAGGTCCTAACATCACTACCGCACCTGTTTTCAAAAAAGGTTAAAAACCACGGTTAGCTGCAAGCTCACCGCAACGAGCAGACTGCCGATCCAAGCATACCACCAGCCGAGTCCGACCGCCGAGTTCCGGGTGGCCCGGAAGTAGAGGCAAATCATCAATCCAACAGCCACCGCCAGCGAGCCCACAAAGGCACCGGCGCCAGCGTGCCAGCCCAACAGTGCCGCCGCCACGTACGGCATCAGGATCAGCGAGCCTACCAGGCACACCCATCCGATATTGCGGATGAAGGGCCACCCGCGCGCGCCCAACAAAGCCAGCGCCAGCACGATCTGGATCCCCCACTTGCCTCCCGCCACCAACCCCGAGAGCAACATTTGTTGCGGGCTGATATAGAGCGGGGACACCGCAATGAATGCCCATGTCAGCACCGTGGATAGGCCAAAGAAGGCCACCGCCAGCGCCGCGTCGTTTGCTTTGGAACCCAACATCCTCACAGCCCCCGATAGATTCCCGCCAAGCGCTTGGCCGTCGCCACCGTATTGCGGTGGATTTTGGCGGTGAACTCCGCCTGACGGTTGGACCCGCCCCCATACAGCACCGCCACCGGGATCCGGTTGCGCAGCAGGGCACCGAGAAGGACCTCGTCGCGCGTCTGCATGTCCTTAAGTGAAAGAAACATCTCTCCAAACTGGTCGTCCCGGTGGTTGTCCGCCCCGGAAACCCATATGACCAGGTCGGGCGAAAACACCTCCAGCGCCGCCGCCAAACTCGCAAACAACTGCCCCAAATACATCTCGCCCTCGACGTAACGCACCGTTTCCACATCCATCGAGCCGCTCACCTTGCTGGCGATCTTCCGCCCAACATGAATCGAGTAGGTGAAGACGTTAGGATCCTTGTCCAGGATCGCGTTGGTCCCATTCCCTTGATGGGCCGCCGTGTCGACCACCATCACCTTGATGCCCGGCCGCTTGATCTTTAGGTCCAACACCGCGATGGCCACGTCATTGAACACGCAATAGCCCTCGCCGTGGCCGCGAAACGCACGGTGCATTCCCCCCGCCAAACAGACCGCCACTCCCTCCTCAAGCGCCGCATGGCAGGCCAACCGCGTCGCCTCCACCTCAATCGCACTTCGCGTGTAGAGCTTGGTGGTCACCGGCAGGCCTAACAACATCTGCTCCTTCCGGTCGAGCTTGCCGGAATAGATCTTCTGCAGGTAGCCCGGATCATGCACCCGCTTGAGAACGTGGGCGTCGGCCGCCCGCACCTCGATGATCTCCTCGCCGCGCAAAACCCCGCCTTCCAACAACATGTCCTTGGCAATCAAGAACTTACCCATCGAAAACCGGTGCCCGGGCGGCAGCTCCAGCTCCAGGTCCGAGGAGTAAAAACATCGCATTCCCCACCCAACCACACACCCAAGCGCAAAGTAACGCCCGAAAATCGCCCCATCACCGATCGGCCCGGACTTTGTGAAAAATTTCACAAGCGTCCCCTTTGCCTCTGCTAGATTCTGTTGTAGCGTCCTGTCAATGACCCCCGAAGCCCCTGCGCCACGCGACACCCCGCGCCACGTCCTCATCCTCGGAGCGGGCTTTGCAGGCCTGGAGTGCGCCCGCAGGCTGTCTAACGACCGGCGCTTTGTCGTCACCCTGGTTGACCGCACCAACCACCACTTGTTCCAGCCGCTTCTCTATCAGGTAGCCACCGCCTCGCTGGCCGGTCCGGACATCGCCCGCTCGATCCGCCAGATCCTCGAGGGCGCGCGCAACGTCACGGTCCTCATGGACGAGATCGTCTCCCTGCATCCCGCCGAGCATTGTGCCCTTGGCCTCTCCGGCCACCGCTTCACCTACGATTACCTGGTGCTTGCCGTTGGGGCCCGCACGAGCTTCTTTGGCAACGACAATTGGGAGCACAACACCCTCGGCCTGAAAACCTTGGCCGATGCCCAGGCGATCCGCCGCCAGGTCCTCTCCAACCTCGAGCGCGCCGAACTCAGCGACGATCCCGCCGAACAGCGCAAGCTCATGACCATCGTCATCGTCGGCGGCGGACCCACCGGCGTCGAACTCACCGGCGCCTTTGTTGACCTCATCCATCGCTCGCTGCGGACTAACTTCCGCCGCATCAACACCCGCAACCTGCGCGTCATCCTCGTCGAGGGCAGCGAGCGAATCCTCGAACCCTACGACGAAAGCCAGTCAGAATACGCCCGCCAGCGACTGCTGAAGATTGGCGCGGAAGTTCTAACCAACACCCGGGTCGTCGACGTCCTGCCCCAAAAGGTCATCCTGCAATCCGGTGACTCCATCGAAGCGGCCGCCATCATCTGGGCCGCCGGCGTGCGCGCCAACTCACTCACCGCCGACCTCGGCCTGCCGCGCAATCGCGCTGGCAACCTCACGCCCGAGCTCGACCTCTCGCTGCCTGGCCATCCGGAAATCTTCGTCACCGGCGACATCGTCAGCATGCAGGACGCCGCCGGCGTCCGGGTCCCAGCCCTCGCCCCCGCTGCAACCCAGATGGGCAAGCACGTCGCCTTGCTCCTCAAGGAGGAACTCCGCCTCGAAGGGACCCGCTTCGCCGCCCAAAAACTCAGCCTGCGCGCAAAGTTCACCTACTTCGACAAGGGGACCATGGCCATCATCGGCAAAAACCACGCCGTCATGCAGGCCGGACGCCTCAAGGCCCGCGGATTCATCGCCTGGCTCGCGTGGCTGTTCATCCACATCCTCCTGCTCATCGGCTTCCGCAACAAAATCGCCGTCCTCCTCGGCTGGGCCTACGCCTACGTGCGCAACAACCCGGAGGCACGCATCATCATCAACCCGCCCACCGCCTTCCCCCCGGCTAGCCCGGGCTCCCCGCCAAGCCCAACAGTTTCTAGCAGCTAGGCCGCGGTTGAAACATTGCCGCCGCCAGCCGCGTTAGAGCATCCCTCCCAAAATCCCACTGATGAAGATCCAACCCACCCTCCTCGCCGCCACGGCCATTGCTCTCGGCGCCGGTTACTTGATCGGCAAAAATGCCACCCCGGATCCGGCCGTCGAGTCGAGCCACACTGCGGAGACCGTCAAGCCGCGCTCGCCGCGCACCGCGCCCGCTTCCCCAACCGCGGCCCCAGGCGCCAGCGTCCGCACCGAGCGCTCACGCGCAACGACGGCCACCACCACTCCAAACGGCTCCGCCGCCAAGCCCGAAAAAATCGCTTCCATCATTGAGGAGCAGGATCCCGTCGAGCGCACCGCCGCTTGGGTCAGCTACGTGAAAAAACTCAGCCCCGGCGACTTCCCCGCAGCCGTCGCCGCCTTCCGCTCCGTCGGCATCACCGAGCAGCGCATGAGCGAGTACGAGCTGCTCATGAGCGCCTGGGCCAAGGCCGACCCCGTCGCCGGCCTGAACTTCATCACCGAGCAAACCAGCGCCCCTTTCGCGCCCCAGACCATCCTCGCCACCTGGTCGACCACCGACCCAGAGGCCGCCCTCGGCTGGGCCCAGCAGAACCACAAGACCGACAACCCTAATCCCTACCTTGTTGGAGTCATCCGCGGTATCGCCGACCAAGACCTCAACCGCGCGATGGAGCTCGCCGCGTCCCTGCCGCAAAGCCGCGAACGCTACCAGGGAATCGAGGCGCTCATGCCGTCCCTGTTCAAAGACGGTCCGGATGCCGCCAAGCACTGGGCCGAGGGACTCACCGACCCAGAATTCAAGGCCGTCGCCGTCAGACTCATTGCCCACCGCCTTGCCCAGAGCGACCCGCAAGGAACCAGCTTGTGGATCGGCCAACAAAACCACGAGCCCCGCCGCGAACGCCGCCTGCGCTAACTCATCAACCACCGCCTAACCGCATCCCCTAGCTGCGGCTAACTCACGCAGCGCAGGCTTTGCGCCGGCCGCCGGATCGGCTATCACCAGCGGCATGCGGAACCGCTTCTACCGGGAATTCGACACCCAGCGCGCCTCGGGCCGCACCGATGAGCTCGACTACCGCTCGCCATTTCAAATCGATCGCGACCGGGTCCTGCACACCCCGGCGTTCCGCCGCATGCAGAGCAAGACCCAGGTCTTCTGGAGCGGCGAGTACGACTTCTATCGCACCCGCCTAACCCACTCGCTTGAGGTTGCCCAGATCGGCCGGTCCATCTGCCACTGGCTCCGCAGCTCTAGCAACCTGCTGGAGGACGACTTCTTCATCGACTCCGACCTCGTTGAGGCCGTCTGCCTGTCCCACGACCTTGGCCACCCGCCCTTTGGCCACGCCGGCGAGCGCACCCTCAACCACCTCCTGCGGGACTGCGGCGGCTTTGAGGGAAATGCCCAAACGCTGCGCCTGCTCACCGAGCGGATTTTCTCCACCAAGCACCAAGGCATGGACCCGACCCGCGCCTTCCTGGACGGCGTGCTCAAGTACAAGACGCTCTGGCTTGAGCGCAAAGCCGCCGATTTCGGCAACCCGCCCGAGCACCATTTCATCTATGACCAGCAACAGGGCTTCCTCGACTGGGCCATGGGCGGCCACGACTTCCCGCTTGAACTGACACCGGGAAAGGTCCGCGATTCATTCAAGTCCATCGAGTGCCAGATCATGGACTGGGCCGATGACACCGCCTACTCCCTCAACGACCTGGCCGACAGCGTGCGCGCCGGCTTCCTCAACACCGAGCGCATCGAGCGCTGGGCCGCCAAACGCGGCGAGTCCATCGCCGCGGACCAACCGCTCGGCCAACTGCTAGATGCCATCCGCGCCCGCAAGGTCGACCCCTTCCTCGGCCGGCGCATCGGCACCTACATCCGCGCCGCCCGCCTCCTCACCGATGTGAACTTCCTCAGCGCGGAAACCAACCGCTACCGCTTCCGCCTTGAAGTCGATCCCGCCATCCTCGCCGAGTGCAAGCTCTTCAAGGCCCTCGCCTTTGAAGTCGTCTTCCTCTCCCCACAGCTCAAGCAACTCGAGCACAAGGGCAGCTTCATGCTCCGCCGCCTCTGGGATGTCCTCGCCGCGCGCTACGTCACCTCCTCCTCCATCGACGGCCAGGATTTCCAACTCCTCCCCGAGGACACCGCCGCGGAACTCGCCGCCACCGCCTCGGAGAATGACCGCGCCCGCCTCATCTGCGACTTCCTCGCTGACCTCACCGACGGCTCAGCCGCTAGAACCTATCAGCGGTTGTTTGTCCCGGACTTCGGATCCATCGGCGACCTCGTCGGTTAGTTGTTGGTGTCTCGCCTAACGAGCACCTTGATCGCCACGGCCGCCTGACGGCCAGCCGCCTAACGGGCTCCACCATCCCTACCAGGTTGCGTTGACCCCGCGGGTGTCAATGTGGGTGAAACTCGGATAATGACCAACGCCCCCGTGAAAGCGGCCAATCGAGCGCAATCGCGTTGCCGCCGCGGCCACGATTTTCGATCGCGCTCCAAACCGCACGTCAATCGCGTTGTTGCGCATGTGATAGCTTCCACACGACGCCCCGGGGCACTTCGCGTTATACCGCGGCGTGCGATAAACCGAGACGACCTCGCTCACGGGTTGGCCCAACTCGTTGGCTACCAGGTCCACCGCTTTCAGCGTCGGCCCGATGTTCTTCCAAAGGCTCCTCGGCGGCAGGGCGTTCCACACGCCGCCACGGCACTTCGCATGCGACTCAAGAACTTGCCCCACCGTGATGCGCGTCAACCTCAGGCTGCGCAGGTAGTCGCTATAGGCCAGCAAGTTCGCTCCCTGGCTCAAGCGCCAGCCCGTCGGCAAATCCACGTCAAAAATCCCCGCCGACGCCCGCGGCGTCAGCCACAGCCCGCCGGCTACTCCTCCCATGAGGCCTAAGAACCCGCGCCTGCCTAAGAGACTCTTCCCGGGCCGCAGCGCGCTGCCACCGGCGGGCAACCCATCAACTGGCGGCGATCCAATACGAGGCTGCGATCCAAGGGCTTTAAATATCATAGGTGGGGGCGATCGGGTTGAATGGGAAAAGGAATCCAGATCCTTCACGTCGATGGGCATCTCCACGTGATTGACCGAAAATTTCCCTGCTACAAAGACCCGTTCGCTTACGCGAAACAAATAGAAATTGCATCTATCGCTAACAGAAACTTCCGTTTTGACCCACAACCAGCTAACCTTAAGATCACTAAACCAAATCCCCGCCTCCCCCCTCCGCAGTCCCCTCCGCGGCCCCGGCGGCCAGTCAGATTCGCGCCGCAGCCAACGAATCCCGCGCATCTCCCGCTCGACACCCTGCGCGCGGCAACGCAGAGTAGCACCTTCACATGCGCATTTCCGACCGCTACATAGGCCGCCAGGTGCTCTTCGGCACGGTCTACTCGGTGGTGGCCCTGAGCCTGATCTTCGTTCTGGGCACGATTTATCAGCGCGTGGAGGAGATCTTCACCGGCCAACCGGCACCGATTAGTCTCGTTGGTCGCCTGATTCTGAGCATCTTGCCCTTCTCGCTGACCTTCACCATTCCCTGGGGATTCCTGGCCGCCGTGCTCCTCGTCTTTGGGCGGCTCTCCTCGGAGAACGAGTTTGTCGGCATGCGCATGGCCGGCATCAGCCTGCAGCGCCTCGCCCTGCCCGTCTTCCTCATCGCCGCAGCCCTCTCCGGACTCTGCTTCTACCTCAACGTCGCCGTCGCACCCCACGCCAAGGCCAGCGGCTCGGAAATCCTCTACGATACCATTCGCAAAAACCCCCAAGCACTCCTCAATCCGGGCGTCGCTCAGAGCCAGTTCAAAAACCAAAAGGTCTTTGTCGAAAGCAAAGCAGGCGAAATCCTTGAAGGCTTCCACCTTTACCAGGTTCCGGCAGACCCGACCGCCGCCGAGGCGCCTCCACCAGCCTACGTCCATGCCGGCGAGGTGGCACTCGTCGTGGACCAGAAGAAGCAGGTGCTGCGCCTAACATTGAAGGACGCCTATCTGGAGACTTGGAAGCCGGACGGCTCCGTTGAGATGGCCATTGCCCGTGAGGCCGAGCCGTGGTTGTTTGATTTCTCACGCACCGCGCGGAAAAAAGATCGCGCCAGCCAGATGGACAACGCCGAGATCCGCGCCGCCCTGAGCGACGCCACCTCCACGCTAACACCCGAACGGCGCGCCAACTTCCAGGCCCAGATCAGCCAGCGCTATGCCTTCTCGTTTGCCTGCCTGGCCCTTGCCTGCGTCGGCATCCCGCTGGGAATCAACGCACGCCGCAAGGACACCTCGACTGGCTTGGCCATCAGCGTGGCCATGGGCGCGGGCTACTTCCTTTTCACCATCCTCGCCGACAATTTCCGCGGAGCGCTTGGCACGACCTCCGACATCTTCCTGTGGATGCCTAACGTCCTTTGCGTTGCCATCGGTTACTTCCTTTTCCGGCGCTCACGCTTCAAATAGCCGCCCTCGTTTCCATGCCGCTCCCATGAAAAAATCCCGCCATCCGGTTAGGCGGGCGCTGCGCGATGTCCGCGGATTTTTCGCCGAAGGGCGCATTGAGCTGCTCCCGGCCGTCGCGTCGCTGCGCCGCTACGACCTGCCGAAATTCAAAGGCGACTCGAAAGCCGCGCTGAGCGTTGCACTCTTGAGCCTGCCCCAGGGAATGGCCTTTGCCGCCATTGCCGGGCTGCCAATCATCTTTGGCATTTTGTGTTCCGCCACCGCCGCGCTGGTCGCGCCGCTGTTTGCCGGCTCGCGCCATACGATTCTCGGACCGACCAATGCCACGGCCTTCATGCTCTTCAGCTTCTTTGCTGCCAATCCCGAGCTTGCCCTGCGCAAGCCCGAGTTGGTTCCCTTGCTCGTCCTCATGGTCGGCATCATCTGCATGGTTGGCGCGCTGCTCAAAGTCGCCGACCTCCTCCAGTATGTTAGCCGCTCGGTCCTCGTCGGCTACATCACCGGTGCCGCCCTCCTCATCATCGCCAGCCAGATGCGCCATGTGGCCGGCGTCGAGGGCGTGGTCAAGGAAGGCCGCACCTTTGTTAGCCTCGTCTTCAACCTCATCGAGGCGCTGCCGGCCACCCGCTGGCCGCCCCTGCTGTTAGCCATGGTCACCATGGGTGCCTACTTCCTGGTGCGGCGCAAGTGGCCGCGCCTGCCAAGCTTTGCCCTGACTCTGCTCTTCAGCATCGGAATGGCCAGCCTGATGCGCTGGCTGCTGCCGGTGGAGGATTCTTCAAGCCTCACTTATTTTTCCAGCTTCGGCTTTGATGCCTTCCGCGTGCGCCTCCCAAACATTTCCAGCACCAGGCTGTTTGATGACCTTGCCGCGCTCAGCGCCGTGGCCATGGCCATCGCCTTCCTCGCCTCGTTGGAAAATTCCGTCATGTCCAAAACCCTCGCCTCGCGCAGCGGTGAGCGCGTCGGCGGCAACCAGGACATGTTTGCCGTCGGCCTGGCTAACATCGCCTGCGCCCTCACCGGCGGCATGCCCGCCTCCGGCTCGCTGACCCGCTCAACCCTCAACTTCGAGTCCGGCGCCCGCACCCGCTTCGCCTCTTTCTACGCCGGATTCTACTGCCTGCTTGGCGCCGCCCTCCTCGCCTGGCTGCCACAGGTCGGCTTCCCGCTGTTGGAGTTCATGCCCCATGCGGGACTCTCCGCCCTGATCATTGCCCTTGGCCTCTCACTGATCAACCCGAGAAACATCCGCATCTGCCTGCGCTCCACCGGCGACGACGCCGCGGTGCTCGTCCTCACCTTTCTGGCCACCCTCCTCGCCCCGCTGCACGTGGCCATCTTCATCGGCGTCACCCTCTCCATTACCCTGTTCCTGCGCAAGGCGAGCAAGCCCTATCTGGTAGAATACGAGTTCAGCAACGAGGGCGAGCTGCGCGAAAAAGCCGAAAACACCCAGCGGCCCAACCCGGCCATCTCCATCGTTCACGTCGAAGGCGACCTTTTCTTCGGCGCCTCCGAGCTGTTCCGCACCCAAATCCAACGCATCGTCGCAGACCCCAACCTCAAGGTCATCATCCTGCGCATGCGCAATGCCCGCCACCTCGATGCCACCAGCGTCATGGCACTGCAGGACCTCATCCTCTTCATCCGCCGCGCACAGCGACACATCCTCATCTCCGGCGCTCCGCGCGAAATCTACCGCGTCCTGAAAAAATCCGGCGTCCTTGAAACCCTCCAAGACGGCTGCGATCGCGCAATGGGCCAAAGCAACCTCTTCATGCACGCCCCCAGCAACCCTAACATCTCCACCCGCGACGCCCTCAAGCGCGCCCAACAACTGCTAGGCACGACCAAGGCCGACATCCGGATCTTCTACGATCCCAGCAAAGAAAAGGAAAAGAGCTAGCATCCCGACCCGGTCAATCCCGGCAATCCCGGCAATCCCGGTCAATCCCGGTCAATCCCGGTCCGCCGCTATTTTTCAACCCTGATGGCCGTGGCATTGATAATCAGGGCTTCCGGCGCGGACGACTCCGCCACCTTGCCAGTCACCGTAAGTTTGGCTAGATTGTCCAAGCCGTCGGTGCCTTGCAGCTCCGTGGCCAGCACGCGGCCTTCGGTGCTGAGGATCTGCACCGTCACGGTTGCGGCAAGAATGTCTTCGCGGCTCTCGCAGCAGACGTCCCAGGGCGTCTTGCATTCCTCGCCGGGGGTGAGGTTGCACGCTGTCAGCACGCCTGGATCGCCGAGGATAAAGGCGGCGCGCCCTTCAACAAAGGGTTTGTCCGAACCCATCACCACACCGGTGAGGGTCACTTCGTCCCCTGGCTTGGCGCTGGCATGGGCGGCCGTGATGCTGATAGGCGCGGCACCAACCGGGGCGGCCAGCACCGCTGCCACTAACGGGTTGGCCGGCGCCACCGGCAGCGCCACTTCCTTGGGCTTCTCGCAGGAGCTCAGCGTGACAATGCCGGCAAGAATGAGCAGATTGTGGTTACGTGTTTTCATCATAATTTCAGGTGTTGAGTTGGATTTTTGTTGGGAAACTTCAAGCGGACCGCAGGGCCACCGGCAACGCCGGCTTCAGGCAGCGGATGGCGGGCGGCAGCGCGCCTAACAGGCCGAGCCCCGCCCCCGTGGCCACTCCTGCCAGGGCTGCGGCCGGACCGATCTCCATGGTGAAGGTGCCAATCGAAAACGGCACCATCTGGCCGTCAAGAAACACCATCGCCAAGACCGAACCCAGCAGCGAGCCGGCCAGGCAGGCGAGCGTGCTCTCCTGGACCAGGCTGACTAACAGCGCAGCGCGTCCAAAGCCGATCGCCTGCAAGGTGGCCATCTCGCGCACCCGAGAGGCAAAGGCCGCGTAAAGCGTGTTGATGCCGCCAAACAAGGAGCCGGCAATGATGAGGCCCGCAGTCACCCAGGTCATCATCCGCAGCGGCTCGAAAAAGGAACTCAGCCGCGAGTAATAGTCGCTCTCGCGCAGTGCGCTTAGCTCCAGGTCGAGCCGTTGTTTGGCAAACAAATCCGCCTCGGCGAAGTCCGCCGGATCGTCAAATCGCAGCACCACGCAGGACACCGTGTCGCGCTTGGCCAACACCCGCAGGTCTCCCAAGCTTGCCCATACCTCGCTCTCCAACACCGTGCCCGGCGCCGCAAACACCCCCGCCACCCGCATTTGCTGACCGTCCAGAATCACGCTCGCTCCCGGAGCAAGGTCGCGCTCAAGAAAGCCTAACTTCCGCCACGCCAGCCGCCCAATCATCACCTCCCCCGCTCGCGGAAAACTCCCCTCAACCACGCGCACTTCCGGATGCACCCGCAACGCCTGCGGCGTAACTCCGCGAAACAACGCCTGCCCGCGCCGCCCGTCGCCTAACTGCAGGTAGCTCATGTAGTGAATCTCCGCGGACACCGCCCGCTGGCCTAGCACTACGCTCAGCCCCGCCACCGCCGCCTCGGCTATCCCTGCCGTGCCCTCCGCCACCTCGCTGCGCTGAATGCTTTCCTCGGAGCCCGCGCCTATCAAAATCACGTTGCGCGCTGAGCCCGACGCCGAGAGCACCCGCGTCATCCCGGCGTTCATCGCCACGGCCGCCATGACCAACAACACCACCAGCGCGCTCCCCCCCACCGTCTGCGCAAGGCGCACCTTCGAGCGGAACAAGTTTCTAACAGCGTAGGAGAACGGCAGCATCGTTAGTCTCGGAGGTTTTTAACAATCGGCCGGCTCATCGCCTGCCACGCCGGCCAGAGAGAGGCCAGCACGCCTAACACCAAGGCTGCGGCAATTCCGCCAGCCACCACGGTGGCATCCGGGGCGACGGCCAAGGTGAGGCCCTCGTTGCCGAGGGTGAAGCTTTGCCAGCGGAGGAATCCGGCGGCGAGGCCAACGCCAAGCACGCCGCCGATGAGGCTGAGAATGCCGCCCTCGCTGATGACCAGGGCGCCGATCGCACGGGCGGGCCAACCGAGGGTACGCAGCACCGCGTTTTCCTTCACCCGGCCGCGCACCACCAGGAGCAACGCGTTGCCGACCAAGGCGGTGACCGCCAGCACCGCGCCCACTCCAAGCCAGCGGGTGAAGCCTATCAGCTCAATGAGCTCCGCGGCGATTTCGGCAAAGAATGCCTTCTCCGGCCGAGTGTTGGTCGGCACCTGGTCAGTCTTGAAGCGCGCGTCGATGGCCGCGGCAACCGGCTTGAGATCCTTGGAGGCGCCTACTCTCACGTTGAACTGGGTCACCACTCCTAGCCCGGTCTTGCTTGCACGCTGCAGGAACGGCAGCTTCACATACGCCACGTTGTTATCTTGGGCAAAGGGCGAGCGGATAATCCCCGCCACGCTCACCGTGATACCTGCCGCGTCAAACCGGTCGCCGGGATTCAGACCCCGCCGGCGCGCAAACACCTCGCCTAACAGCGCCGCGTCGTCCTGCTCTCTCCAGGCCTCCTCACTGCCTGCGATGACCTCAATGTCCGGCGCAAAGCGCCGCAGCTGGTCTTCGGGCACTCCGCGGAAGGTGATGACATCCAACGACGCGCCGCAGTTGTTTACGACAATCTTGACCGGCACGGCTTCACGGACTCCGGGGATTCGGCGGATTTCCTCGGCGTAATGTTCCGGCAGCCTGCTTGTCGACGGACAAAACCGGTTCTCCCGATACACCACCAAAGTCGTGTCCGCCGCGCTCAGTTCGGTCGCCCGACCTAACGAACGCTGCAAACTCTCCACCGAGGTGAAGAGAAACATTCCCGAAGCCACCCCCAACACCGTCAGCAGCGACCTCACGCGGTGCCGGAGGAGCTGCTTGGTTGCTAGAACCACGATGTTCACATAGGCCATCATGAGCGTGTCTGGTTTAACAATATTCCCTTCTCCAACTGCAGCGTCCGGTCGGCCGCTTCAGCCGCGCGCGGGTCGTGGGTGACCATCACGATGGTCTTGCCGTGCTGGCGGGAGAGTTGCCGGAGGAGGTCGAGGATCTTGCTGGCCGCCTCGCGGTCAAGGTCGCCGGTGGGCTCGTCAGCGACTAACAAGTCCGGATCGGCAACCAGTGCGCGGGCAATTGCGACGCGCTGCTCCTGACCGCCGGAGAGTTCCGAGGGAGTGTGGTGCATCCGGTCACCCAAGCCAACCAATTCAAGGGCCGCGCTGACCCGCTGGTGGCGGTCGCGCCGCGACATCGGCGAGAGCAGCAGCGGCAGTTCAACGTTCTCAAAGGCGGTGAGCACCGGGACGAGGTGATAGAGCTGGAAGATATAGCCAACGTGGCGCGCGCGCCATTTGGTCAATGCCCGCCTGCCCAGCTTGGCCAGCTCCGTGCCAGCAATGATGAGCGAGCCGTCTGTCGGGTTATCAATGCCAGAGAGAAGGTTGAGCAAGGTCGTCTTGCCTGAGCCCGATGGCCCCATCAGCGCTAGGAACTCGCCTCGGGGAACCTCCAAATCAAGCTTTTCTAACGGAGTAACAGTCTGGCTGCCCTTGCGGTAGCATTTGGAAATACCGCGGCATTGAATCATCATCTCAGCACTCATGGTTCGAACAGGTGGGGGTTGACCCGCTGCTTGTCTGTTAGCCCGGCGGGGTCCAGGACGACCCATTCGCCCGGCTGGAGGCCTGCGAGGATTCGGCGGTGGCCATCGCGGACTTCATCTCCGGCGCGCACGGGCCGGAGCAACACGCGCTTGGATTCCGGATCGCAGACCCACACTGCCGCGTCGCGTAGGGCCCCCTGGGGAATCCAGGTGGCCAAAGCACCGCCTGAAACCGCAGCGCCGCCGGCGGGCCTGGCGGCACCCAGGAACTCGACACGGCAGAGCATTTCCGGGCGCAGCAGGTCGATGGGATCAAGGATACGCACCTTTGCCTGCAGGGTGTTGCGCTGCAGGTCGGCTTCCCCGGTGATGCGCGTCACCTCGCCGTGGAAAACCCGCTCGGGCAGAATACTGCATCGGATCCGCGCCAGCTGGCCGACCTGCAGCCCGGCCGCATCCGCCAGCGGCACATCCACCCGCACCTGCAGATGGTCCGGCTCGTAGAGAATGGCAATCGTCGAGCTGTTCTCCTCATCCATGCTCAGCATCCGCTTCTGCCCCGGGGCCGCCAGCAGCCGCAGAACACGCCCGGCCATCGGCGCGGTGACGCGGGTCCGCTTGAGTGTTAGGGCCGCCTGTTCGACCTCCACCGCAGCGGCCGCCATTTCCTCCTCCCGCGCGCGGGTCTCCAGCTCGAGTTGTTTGATGTTGGCTTCGATCTCACCGATGCGCGCCTCGGCCACGCCGCGTGCCGCGCTTTCCCGCGCCAAGCGCAGCCGCGCCGCCACCACCTCCACCTCCGAGCTGGTCCCTTTCGGCAGCTTCTCCAAGCGCCCATGCAAGTCCGCCGCCTCATCCTCCATTGCCTGCGCCGCCGCCACGGCCGCCCTGGCACCAACTAACTGTTGGCGCACCGTCTCGATCCCGCCGCAGTGGGCATCCCGCGCCGAGGTGAGAATCCGCACTTTGCCTTGTGCCACGGCCAGGGCCAGCCGCGCGTCGTCGTCGACCAAGGTAGCTAACAAAGCGCCCTGTTCGACGGCCGCACCTTCGAGCACCTCGACCTTGTCGATGACGCCGTCGATAAGGGCGCTGGCCTTGATCGGCAGCGGGTCGGGTTCAATCCAGCCGCTTGCCTGAAACACCATCGCGCCTTCAGCGGGGCCGCCACTGGCTAACAGCGTTGTCTCGCCGGCCGTGGCAAGCACCACAGCGACTTTCACCTCTGTGGCAGGCAGCAAGCGGTCCCGGAATAGCCCGAGAAACAACAAGCCAAAGCCCACCAAAATTCCTGCCGGCACAAGCCAACCGGGCAGCCGCCTCGCTGATCGCGGACCATCAGGTGCTGGTCGTGCCAGCGCATCGAGAGAAACATCCATGGAAAACTAACAGTGAGAAGGGAGCGCACATCCGGGCCAAACAATCGGCACGCGGCAACAAGACAGCCGGCCCAAACAATAACAGGGCGGCTACCGGCGGGGCATGGCCCTGCTCAGATTCTCCACACCTCAAACAACGCCTGCGGGGCGGAAGCCACGGTTGGTCCGCGGATCGGCTGGTGGCGGGCAAACTCGGAATGGGCGGCAAGCAGCCGCAACACCGGGGCGAAGGAGATAAGCGGGGCGTCCCAGCCGACGAGTGCCGGAAGTGGCTCCTGGGTGGATGGGACGGTGAAGGCGGGAAGTTCTTCTACCTGAAGGCAGCAAGGAGCCTTGCCGGGGGGCTTGGAACATTCGTCACAGCAAGCATCAGGCTTGGCGGACTCGGCGGATAAGGAATCCAAGGAAAGCGAATAATCCGTCGTACAAAGACGCACCTGACCGGCTGCCGCGGGAATGACGATCCCACAGCAGATGAGCAATAGAATTGCCACCAAGCGCCGCATCTTGCCTCCAATCACTCCCATAAGAGTGGCGGGTCAAGGAATTTATTCCGCGGCCTTGGGCCAGATGGCAGCCACGATCTGCTCCTGGGCAAGTTCCATGGCGGCCTGGGCAGCCGGCTCAGCGTCATCGTGACCAGCGAGATGAAGCATGCCGTGGACGATATAGCGGAGGATTTCGCGTTCAAAAGAATCGTTGAAATCCTTGGCGTGCCGGGCAGCGGTCTCAAGACTGATAAGAATTTCACCATGTTGGAAGGTGATCACATCCGTGGCGCCAGGGATTTTCATGAATTCCATGTGCACGTGGGCGATCATCGGATCATCCATCAAGGTAATCTCAAGCTGGTCCTCCGGGACTTCGGGCGGAGTCAGGGCATGCTCCCCAACCCGCCGCCAAGCGTCATGCGCCCATCCCAGCAACTGGTCATGCAGGACTTGTGAGACAGGATAGACCTTCTGGCGGTTGTAAATGCCAATGCCGCCGGAATCCGGGCCGGGGTTGGGGTCACTCATTGCCTCTCCTTTCGAGGCCGGCAAGTTCCAGAATTGCCCGGGTGGCGGCGTGCTCAGCACTGCGCTCCAATGGCCGGGGTTTGCTTTCAGGACGCGCGTCCTTCCCTTCCGGCCGCTCTTGTGGCTTGGCATCCTTCTCGCGCCCATGAGTGGACTTCGCCGCTGCCTGCCCACGCTCTCCCTCGACTTTCGGATAATCAATCCGGCTGTGCATCATGCTGCGCAAGGTCGAGGCGAAGCTCTCCTTGACCCGGGTCAACTCGCGCAGCGTCAACCCGCACTCGTCCAACTGCCCGTCGCAGATGCGCGCTTGCACCAAGTCATCGACCAGCCCGCGGATTTTCGCCGGTGTCGGCTTTTTCAATGATCGGGACGCACTTTCAACCACATCGGCAAGGCTCACGATGGCACTCTCACGGCTGCGCGGGCGCGGCCCTGGGTAGCGGAAGTTCTTTTCCTCAATCTGCGGAAGGTCCTCAGGATTCCCAAGTCCGCGATCCACCTTCTGCTGCTCGCTCTTTTGTTGCTCCTGCGCCTTGCGGTAAAAATAATACACCATCGAGTCGCCATGGTGCTCCTGGATCACATCAATGACCCGCGGATTGAGCTTATGTTTAACTGCCAGATCCACCCCTTCCTTGACGTGGGCGATGATCACCAGGGCGCTCATCGTCGGCGTTAGGTTGTCATGCGGGTTCTCCAGCATGTCACCCTGGTTCTCGATGAAATAATTCGGCTTCTTGAGCTTGCCGATGTCATGGAAATACGCGCTCACACGGCACATCACCGCATTGGCACCGATGACTTCCGCTGCTGCCTCCGCCAGCTGCGCAACCACCAGACTATGATGAAAAGTCCCCGGCGCTTCCAGCTGCATGCGCCGCAGCAAGCGGTGGTTCAGGTCGGTAAGCTCCAACCAGCTGATGTCGGTTGTTAAGTTGAAGGTTCCCTCAAGCACCGGCAGAAGCCCGGAAATAAGCAGGGCCATGAGCAGACCACTGCCAAGGGCGGCAGCGGCACCCAAGCCAACCATCTGCAAGTGGAGGATCCACCCCGGTCCGAAAAGCCCCCTGAGGTTGATCTCCTGGAACAACAACGCGAGCAGCAGCGCCATGGTCCCCGCATAAATCCCGGCCCGCAGAAGCTGCACCCGCCGGCGCACCCGCTCGGTGGCGGCGACCACCACCAGCCCGCACACCAGGCTGACGACCAAATACGTGAATGTTTCGCCGCGCGGGACCAGCAGGGTGCCAAGCAAGCTGACGTAAACCGTGGAAAATATCCCCTGGCTGCGTCCGAGCAGCACGGTGTGGATCATCGGCGCAAACGCAAAGGGAAGCAGCAGAAACCGGAACATCCCGCCCACCCCATTGACCGCAAGCAACGAGTCAACCGACCGGATCAAAAACAGGTGGAGCAAGATCCCCCCAAACAGCAGCGCGATCCGACCGGTGCGCACCGCCGTCTGGTCATAGTTGATGCGAAACATGATGACCGCCGAGAGGGCCAGCACCAAGCCCACCAGCCCACCCTGCGGCCCACTGCCGGCAAAGCTCGTCTCATCGCTTGCTTGGAGTGTCATGGAACCGGCCGTCACCACAAATGCCAACAGTAACAGCGCACGCAGCCAGATGCTGCGCTCAAGTCTCGCCAGCACCCCGGTCTCTGACCGGGTCCGGCGCTTTTTTCCCGACGACATCCCCTGTTGGGCTAGCCGCCAGCGTTTAAAAGCATCCCAGAATCCCACGCTTGCGTTGATTGGATTGATTCGGGCAGCGGTGCCTTGCGCCGCACCCGAGGAGTTTGAATAAGTCAATTTCTAGCCCATTGCAACCCCCGTCTCAAACCGGGCGCGACATCATGACGCACCCGGCACCGCCTCGCCCGGGCTGCTCCGATGGCGTTCATACGCCTCAATGACGCGCCCGACCACCGGGTGGCGAACCACATCGGCCGCGGAGAAGCGGACAAAGGCAATTCCCTCCACGCCCGGAAGCGAACTTTCAACCTCAGCCAGCCCGGAGCGGATGCCTGGCTTGAGGTCGACCTGGGAGCCATCGCCCGTGACGACGCAGCGGGACCCCTCGCCGAGCCGGGTAAGGGCCATAAACATTTGCTCCCGCGTGGTGTTCTGCGCCTCATCGAGAATCAGGAATGCTTTGCCCAGCGTCCGCCCGCGCATGAAAGCCAGCGGAGCAATCTCAATGCTGCCTTCATCGAGAAACCGCTGGCCTTCTTCCGGATCCAGCATGTCCTCGATGGCGTCATAGAGCGGACGCAGGTACGGGGCGACCTTCTCGCGCAAATCCCCGGGCAAAAACCCAAGCGCCTCTCCCGCCTCGACGGCCGGCCGGGTCAGCACCACCCGGCTGACCAATCGACGCTTGAGCATTGAAAGCGCCATGGCCATGGCCAAATAGGTTTTCCCGGTGCCGGCCGGGCCGAGGCCAAAGGTGATGTCATTCTCCTCGATCGCGCGCAAATAGACCATCTGCTGCGGGGTGCGCGGCACCACCGGGCGCCGCCCGCGGGAACCCAGCAAGCGCCGCCCGGCCAGCTCGGAGACCCCCACCGCCCCGCTGCCCGCCGCCACATCAATGGCCAGGCGGAAATCCCGGGCGGAAATCTCCACGCCGCTGCGCCGCGCCAGCTCCAAATCCGCCATGGCCGCCTTGGCCGCGCGAATCCCCGGCTCGTCGCCACGCAGCTGCATCCAGCCGTCCCGGGTCACCACATGAACCCCAAGCCGTTCCTCGAGATAAATCAGTTCCCGCGGATCATTGGCAAACAAACCATGTAGAAACTGTGGCGTCTCATACTCGAGCTTGGCCACCGACACCTCATGCGCGTCTTTGATCATCGCCCGAACTCTCGCCTGCCTTTGCCCAGCCTCCAGCCATTTTTTCGAATTTCTCGACCTTACCGAGGTTTCCGGCTAGCCCTTTTGGACCTCTGAATAGTGCGCCTCCCCTTATGAATGCCACCCGGATTGTTCTACTGCTCCTTGCCTGCTGCCTCCTCGGCTCGTGCAACACCCTCATCGGCATGGGCCGCGACCTGCGCCAGGCCGGCCGCGCAATGACCTACCCGGCCGCCGAATAGCGCCTACGTCAGCGGCGGTTTGCGCGCGGAAAAATTGCGCCTATCTTTCCATGGTCACCCCCCAACCGAACGGATAGTCATCCCGCAGCCGGTCCCCAGCCAGCCCAGCCCCGAGCCGCAACCGGCCCAGCCACAACCTCAGCCCGCTCCCACCCCCGGCCCGGATGCCACCGGCCCGCGCTCCGAGTAGCCCGCCATATTTTACCCGCCGCTCATCCCTCTCCACCTCAACAATCCAATCCCCAATCCCCAATCCCCAATCCCCAATCCCCTACTGCCCTGCCACCGGATAGTTCCGTTCCTCCAGCCAACCGAGGACCATGTCATCGGCAAACAACTTGCCGATAACCCGGTACTTGGAGTCACTGAGCGGGTTCTTCGTCTCGATCTTCTCGGCCTTCACGCAGGATTCCGGGTTATAATAGGACGAATGGATGAAGGCCATGTCCTCGCCCACCACCGAAACGAACCCCACGTGCTGATCGAGCCCGACTAGATAGATCCCATCCCCTTTCCCTTTCAGATAAGCCCGAACCACCGCCATCGGCTTGGCGTCGCCAAGAATCTTCCGCTCACTCTTGGCCATGAAGGTCTCGATGATTCTCTGCGACGCCTGCTGCGCCAGCTTGATCCGGCTCACCTTGAATCCAACATGCGTCAGGCAAGTGGAAACAAAGTAGCCACAGGCAATCTTGCCCGCCCCTGGAGTGGTGGTCGTCCCGTTGAAGTCCCAACCGGTTCCAAACCACGCCGGGAAAACATCCTGGCGCAGCGCCTTTTCCAGCTCCGCCCGCGACTCCCGGATCACCGCGGCCTTCTGCGCCCCACCCGCCGCCGCATAAGCCGCCGCCTGCTTCTTGCGAAACTCCTCCAACTCGCCGAGCCGAACCGGATAGTTCGTCCGCTTCACCTGCACCTCCTCCGCAGTCACCTCCCCGGAATAGACATTCACCTCTCCCCGCGCGGAAGCCAGCGTCAGGGGAAATCCGCCAAAAACCAGCGCCAGGGTGAGAGAGTAGAGCCTCATGCTTTCAATTCATACCGCTGACTAAGTGCCAATGCAGCCCAATTCTCCCACCTAATTACCCTCCTGCTGGACAGCAGGAGGGCCCGCATCCGAGTTCCTCACCTCGCGTGGAACCCTCGCCCGCCTCCGATTCATGTGCACGAGAAGGCCCCACAACTTGCCTCATCGCATCCATCCCTCGATCCTGAAGATCCGCTCGATAAGCAACCGCTCCGGCCCTCCTGAACCAGGAATAAACCAGAGCTCAAAGCGCGCCGGATAGTAGGGCTGCCGACAAAAAACAAGAAATATCTAAAAATTAGGCACTACAAACGAGGCCCTGGAGAATACGACTATTGATTATCAACGAATTATATTATTGGCATGGCCGAATTTGCCCCGCAAACGCCTGAAAACCGCCTCGATTTTGAGTGCTTTAAGAAACTTGGGCTAGCTCAACCTAACGAAGCAGAGTGGATGGGAGAATGTTTTCAACCCCCGTCAATGTTGCTGGAAGGAGAAAGCTGGGGCAAGCGGGATCCACGTCCTGGCAGGAACCCTCTCCCGAAGGACGGCCGATCAAACACCCAATCGCCCCTTCTCGTTACCTACCCCCATGGAGCCGTTGGCGATTGAGGATGATCGGTCGGATCGGACCGATTGGGCGGATCCACCTAAGTGGAATTGGTGGACGCTTCTCCTGCCCCTCCAGCGCCCGTATCCGGCTTTGCTGGAGCAATCCTACCAGAAAGTTGGGATGACGCATGTCGATGTCGATCGTTCTTAGGCCCCCAACGGGGCGGAGAGTCCAGCCCAGGGCTGAGGTACGCCCAAGAAGAGGCGATCTCTGAATCGCCCGGCCCTGGGAGGACAATGAAAGGCGGATTCCTTTTATTATTGGCTCTCTCAGGCACTGGCGGATCAGAGTCCGCCGCTCCTTTGGGGCGGATCGGAGTCCGCCGCTCCTTGGGGCGGAGTGGGGACTCGGTTCCGGGGGCTGCGCGTGGGTACACATGCTGAAAACCGGGAACTGGCCAACTCCTTCCCCCCTCACATCTCCAAGAGCATCCGGGTGGGATTTTCAAGGAGGTCCTTGATACGGATGAGGAAGGTGACGCCCTCCTTGCCATCGACGAGGCGGTGGTCGTAGCTGAGGGCAAGGTACATCATGGGTCGGATTTCGACCTTGCCGTTGATGGCGACCGGGCGCTGCTGGATCGTGTGCATGCCGAGGATGCCGCTTTGAGGCGGGTTGAGGATCGGTGTGCTGAGCAGCGACCCGTAGACGCCGCCGTTGGAAATGGTGAACACGCCGCCTTGGAGGTCCTCGATCTGGATTTTCCCGTCGCGCGCCTTGGCGGCGTAGTCGAGAATGTCCTGCTCGATGGTGGCGAAGCTTTTCTGGTCGCAGTCGCGGAGCACCGGGACGATGAGGCCCTTCTCGGTCCCGATGGCCACGCCTATATCATAGAAATGGTTTTCCACAATATCCTGGCCGTCGATGCTCCCGTTGACCTGCGGCACATCCTTGAGCGCTTGGACGACGGCCTTCACAAAGAAGGACATGAAGCCGAGCTTGACGCCGTGTTTTTCCATGAAACGGTCCTGGACCTGCTTGCGCAGACCCATGATCTCGGTCATGTCGACCTCGTTGAAAGTCGTAAGAATGGCGGCGGTCTGCTGGGCGTTGACCAAGTGGGTCGCGATCTTGCGCCGCAACATGCTCATTTTTCGACGAGTTGTGCGGCCATCGGAAACCGCGGCGGCGGGCGCGCTGCGCTCAGGCGTCGGCAGCACCGAAAGATCCGGCTTCATCCGCGGCGCGGCGGCGGCTGGCGGCGCGGCGGCGCTGGCTGGCTGAGCCACCAGCGCGGCGGCGGCGACCGGCTGCGGAGCTGGCATCGCTGGCGCAACCTGCTTGTCTGGAATTGGATTTGGCGGCTCGATGGCCACCGCGCTGCTTGGCGCGCCGGTGCTTAGCGTGGCAATCACGGTGCCGATCTGGACCTCATTGCCTTCCGCGACGAGGATTTTCAGGCGGCCCGACGCATCGGCTTCGAGTTCGGTGGAAACCTTGTCGGTCTCCAAAGTCACCAGTGCGTCACCCTTCACGACGCTTTGGCCGTCCTTGAAGTGCCAGCGGGCAACGTTGGCTGAGGAAATCGATTCCCCTGCAGGCGGAACGCGCACGGCAATCTCTTCCGCGGCGGCCGGCTCGTCGGGCTGCGGCTTGTGCGCATCAGGAGTCGCGCCGGGATCCGTAAATGGCTCTTTTATAACAGGTTCCGCATTGCCTGCGTCCGCCGTGATTTCCGCGATGACCGTGCCGATGCCGACTTCCTCGCCAGCCTGAACCTTGATATGCAGGATCCCGCCAATTTCAGCCTCCAACTCGTTAGACACCTTGTCGGTCTCCAAGGTCACCAAGGGATCGCCCTTTTCGACCCGGGAGCCGTCTTCACGGTGCCATTGGGCAACATTGGCCGAGGCGATCGACTCGCCGGCCGGCGGAACTTTTACTTCAAAGGCCATGGTTGG
>Ga0136639_10000074_pt1 | contig 28537 bp, 29 predicted proteins | sample AntDrymUQ8592106_2_FD_113739 | JGI IMG/M metagenome (GOLD analysis project Ga0136639, IMG submission 113739) | Polar desert sand microbial communities from Dry Valleys, Antarctica - metaG UQ859 (21.06) | ecosystem: Environmental > Terrestrial > Soil > Desert | place: Antarctica: Dry Valley...
CGATCACGTGGTCAGGTAGCCGAGCTTCTGGAGGCGGGCGATCTCGGCGCGGAGCTCCGGATGTGTGGAGCCGTCGGCGGCGCGGCCGCCGGTCACGTAGACGCTTTCGCCCTCGACCCCGTCGGAGTCGAAGACCACCGTCAGCCGGTTGGTCTCACCGGCACTCATCAACGACCCCAGGACGGCCACCGGGTCGCGGCGGTCCTCCAGGGAGAGCACGCGCGTGCCGGCCGGGATGCGGGGGACGTGTGCGGAGGGGGACCCCGCGGTGACGACCTGGTCGATGACGAACAGGTGGCTCGTCAGGTCGGCGGCCACCTCGGCGGCGGTCACGCCCCCTTGTGCGGAGCCGACCAGCATCACGTGGGCGCCGGGGTCGTCGGCCACGGCCGTCTCGATGCCCTGCAGCACCTGGGCGGCGTACGACGAGCGATCGCCGCTGACTAGCCGCAGCGGGCGGGCGTCGCTCACCGCGGGACCGGGCAGGTAGGCGATGAAGCGGCCCGCGGCGACCCGCTGGACCGTGACCCCCGTGATGACCTGTCCGAGCGTGGTCATCAGCTCGGCGATGGTGCTGGGGGCGGTGCTGTCCGCGGAGCCGGATGCCACGGTCGCGGCACCGGCCTCGAGGAGCCCGCCCGCGGTGTCGCGCAGCGCGGCACCGAGCTCGGCCGTGAAGGGGGCGATGCCCATGGCGCGCAGCCCACCGCGGGCAGCGACACGGCCACGCTCTCCGGACAGCACGCCGGCGGTCAGGAGCGAGCGCATCTGGAGCCCGTCGAGCAGACCACCGCCACCGCTGGTGACGTGTTCCATCAGCTCCGGGTTCTTCTCGGCGAGCTCGTCGAGGTAGGCGGCGACGCCAGCGCGGTCGAGGGCGTCGGTCTCGATCAGCCCGGCCGAGACGATCGCGCCACCGAGGGCGACCTCGGGGGCGAGGTAGCCGATGGCCCGGCCCGCGATCGAGCCGAGGGTGTCGTAGGCAGCTTGCTGCAGCTCGTCGATCCAGCGGTAGGTCAGCACAGTGGCGCGCAGCACCAAGGCATCGGCGTCGAGCTCGATGGAGCGGGTGAGCAGGCCGCGAGCGCCGGTCGTGGCTGCTCGGATGTCTTCCTCGGCGCGGGCGTGGGTGCGGGGCGACAGCGTCGCCGAGTCCTGGAAGGCAGCGTCGTGGAGCACCTCGGTGCCGAGCCGGGCCCGGCGACGCATCTGCTCCCCCGCGGAGTCGAAGAGGTCGGCGAGACGCAGCATCCGGTCGTACTTGTCGCTCAGGTGGGGCTCCTCGCTCACCTGGTTGCGCACCTGGCCGCTCATGTGGTCACCGCCGCGAGCACGGGAGCCAGGTCCCGGGCCAGGTCGCCGGGTTCGACATGCCGCACGACGATGCGCAGCTGGCCACCACGGGTGCAGGGGGACAGTGCGTGCCAGCCGTCGTGGAGCAGCACCCACGAGACGACGCCGACAACCGTGGTCAGCTTGCTGGGCACGTCGGCGACCAGGCCGCGCAGGCGCCCCCGGGACTCGGTGGCCAGCGCGGTGAGGACCTCGAGGGTCTCCTGGTCGGTGAGGAGCTCGCCGGCACCGTCGAGGACCGCTCCGCTGTGCTGGGCCACCAGCACCGCGACGAGCTCGGGCCGCGACGCACGCACGGCCTCGAGCGCGGCGTCGACCAGCTCGTAGGGGAGGTCGATCTCGTCGGGGACGGCCGACTCGCGCAGCTCGACGTCCTCGGGGACCACCGCGACCCGACCGAGCTCGGCGGGCCACTGGGCATGGGGGAACCACGCGAGCTCGAAGACGATGCCGTCGACGGTGGCCAGGGTCGCGACGGCGTCGCCGCAATGGCGGTGCCAGGCCTTGGCCTGGAGGTGGCCCGCGGTCACGTCCAGGTCGAGCGCGACGCGGGGGGTGGCGAGCAGGCCGACCGCGCCGACGAGACCTTCGTCGATGCTGGCGCCGACCATCAGGCCCCGGCGGGTGAGCGAGTCGGAGGGGTCGTGCAGCGCGGTCAGTGCCTCGGTGTAGGCCGAGCACTCCTCGGAGGTCCGGGTCCGCCCGAGGCGACCCTCGAGAGCGTCCTCACCCGCGTCGTCCTCGCCCTCGACCAGGTCGAACGGGAGTGGGGCGCCGCCGGCGTGCTGGGCGACCAGCCGCAGCTCGGCCAGCGTCAGCGTCGCCCGCCGCGGGAGCGCGTCGAGCAGACCGCTCGGGCGCGGTGGGGGAGTGCTCAGGTCGATCGTGGTCACGGCTGGCGTGTCCTCTCAGAGTCCGGGGAGCTCGACGCTCAGCCAGTCGCGGTGACCCGGCGGAGGGGGGATGAAGCCAGCGGGCACGAGCTCGTCGGCCACGAGGGCGGCTGCCTTCCGCTCGCGCTGGGAGATGGCGTCCTTCAGGCCGGCCACGTCGGCGAGGTGCCTGTCGAGGGAGTCGGCGGCGGTCTCGTGGTCGGCCGCCGCGCCACGCAGGTGGGCGGCGCGTTCACGGATGCGCAATCGCATCGACTCGGCCGCCCGACCGGTCCAGCCGAGGTCCTCGGTGCGAGCGACGAGCTGGTCGGCGAGCGTGCGGACGTCGGCGCCCTGCTCTCGGAGCTGGTCCACGCGTCGGCGCAGCTGGTCGGTGTCGCCGTACATCACGCGGGTCCTCCTGGCTGGTGCTCGTGTCCTGGGGCGCTTTCCCTCGTTGGACTGTCTCGAAACGCCCTGCACAGGCATGATCGGCGCACACGCGTCACGAAGGAGCAGCACATGCGCCGTCACGTCACCGGTTCACCACTGGTCGCCGCCCTCGTCACGGGGCTGGCGCTGGTGCTCTCCCTGACGACCTACGGGCCTGCTGCCTCGGCCGCCTCTGCGGCCTCGGGGACACAGCAGCCTGCCGGTCCCGACGTGCGCCCGGTCGTCTTCGTCGGCAACAACTGGGAGGGTACGGCCGACCTGCTCGACCCCCGCACCTTCAAGCGGGTGGCCCGGATCGACGTGATCCCCGACGTCGACACCCGGATGCGCGAGATCGCGACCAACCCCTACCGGCTCGCCTACTTCCTGGCGATCCGGGAGTTGATCGGCGAGGGCAACGACCAGTTCGTGGACGACATGTACTCCTCCAACGACGGTCGCCTGGTCGTGATCTCTCGTCCGTCCTTCGGTGACGTCGTCGCGATCAGCCTCCGGACGAAGAAGATCGTGTGGCGCTTCACCGTCGCCGGGGTCCGCTCCGACCACATGGCCATCTCGCCCGACGGCCGCAGGGTCGTGGTGAGCGCGTCGACCGGCAACGTCGTCCACGTGCTTCGGATCTCTGATGGCAAGCAGGTCGGGAAGTTCCCGTCCGGGGGTTCCCCGCACGAGAGCGTGTTCATCGACGGCGGCCGCAAGATCCTCCACGCCAGCATCGGCATGGTCTACAGCCCGCTCGACGACCCGGCGCTGGACGCGACCAAGGACGACCGGGTGCTGCAGGTCGTGGACGCGAAGACCTTCAAGATCCTGCGCCGCTACGACCTGCGCAAGGCGCTCGACGCTCGCGGCCTCGACCAGGTCAGCACCGCCGTCCGGCCCCTGACGCTCTCCCCCGACGAGAAGCAGATCTACTTCCAGCTCTCGTTCTTCCACGGCTACGTCCGCCTGGACCGCGCGAGCGGCACGATCACCAAGGTGGTGCGGCTGCCCAACCTCGTCAAGAGCACGCCGCGCGAGCAGTACCTGCTCGACTCCGCCCACCACGGGATCGCGATGAACCCGAAGGGCACCAAGATCTGTGTCGCCGGCACCATGTCGGACTACGCCACGGTGGTCGATGCACGCACCGACCGGCACAGCAGGCTCATCAAGGGCGGGCTCAAGCCCTACTGGGTGACACCGAGCGCCGACGGTCGCTACTGCTACATCTCGTGGGCAGGCTCCGACACGGTCTCGCGCATCAGCTATGCCACCGAGCGGCTCGTCAGCACGACCAAGGTCGGTGACCACCCGCAGCGGGTGCGCAACGGCGTCATCCGCAAGGGCTTCCTGCCCGGTCTCGGTTTCGCCACGGCCTCTAGGCCGGTCGGCTGATCGGCTCGGCGCTCACGTCCAGGCCCTCTCCAGGCGCTCCAACGCCCGCTCGATGTCCTCGCCGGGGCCGGCGAAGCTGAAGCGGACCGAGCGGTGGCCCTCGACGGTGTCGAAGTCGACGCCCGGAGCGAGGGCGACGCTCGTGGTCTCCAGCAGGTCGTGCGTGAACGCCATGGAGTCCTGGGTCAGGTGCCCGACGTCGGCATAGACGTAGAAGGCGCCGTCGGCGGGTGCCAGCCGGTCGATCCCCAGCCGCGGCAGGCCGTCCAGGAGTAGCTGCCGGTTGAGTGCGTAGCGGCGGACGTGCCCGTCGAGCTCGGCGTAGGTCGCATCGTCGAAGGCGGCCAGGCAGGCGCGCTGGGAGATGACCGGGGGACAGATGGTGAAGTTGCCGGTCAGCACGTCCACGGCGCGGCGCAACCGGTCGGGGACGAGCATCCAGCCGATCCGCCAGCCGGTCATGGAGAAGTACTTCGAGAAGCTCGAGAAGACGACGGCCTCGCGGCTGGTCTCCCATGCCGAGCGGGCCAGGGAGCCGCCGCCGTCGCGTCCGGCGTACTCGATGCCATGGTAGATCTCGTCGGAGATCAGCTGCACTCCCTGCTCCTCGCACCACCGCGCGATCGCGGCGAGCTCCTCCGGCAGCAGCATCGTCCCGGTCGGGTTGGCCGGGCTGGCGACCACCACACCCTTGAGCCCTGGTCCCTCGGTGTGCAGGGCCTCGAGCTGCGCGACGGTGGGCTGGAAGCGGGTCTCGGGCCCGGTGGCGATCTCGACGACCTCGCAGCCCAGGGCAGTCAGGACGTTGCGGTAACAGGGGTAGCCAGGACGAGCCATGGCGACGCGGTCGCCGACCTCGAAGGCGGCGAGGAAGGCCAGCAGGAAGCCGCCGCTGGACCCGGTGGTCACCACGACCTCGTCGGGGTCCACGTCGATCCCGTGCGTACGGCGGTGATGGCCCGCGATCGCCTCGCGCAGCTCCAGGATGCCGACCGCCGGCGTGTAACCCAGCGGGTCGCCCGACCCGAGGAGCCGGATGGCCTCCAGGCGCACCGGCTCCGGCGCACCCGTGCTGGGCTGGCCGGCCAGCAGGTTGATCACGTCGCCGTGGCTGCGCTGGCGACGGGCCGACGCCTCCAACAGGTCCATGACGTGGAACGGGGGCACGTTGGCGCGCTGCGCCACCTGGAGACGGTTCGTCACGCGGCCGAGGCTACGCGGGCACCCTGGCCTTGGCGGCATGGCGACCCGCGCGACGGCCGAAGAACGAGCCCTCGCCGAGCTGGGTGCCGGAGCAGTAGCCCTTGCCGTCCTGGGCGAGGTTGGAGGCACAGGCGCCGGCGGCGTAGAAGCCGGTGACGACCGAGCCGTCGGGGCGCTGGACCTCTCCGTCGACGGTGACGCGGATCCCGCCGAGGGTGAAGCCGGCGTAGAGCGCGTGGCCGAGGCGCACGTCGAAGACGGCCCACGGCCCGACGGACTGAGGGGCGAGCCACTCGGCGGCCTTGTGGAAGTCGGGGTCCTCGTGGCGAGCGGCGTGGGTGTTGTAGCGCTCGAGCGTGGAGCGCAGGGTCTCCAGCGGCAGGTCTAGCGAGGAGGCCATCTCCTCGAGCGTCTCGTAGCCGTCGATCAGGGGAACCAACGGCATCTTGGGGTACTCGACGTGCTCGCTGTCGACGATCAGGTAGGCGGCCGAGTCGGTCTGCTCCATCACGAACTGCGAGGTGCGTGAGTGATAGCTGTCCTCGGCGACGAACCGCTCGCCCTGCTGGTTGACCAGCAGACCCTTGACCAGCACCGAGGGGGGATAGAGCGGCGCGGTGATGAAGGGCTCGTCCATGTGCTTGAGCTCCGCACCCACCGAGAGCCCGAGGCGGATGCCCAGCCCGTCGTCGTAGGTCGAGCCGAGCGTGAAGAGCTTGGAGCCGAGGGCCGGGGTGTGCTCGGCGACCATGTCGGCATTCATCACGAACCCTCCCGCCGCCATGACCACCGAGGGGGTGGCGACCAGGCCGCCCTCGTCGAACGAGCGCCAGGCGATCCCGACCACGGCACCGGACCCGTCGGTCACGAGGTTGGTCGCGCCGGTCTCGTAGCGGACCGTGACCCCAGCCTCCTCGACGCGCTCGCGCAGCAGGTCCATGACGATGCGGGTGCCCTCGGTGTCGCCGGGCACGGGCACCTTGTGGCCGCGCGGCGCCGGCTTCGCCTTCTCGCGGTAGGGCCAGACCTTCTCGTTGCCGGTGAACATCAGCCCCTGGGTGCCGGGCTGGATCACCGCCTTCTCGGGGTAGAAGCTGCGCTCGAACTCGAAACCGAGCGCCTCGAGCCACTCGAAGTGCTCGACAGACTCGTCGCAGTAGACGCGGATCTTGTCGGGCTCGGGCTCCTTGGACGCAGCGACCAGGTAGTCATACATCGCGTCGGCCGAGTCCTCCTGGCCGGTCGCCACCTGCACGGCCGTCCCACCACCTAGGTAGAAGTGGCCGCCGGACATGCTCGACGTACCGCCGTGCACGGCCGCCTTCTCGAGCAGCAGGACCGAGGCGCCGGCCCGGGCCGCCTCGAGCGCGGCACACCCGCCGGCGATGCCGAACCCCACCACCACCACGTCGTACGACGGCGCGTCGGCAGGCAGGTCGGCTGCCGGCACGACGTGGGGAACGGTCGTGCCCTTGCGGGTCTCGTCGCTGCTCATGGAGCAAATCTAGAACAAGTTCCAGTTAGGCGCGAGGCGAGTCCGGTGTCGTCCTGGACCGATAGACTGCCCACCCGCCGCCCCGCCAGGCTCGACGAGGTGACACGTGAGTTTCGACGTCCATCAGCTCGACTCTTTCCTGCTGGTGGGATCTGCCGTCACGTTGCTGGCCGTCCTGGCCGTGCGGGTCTCCTCGAGGGCCGGGCTGCCGAGCCTGTTGATCTACCTCCTCATGGGCGTCGCCCTGGGCGAGTCCGGTCTCGGGATCGGCTTCGAGGACGCTGAGCTGGCCCACGCGCTGGGCTTCGCGGCGCTGGTCCTCATCCTCGCCGAGGGAGGGCTGACGACGAACTGGCACGAGATCCGCCCGGCCATGCGGCTGGGGGTCTCGCTGGCCACCATCGGGGTGAGCGTCTCGGTGGCGATCGTCGCCGTCGGCAGCCACTACCTCCTGGGGCTGCCGTGGGAGCTGGCCGTCCTCCTCGGCGCCGTCACGTCCGCGACCGACGCGGCGGCCGTGTTCTCGGTGCTCAGGGTGGTGCCGCTGCCCAAGCGTCTGACCGGCTCGCTGGAGGCTGAGTCGGGGCTCAACGACGCACCCACCGTCGTCCTGGTCGTCCTGATCTCCTCGGGCGCAGCGGCCGAGGAAGGCGTGCTGACGATGATCGCCATCATCGTCTTCGAGCTCACCGCGGGCGTGCTGATCGGTCTCGCGACCGGGTTCGGCGGAGCCTGGGTGATGCGCCGGGCTGCGTTGCCCTCCTCCGGCCTCTACCCGATCGCCGTTCTCTGCCTGACGATCTTCGCCTACGCGAGCGGGGTCGCCCTGCACGCCTCCGGCTTCGCTGCCGTCTACGTCGCTGCCCTGGTGCTCGGCAACTCCGAGCTCCCCCACCGGGGTGCGACCCGGTCGTTCTCGGAGGGGGTCGCGTGGTTGGCGCAGATCGGTCTCTTCGTGATGCTCGGACTGCTGCTCTCCCCGGGGCGCCTGTCCCTGGAGACGGTCGGACTCGCCCTGGCGGCCGGCCTGATCCTCACCTTCGTGGCGCGACCGGTGTCGGTGCTGGTGAGCGCGCTGGTCCAACCGATGCCCTGGCGCGAGCTGGGCTTCCTGTCGTGGGCGGGCCTGCGTGGCGCGGTCCCGATCGTCTTCACCACGATCCCGCTGTCGCAGGGCGTCGAGGGTGCCGAGCGACTCTTCGACATCGTCTTCGTGATGGTCGTGGTCTACACGCTCCTCACCGGCCCGACGCTGCCGATCGTGGCCCGGTTGCTCAAGGTGACCCGACGCTCGGAGCCCCGGGACCTCGAGGTCGAGGCGGCCCCGCTCGAGCGGGTGGCCGCCGACCTGCTGCAGATCACGATCAGCCCGGCGTCGCTGATGCACGGTGTCGAGATCGGTGAGCTGCGCCTTCCGCGCGGTGCGTCGATCTCGCTGATCATCCGCGACGGGCTGACGTTGGTGCCGGAGCGTCGCTCGGTCCTGCGCCACGGCGACGAGCTCCTCATCGTGACGCCGCGCAAGGTCCGGATGGCCACGGAGGAGCGGTTGCGGCAGGTCAGTCGGGGTGGCCGCCTGGCGCAGTGGCTCGACGAGCCTCCGTCGCGCGGTGCGTCTAGGGAGTGACGCCGTCGCTGGGCTGGATGCTCGGATCGACCTCGACCGGGGGGCTGCAGATCTGCGAGGCCTCGGTGGACTTGGTCCACTTGCCGCCTTCGCGCAGCCGCTTGAAGTCGTCGCCGACGATGATGGTCACCCCCGCCAGCGTGGTGTCGCGACGCACGACCGTGGCCTGAGGACCGAGTTTGCCCTTGAGCAGGCGGACCGCGGGGTTCTCCGGGTCGGTGGTCCAGATCTCCGCGAAGGCGACCTCGGTGCCGGGCGGCGCGTTGCCCGTCTCGCCGCGACCGAAACCGCCGTCGACGAGCAGCTGCATCGTGCGTCCGGCGAGCCCCTCGCGGGTGCCTGCGTTGGCGACGCTGACGGTCACCTGGTCGGGGTAGACCTTGGTGCCGGCAGGGACGCCGGTCTCGGTGCAGATCGAGACCTCGGTGCTCTCGGGGAACGGCTCGGTCATCGCCGACCACCCCCACGCGGCCCCGACCAGGAGCACGCCGAGCAGCACCAGCAGGGTGAGCGCTGAGCGCAGGCGGGCCAAGGCGATCGCTGCCATGTCAGACCTCCAGCCGGTGGACGCGGGCATGCAGGACCAGGCGCTGCTGCAGTGCCGCCCGGAGGGCGCGGTGCAGTCCGTCCTCGAGGTAGTACTCGCCCTCCCACTCCACGACGTGCGCGAAGAGGTCGCCGTAGAAGGTCGAGTCCTCGTCGAGGAGAGCCGCCAGCTGGAGCGTGTCCTTGGTCGTGACCAGCTCGTCGAGACGCACCTGGCGCGGCGGCACGCCGGCCCAGGCACGGGGGGAGAGCCCGTGCTCGGGATAGGGCCGCCCCTCGCCGACGCGTTTGAAGATCACGCCGCGAGTCTAAAGGGCCCTCTGTCCGTGACCCGGGCAGTGGGCCGTCGGCGGTTAGATTGGCGCTCATGACGCAGACCCCCCTCAAGCAGACGATCGCCCCGGGCTACGCCTTCGAGGGGTCGGCTCTCGAGCTGGGCGGGCTGATGCTCGACGCCGAGACCTTGTCGTCGACACCGATCCGGATCCCGCTGGGGATGCTCAACCGGCATGGCCTGGTCGCGGGAGCGACCGGCACCGGCAAGACCAAGACCCTGCAGCTGCTGGCCGAGTAGCTCAGCGCCCAGGGGGTGCCGGTCTTCGCCGCCGACATCAAAGGAGACCTGTCGGGCCTGGCGACGCCTGGCGAGGGTGGCGAGGGTGGCGAGGGTGGCGAGGGTGGCGAGGGTGGCGAGAAGATCACCGCGCGAGCGGAGTCGGTGGGTCAGCAGTGGCAGGCCACCGGCTTCCCGGTGGAGTTCTACGCGATCGGAGGCGAGGGCACGGGCATCCCGCTGCGCGTCACGATGAGCGCCTTCGGGCCGACGCTGCTGAGCAAGGTGCTGGGGCTCAACGACACCCAGGAGTCGAGCCTCGGCCTGGTCTTCCACTACGCCGACCGGGCCGGCCTCCCGCTGCTGGACCTGGCCGACCTGAGAGCCGTGGTCGCCCACCTGACCAGCGACGAGGACAAGCCGGAGCTGAAAGCATCGGCATCGGCGAGGCCGTGGTCACGGTGATGAACGAGCGCGGCGCCCCCACGCCCGTTGCGTGGACCCGGCTGCGCGCCCCCGAGTCGCTCATGGGACCCAGCGACCCGGCTTCCATGCAGGCGACGGTCCTCGCGAGTCCCCGACACGCGCGGTACGCCGAGCCGGTCGACCGCGAGTCGGCTCGCGAGCTGCTTGTCGCCAAGCTCGAGGCGGGGGCTCGCAAGCGCGAGGAGGAGACCGCGGCGGCCGAGCAGGAGAAGGCCGCGAAGAAGAAGCCGGCCCCGACGACTCGTCGTACGGGCTCGAAGCAGGAGGAGGGCGGGCTGGTGCGCGACGTCGTGCAGTCCGGCGCGTTCAAGGACTTCATGCGCACCGCAGCCCGCGAGATCGCCCGGGGGATGTTCAAGACAGGGCGGCGCTGACGGGCTGTTGAGGACCTCGTCACGTCACCGTTCGGAATGCTGCTGCCGGGGAACCGGTTAGGTGCAAAGACACCCCGACTTGAAGGAGCACCAGATGAGCAAGGTCCTGTTCGTGGTCACCGGAGCGCAGCACTGGACGTTGAAGGACGGCACCCAGCACCCGACCGGCTTCTGGGCCGAGGAGCTCGTTGCTCCCTACCGTGAGTTCGTCGCGGCCGGTCACACCGTCGAGATCGCCACCCCCGGCGCCGTGGTCCCCGTGGTTGACCAGGGCAGCCTCGCTGCGGACGCCAACGGCGGCCAGGCCAACGCCGACGCCATCAAGGACGAGCTCGACTCCATCCGCGAGGTCTCCTCGCCGCTGGACCTCGCCGACGTTGACCTCGACGACTACGCGGTCGTGTTCTACCCCGGCGGCCACGGCCCCATGGAGGACCTCTCCGTCGATGCCAATTCGGCCAAGCTGCTCGTGGACACCCTCGCCTCGGGCAAGCCGCTCGGCATCGTCTGCCACGCCCCGGCGGCGTTGCTCGCAACGGCCGACGACGACGGCCGTTCGCCGTTCGCCGGCTACCGCGCGACCGGCTTCACCAATGCCGAGGAGACCCAGGCCGGACTGGCTGACAAGGCCCCGTGGCTGCTGCAGGACCGTCTTGTGGCACTCGGTGTCGACTTCCAGGAGGCCGACCCGTGGTCCGAGCACGTAGTGGTCGACCGCTCCCTGTTCACGGGCCAGAACCCCGCGTCCTCGGGAGCCCTGGCCAAGACGATCCTCGAGGCCCTCTGACCGCCCGACCTGCTCAACGCCCGAGGCGCCGATCCGAAAGGATCGGCGCCTCGCGGCTTAACAGTGGGGCTGAATCTCAACCGGGAGTACGAGCGCAGCGAGTACTCCCAATGGAAAGGACGGAGTCCTTTTCACGACGGAGTCCTTTTCACGACGGAGTCTTGTTCACGCGGTCCAGCGCACGGCGTCGTCGACCAGGTCGGCCAGGGCGTGCACGCCGCGCAGGTCCTCTCGCTCGTGCATCAGCGAGGTGAGCCCGCGGGCGTGACGCAGCTTGAAGGCATCGCGCTTCTCGCGGGCCTGGTCGGTCTCGGTGGCGGTGGTGATCGTGGCGTTCATCGGGGGTCTCCCTCTGGTCGTTCGGGTTGCTGGGTGGGACCAGCGTGCGCTGCCAACATCGCCAGCAGGTTGACCCGTGGTTACAGCCACGTCTCAGGAGCACCGGCAACCGGGTGATCTGGCCCACAGTCCTCGCTAGATTGCGACCTGTGACCGACTACGACGACATCTGCCAGCTCAAGTACCGCTACCTGCGGACGCTCGACACCAAGGCCTGGGACGACTTCGAGGCCTGCTTCCTGCCCGAGGCGACCGGCGACTACAACGGCCTGGTCTTCGCCGACCGGGCGGCGCTGGTGTCCTACATGCGCGAGAACCTCGGGGAGGGGCTGATCACGCTCCACCAGGTCCACCACCCCGAGATCACCATCGACGGCGACGAGGCGAGCGCCCGGTGGTACCTCCAGGACAAGGTCATCGTCGAGGCCTTCCGCTTCATGCTCGAGGGAGCCGCGTTCTACACCGACCGCTACGTCCGTACGCCGGAGGGCTGGCGGGTCGCCCACACCGGCTACCGCCGCACTTTCGAGCTGACCTACAACCTCGACGACCTGCCCGGGTTGAAGATCAACGGCCCCGGAGTGCACACGCACACCTGAGACCCGGCTCGGTCTTGCCGGGGGCGTCCATCTTCGCGGCTGCGACCGTGTCTCGGCGGGGCATCCGGAGCTGGTGAGAATCGGGCGCCGCGTCAAGACAAGACCGTGGCGGTCGTACACCAACGTGCGTAGTCGCCTCACAGCGACGGCTGGCGCGCTCATTCACGCCGCACACCGCCGAGGCCGGACCTCTATGTGCGTCCGTGTACGAGCCGACCCATCCTCATCTGCCGCAAGTAGTCCGCCCGTCGTCTAGAACCAAAGCGATGTGCGCGTGCTCCCGTTGCCGAAGGTGCACTGGAAGCCGAGAGGCTGCCAACTCCACCCGTACGCCACAGAGTCAGATTCCCCGGTGTCGTTCGACAGGCAGGCCGACTCCATCCCCCGCCACCCGATGGCGACGTAGAGCACAGCCGATGTCAACAGGCAGACCACGAGTGCTCCCGTGACGACCGCTCTCGTCCGAGCCGGACTGCGCCCACGTCGAATCCCGAGGTGACCCATGGAGCCAAGCCTCTCAGACCGGTAGCGCATCGTGCGTCGTGCGTTGGTGCGTTCGCTTCTGGCTCCCCCCTGTGTCAAGAGGATGCAAAGAGTGGTGGCTCAGGCTCGGCTCAGGCTTGGTCTCGGCGGGTCCGGGAAGCGACTTGTCCGAAGAGTCGATGTGGGCACCTGGAGCGAGCCTTGCCAGACCCACTCCTGGAGTCAACGAAACAAGTAGCCGCATTGAGCGCGCTACTGCTGATGTGACTGCACGTCCCTGACCAGACGCCCCGCGCCGAGAACAATGCGGTTGTCCTGGTCCACCAGGCGAACCAGGACAACCGCACTATCAGAAGCGCCCGGTTGCACCCTCGACCAAGCACGAACGTGTCTGGCCGCGTTGAGAGCGGCTGCGCGCGCTGCGTCGGGCAGCCGCCGTGGCGGTCGCACCCGCGTCGAGGGGTGAGGCGTTAGAGCGTGGGCTCGGTCCATGCGGTCTGCACGACCTCGGTGCCGCGGTCGCGGGTGATCAGCCGACCGCGACCTGCGGGCAACGGCATCGGCCGCAAGTTGCCCAGCAGCGGACCCTCGTCGGGGCTGCCCGACAACAAGAGTCCGGGCATGGCGAGGTCGCGCATCGACTGGATAACCGGCTCGTAGAGTGCCCGCGAGGCACCACCGGAGCGTCGGGCGACCGCCAGGTGCAGGCCGACGTCGCGGGCCTGGGCCATCAACGGTTGCAGCACCGCCACGGGCGAGGTCTGCTGCGTGGCGACCAGGTCGTAGTCGTCGACGATCACGAAGACCTCTGCGCCGCTCCACCAGCTACGGTTGCGCAGCTGGTCGGGGGTCACGTCGGGTCCGGGGATGCGGCTCTCCAGGTAGGCCGCGAGGTCCTTGAGTGCCGGTCCGGCCTGGGTGGCCGAGGTGAGGTAGTTGACGAGGTAGTCCTCGGGCACCTCGCCGAGCAGCGAGCGCCGATAGTCGACGACGATGATCTGCGCCTCCTGGGCGGTGCGGGTGCGCATCACCTCGTGGGCGTAGGAGCGCAGGATCCCGCTCTTGCCCGACTGCCCGTCACCGAAGACCAGCAGGTGCGGCTCGGTGTCGGGGTCGATGGAGACCGGAGCGAGCTCCTTCTCGTTGATGCCGAGCAGCAGTCGCTTGTCGGTGACCTCACCGGGTGGGGAGGCCACGGCGGCCATCTCGCGCACCTGCGCCAGGACCACCCGCTCGGGCAGCAGCCGCAGCTTGGGCCCTTTCGGTCCCCTCCAGGCAGCAGCGACGCGCTCGATGAGCGCGTCGACGCCGTCGCCCAGGGTCTCGGTTCCGGGCTGCCCGTCGATGCGCGGCAGTGCGCCGAGGAAATGGAGCTTGCCCTGGATGAGGCCGCGGCCCGGACGTCCGGTCGGCACGAGCTGCGCGATCTTGCGGTCGATCTCGGAGTCCAGCGCGTCGCCGAGGCGCAGCTCGAGCCGGGTGCCGAAGAGGTCGCGCATCGCCGCGCGGAAGTCGGCCCACCGAGAGGCGGCGGTGACGATGTGGAGCCCGAAGGTCAGGCCGCGCGAGGCGAGCTGCTGGATCTCCATCTCGAGGTCGTCGAAGTCAGCGCGCAGCGTGCTCCAGCCGTCGACGACGAGGAACACGTCGCCGTAGCCGTCGTCGACGCGCCCCTGGGCGCGCCGGGAGCGGTAGGTCTCGATGGAGTCGATGCCGTTGGCGCGGAAGTAGGCCTCGCGGCGGTCCACGATGCCCGACACCTCGGCCATGATCCGGCGTACGACGTCGGGCTCGGAGCGCGTGCCGACCCCGGAGACGTGGGGCAGGTTCGTCATCGGGGCGAACGTGCCGCCGCCGAAGTCCAGCACGAAGAACTGCGACTCGGTCGGCGTCGTGGTGAGCGACATGCTCGTCACGATCGTGCGCAGCAGCGTGCTCTTGCCGCTGCGGGGACCACCGACGACCGCGACATGGCCGGCTGCCCCGCTCAGGTCGATCGTCAGGGTGTCCCGGCGCTGCTCGCGCGGTCGGTCCACCGTCCCGAGCGGTACGACGAGCCCTCCGAGGGCGCGCCACTGCGGGGAGACGAGCCCCAGTGCAGGGTCCTCGGTGAGGTCGGCCATCAGCTCGTCCAGCGTGTCGGGCACGTCGAGGGGCGGTAGCCAGACGGCGTGGGCCTCGGGCCCGTGGCCGACCATGTGCTGCACGGCGATGTCGAGCAGCGACTCCTGGCTGTCCGGCTCGAGCTGCGGCTGGGGCTCCTGTTCGGGCTCGTGGGACTCGAGCTCGTGCACCTCCGAGATGGTGAACGGGAGGATGCCCCGGACGTGACCACCCTCGTCGCGGCGGACCCGTACCCGCCCCGACGGCGGGCCGGAGACGTAGGCCGCCTTGAAGCGGGTCATCGACGTCGGGTCGGGCTTGAGGTAGCCCAGGCCGGGGACGGCGGGCAGCTCGTAGGCGTCGGGCACCCCGAGCACCGCGCGCGACTCCTGGGCGCTGAACGTGCGCAGGCCGATGCGGTAGGACAGGTGCGACTCCAGGCCGCGCAGGCGTCCTTCCTCGAGGCGCTGGGAGGCGAGCAGGAGATGCAGCCCGAGGGACCGGCCGAGTCGGCCGATGGCCACGAAGAGGTCGATGAACTCCGGCTTGGCGGAGAGCATCTCGGAGAACTCGTCGACCACCACGAACAGCGACGGCATCGGGGCCAGGTCCTCGCCGGCAACGCGGGCCTTCTCGTAGTCACGGATCGAGGCGAAGTTGCCGGCGTCCCGCAGGAGCTCCTGGCGACGCACCATCTCGCCGGAGAGGGCGTCCTGCATGCGGTCGACGAGCGTGAGCTCGTTGGCGAGGTTGGTGATGACGGCCGAGACGTGGGGCATGTGGGACATGCCGGCGAAGGTCGCGCCGCCCTTGAAGTCGACCAGCACCATGTTGAGCTGCTCGGAGGAGTGGGTCATGGCCAGGCCCAGCACCAGCGTGCGGAGGAACTCCGACTTGCCGGAGCCGGTCGCACCGATGACCAGTCCGTGCGGGCCCATGCCCTGCTGGGCGGACTCCTTGATGTCGAGGTGCACGAGGCCGCCGGACTCGCCGAGGCCGATGGGGACCCGCAGCCGGTCGCGCGCAGGCCGCGTGCGCCAGGCTGCGTCCGGGTCGAAGGTGCGCACGTCGCCGAGCCCCAACAGGTCCATGAAGTCCGTCGGGCCGGCGATCTCGCCGGTGCTCGGCTCGGCCGTGCCGCCCGACGAGACCGTGTGCAGCGGGGTCAGGCGCCGGGCGAAGGCCTCCGCGGTGGCGAGGTCGCACTGATCGGCCTTGGCGCGGATCGACTCCTCGCGCAGGCGCAGCGCGAGGACGGGAGCCTGGCGCTGGCTCTCGCTCGCGTCCTCGTCGAACTGGATGCGCAGCCGGCTGGCGTCCTCGAGCTCGCCCCACCGCGAGGGAAGGTCGATCACGGTCACGCCGTGCAGGCCGTCGGGCGGGATGACGTGGTTGCCCGGGGGCAGCTCGACCCCGTCGGTCACGAGCAGGATGTGCGGGATCGCGGGACGCTCGTCGGCGCCGAAGCGTGGCCGGTCGCTCAGGTCGGGCGGCAGCAGCGTCGCCAGGTCGCTCAGCGACGTGGTCACCATCCGCATCGGGCCGACGGCATCGCTCTGCTCCGCGCTCTGCGCGTGGGGCAGCCACTTGATCCAGTCCCAGTGCGCCAGGTGCGCCCCGGAGGCCAGCACGGCGACCAGCAGGTTGTCGGGGGAGTGGAAGGCGGTGGCCGAGCAGATGATGGCGCGGGCCAGCGCTCGGGCCTCCTCCTCGTCGCCGCAGATCTCGACACCGTCGAAGGCGCGCAGGTCGATCGAGGCGGGCAGGTCGGGCTGGAGCCGGTGCACGACCAGCAACCGGTGCAGGGCTGATGCGGCAGCAGGATCGACCTCGTCGATGGGCGCGCTCTCGGGGGGCACCAGCTCGAGTGCGAGCGGCTGCGCGCAGAGTCCGTAGCGGACCTGGAGGAACTGCGCGTCGCTGCTCGTGTGCTCCCAGATCCGTGAGCGCTCCTCCGCCAGGGCGGGCAACGACGAGGGGTCGGGGTGGTGCCACGTCAGGGCGCGTCGTTGCTGGTCGGCGGACTCGCGGGCGACCTTGCGGACCTGGCTGAGGTAGCGGAGGTACTCGGTGCGTGACCCGGTGACCTGCTGGGCGCGCTGCTTCCGCTGCCGGTCGATCTGGACGACGATGAAGCCGAGGGTCGCGAAGAGGAACATGCCGGCTGCGATGAAGCGCAGCGGTCCACCGCCGGCGCGGGAACCCATGGTGGCGACGAGCACGATCGAGCCGAGGCTGCCGAGCATCGGGATGGCGTTCATCATCACGCCCGCGGCGCCCTCGCTCGCCTGGATCTGCGGCGGTGGCTGGAGCACGATCTGTCCCGTCGGCATCTCGGGCTCGTCGACCCGAGCCCCACGAAGCGTCGTCGTCACCTTGATCAGTCCTCGCCTTCGACCCATCCGCGCCCGAGAGGCCCGGCCCGCCACCGCTGCGGAAGGCTTGAGCATAGGCACACCGTGGAGCGACTACGCTGCGCTCGACCGGGTGGATCGGCACCTGGACTCTTCGGGGAGGCGACGTGAGCGGCTCGGGCAGTGGGGGCAGCGTGCCCGTGACGGACGCGATCGCGCTCAGCGTCCATGGCTCCTCCGGCGTGCTGGACCTCATGGTCCCGTCCGGCGCCTCGGTCGGCGACGTCGCCGTGGAGTACGCCGCCCAGGCTGGCCTCGACTCGGTCCCGACGCTCTGCACCCCCCTCGGCCAGCGGCTGCCGTCCGACCAGGCCCTCGGCACGGCCGGGGTCGGCACCGGGTCGGTCCTGGTCGCCCTGCTCGCGGGTGCTGCGTCGACGGCGGCTCCGGGGCGTCGACGGCGCGCCGTCGAGCGCGTCCGGGACCCCCGTCCGAGCGCCCCGGGGGCATTGTCCGCACTGTGGTTCTGTGTCGCCGTCGGCCTGGCCCTGGCCGCGGGCTGGTCGGCCTCGCAGGTGCCACCCTCCGCCCTCCGCACGGCGACCGTGGCCCTGCTCGGCGCGGCAGCGGTCATCGGGATCCTGCCCGTCGGCCGTCACGCCGCCCACCGCATCCTCGCTGCTCCCGCCTTCGCCGCCTCGGCCGCGTTCGTCGTCGCGTGGGACCCCGAGCCCGAGCGTCTGCCCACGATCCTCGGCGTCGCGGCCCTGACCGGTGCCGTGACCGCGGCGCTCGCCCGGGCGCTCGACCGGCACTCCGAGGAGGCGTTGCGTGTCTGGATGATCGTGGGCTCCCTGTTCTTCGTGCTCACCTGTGGAGCCGCCCTCCTCGACTTCCGCCCCCAGGTCGCGTGGGCGCTGATGCTCCTGCTGGCCACGCTCTCGGCGCGGTTCGTCCCGTCCTTCGCGATCGACGTGCCCGACCAGTTCCTCATCGACCTCGAGCGCCTGGCCGTCACGGCCTGGTCGGCCCGTGACCGCCCGACGGCTCGTCGCGGCCGGATCGTGGTGCCCCCGCGCGCCGTGGAGCTGGTCGCTGCCCGGGGCACCCGCATCGTGACCGCAGCGTCGGCCGCGATCCTGGCCGTCGTCGTGGTCGCGGCGCCCTTGCTGCTGGAGTCCGCCACCCAGCGCCACGACGGCATCGGGGCCCGCGCGATGGTCGGCTTCTCGGGTGCGTCCCTGCTCTTCGCTGCCCGCAGCTATCGCCACGCAGCAGCGCGCGCCCTGCTCCGTCTCGCCGGTCTGGCCTGCCTGCTGGCACTTCTCGTCGTCCTCCTCGTCGGCGACGGATCGGGCTCCGACCTGGCCCTCGGCCTGGTCGCCGTGGTGCTGGCCGGGGTCGCCATCTCGCTCGCGGTGCCGCTCGGGCGGGGGTGGCGTTCGGCGTGGTGGTCGCGTCGCACCGACGTCGCCGAGGGCATCTGCGCGTCCTTCGCCGTGGGTGCGGTGGTGGTGGCGGTCGGTCTCTTCCGCCACCTGTGGGAATTGACAGGCTGATGTTTAGGGGTCTACCCCCCGGGTAGAGACGTGCTTGTCCCGTTCCGACGAGGAGCCGGGCCCCGAAATCGGTGCACCACCTGCTCGAGACCCAACCCAGATGCGCGGCCTTCTGGCCGTCAGAGACGAAGGAGAAGGCGATGTCAGACAGCTCCCCCGAGTTCGGCCAAGGCGAAGGAGTCCTGACCCGCGCTGCCGGCATGGTGGCCGACGCCCGCACCGACTTCAACAACATCAGCCGTCAGCTGAGCGACCAGATCTCCGGCGTGCAGGGCCGCTGGGGCGGCCAGGGCGCGACGGCGTTCTTCGCGCTTCAGCAGGCTTGGACCGAGAAGCAGCAGGTCATCGTCGATGCCCTCAATGAGTTCGAGAACTCCCTCGGCGTCACCGAGCGCGACAACATCAGCACCGACGACGCTCAGGGCGCCAACTTCACGCAGCTTTCCAACCGCATGGGCAACTGAGGAGCATCGACATGAGTCTCGACGGAATTCGCGTCAACCACGGTGCGGTCGACCAGGCCGCAGCCGACATGTACCAGAAGGTCAAGGACATCGACGACCGTATGAACCGCCTCGAGCAGGAGCTCGAGCCGCTGCGCAGCCAGTGGGTCGGTAATGCACAGGAGCAGTACCGCGTCTCGAAGGCCAAGTGGGACTGGGCCATCCAGGAGATGCGTGACCTGCTGGACCGCAGCAGCCAGACGGTCTACCAGTCCAACGCCGAGTACAAGGCCGCGGATGCTCGCGGTGCCGCTCAGTTCGAGATCTGAGCCCCGGCTCCATCGACGGGCCAGATCTCGAAGGGGTCGACACATGACGTGTCGGCCCCTTCGCACGCGCTCGGGCGGCTGGGCCGGGCGAGCCCGGTCGGCAGGTAGCATGCGCCTCGCTTGCACAGCACCACGATCTTGGGAGAGACCATGAGCCAGACCCCCGTGGGGACCTCGGGGCTGGTGCGCGTGACGGTCACGTCGGGCACCCGCCGGGTCGACCTGGTGCTGCCGGGGGCGGTGCCGGTCGCGGAGCTGGTGCCGGAGCTCGCTCGCAGCGTCGGGATGCTCGATGCAGCCACCGCCCACGGCGGCTACCACCTGCTTACGTCGGAGGGCCGCCGGCTGGCCACCGACTCCGGTCTCACCCTCCAGGGCGTCGAGGACGGTGTGACGCTGACCGTCACCGCCGGCATCGACGACGCGACTCCACGCGTCTACGACGATGTCGTCGAGGCCATGACCGACGTCGTGGAGCGAGACCTGTTGCCCTGGCAACCCGCCTCCGGACGTCGTACGGCGTTGACCGCGGGCGGTCTGCTGATGGCGCTCGGTGCCGTTGCCCTCCTGGTCCAGGAGGGCTCGCAGCTCGCGGCCGCCGCCGCGGCGACCGTCGCCTTCGCGCTGGTCGCTGGCGCCATCGTGCTCTCGCGCGTGCAGGTCGAGGCCGAGGCGGCCGTGGCGGTCGCCTGGATGGGCGCCGGCTACGCCGCCGTGGCCGGCTTCATGCTCGCCCCCGACGGCGGTCTCACCGACCTCACGGGCGAGGTCATGGCCGGTGCCGGCGCAGGCGCCCTGGTCGCGGGGCTGGTCGGCCTGGTCGGGCTCGGTGAGGGGCGCACGTTGCTCATCTCGCCGGTGGTCGTCGGCGCGGTCTTCCTCGCTACTGGCTTCCTGGTCAGCTCCACCGACGTCGACCCGACGGTGCTGCTCCCGATCATCATGACCGTGGTCGTGATGATCGGCAGCGTCTTCCCCTGGCTCGCCCTGGGTGTCACCAAGACGACCGTCGACCAGCTCTACTCCACCGCCGACATCACCGCCGACCCCGACGAGGTCGACCTCCGCAGCGTCAGCGCCGACGCCCGGGTCGCCCACGAGATCCTCGTCGCCATCTCCGGCACCGTCGGTCTGCTGCTGGTCCTGATCGCCCCGGTCGCGGTCTCCCGTGGACTCTTCGGCACCCTGCTCGCGGTCGTCGCGTGCCTGATCGTCATGCTCCGCACCCGTCAGTACCGCACCGGCTCGGAGGTGCTCGTGGGTCTGGTCTCCGGCATCGTCGGCCTCGTAGCGGTGGCAGCCTCGGTGCTGCTGATGCACGAGCAGTGGCGTCCTGTCACCGCGGTCGTGCTCGCTGCCTCCGGGGCTGTGCTGCTGGCAGTGACCCTGTTGCCCATGACGCCGTCGGTGCGGCGAGGTCGCTTCGGCGACCTCGTGGAGAGCATCGCGCTGCTCACCCTCCTGCCCCTGCTCGTGCTCGCCGTCGGCGTGTTCGAGTCGGTCCGCCGGATCTGAGCAGCATGGCCACCAAGAAGGACCTCGTCGAGGCCTATGCCTTCAGCCGTCGGCGTCTCGTCACGGCGTTCGTCTCCGGGGCCCCCGGCGGTCGTGAGGTCGAGCCGACCCGTCCCGGGCGCACGATCATCGGTGGGGCGGCCCTGGCCGTGCTGCTGATGGCGGGTGCCGCTATCGCGGGTGTCTTCAAGCCCGACGTCGATGTCGACTGGACGAAGCCGGGCCTGGTGCAGTCCAAGGAGAAGGGCGCCTCCTACGTCGTGCTCGAGCCTGACGAGGACGGCAACCCCCAGGTCCGACCGGTCATCAACATCACCTCGGCCCAGCTGATCCTGGGGGAGAACGCCACCCCCGAGGTGGTGCCCCAGGCCGAGATCGACACCCAGACCCCCGGGGCCGACATCGGCATCCTCGGGGCGCCGGTGACGGTGCCCGAGACCGACGACCTGATCCAGACCGGCTGGACGGCCTGCACCGATGACGGTCGGGGCCTGCGCCTCGACGTCTCGGAGAAGTCTCGCGTCTCGGCCGCGCCGGACGCTGGCCTGCTGGTCAAGAGCCAGGGTGCCTACTACGTCATCGCGCAGTCCGACCCCACCGGCACCGAGGTGTCGCGGGCCGCCAGCTATGCGTTGCCCCCCGACCTTCCCGGTCTCGACAACACGCTGCGTGCCCTCGGGCTGCCGATCCTCGACCAGGCCAAGGTCGTCCCCAGCGACTGGTTGGCGCTCTTCCCGCGCGGCGGGGCGCTGCAGTTCGACAGCTTCGGTCTGGCCGGCTTCGGTGAGGTGTCCGACCAAGCAGGTCAAGGTGGGCTGCCGGGCAACGCGAGGATCGGCGACTACTACGAGATCGACGGACAGCTCTTCGTGCTCACCGTCGAGGGACCCGCCCAGTTCAGCGAGTTCGCCCGCGCCGTCTACCTCGACGCCCAGCTCCCCGGCGTCGCCCGTGACCTCGGGCTGACCGCGCCTCCCGAGGTCTCGGCCGGGCTCGAGCCCTACCTGGGTGCCGACTGGCCCGGATCCGCGCTCCGACAGGTGGCCGGTGAGCAGTGCGCCCGGCTGGAGCCCGAGGCCGGCTCCGTGCCGGGGGTCGTCCTGGTCGAGCTCCCGGACGAGGAGGCCAGCGTCGCCGAGGTCGACGGGGGCCAGCGCGATGTCACGGTCGATCCGGGCAAGGGCGCGTTCGTCCTCTCGGGAGGGTGGGAGAGCTCGGAGGTCGGCGAGCCGTTCATCGTCGACTCCAAGGGCTACAGCTATGCGCTGATCGGCACCGACGCCGTGGAGAACCTCGGCTTCGCCGGCTACGACGCACCCGTGATCCCCGACAGCTGGCTCGAGCTCTTCGTCGAGGGTGAGGACCTGTCGGTCGACGCCGCCCTGTGTCCTCCGATCCGACCCGAGGAGGCCGGCTCCGGCGACGGTCAGGACCCTGAGAGCCGCACGTGCGAGTGAGCCAGGCGGCTCGCGGCGCCGCCGTGGCCGGGCTGACGCTCGGTCTGCTTGCCGTGGGCAGCACCACGCCGTCGTACGCCGTCGACCAGGACTGTGCCAACATTCCGGCCGATCAGCAGGACGCGGTCACGACCGACCGCACCGGGTCGCCGGTGCAGCTCATGCAGGTCGTGCGGGCCCAGCAGATCGCTGCTGAGGGCGGCCGCGTGCCGGGTGCCGGCGTCACGGTGGCCGTGCTCGACTCCGGGGTCGCCGAGACCGAGCTCATGGTCGTCGGGCGGCCGGCGGGCCCGCCGAATCGCACGCCCCTCGACTACCACGGCACCGCGATGGCCGGTCTGATCGCAGCGCGTGGCACTCCCGAGGAGCCGATCGGGATCGCGCCGGGCGCGCGCATCCTCGACGTCCGTGTCTATGACCGTCGCGATCCTGACGACACCAGCGACGAGGTCGGGCCCCGGGCCGACCTGGTGCTCGAGGGACTGCGCTACGTGGCGGGGTTGCCGCGTGGCGACGTGGGGGTGCTGGTGATCGGGCTCAGCTTCGCCCGGACCCCCGAGCTCGACGCCGAATTGCGTGAGGTGCTGGTCGACCTCGCGGTCAAGGACGTCCTCGTGGTGGCCGCGAGCGGCGACCGCCCCCAGGAGGAGTCGGACCCGCTCTATCCCGAGCTCGGCTACAACGGTGACGAGCCGCCGCACGGCGAGGATGCGCGCCCGGTCATCTGGCCGGCCAGCAACCCGGGGGTGCTGGCGGTCAACGCCACGGGGACGGTGCAGGTCGACGACGAAGAGGTGGTGGTCGGGGACGCCGACGGCGACGTGCTGCGCAGCTCGGCCACCGACCTGGCGGCTCCCACCGCTGACGCGGTCTCGGTCGGCCTCGACGGCGTGAGCACCTGCCTGCTGCCGGAGATCTCGACCACGTGGGCGGCCGCCGAGGTGGCGGGCGTGGCGGCGCTCGTGCGCTCGGCCTACCCCCGGGACACCGCCGCGCAGGTCGTGGCACGGCTCGAGAGCACCGCCACGGGTTCGCCGCGAGCCGCCACGGTGCTGACCGGGCACGGGGTCGTGCAGCCCGTCGAGGCGCTCTCGCGCCCCCTGCGTCCCAGTGACGAGGGCGACCTGGACGGCACGCGGGTCGTCGATGAGGGGGGCCAGCGCGCCGAGGCTCCGAAGCCGCAGGCCGACGTGCTGGCGAGCACGAAGCGCAACGCCGTCTGGTGGGGCCTGCTCGCCGGCGGGGCCTTGATCGTCGCGGTCCTGCTCCGGCCCGTCCTGGCACGGCGGCGCGACTGAGCTCCCGGGGGTGACGCTCCGGGCTCCCAGGGGAGGAGTCAGCTGGGTGGGGGAGGACCTGGGGTGGCGAGGACCAGGCAGGACCCGACGCGCAGCGTCGCCGGCAGGGCGGAGATCAGCACTAGGGCCACGAAGCCGCTGAAGATCTTGTCGGCCAGCGACACGAGCAGGTTGGCCAGGCCCACGGCGAGCGTGAGCTGGTGGGTCAGAGCGACGAGGTTGTCCGTGATCGGGTCCTGGCCGCCGTGGGTCGTGCCGCCGTAGAGCAGCACCAGGATCGGCACCGCCACGAGGCTGCAGACGAAGGCCACGACGACGTTGAGCGCGAAGAACCGGGGCAGCGTCCGGCCGAACCCCAGGCGTCTCACGCCGTAGCCCCAGAGCAGCGCGCCGGCGATGTTGACGAACATGAACGGGATGGAGTCGGAGCCGCTGACCAGGGCTCCCACGAGGTTGGTCGTGGCACCCACAGCGGCGCCCCGCCAGGGGCCGAGGGCGATCGCAGCGATCGCCGTTCCCATCATGTCGAGGTGCACGGGAAGCTCGATCAGGTCCACGAACATGCGCCCGAGCAGGTTGAGGCCCAGGCAGGCCGCCATGAGCACCAGCGCCGCTCGCCTGCCCGTGGGCGGGAGGGGCGCCGGCTCGGGCTGCGGCATCGGGTCGGGAGGCAGCACCGGGTCGGCGTGCTCCGCCGGGAGCCCGGCCTGCGCTGCTGGGTCGACACGCCCGTCGCGGCACCGAGAGATCCAGGTGTCGATGTCGGTCACCGAGCCGCCCAGCACGGCGGTGATGTCTCGGACCAGGTCGACGTTCACCCGGGCGCGGCCGGTGCGGAAGGCGTCGTAGACGGTGGTGCGGGCCACGCGGGCCGCGTGAGGCGTCGCGCCCTGGGCGGACCGACGCTCGCAGATGCGCCGCACGATCTCGGCGAACGACGGCTCGCCCGCGCGCGAGCGCAATCGCTGCAGCTCGAGCGCGAGTGGATCCCAGCGCGCGCTCTCCCGTGACTCGGACGGCGTGTCCTGCACCTCCACGGGCGCACCTCCGGCTCCGGGTCGATCCCTGGCGCCCCGAGGGGTAGGGGGCCTAGGAGCCAACCCTAATGCCGAGCGGGGTGTGCTCTGGCCCTGTTCGGGGTTGTTCGGGATCGGCGATCGTCCTGGGGTGAGCCTGCTGCGCCACCACAGAATGAGACGATCACCGTCCCGGGACCAGGAGAGCGCCGTGACCACTTCCCACCAGCTCGAGAGTCATCGTCAGGCCGACTGCGTCGCGCTGCTCGCGCTGACCCCTGGCGAGCACGGCCTCATCAGCGACTTCGCCGACGCCCACGGCTTCCCGTGGGAGGACTACGCGGACGTCTACGACGACCTGAGGATCCTCGAGGGGCGTGACGAGCCATCCTTCCACGAGGTGCTCCGGGTCCTCCTCGGCCGCTTCATCGCGCTGCTCCGCGAGGGGATGGCGAGCATCAACTCTCCTGTGGACCTGAGCGACATGACCAACCTCGCTGTCTGGATCGACCGGTGCCTGGCTCACTTCCTTCCGCTGGACTCGGTTCTGCCGGCTACGGCTTGATCGCGGCCACGGCGGCTGCCAGGACGTCATCGAGACTCACAGAGACATCGATGACGAAGCCGGTCTCGTCGGGCTCCAGGGGCTCGAGCGTGTCGAGCTGGGAGTGCAGCAGGGAGGTCGGCATGAAGTGGCCGGGACGCTCGCGCATGCGCATCTCGAGCACCTCGAGGTCGGCCTGCAGGTGGATGAACACCACGGGACGGGGCACTGCGCTTCGCAGCACGTCGCGATAGCTGCGACGCAACGCCGAGCAGGTGAGCACGGTGGAGACCCCACTGGTGTCCCAGGACCGGATGAGCCGCGCGAGCGACTCGAGCCACGGCCAGCGGTCGTCGTCGGTGAGGGGGACGCCGGCGCTCATCTTGGCGATGTTGGCTTCCGGGTGGTGCTCGTCACCCTCGAGGAACTGAGCGTCGAGGAGGTCGGCGAGCCGCTGCCCGATGCTGCTCTTGCCGGTGCCCGACACCCCCATCACGACCAGGTGACGGGGAGCGCGCTCGGTAGGGTGCGTGGCATGGCCACCGTCTACGAGGGAGTCCTCGCCGACTTCGGCCCCCGGATCGTCGACGGACGGATCCCTGTCGGCACCCGCCTGACCCTCGAGCAGATCGGTGAGCGGTTCGACGTGTCCCGCACGATCGCCCGGGAGGTCGTGCAGGTGTTGGTCTCGATGAGGCTCGTGGAGAGTCGCCGCCGTACCGGGATCCGGGTCCTTCCCCGCTGCGCCTGGGACGTCTTCGACCCGGCGGTGATCCGGTGGCGCCTGGCCGGCGTCACGCGCCGTGATCACCTCGCCGAGCTCACCCAGCTGCGGGCTGCTGTCGAGCCTCCGGCTGCCGCGCTGGCGGCGCTGCACGCCGACGCCGATCAGCGGGCCGAGGTGCAGGAGCTCGCCGAGAAGATGGAGGTCACCGGGGCCTCCCGCGACCTGCAGGCGTTCCTGGAGCACGACATCGCCTTCCACCGCCTCCTCCTCACCGCGTCGGGGAACGGCATGTTCGCCGGCCTCGGGGACGTCGTCGAGGAGGTACTGCGCGGGCGCACCGATCACCACCTCATGCCCCCGGAGCCGAAACCGGAGGCGCGACGGCAGCACGCGGCGGTCGCGCTGGCGGTCACTCGCGGCGAGGTGGAGCCCGCGCGCGCTGCCATGAGCGCGATCTGCCTGGAGGTCGTCCGGGGGATCGCCGAGGTCGACGACCACGCCGGCTGACCTAGGCGACCAGCCACAGCGCCGACGCCAGTCCGAAGGCCGAGAGGCCCAGCGTCGTCTCCATCACCGTCCACGTCTTCAAGGTGGTGCTCTCGTCCATGCCGAAGAAGCGGCTGACGAGCCAGAACCCCGAGTCGTTGACGTGGGACAGCACCGTGGCGCCGGCGGCGATGGCGATCACGATGAGGGTGAGCTGGAAGTCGCCGTAGCCCAGCTCGATCGCCTGGCCGGCGATGAGCCCCGCCGTCGTGGTGAGGGCCACGGTGGCGGAGCCCTGGGCGACGCGCAGCAGCGTGGCGATCACGAAGGCCTGGAGGAGCAGGGGTAGCCCCAGGTCCGAGAGCGAGGCGGTCAGCGCGTCGCCGATCCCGCTGGTTCGCAGGACGAACCCGAACATCCCCCCTGCGCCGGTGATCAGGATGATCGAGCAGATCGGCGCGAGCGACTCGTCGAGGATGCGGGTCGTCTCGGCCATGCTGCGCCCGCGTCCACCGAGCACCGAGATGGCGAGCAGGAGAGTGATGAGCAGCGCGACCGACGTCGTACCGAGCAGGGTCAGGACCTCGGCCCACAGGTCGCCCTCGTCGATGATGCCGGATGCGGTCAGGGTGTCGACGAGGGTGTTGCCGGTGATGAGCACGAGTGGCACGACCAGCAGGCTCGCGACAAGGGAGAACGAAGGGCGGGTCACGGTGACGGTCGTCTGCCCGCCGGCCTGTCCCGCATCGGGTGCTCCCTTCTCCTCGCCGAAGAGGAGGGTCGGGACATCGACGTCGAACATCGCGCCGAGACGACGCGAGACCAGGTAGGAGCCGATGAACCAGGAGAGGACCGCGACCGGCAGACCGACCAGGAGCACGACCCCGAGGTCAGCACCCAGGGCCTCGCCGGCGGCCACGGGGCCGGGGTGCGGCGGCACGATCGCGTGCATGGCGGCGAACGCACCGGCAGCGGGGAGGGCGTAGAAGAGGACCGAGCCACCGAATCGACGAGCCACCGTCAAGATGATCGGCAGGAACACCACGAGTCCGGCGTCGAAGAAGATGGGGAAGCCGAAGATCAGGGCGGCCACCCCGAGCGCCAGCGGGGCCCGCTTCTCCCCGAAGCGGTTGATGAGCGTGTCGGCGAGCACCTGGGCGCCACCGGTCACCTCGAGCAGGCGACCGAGCATGACGCCGAAGCCGACCAACAGGGCGACCGAGCCCAGGGTGCCGCCGAAGCCGGCTAGGAGCGCTGTCGGGATGTCGACGACAGGGATGCCCGCTGCGACGGCCGTGAGGACGCTGACCACGACCAGGGAGATGAAGGCGTGCAGCTTGACCTTGATGATCAAGAAGAGCAGCAGGGCCACGGCCGCCGCTGCGATCAGCAGCAGGACGGTGGTGCTGTGGGCCGGGTCGATCGGATCCATGAAGTTCTCCACGTGTGACGACGGTTACATCAGTGGATCCGAGTGTCCTCGAAAGGTACTATCTTTGCAAACGCCTAGGATCGCGCCGTGAAACACCCACGTGATACCCGGCCGCTTGCACTGGCCTACCGGCCGGAGCTCGACGGGGTGCGAGCAGTGGCGGTCTATCTCGTGGTCGCCTTCCACGCGGGGGTCGGCGTCGTGTCGGGCGGGTTCGTCGGTGTGGACCTGTTCTTCGTCCTCTCCGGATTCTTGGTGAGCGGCGTGATCCTGCGTGAGGTGGACGAGCGCGGCACGTTCTCGTTGCGGCACTTCTACTCGCGCCGAGTCCGTCGGCTGCTGCCCGCTGGTCGTGGTCGTGGTCGTTGCCGCAGCGGCGTTGGAGGTGCTGACCACCTCGGTCGCGACCCGGGCCGAGTACGTCGACGATGCTCGTGCCGCCCTTCTCTACGTCGCGAACTGGCAGTTCATCCTGGACGCGCGTGACTACTTCTCGCCCGTCGACGACGCCAGTCCTTTCCTCCACTTCTGGTCCTTGTCCATCGAGGAGCAGTTCTACGTCGGCTTCCCGCTCCTGGTGCTCCTCGCACTTCGGTGGTCGCGCTCCGGTACATCGAATGACATCGTTGCGATACAAGGATCTGCAGGGCCGGTAGCACACGATTTAGCACATGAGCCGGACTCGGGACGGCTCGTTTGAGGTCCCGCCGGACGTCGAACGCAACGC
>Ga0136639_10000075_pt1 | contig 28528 bp, 22 predicted proteins | sample AntDrymUQ8592106_2_FD_113739 | JGI IMG/M metagenome (GOLD analysis project Ga0136639, IMG submission 113739) | Polar desert sand microbial communities from Dry Valleys, Antarctica - metaG UQ859 (21.06) | ecosystem: Environmental > Terrestrial > Soil > Desert | place: Antarctica: Dry Valley...
CTCGGCCAGGATCCAGAGCAGCGACGGCACGGTCGCGAGCGTCAGGCCCGGGCCGAGCGAGGACACGGTGGAGGCGGTGGGGATGGTGCGTAGACGGTGCAGGCCGAGCAGCACCAGGACGACGGCCGTCGGCAGCGTGTAGGCCTCGGGCGACTCGACGCCGAGGTCGGCGAGTCGCACCCAGGTGGCGGCGGCGAGTAGCAGACCACCGACCCAGGCCATCGGGCGGCGCGAGGTGTGGAGCAGGCTGGTGGCGGTGACCAGGGCGCCGGCCACGGTCAGGTGGATCGACATCGCGGTCGGCTGGTCGAGGGCCGCGGCCACCGAGACGACGGCGGCCGCGGAGCCGGTGACAGCGGCGGAGAGCTCGACCTCGAGGCGGGGACGGGCGAGGGCGAGCGCGCCGACGACGAACAGCACCGGCACCGCACGCAGGACCGTGTCGACGTCCGCCAGGTCGGCTGCTGACCACAGCGTGGCGGCGAGCGCGGCGGGCAGGGTGAGCCCTCCGATCAGCGCGGCCTCGGGGAAGCTGCCGCGGACGAGTACGGCAGCGGCAGCGAGGGTGAGCAGCGCGAGGCTGCCCGTCAGCAGGAGCGGGGACGGCAGGCCGGCCACGGCGCTGGCGAGCAGGACGAGCCCGCCCAGGCTGGCGCGCACGGTGCCGGTCACCGTCTCACCACGCAGACCGTCCGCGACCAGCGCGGCTCCGACCAGTGCGGTCGCGACGACCACGGTCCAGAGGGGGACGGGGAAGAGGGCCAGGGTCGCGACCGCGGTGACCGCGAGCGCGAGCGGTGCGACCGTGCGGGTCATCACGCGCAGGAGAGCGGGAACCGCCACGACGGTGAGCAGCATCCAGGCGACGGCGATGGGCACGAGCAGGGCTGGGTGCGCGAGGGCTCGCTCGTCCTCCAGGCGAAGGGTCGCGCCGTCGACCACCAGGACCCGGGCGGCGGCATCGACGAGGAGGGCGAGGGCGACCACGGCCGCTGGGAGTCCAGCCGCGGCGGCGGGGACCAGCGCGACGAGCGACCAGGAGCGGGGCAGGGCGTAGGCGGTCGCGGTCCAGACGAGGAGCACGCCGAGCGCCACGGAGATCGCCGCCGTGAGGGACTCGTCGAGGACCGGGACGACCAGCGCGGCAGTGGTCAGGGACGCAGCAGCGGTGATGCAGCCCACCGCGAGATCGTGGCGACGGTCGACGGCCAGGGGGAGGAGGAGCAGGGCTGCTGCGACGAGCAGGCCCCAGCCCGTGCCGGTCCAGACACCGGCGAAGGTGAGCGTGCCGTCGACCTCGAGACCGTCGAGCGAGGAGACGAGCAGGTCGAACCACGCGAAGCCGGCGCCGACGACCGCGGCCCACGAGAGGACGGCGCGGTGCGTGGTGCGACCGAGGAGGGCGAGCGCGGCGAAGGCCAGAGCGGCGGCCGTGGGGATGGCGAGGTCGTGTCCGGTCACCGCGCCGCCCGTGCCGGCCCAGGCGAGACCCAGCCCGAGGGCCGCAGCGAGCTGCGGGGCGACCAGGCGGGTGGGGGTGAGTGCCAGCCCCAGCGAGATGGTGCCGAGCACGGCACCGACCACCCCGACGAGACCGGCGAACGAGAGGTCACCGAGCCAACCCGCGCTGTCGGCGCCGACCACGTCGAGGGTGAGCAGGCCCAGCGCGACGACGGTCAACGCCTCACCGGCGACGCGGAGCCCGCGTCCGGCAAGCCAGACGCCCGTGCCGCCGCTGATCGCGGTGAGCGCGACCAGGACCGTCGTACGGCCCTCGATGCCGAGCCACGACCAGGCCACGGCCAGGAAGATCACGGCGGCCACGAGCAGGCACGTGGCGCCCAGGCCGAGCAGGATCTGGGGGACCGTCGCGGCCCGCAGGCCCCGACGCCGGGGCGAGGGCGCGGCGACCGGCATCGGGGCGACCCCGGCCAGGACAGAGGCGTCCCTGGCGGCGGCGGCGACGACTACGGGCGCCGGGAGCGTGGCCGAAGCCGTGGCCCGCAGCTGCACCAGGAGGTCGTCGGCGCGGGTGAGCGTACGCAGGAGCTCGCCGGCCAACGGGTGGGTCAGCGGGAGGGCGCAGGCGCGGCAGGTGTCGGCACCGAGGGGGATCGGGGTGTGGCAATCGGGGCAGGCGAAGGGATCGGCGTAACGCGTCATGGCCCCAGTAAGGCCTAGAAGTGCACGGTGGCGCACCTGCGCCCCCGCTCAGTCGTGCTGAGTGTCGCTACTCAGTCACCCCTCAGGCTGTGGAGAACTCCCGGAAACCTGTGCAGGAGCAGGGGCTTCCTGTGGACGAGCGGGCGACTTCCGGTGGAACCAGAGGAATGTTGCGCCTAATCCCTTGTGCCGGGGTCGCAACAGGCATAGAACTACTACACGCACTCCCCCCGGGGAGAGCGGGACAGCTCGGAGACGAGGGTCCAGACGACGGGGATTCGGTTCGCCCGGAGAGCCGTCGCGGCAGTTGGGTGATGCGGCTGCCGGGGCCGGAGGAGAAGAGCAGTCGATCGGGAGCATCACCTGCACCGATCACCCAGAAGGGCCCTTGTGACTCATACTCACGAGGGCCCTTCGCCTATGCCGGGCAGCCGCGTGTGGTCCCCCGCGGTGGACCCCGCGACCCTGCGATATCTTCCGGGGCATGGAGAGGGCCCGGGACCTGACCGCGCAACAGCGCGCTTTCACGATCGTGCTGCCCGCATGCGTCCTGCTCGTCGTCGTCTTCGGCCTGCTCTTGGAGCCGCACGATCCCACCGACCTCAGCGTCGTCGTCAGTGGCGCCGGGCTGCTCGTGGCCGGTCTCGTCACCGTCGTCTCCTGCGCGCACCGCGCCCGGCACACGGCGGGTCGGCGTCGGCGCTCCTGGCGGCTGCTGACCGCCGCTGCCACTGTGGCGGTCGCGGGCAACGTGTGGTCGACCGCCGTCGGTGCCGACCCCGTGAGCGCACCGAGCGTCGTCGGTGAGACCACGATCGCCGTGGCGCTCCTGCTCTCGATCGGCGCGCTGCTGACCTTCCCGACCACGAGACGCCGTGGCATCGAGCAGGTCCTGATGTCGTTGGATGGTTTCGTCGTCGCGGCTGCCGTGCTGGTGATGTCCTCGGTGCTGGTCTACGACGACCTCATCGGGTCGGCATCGGGCGGCCTGGCTGCACGGGCCGTCGACCTGCTCTTCCCGGTCCTCGACGTCGTGCTGGCCACGGTTGCCGTCCTGCTGGTGCTGCGGGGGAGCGGTGCCGACCGGCTGCCGCTCACGCTGATCGCCGGCGGCTACATCATGTATGCCGTCGGTGACCTGAACTTCGCCGTGCGAGCCGCCCAGGAGACCTTCGAGTTCGGCACGGTCCTCGACCTGGGCTGGATCACCGGCTACCTCCTCATCGGCCTCGCCGCCTGGTATCCCAGCGTGGTCCTCGACGCGCCGGAGAGCGCCCCCGAGGCCGACGCGGCCGACGGGTGGGGCACGGCCCTCGTCGTCACGTCCTTCCTCGTCGCCGGTGCCATCCAGGTGGCGGCCGGTGAGGGCCGGCTGGAGCGCACCCAGGCCGTCCTGTGGCTGGTGCTCATCATCGCCGCGGGTGCTCGGCAGGCGCTGCTGGCCAGCGACAACACCCGCCTGCGACGCGGCCTGGAGCAGCGGGTGAAGGAGCAGACCACGGACCTACGCCGCCTGGTGCGCCAGACCGAGGTGCTGCTGAGCTCGGTCGGCGACGGCATCTACGGCGTCGACCTCGACGGTCGCGTCACCTTCATCAACCCGTCCGGCGCCGCAGCCCTCGGACATCGCGCCGATGACCTGCTCGGGCACCACGCCCACGACCACTTCCACGGCCCGGACCTCCAGGGGAAGCCTTTCCCCTGGAGTGGCTGCTACGTCACCGAGGCCATCACGGGCATCGTGACCAACGCCGAGGAGGACAGCTACGTCCGCGCGGACGGGACGACGTTCCCCGTGGAGATCACCGCCAGCCCGGTCATGGACGACGACCGGGTGCAGGGGGCGGTCGTGGTGTTCCGCGACGTCCCCCAGCGTCGCGAGGTCGACCGGATGAAGAACGAGTTCCTCTCCGTCGTGAGCCACGAGCTGCGCACCCCGCTGACCTCGATCCGGGGCTCGCTGGGGCTCCTCGCCGGTGGCGTCCTCGGCGACCTCTCGCCCAGCGCCAGCTCGGTGCTCACGATCGCGGTGCAGAGCAGCGAGCGACTCACCCGGCTCATCGACGACGTCCTCGACCTCGAGCGCATCGAGTCCGGCACCCGGGCGATGGAGGTCGCGACGATCGAGTCGGGCGATCTCGTCTCCGCCGCCGTCGGGCAGATCGAGGGGCTCGCCCGCGCGACGCGCATCCAGCTCGGGGTCGGGTCCTGCTCCGGCCTGGTCCGCGTCGACGAGGACCAGATCATCCAGACCCTGACCAACCTGATCGGCAACGCCATCAAGTTCTCCGACGAGGGCGGCCATGTCCTCGTCGAGACCGCGGCCAGCGCCGACGAGGTGGTCTTCAAGGTCCGCGACGAGGGCCGGGGAATCCCCGCGCATAAGCTCGAGACGGTCTTCGAGCGGTTCGAGCAGGTCGACTCCTCCGATGCCCGGGTCAAGGGCGGCACCGGTCTAGGGCTGGCCATCAGCCGATCCATCGTCGAGCGACATGGCGGCCGGATCTGGGCCGAGAGCTCGCTCGGATCCGGCACCACCATGTTCTTCAGCCTGCCCCGGGCTGGCAGCCACCAGCCCCACAAGAAGGAGTGACCCGCGTGAACCACTTCCCCTCCACGATCCCCGACGGCACTGCCCCGGACATCACCGTCCGCAGCGGCAGCGGGGTCGGACGGACTGCCCTGGCTGCCTTTGACCGGGCCCTGCACGACGCCGGCGTGGCGAACTTCAACCTGGTGCCGCTGTCCTCGGTGATCCCGCCGGGCAGCGATGTCCGGCTGGCCCAGGACGCTCTCGGCGGGGTGCACGGGGACCGGCTCTACTGCGTACTGTCGGCGGCCCACACAGGGCAACCGGGTGAGATCGTCTGGGCCGGGTTGGGGTGGGTCATCGCGCCGGAGACCGGCGCCGGTCTCTTCGTCGAGCACCATGCCGGCAGCGAGGAGTCGCTGAGCGAGATGATCGCTCTCACCCTGGCTGACATGGTCGAGAGTCGCGGTGGTGGCTACGGCGAGGTCAACGCGGTGGTGACCTCGGCGCACTGCGTGGACAAGCCGGTGTGTGCCCTGGTGCTTGCCGCCTACTCGGTCGTCTCCTGGGGCGCCGATGCCCGCTGAGACCACGAACTGCCCCGCCGTCACGATCGAGGAGACGGTCGATGAGGAGACCGCGCAGGACTACTACGCCCTCTACCGCCAGACCTTCGGCGAGCTGGCAACCCGGGCGGTCGCCCGCCAGGTCCTGCACGAGTCGGAGTTCCTGGAGGAGATGCGCGATCCACGGGTGCACAAGTACGTCGCTCGCCTCGGGGAGCAGATCGTGGGCATGTCCACGCTCACGGCCGACCTGGCGACGGTGCCGTGGATCAGCCCCGACTATTTCGCGCACCACTACCCCGAGCACACCGCCCGTCGGGCGGTCTACTACCTCGGCTTCACCCTCGTGCGCGCCGAGCACCGGCGCTCACGGGTCTTCCAGGCGATGATCGAGCGCGTGGTCGAGGTGCTCGTGGCCGAGCGTGCTGTCTGTGCATGGGACATCTGCGCCTTCAACGACGACACGATCGGCTTCGGCGCCGCCATCGAGCACTTCCTGCACGGCCAGGCCGAGGTCACGGTCGAGAAGATCGACCGGCAGACCTACTACGCTGGCACCTTCGTCGGAGCTGTGCGGGAGGGGTGACATCGGTGCCGGTCGTGCTGATCGTGGATGACGACGACTCGATCCGGGAGATCGCCCAGCTCTCCCTCGAGCTCGTCGGCGGGTGGCAGACGCTCAGCGCCGACGGCGGACCCTCGGCGCTCGAGCAGGCAGCCCAGTCGCGTCCCGACGCGATCCTGCTGGACGTGATGATGCCCGTGATGGACGGCATCGAGACCTTCCAGCGGTTGCGCGCAGACGAGCGCACGCAGCACATCCCCGTCATCCTGGTCACCGCCAAGCGGCAGGCTGACGAGCGCCAGGTGTGGGACGGGCTGCCGATCGCCGGGGTGATCCCGAAGCCGTTCGACCCGATGACGTTGGCCCAGCAGGTCTCCACCATCCTCGGTTGGTGAGCGCAACTCGGTGGACAGCCCGACGATGATGAGCAGATGAGCGACCTGCTGCGGATCTACGACGAGCAGCTCCGTGGCGAGTCCGAGGTGCTCGGGACCCTCTCCTGGGACCAGGACGGCCCGGTCTGGCGCACGCGCTACGACCATGGCGGCCTGGTCAGCTGGCGCACGCTGGAGCAGGTCCCGGGCGAGGAGCTCGACCGTTTGGTGCAGCGCAGCCTCGAGCACTTCACCGGCCTCGGGCTCGACTCAGTGGAGTGGAAGACCCGCGGGCACGACATCACCGACGACCTCCTGGGCCGGCTCGTGCGGGCAGGCTTCCTCCCGGAGGACGAGGAGACCGTGATGCTCGGCGACGCCGAGGCGCTCGTCGCCGCAGCGCCGGAGACGCCCGCGGGGATCGTCGTACGACGCATCGACCAGCTCGCCGACCGTCTCGCCCTCCTCGGGGCCGCCGCCGAGATGCAGGCCGGTGTCTTCGGTCGTCGTGGGGACGGGGCCGAGCTCCTGGCCCGTGTGGACCGCAGCGAGGGCAGGACCCAGGTGTGGGCTGCAGAGACCGACGACGGCGCGATGGTGAGTGCGGGCCTGCTCGAGGTCGTCGGCGGCACCGACTGCGCCGGGCTGTGGGGCGGTGCGACGCTGCCGCAGTGGCGGGGGCGCGGCATCTATCGCGCGCTGACCGGTGCACGAGCGGCGTCGGCGCTGGCGCAGGGCGTGCGCTACCTGCACAGCGACTGCACGGAGATGTCCCGCCCGATCCTCGAGCGGTCCGGCCTGCGAAGGGTCACGACCTCCACGCCCTACATCTGGCGCCGAGCGTGAGCGCGCACCCGACCCGAATCTGCTGACCGGCCGGTAACCAGCACACTGGGCCGCGTGATGTATCGCGTCCTGCACACCCTCGTCCCGCCGCTGGCCAAGGCCGTGTGGCGTCCGACGGTGCACGGGCTCGAGCACGTCCCGGCCGGTGGTGGGGTGATCCTCGCGAGCAACCACCTCAGCTTCGCGGACTCGATGGTGATCCCGATCGTCGTGCCGCGGCGCGTGGCGTTCCTGGCCAAGTCCGACTACTTCACCGGCACCGGGGTCCGGGGTGCGCTGCAGCGAGGCTGGTTCCAGGGCCTCGGGATGCTGCCGGTCGACCGCGACGACTCCAGGGCCGCGATCGCCAGCCTGGACACGGCGTTGCAGGTCCTGGGGCGTGGCGAGGCGTTCGGGATCTATCCCGAGGGCACGCGATCGCGCGACGGACGCCTCTACCGCGGACGCACCGGTGTCGCGCACCTCGCGCTGACCGCTGGCGTCCCCGTCGTGCCGGTCGGGCTCGTCGGCACCGAGCGGCTCCAGCCCGTCGGCGCGCGCTACCCCAAGCTGGCGCGGATCACGGTGTCCTTCGGGCCGCCGATCCACGTCGCCGGCCGCTTCGACGGGGTCCCGTCCGGTCGCGCGAGGCGAGAGGTAACCGACGAGATCATGGCCGCCATCGGTGAGCTCTCGGGCCAGCAGCCGGCCGGCGTCTACAACGAGCGGCCGGCTGAGGCCTGAACGGCGGGGCCAGCCTCTGACCTCGGGTCGTGTGCCCCACAGCAGGCTGCGGCGCTGCCGCCGACACACGACTCGACCCGGCGCAGCTGCGCGTGGTCAGTCGGACTGGTCCGCGTGCGCGCGGGCGCGCTCGGCGAGCCGGGCCAGGGCCTTCGGGAAGATCTCCTGAGGAGGGTTGACCAGGCCGGCGCCGACCTGTCCGACCCCTGCCTTGGCTCCGGCCATGCCGGTGTTGATCTGCGGCAGGATCCCGGTCCGGCAGACGCGGGTGACGTCGATACCGGTCGGGACGCCCTGGAACTCCAGGACCGGGACCGTCCAGCGGGGGTTCTCCTCGAGGGTGATCTCGTGCATGCGACGAGTCGTCGCGAGCGCGTCGGGGACGCTGCCGCCGACGAGACGGACGATCGCTGGTGCGGTGGCCATCGCGAAGCCGCCGATGCCGGCCGTCTCGGTGATGGCCGAGTCGCCGATGTCGGGGTTGGCGTCCTCGGGGCCGTAGTCGCCGAGGTAGAGGCCGTCGGCGACCTGTGCCGGGCCGGTGAACCACTCGTCGCCGGTTCCCGAGACCTGGATCCCGAAGTCGGTGCCGTTGCGCGCCATCGCCACCACCATGGTCGAGCCGTCGATGTCGCGTGCGGCGTCGAGCGCGAGCTTGCAGGCAGGCATGGCGAGGTTGAGGAAGAAGTGGTCGTTGCCGCCGATGAAACGCAGCGCCTCAGCCACGTCGGTGCTGTCGCGGCCACTGGCGACCATGGCCGGGGCGAGGTCGCGCAGCATCATCAGGGTGCCGGCCCGGTTGCGGTTGTGGGCCTCGTCGCCCATCTGGAGCATCTGGGTGAGGATGCCGGTCACGTCGACCGGGCCGGTGCTGTCCCGGACGCTGCGCACGGCACTCTGCAGCAGCGGGCCGAGCACGTCGCGCATCCAACCCAGCCGGGTCAGGACGTCGGGGCCGTAGGCGCCGTAGCGCAGCACCTTGCCGAGCCCCTCGTTGAGGGAGCAGTGGGTGCGTGCGCCGGTCGCGGTGTCCTCGAGGACGAACATCCACATGCTCGGGGTGACCACCCCGGCCATCGGGCCGACGGTCCGGCGGTGGTGGCACGGCTCGAGCTCGACCCCGCTGCCGGACTCGAAGAGCGCGACTGCCTCCTCGGGGTCGGCGACCAGGCCCTCGAGAGCTGCGCCACCCATGAGAGCGCCGCGCATCGGTCCGGAGGCGCGGTCCCACGTGATCGGGGGGCCCGCGTGCAGGAACTGCCCGCGCTGCAGGCCGAGCACCTCGCTGGCCGGGGCCACGTCGACCAGACGAGCGGTCACACCGAGCATCGCCGCGACGGCCTGCTCGTTCGCGGCGTGTCGTCGGGGGTCCCCGACGACGGCGGCGAGGTCGGCCTCGGTGCCGGGCAGCGGCGGGCGCCAGTCGACACGGGTGACGTCGACGGCCTGGGCGGCCACAGCGTCAGCGAAGAGGTCCGCACCGGCGGACACGACGTGGGTGGGGGTCGTCATGACTGGCCCTTCATGAGCTCGATCGCGCGCCGGGTGGCCCCGGCGTTGGACAGGTGGACCTCGGCGCCGGCGGCGACGAGTGCGCGCACCTGACCCTCGAGACCCTGGGGGTCGGCGTCGGTGCCGACGAGGGCCACGACCACGGGCTGGCGCACCGCGGCGATGGCAGGACCGAGCAGGGCGGCGGGATCTGGCTCGGAGCCGTGGCCGAGGACCACGTCGAGCAGGATGACGGCCGTGGTCTCGTCCGCGGCAGCCCGGGCCAGGTGGTCCAGTCGCAGCGTGGCGTCGATCATCGGGTGCGCCCGACCCGCGGTCAGGGCGTCGTCACCGAAGTCGACCATCGTGTGGTCGGCCGCGGCCAGGTCGGCGCCCAGGGCCAGCTCGGGGGAGAGGGGGATGTTGCTGCGCACCGGGCCCAGGACGGAGCTCGCGATCAGCATCGCCTCGTCGCAGAGGGTGCCGCCGACGAAGAGACCGCGCAAGAACTGCCCGGAGGTCGCGGCCGTCGCCGTCCCGGTCACGGGCCAGGTCGGTACCTCGCGCCCGAGGCGGGTCAGCACCGTCTCGGTGGCCGCGGTCAGGTCGGGCCGGCCGGCGCCCAGCAGGGCGAACTCGACCGGCGTGCCCAGGCCGTCGGAGTAGGCCCGCAGCTCGGCCGCCACCTCCTCGGCTGGAGGCTTGGAGACGACCACGATCAGCTCGACGGCCGGGTCGGCGTCGAGACGGCGAAGCGCCTCGCGGGTCGACAGGCCCCGCACCTCGGCCGACAGGTCGCGCCCACCGACACCCAGGGCGGAGGTGACCCCGACGCCGGCGTGGTCGAGCAGCGCCAGCAGCTGCTGGCAGCCGGTGCCGGAGGCGGCGACGATGCCGACCGGGCCGGGCTGCACGGTGTTGGCGAAGCCGAGGCCCAGGCCGCCGACCACTGCGGTGCCGCAGTCGGGGCCCATGACCAGCAGTCCGCGCTCCGTCGCCGTCCGCTTGAGCGTGAGCTCCTGGTCGAGGGGCACGTTGTCGCTGAAGATCATCACGTCGCGGCCCGCGTCGAGGGCATCCATCGCCTCGACGAGGGCGCTCGCACCCGGCACCGAGATCAGCGCCAGGCCCTCGGGGGCCCGGCGCAGGGCGCTCGCCGTGGTGCGCGGCGCGGCCAGCTCGCTGGGGCCCGACTCGCGGCGGTTGGCGTCCTTCAGCGCGCGTTCGACGCCGGCGAGGGCCGCCTCGAGTGCGCTCGCGTCGGCCAGTCTGAGCGCGACCACGAGGTCGTTGGTGGTGGCGTCGGGCGGCACCTCGAAGCCCATCTCGGTGAGGACCTCGACGTTGAGACCGGTCGCCATGGCGACCTGGGCGGCGAGGACGCCGTCCAGGCCTTGGACCGCGCGGCTCACCTGGAGCAGGGTCACCGAGTCGGCATAGGCGCCGGGGCGCAGCTCGACGTGACTGAGGGTGTTCATGCAGCAGCTCCGATCGAGGCGCCGAGCTCTGTCAGCGCCAGGTGGGCGCCGTGCAGGAGACCGGCGCCGGACGTGTGTCCCACCGCGGCGAGTGCCGCGGCGGCGGTGGGTTCGTGGGGGGTGCCCAGCGCCGCGACGTACGCCGCGAACTGCGGCAGCACCTCGCCGTGCAGGGCGCAGTCGAGCAGGGTGGCCGACAACAGCGTGGTGCGGTGGAGCAGCGCGAGGACGGCCGCATCGATCTCGGGGGTGGTCACGCCGGCGGCGCGGTGCAGAGCCAGCCAGCCGCAGAGCAGGTCGTCGCCGAGGGGGGTGAGACCGTCACCGCGGCCCACGAGCCGCCCGACAGCGGCTGGGTCCAGCGGCCGGCCGCCGACGTCGGCGACGAGCTCGGCCACCTCGGGCCGGGGGGCCGAGGCAGCCAGGCTCCGCTGGAGATGCGCGAGGCGGAGTGTGGGGGCCCTGACCTCGACCAGGCGTCCGATCGTGAGGGGCGCATCGTCGAGATGGAGGATCCCGTCTCGCACCTGCACCGAGGCCGAGGACAGCGTCGACAGTTCGGATGCTCCGAGCCTGAGGGCGCACGGCACTGCGACGGCAGCGCTGCCGACGACCCCGACACACCACCCGTCGAGATCGAGGTAGACCGCGTGCCTTCCACGGTGGAGGACCCGTACCGGACCGTCCGCTGCCGCCGCGAGGCGGTCCTGGACGCGTGGTGACGCACTCACGGGGATCGCGCGGGCTGGGGTCACCACACCGACGCTAGTGGGCTGGATTACGGTTGCCGATGTGAGGTTGTGCCAACGATCTCCCAGGAGGAGTGCAAGTGTTGATAGTCGCTGACGATGCCAGTGCTGCTCTGGCGCGCGTGGACGCCCTGCACACGGGATTGACCGCCATCGTGCTCGAGGGCGGGAACCTGGACGGCATCGCTGCCGAGGTGGCCCGCGTCCTGGAGGTGGGCGTGCTCTTCACCTCCACCGACGGACGGGAGCGGGCGGCGGCGCTCACTCCTGAGCTGCGCACCCAGCTGATGAGCGACGACCTGCTCGACCCCACGGGGCGGTTGCGGGTCGAGCGCATCGGCAACGACGCCGTCTCGGTGGGGCCGGGGGAGGTGCGCTGCCTGAGGGTGGCGGCCGGCGGCGTCGACCTGGCGAGACTGGTCTGCGTCCGCGCGGCTGCCGCGATCTCCTCCGACGACGTGCACGCCCTCGAGCGGGCTGCGGCCGTGGCAGCCCTGCTGATCACCCGCGAGGAAGCCGTCATCGCGGTCGAGAACAAGTACCGGGGCGATTTCCTGCGCGACCTCTTCCTGCGCCGTGCCGGCCACGAGGAGTACGTCGCGGAGCATGCCGACACCTTCGGCTGGGACCTGCGGCGTCCGGTGGTCGTGGTGGCCGCCGAGATCGACCCGCCCGGCCCCGACGAGGATCCGTCCCGCGCCCAGCGACGCCAGTGGCAGGAGCGGTTCGCCGCCGCCTGGCACCAGGTCAGCCGCAACCTGGACTCCGGGATCCCCAGCGCCGACTTCTCCTCGGAGGTGGTCACGCTGCTGCCACTCGCTGACGGGGACGACGACCCGGTCGCCGGGGACCGCGTCGTACGCCGCACGGTGACGGCGGTGTCGGGGGACCGCGGTGGTGGGCGCCGACCCTTCTCCGTCGGGGTCAGCCGGGTGGCGCACTCGCTCGACGAGCTGCCCGAGGCCTATGTCCAGGCACGCCGTGCCGTGGAGGTCGGGCGCCGGGTCAACGGCGGCGGCTCGATCACCTTCTTCGACCAGCTCGGGCTGCACCGGCTGATCGCGCTGATCCCCGATGCCGGGGAGCTGCGCTCCTTCGTGCGCGACGTCCTCGGGCCGCTGGCCGAGCCCACCGAGGAGGCCGTCGACCTGCGCGAGACGCTCCAGGTGTTGCTGGACACCAACTTCAACGTGGCCGAGGCCGCACGCCTGCAGTTCTTCCACTACAACACGATGCGTTACCGCGTCGGCAAGCTCGAGCGGCTGCTCGGCCCCCTGTCCAACGATCCGCACCTGCGTCTCGACGTCGCGGTGGCGCTCCGGGTGCTCGAGATCGCGGGCTGACACGACGCGGGGCGGCGCGCACGCAACTAGTGCCAGTCGATCCGGCGTTCCTTCGGCAGTTGTCGCTGTCGTGGGGGTGTCATGAAGATCACTAGTTTGTGAGGTCTCGGGGCCAATCAGAGCGCCAGGGAGGGACCGTCAATGTCGATGTTCAAGTGGGATCTCGTAGATCCGAAACCCGGTGAGGCCGTGATGCCCCACCAGCGCCTCGCCTGGGGCAAGACCGCCGGACTCGGCGCCCAGCACGTGGTCGCCATGTTCGGTGCCACGTTCGTCTTCCCGCTGGTCATGGGGCTCGACCCCAACCTGGCGATCCTGTTCTCGGGCATCTGCACCATCTTGTTCCTGCTCATCTGCAACAACAAGGTGCCGAGCTACCTGGGCACCAGCGCCTCCTTCGTGGCCAGCGTGGCCGCCATCCGCGGACTGGGCGGTGACTCTGCCGACGTGACCGGCGCGATCATGATCGCCGGTGTCGTGCTGCTGCTCGTGGGCGTGCTCGTGCACTTCGCTGGCGCACACCTGATCCACAAGATCCTGCCGCCGGCCGTCACCGGCGCGGTCGTCATGCTCATCGGCTTCAACCTGGCTCCCGTGGTGGCCGGCATCTACTGGCCCCAGGACCAGTGGGTCGCTCTGCTGACCGCCACTTTCATGGTGTGCGCTGCGGTGCTCTTTCCGGGCTTCTGGAGTCGCATCGCGGTCTTCCTCGCCCTGATCTTCGGCTACCTGCTCTCCTGGGTCTTCGACGGCGTCTTCGGCCAGATCACCTCGGTGCCGGGCGGGGCTACGGAGGCCGTGGCCCACGACCGCGTGAGCTGGGCCGGCGTCCAGGCCGCCGACTGGGTCGGCCTGCCGTCGGGGAACCTCGCTGACGGTGTCTCGGTCGTGCACGGCCCGAGCTTCTCGCTCACGTTCATCCTGCTCGTGCTGCCCGGCGTGATCGCGCTGATCGCCGAGAACACCGGTCACGTCAAGGCCGTCGCGGAGATGACCGGCGACGACCTCGACCCCTACATGGGTCGGGCCATCGGAGCCGACGGCTTCGCCACCGCCCTCGCCAGCGCGTTCGGTGGCTCGCCCACCACGACGTACGCCGAGAACATCGGTGTCATGGGTGCCACCAAGGTCTACTCGACAGCGGCCTACTACGTCGCCGCCGCGGTCGCGATCCTGCTCGGTCTGTGCCCCAAGTTCGGTGCCGTCGTCAGCGCGACCCCCGGCGGCGTCCTCGGCGGGATCACGGTTGTCCTCTACGGCATGATTGGTCTCGTCGGCGCCAAGATCTGGGTCGAGAACCGCGTCGACTTCGGCAACCCGGTGAACCTGGTCGGCCTCTCGGCGGGCCTGATCGCTGGCATCGGCGGCGTCACGATGAAGTTCAGTGACAACTTCGAGCTCAGCGGCATCGCCCTCGGCACGATCCTGGTCATCGTCTTCTTCCACATGGTCAACCGCGGACACGAGAGCGCCTCCAACCGTGGCGCAGATGAGGTGACCGAAGCACTATGAAGCCAGCACCCTTCGCGTACCGCCGGCCGGACACCCTGCAGCAAGCACTGGCAGACCTCGCCGGAGAACCGGACGCCAAGGTGCTCGCAGGTGGCCAGAGCCTGGTCCCGCTGTTGTCGATGCGGCTCGCCGCACCAGCCCTGCTGGTCGACATCAACGGGCTCCCGGGCCTGGCCGAGATCGAGGTCACGGACGCCGGCGTCCGGGTGGGTGCGCTCGCCCGTCACGCCGACGTCCTGTCCAGCTTCGAGGCGCGACGTGTCCAGCCACTGCTGGCGATGGCGCTGCAGCACGTCGCCCACGCGACGATCCGCAACCGCGGCACCACCGTGGGCTCGATCGTCCACGCGGACGCCGCGGCCGAGATGCCGGTCGTCCTGACCCTGCTGGGCGGCTCGGTCGACGTCGAGTCCATCGCCGGTCGAAGGACGATCCCGGCGGAGGAGCTCTTCCTGGGCCCCCTCGAGTCCTCGCTACGTCCCGACGAGATCGCGCTGTCGGCCTACTTCCCGGCTCTCCCGGACGGCGCGGGGGTTGCCTTCGACGAGATCGCCCGACGCCACGGCGACTACGCCCTGTGCGGGGTGGCGGCGCTGGTCCGGCTCGAGGGCGACCGGGTCGTGGAGGCCAGAGCCGGTTACGTGTCGGTCAACGAGCTCCCGACCGTCCTCGACCTCACGGCCGACCTGGCCGGCGGGGTCGACGAGGCCTCCCTGGCCGCGAGCGCCGAGACTGCCGTGGCCCAGCTCGAGCCCGACGGTGACATCCACGCCACCCCCGAATACCGCGCCCAGCTGGTGCGGGTCCTGACGAGCCGCGTCCTGCGCGCGGCCTACGAGGACGCCTGCGAGAGGAACGCCCGATGAGTGAAGAGCTCCACGACGTACGACTCGTCGTCAACGGCACGACCCACCACACCCAGGTGCCCGCACGACGGTTGCTGTCCGACGCGCTGCGCCACGACCTGGCACTCACCGGGACCCACGTCGGTTGCGAGCACGGCGTCTGCGGCGCCTGCACGGTTCTCGTCGACGGCAAGCCGATGCGCTCCTGCCTGATCTTCGCGGTCTCCGCGGTCGACACCGAGATCACCACCGTCGAGGGGCTCACCGAGCCCGACGGCTCACTCGGTCCGGTCCAGCAGGCGTTCGCGGAGTGTCACGGCCTCCAGTGCGGCTTCTGCACCCCCGGGTTCCTCACCACGATCACGGCCGGGCTCGCGGAGAACCCGTGCCCCACCCACGACGAGGCGCGCGACATGATCGCCGGCAACCTGTGTCGCTGCACCGGCTACCAGAACATCGTCAAGGCCGTGGAACGCGCCGCCGTCCTGATCGAGGAGCGCACCTCGTGACCACCAAGCTGATGGGCACTCCGGTCCAACGTGTCGAGGACCAGCGCTTCCTGCGCGGCGAGGGCCGCTACGTCGACGACATCGCCGTCGACGGTCGCACCCTGCACGCTGCGGTGCTCCGCTCGCCGCACGCCCATGCGCGGATCATCGACATCGATGTCGACGAGGTCCTCGACCTCGACGGCGTGCACGCCGTGTGGACCTACGACGACCTCACCGGCCCGATGGCCGAGCCGCTGCCGCTGCTCATCCCGCACCCGGCGCTGACCCACGGCCGCACCCAGTACGCCCTGGCCCGCGACGAGGTGAACTACGTCGGCGAGGCGATCGCCTTCGTCGTGGCCGACGACCGCTACGTCGCCGAGGACGCCGTGGGCCTGATCAAGGTCTCCTACGAGTTCCTCAAGCCGGTCGTGGGCATCGACAACGCCCGCGCCGCCCAGCACCTCGTCCACGAGGACGTGCCCGGCAACATCGGGGCCCGCCTCGAGCAGAACGTCGGCGACGCGCCGGCCGCGATCGCCGCGGCGCCGCACCGCCTCGAGCTCGACCTGACCGTCGAGCGCAGCGCCTGCATGCCGATGGAGGGCCGGGGGACCGTCGCACGCTGGGATGCCGACATCGACCGGCTCCAGGTGTGGACCTCCACCCAGACCTCGACCGGCGTGCGCGCCGCTGTCGCGGTCAAGCTCGGTCTTGACCTCGGTCAGGTCGACGTGATCACCCCCGACGTCGGTGGTGGCTTCGGCGTCAAGATCGTCCACCCCTGGCCCGAGGAGCTGCTGGTGCCGCTCGCGGCCCGCGCCCTGGGTCGCACGGTGAAGTTCACCGAGGACCGGCGCGAGCACTTCATCTCCTCCGCGCACGAGCGGGGTCAGGTGCACCACGTCGAGGTCGGCTTCGACGACGACGGTCGGCTGTGCGGGCTCGACGTGGAGTTCTGGCACGACCACGGCGCCTACTCGCCCTACGGACTGATCGTCCCGATCATCACCTCGACCCAGCTGCTCGGGCCCTACAAGCCGAACAACTACCGCGTCGTCTTCGAGTCGCTCTACACCAACACCGTGATGGTGACGCCCTACCGGGGCGCCGGGCGGCCCCAGGGCTGCTACACCATGGAGCGCACGATGGACGCCATCGCCGCCTACCTCGGCAAGGACCGCGCCGAGGTGCGTGCGGTCAACTTCATCCAGCCCGACGAGTTCCCGTTCGACCAGGGGCTGATCTTCCAGGACGGCCGCGAGCTGGAGTACGACTCCGGTGACTACCCGGCATCGCTGGAGAAGATCAAGGCGCTGGTCGGCTGGGACGAGTTCCCGGCCTACCAGGCCGAGATGGCCGCCGCCGGTCGCCAGGTCGGCATCGGCCTCGCCTGCTACGTCGAGGGCACCGGCGTCGGTCCCTACGAGGGCGCGCACGTCCACATCGAGACGTCCGGCAAGGTCAAGGTCGCCACCGGGCTGACCACGCAGGGCCAGGGTCACGCCACGGTCTTCGCCCAGCTGGTCGCCGACGAGCTCGGCTGCCGCTTCGAGGACGTCGAGGTGGTCACCGGTGACACCCGCCGGATGCCCTACGCCGTCGGCACCTTCGCCTCACGCGCCGCGGTGATGAGCGGATCAGCGATCCACCTGGCCGCCAAGCGGGCCAAGGAGAAGGTGCTCAAGATCGCCGCCGATGCCCTGGAGGCGGATGAGTCCGACCTCGAGATCGTCGCGGGCGTCGTCTCGGTCAAGGGTTCGCCGGGGTCCTCGATCGACCTGGGCACCGTCTCGGTGCTGTCGAACCCGCTGCGCTACGCCTTCGACGAGGCCTCCAAGGCCGCGACCCAGTTCTCCGTGGGTGATCCCGGCAGGGCGCCGGTGCCTGAGGGCGAGGAGCCGGGCCTGGAGGGCAAGGACTTCTACTCCCCCGAGCGGGCCACCTTCGCCTCCGGCATGCACGCCGTGATCGTCGAGACGGACCCACTGACCGCAGAGATCACCATCCTCAAGTACGCCGTCGTCCACGACTGTGGCCACCTGATCAACCCGATGATCGTCGAGGGCCAGATCCACGGCGGCGTCGCGCAGGGGATCGGGGGCGCGCTCTACGAGCGGATGGCCTACGACGAGTCGGGCCAGCTGCTCAATGCCTCGTTCATGGACTTCCTGATGCCCTACGTCACCGAGGTCCCGGACGGTATCGACATCGACCACCTGGAGACCCCGTCCCCGCTCAACCCCCTCGGCATCAAGGGCGCGGGTGAGGCCGGCGTGATCCCGTCAGCGGCCGTCTTCGCGTCCGCGATCGAGGATGCCGAAGGATTTTCCATCACGGCGATGCCGATCTCGCCATCCGAGCTGTTCGCGCTGCGCCAGCAGCGTGCCGAGGAGAAGTCATGAAGTTCACCGGCGACGCCGTCCTGCACGCCCCGGTCGACCGGGTCTGGTCCGCGATCCTCGACCCGACCGTGCTCGTGCGGACCATCCCCGGCTGCGAGCGGTTGGAGGCGACCGGCGAGAACGCCTATGCCATGACCGTCACCGCCGGGGTCGCCGCGATCAAGGGCACCTACTCGGGCTCGTGCGCGCTGTCCGACCTGGACGAGCACAGCTCCCTGATGATGAAGCTCCAAGGAGCAGGTGCGCCCGGGACGATCGGGGCCGACGTGGCCGTGGGCTTCGTCGATGGTGGTGACGGCACCACGACGATCACCTACGACGCCGACGCGGTCGTCGGCGGCATGGTCGGAGGCGTGGGCCAGCGGATGCTCAGCAGCGTCTCGCGTCGCATGGCCGGCGAATTCTTCGCAAACCTCGACGCGGTGCTCACCGGCACCGCCGCGACAGTCGCTGCTCCCGGTGCTGTCGCCGTCGGGGCTCCCGTCACCCTGTCGGAGACGCCTTCGGGTGCCGCGGTGTTCACCGCGCCCGCGAGGACGGGCGGGGTCAGCTCTCAGGACGACCTCCTCAAGGGGATCGCCGTCGGCGCCGGCCTGGTGCTGCTCGGCGTCCTCGCCGGCTCGCTCCTCGGCCGTCGGCGATGAGGGCCGGCACGCACGGCCTGTCCGTGAACGTCAGGGAGTGACGGCGACATGAGCGCCCTGAGCGTCGACTCGACCGCACGCGAGCTCGTGGCCGCCGTCCGTGGTCGCGCCATCTCGGCCCGGGAGCTGCTCGACCTGCACCTGGCCCGGATCGCCGAGCGCAACCCCGAGCTCAACGCGATCGTCTCGCTCGACGAGGAGCGGGCCCGTGCCGGCGCCGCGGCCGCCGACGAGGCGCTGGCCTCCGGCGAGGCGGTCGGTCCGTTGCACGGGCTCCCGTTCGCCTTCAAGGACACCCACGCGGTCGGCGGTTGGCCCACGACCTACGGCTCCCCGCTCTTCGTCGACCACGTCCCCGAGGCCGACGAGCTGCTCGTCGAGCGCGTACGCCGTGCCGGCGTCGTCGTCGTGGGCAAGACCAACGTGCCCGAGTTCGCGGCCGGGTCGCACACCTTCAACACCGTCTTCGGGCTCACCCGCAACCCGGTCGACCCGACCCGGTCCGCCGGCGGCTCGTCCGGCGGTGCCGCCTGCGCTCTCGCCTCGGGCATGGTGCCGCTGGCCGACGGCTCCGACATGGGCGGCTCGCTGCGCAACCCTGCGTCGTTCTGCGGGGTCGTGGGGCTGCGCCCCTCGCTCGGTCGCGTCCCCGAGTGGCCGCTCTACAACCAGTGGGAGTCGACCTCGGTCGGCGGCCCGATGGCCCGCAACGTCGGTGACCTGGCGCTGCTGCTCTCGGTGATGGCCGGTCCCGACCCACGCACGCCGCAGGCGCTGCGGGACCCGGCAGCCGCGTTCGCCGAGCCGCTGGCCGGCTCCCTGGTCGGGCTCCGCGTGGCGCTCTCCACCGACCTGGGGGGCGCCTTCGAGGTCGACCACGAGGTCGCAGCCCTCGTCGAGGGCTCGGGTGCCGTCTTTACCGCGGGCGGATCCTCCGTGAGCGCCGCGCACCCCGACCTGGTCGAGGCTGACGACACGTTCCGCACGCTGCGCGCCTGGCACCTGCAGGCGAAGTTCGGCCGGCTCCTGGCGGAGCATCCCGGCTCCTTCAAGCAGTCGCTTGCCGACAACATCAGGCTGGGGGAGACGCTCAGCGGTGCTGATGTCGCACGCGCCTACACCCAGCGCACCGCGCTCTCGGAGCAGATGCGGCACTTCTTCACCTCCTACGACGTGCTGGTGCTGCCGACCTCCCAGGTGCCGCCGTTCCCGGCCGACCAGGAGTACCCCTCGGCGATCAACGGCCGTCCCATGGCGACCTACCTCGACTGGATGCGTGCTTCCTACCTCATCACCGTCACCGGCTGCCCCGCCATCTCGGTGCCGGCCGGGCTGACCGCCGACGGGCTGCCCGTGGGCATCCAGATCGTGGCGCCGCACGGCGGTGAACGGCGACTGCTCGAGGTGGCGGCGGCTTTCGAGGCCACGACAGGACAGCCCGTCTAGCAGAGGTTGCCGACGAACGCGTGTCTGGTCGGCAAGATGTGCCGTGGCTCGGCGGTGGTGGTGCGGGTTGAATCGGTGCCATGGCACCCCCCAGCTCGCGGAGCATCCGGATCGGCATCGACACAGGCGGCACGTTCACCGACGTCGTCGCGTTCGACGAGCAGTCCGGCGAGCTCGTCACGACCAAGACCCCCTCGACACCCGGCAACCCTGCCGACGGCTTCATGGCCGGCATCGACAAGGTCCTGGCACTCCTCGGTCTGCCGGAGGGTGACGGTGAGGCGATCGCCGCGGTCAGCCACGGCACCACGGTGGCGACCAACCAGCTGCTCGAGGGCAAGGTCGACCGCCTCGGCTTCATCACCACCGAGGGCTACGAGGCGATGCTCGAGATCGCCCGCCAGTCGGTCCCCGACGGCTATGGCAACTCCTACTTCTGGGTCAAGCCCGACCGGATCGTCCCCCGCGACCGGGTCAAGGGGGTCGGGGGCCGCCTCGACTTCACCGGTGCCGAGGTCCGCCCCTTCGACGAGGAGTCCGCGCGCGCGGCGGCCCGCTGGTTCCGTGACCAGGACATCAACACCCTCGGTGTCTGCTTCCTGCACTCCTACGCCAACGCCGAGCACGAGGAGCGGATGCGCGAGGTGCTGCTCGAGGAGCACCCCGACGCCGTCGTCTCGCTCTCCAGCCAGGTGCTGCGCGAGTACCGCGAGTACGAGCGAGCCATGACCACCCTGGTCGACGCCGCGGTCAAGCCGCGCCTCTCGGCCTACGTCACCAACATCAAGACCCGTCTCTCCGAGTACGCCGGCGAGCGCAAGGTCCCGTTCTACGTGATGAAGTCCAACGGCGGCGTGCTCAGCGCCGACGAGGTCGTCCACCAGCCGATCACCACCGTCCTGTCGGGGCCGGCTGCCGGTGCGCTCGGCGCGGCGCTGATCGCCAAGGTCGCCGGCTTCGACCGCGTGCTCACCAGCGACGGCGGCGGCACCTCCACCGACGTGTCGGTCGTCATCGACGGTGAGCCGACCTTGACCACCGAGGGCTCGGTCGGGGCGTTCCCGTCCAAGATCCCGATGATCGATGTCGTCACGGTGGGTGCCGGTGGCGGCTCGATCGCCTGGCTCTCGCCCGAGGGCACCCTGAAGGTCGGTCCCCAGTCGGCCGGCGCCGACCCGGGTCCGATCTGCTACGGCAAGGGCGGCACCGAGGTCACCATCACCGACGCCCACGTCTTCCTCGGCCGGATCCCCCCGCACCTGCTCGGCGGTGAGATCCCGCTCGACGTCGACGCGGCCCGCGTCGGCATCAACGAGCTCGCCGCCCGGCTCGGCATGACGCCGGAGGCCTGTGCCACCGGCGTCCTGGAGATCTCGGCATGGAACCAGGCCAACGCGCTGCGCCAGGTGACGGTCAAGCGTGGGCTCGACGTCCGCGACTTCGCCCTCACCACCTTCGGCGGCTCGGGCTCGCTGCTCCTGTGCCGCTTGGTCGACGTGCTCGGCGTACCCACCGTCCTGGTCCCGCCGAACCCGGGCAACGTCTCGGCCTTCGGCCTGCTCACCGTCGACGTCAAGAACGACTACGTACAGACCCACGTATCGCTCGCCGATGCCCTGGACCCGGCCACCGTCACCGCGATGTACGAGACGCTGACCGGCAACGCCCGCGGGGCGCTCACCAAGGAGGGGTTCGCAGAGAGCGATCACTCCTTCGTGCGCACCGCCGACCTGCGCTACTTCGGCCAGGCCTTCGAGGTGCGCGTCGCGGTGCCCGAGGGCGCGATCGACGCCGTGGCGCTCGATGCCGTGGCCGACCTCTTCCATGCCGAGCACACGGCGCTCTACGGCTACGACTTCGCAGGCGACGCGACCCAGCAGGTCGAGTGGGTCAACCTGCGGGTCTCCGGCATCGGCCCGATCCAGCGGCCCGAGATCGCCCGCTCCCCCCTGGGCGACGGCAGTGCTCCGGACGAGAAGGGCCGCCGTCCGGTCTGCTTCGAGCCGGCCGACGGCTACGTCGACACCCCGGTCCTGTGGCGCAACGACCTCCAGCCCGGCATGGTCGTGACCGGCCCGGCGATCATCGAGGAGTTCGGCTCCACGGTGCCGCTGCACCCCGGCTTCACGGCCCGCATCGACCAGTACCTCAACGTCATCGTCACCCGCGTCGAGACCACCCCCGGCACGAACGAGGAGAACAACTGATGTGCACCAACTCGGCCGGTGTCGTCCTCACCGCACCCCAGGACGGTCCCAGTGACACCACCAGCCGCCGGGCTCCCACCCAGTTCCCCTTCGGCCACCTGACCGACGACAAGGGCGCCAGCGCCGACCCGGTCCTCGTCGAGATCGTCCAGGGCTCCCTGGCATCGGTCGAGATGGAGGTCGAGACCGCGATCGGCCGCACCAGCCGCAGCCCGATGATCCGCGACGCCCACGACTTCCGCGCCGGGATCCACGACCGCCTGCTGCGCAAGCTCACGGGTCGCTCCTACTCGGCGCTGGTGCACCCGATCGCGCGGGACTTCCCGCTCGAGGAGATGCGCGAGGGCGACGTCTTCTTCCACAACGACGTCTACCGCTCCGAGGGCGGCATCGGACACCTGCCCGACCTCTGCGTCACCGTGCCGGTCTTCGCCGGCCCCGCGGGCGAGCGCACGGTCGTCGCCTTCGTCCAGGCCTTCGGTCACCACGACGACATCGGCGGGGCTGTCCCCGGCTCGATGCCCTCCAACGCCACCAGCGTCTTCGAGGAGGGCCTGATGGTCCCCCCGATCCGGCTCTGGGATGCCGGGGTGCCCAACAAGGCCGCCCTGTCGATCATGACCCGCAACTCGCGGATGCCCGAGTCGCTCTCCGCCGACCTCGACGCCGAGTGCTCCGCCTGCCTGATGGGTGCGCGCCGGCTCGGTGAGCTCTTCGACCGCTACGGCATCGCCACGGTCGAGTCCTGCTTCGACGCGATCATCGACCGCACCACCACGACGTACCGCCGCGAGATCCTCTCCCAGATCCCCGAGGGGGAGTGGGTGTGGGAGGACTACGCCGAGCACGACGGGGTCGACGAGCCGCAGCTCCACACGCAGCGGATCACGATGACCCGCACCGGTGCCGACGACCCCGACGGCGAACGGCTGATCCTGGACTTCGGCGGCACCTCGCCGCAGGCCAAGGGCCCGATCAACCACTGCGGTGACTACAGCGACGGCGTCTTCCTCAAGAAGTGGCTCGCGCCCATCCTGCGCAACCTGGCCGAGACGCCCGAGCGGATGGCCGAGCTCGACGTCAACGAAGGCATCGTGCCGCTGATCGAGATGCGGTTCCCGCCGCCGGGGACCCTGCTCACCCCTGTCTTCCCGGCGCCCACCAACGCCCGCACCTTCGTGATCCTGCGGCTGCTCGGCGTGCTCGCCGGTGTCGTGGCCAAGGCCGTCGACGGCAAGATGCCGGCCGACCAGGAGACCATCCGCTACACCGGCGTCTACGGCGACGACCTCGAGGGTCGTCCCTACCTGATGCGTGAGGTGCTGGGCGGTGGCTCCGGCGGTCGCTACTACGCCGACGGCGAGGACACCATCCACGTGGTGCCCGACTCCCGCAACCTCCCGAGCGAGTTCACCGAGGCGCGCTTCCCGTTCCGGGTCGAGAGCCTGGGCCTGGCCAAGGACTCCGGTGGCGCCGGCAAGTTCCGCGGCGGGCTCGGCTACGAGAAGCACATCCGGATGCTCAAGGACGCGCACTTCATGTCGATCGCCGACCGGTCGATCCTGGCCTGCTGGGGCGTCAAGGGTGGCCTGGCCGGTCAGCCGTTCTCGGTCGTCATCGACCCGGGCGGCCCGCACGAGCGCGAGGTCGACGCTCTTGCCGACGCCGAGCCGATCAAAGCCGGTGAGGTGGTCCGCATCCGCACCACCGGTGGTGGCGGCTGGGGCAGTGCACTCGAGCGCGACCCGGCCCTCGTCGTCCGCGACGTGGTCTGGCACAAGGTCTCGGTCGAGGCGGCCCTGACGTCCTACGGCGTGGTGCTCACCGGCTCGCTCGACGGCGACTCCCTCAGCTTCGACGCCGACGCGACTGCGGCCGAGCGAGCCTCGCGTCCCGAGGCCAGCGAGGCGTTCTTCGACCGCGGGCCGGGCTACGCGCAGCTGGCCGACGGCGCGCTGCACGCCGACGTCGACCTGGTCTGAAGCAGCGGCGACGTAGGTTGCGCGGCATGAGGGTCGCAGTGGTGGGTGGCACCGGCAAGACCGGGCGTGCGGTCTGCGCGGCTCTCGAGGCGCGCGGCCACCCGGCCCTGCCCCTCGGTCGCGCTGCCTGGACCGACCTCCCCGGCGCGTTGGAAGGCTGCGACGCGTCCTACGTCATCGCGCCCAACCTGCACCCCGACGAGCCGGCGTACGTCGCCGCGGCGCTGGCCGCGGCGACGTCCGCCGGCGTGGAGCGGGTGGTCTATCACTCGGTCGCCTCACCCGGCATCTCTGCGATGCCGCACCACCTGGCGAAGGCGCGGGCCGAGGAGCTGGTGCGGTCCTCGGGGTCGGCCTGGACGATCCTGCAGCCGGGGGCCTACCTGCAGAACCTCGACCTGAGCACGACCGTGCGCCTGCCCTACAGCGCATCGGCGCCGTTCGGGTTCGCCGACCTCGACGACGTCGGCCGGGCGGCGGCCGTGGTGCTCCTCGAGGACGGGCACCAGGGCGCGACCTACGAGCTCGCCTCGGTCGCGACGACCGTCGCCGCACTGGCCGCAGACGCCGGGGTCGAGGTGCTCGTCGAACGGCCGAGCGGGGAACCGGCCGGGCGTGAGGAGGCGTGGCTGCGGGCGATGTTCTCCTACTACGACGCCTACGGGCTGCCCGTCGGGACCCGGGTGCTGGCCTGGCTCCTGCAGGGCGACCGAGTGGCCGACCGCTGACCGGGTCTTGGCAACTCCTGCCAGTAGTCGGCCTCTTCGTTGGCCGTAGTTGCTGGTGTCCGGTCTCCCCGCGGTCACTACCGTCGAGATCATGAAGGTCCTACTCGCACTCGGCGGCAACGCCATGACCAACCGTGACGGGCGGGCTCGCGTCGAGGACCAGATCGCCGCCGCCCAGGTCGCCATGCAGGCCGTCGCCGGCCTCGTCTCCGAGGGGATCGACGTCGTCATCACCCACGGCAACGGTCCCCAGGTCGGCAACCTCCTGGTCAAGAACGAGCTGTCCGCGAGCGTCGTACCCCCGGTCCCGCTGGACTGGTGCGGCGCCCAGACCCAGGGCACCCTCGGCTTCGTGCTGATGAACGCCCTCGACGCCGCGCTGGCCGAGCGCGGGGTCGACAAGCGATCGGCCGCCGTCGTGACCCGCGCCCGCGTCGACGCCGGCGATGCGGGCTTCACCCGGCCCACCAAGCCCATCGGCCGGTTCCTGCCGGCCGAGGAGGCACGCGTGCTCGTCGAGCACGGAGAGATGTGGGAGGACCGTGGCGAGAAGGGGTGGCGCCGGATGGTGGCCTCGCCCGAGCCGCTCGAGATCGTCGACGCTCCGGCCGTGCACGCCCTGGTCGAGGCCGGCTTCGTCGTCGTCGCCAACGGTGGCGGCGGGATCCCCGTGGTCCGGGACGCTGACGGCGTCCTGCACGGCGTCGAGGCGGTCATCGACAAGGACCTCGGGGCAGCCCTGTTGGCCCGCTCGGTCGAGGTCGACGTCCTCGTGGTCGCCACCGACGTCTCGAACGCCGTGCTGCGCTACGGCCAGCCCGACTCCGAGCAGGTCGGGACCGTCTCCGTGGACCAGATGCGCGGTTACGGCTCCGAGGGCCACTTCGCCAGCGGCTCCATGGGCCCCAAGGTCGACGCCGTCTGCCGCTTCGTGGAGCAGGGCGGCCAGCGCGCCGTCATCACCAACCTCGACAACATCGTCGACGCCGTGGCCGGCAACGCCGGCACCGTCGTCGTACCCAACTAGCCCCCACCAGGAGAGCAGCCACATGCCCGACGCCATCGAAGTACGCAAGGTCCCGATCCACTCCGTCTCCGACGCCTCCGAGCTCGCGAAGCTCATCGACGACGGCGTCATGGCCGCCGACCGCGTCATCGCGATCATCGGCAAGACCGAGGGCAACGGCGGGGTGAACGACTACACCCGGATCATCTCCGACCGCGCCTTCCGTGAGGTGCTCATCGAGAAGGGCGCCCCGGCCGACCAGGTCAAGCAGGTCCCGATCGTGTGGTCCGGCGGAACCGACGGCGTGATCAGCCCCCACGCCACCATCTTCGCGACCGTGCCGAAGGAGGACGCCGTCCAGACCGACGAGGCGCGTCTCACGGTCGGTTTCGCGATGAGCGAGCAGCTACTGCCCGAGGACATCGGTCGCGTCGCCATGGTCTCCAAGGTCGCCGTCGCGGTGAAGGAGGCGATGGCCAAGGCCGGCATCACCGACGTCGCCGACGTCCACTACGTCCAGACCAAGACGCCGTTGCTGACGGTCCACACCATCCGCGACGCCAAGTCGCGCGGCAAGAGCGTGTGGACCGAGCACACCCACGAGTCGATGGACCTCTCCAACGGGTGCACCGCCCTCGGGATCGCGGTCGCCCTCGGCGAGATCGAGATGCCGACCGACGACGACGTCATGCACGACCGCTCCCTCTACTCCGCCGTCGCCTCCTGCTCCTCTGGCGTCGAGCTCGACGTGGCGCAGGTCGTCGTGGTCGGCAACGCCCAGGGCATCGGTGGTCGCTACCGCGTCGGTCACTCCGTGATGAAGGACGCCCTCGACTCCGACGGCATCTGGGACGCGATCCGCTCGGCCGGGCTCGACCTGCCCGAGCGTCCGCACACCTCCGACCTCGACGGCCGACTGGTCAACGTCTTCCTCAAGTGCGAGGTCTCGCAGGACGGCAGCGTCCGCGGCCGTCGCAACGCGATGCTCGACGACTCCGACGTGCACTGGCACCGCCAGATCAAGGCCGCCGTCGGTGGCGTCACCGCAGCCGTCACCGGTGACCCCGCCGTGTTCGTCTCGGTCTCTGCCGCCCACCAGGGTCCCGACGGCGGCGGCCCCGTCGCCGCGATCGTCGACCTGGGCTGAGGCCGCGCGGTTGGCGGCCCTGCCACGGCCCTGCCACGGCCCTGCCACGGCCCTGCCACGGCCCAGGTCGGACTCGGAGGACTCCGAGCCACCCGCGTCGAGGGCCGCCGACCAGGCACGCCCTAGGTTGGGCGGGTGAGCGAGCTTGTGCTGCGTCCGGCCACCCCCGACGACGTCGAGGCGGTGGCATCGATCTGGGACACCGGCTGGCACGACGGCCACGACGGGCACGTCCCCGACGAGCTGACGGCCGTGCGCACACCGGCCTCCTTCCGCGTTCGCACCGCCGACCGGATCGCCCAGACGACCCTCGCCGTGGTTGACGGCGCGGTGGCGGGCTTCGTGACGGTGGTCGACGCCGAGCTCGAGCAGGTCTTCGTCGACCGACGCCACCGGGGCACGGGCGTGGCCGCCGCGTTGATGGCGGCCGGGTTGCGTCGGGTCGCCGCCACCGGCCACGAGCGGGCCTGGCTGGTCGCGGCCGTCGGCAACGCCCGAGCCCGTCGCTTCTACGAACGTGAGGGGTGGGTCGACGAGGGGGTCGTCGACTACGCGGCGGAGGGCCCCGATGGCCCGATCCTCGTGCCCAACCACCGCTACGTCATGCCCGTACGACGGCCCGCTCTCGCCGTCGTACACGACCTGCAGCCGCATCCCGAGGGCGGTTGGTACCGCCAGACCTGGGCCTCGCCGGTGACCGTCACCCTTCCCGACGGCCGGATCCGTCCGATGGCGACGCTGATCTACTTCCTGCTGCCCGCGGGGGAGTCCTCGGCCTGGCACCGGGTGGCCTCCGACGAGCTCTGGTTGGTCCACACCGGTGTCGTCACCATCGAGCTCGGCGATGACGGCCCGATGCCCGTGGCCGGGCCGAGCGTGGTCGTGGATGCGGGCCGACCGCAGGCGCTCGTGCCGAACGGCGTCTGGCAGCGGACGGTGCCCTCGCCCGACGACGCGCTCGTGAGCTGCTTGGTCTCGCCGGGCTTCGACTTCGCCGACTTCGAGCTCGCGTGACGCGGTCGCCGACCCCGCACCCCACTGTCGGCACCATGTGATGAGGTGACCTCGTGCCCTCGCCGACCTACCACCTCGTCCGCCCCGAGGCCCGTGTCGAGGTGCCGGTGCTCGACGCGCACCAGCAGCAGGTGGTCGACCACCCGGGCGGGCCGCTGCTGGTGCTGGCGGGCCCGGGGACGGGCAAGACGACGACGTTGGTCGAAGCGATCGCCCGGCGAGTCGAGGACGGTGCGCAGCCCGACGAGATCCTCGCGCTGACCTTCTCCCGCA
>Ga0136639_10000076_pt1 | contig 28504 bp, 22 predicted proteins | sample AntDrymUQ8592106_2_FD_113739 | JGI IMG/M metagenome (GOLD analysis project Ga0136639, IMG submission 113739) | Polar desert sand microbial communities from Dry Valleys, Antarctica - metaG UQ859 (21.06) | ecosystem: Environmental > Terrestrial > Soil > Desert | place: Antarctica: Dry Valley...
CTGCTGATGAGCTCGCATCGAGCGGCGGCCCTGACCCGTTGGCTCGTGTAGCACGGACTCGGAATCAAACGTACCCATGGGCGTTGGGGACACCTGCCGCCACGCGGGCGCAAGCGCCGCACGAGACCCTCAAGCACCGATAGGTACGTTGACTACGAGCCAGGAGGTCCGCAGCTGCCGAGATCGACCACGTGCGTCCTTTCACCGCATGTGGGTGACGCCGGGGCTCAGCCCACGCGTCGACGCCGACCGCGCCCTCATCTGTGAAGAGCCAGGTACCGGCGTCAGATCGACCGGGCCCAGGCGCCGTACAAAGGATCACTGCCCCGTCGCCGCTTGGTCCGCAACGCGGTCGTCACGCCCTCGAAGCCGGCTTGCTCCAGGTAGGCCCGGACGATCGCGACCCGTCCGTCCTCGTCGGTGAGCAGCCACCCGCGAACCGCCTTGGTCGGGAAGCACCGGTTGCTGAAGGTGAGCACCACGACCCCACCGGGCCGCAGCACCCGCACCGCCTCGCGCAGCACCTCCACCGGATGAATGAGGTAGTCGATCGACACGCAGCAGACCACCGCGTCGAACGACGCATCGCCGAAGGACAGCCGCGGGTCGACGTTGAGATCTTGGACGACGACCTGATCGGCCACGGGGTTCGCCTGCAGCTCGACGGCGTTCATGCCCAGCGCAACCAGCCCACCGCTCGGTTTCCTGGAGAGGTGGGACACCCAGGACGACATCAGGTCCAGGACCCTGCCGTCCGGCACCCCCAGCTCGTCGTACAGCTCGCTGACCGCCGCGATCGCGCCGTCGTCGATATGGGTGACGAGGCGCGGCGGTGCGTAGAAGTCGGCATCATCGCCGCGGTCTTGCCGGTCGAAGAAGCCAGGTGGCCAGTCGTCGTCTGCCATAGCTGCATCCTGCCTTGGCCCTGCGCGCCACAATCTGCTGATCGCAACCCCCGCCGACATAGAGACCGGTCAATCGGCGTGGGCTCGGCTCGCAGTCCAGCCAGAACGATGCATCCATCAGCGGGCTTCAAGATCCGCGTCCATTCACCGCGATCGCGACGCTTCTTGTGGCGCGAGGTTCTGAGGTCCGGGAGCCCACCCTGGCGCCCGGATAGTCCTGGAGGTGGTTCATACTGCGAACGTGTCAGGCTCGACAGAGGCTGGCTTCGCGGACGTGGTGTAGTTGCAGCACGCTTCCCTTCCAGGGAAGGAGTCGAGGTTCAAATCCTCGCGTCCGCTCCATATGCCGAAGCCGGAGCCCAGCGGCCGCCGTGATGTCCCCGCTGACACGGACGGGCGTTGTGGGCTCGCTTCCCCACGACCGCACCTGCCCGTGTCCTTCCACCGCGAATGACCGTGTCGCGGCACGTCCAGACATGCCGCGTCGTTTGCGCATGGTCAGGCGCCGAAGCCGAGGAAAACTAGGAGTCGCCTCTCGAACTCGACCATCGCTGTTGCCTCGAGTCTTCCGACCACCGCGTGTACGTTGCTCCTGCGGACAGTGGTGATCTTGTCGACCATGAGGAAACTGTCTTGGTCTAGCCCGTTCTCCTCGTCAGCAGTCACTGCCACCCGCATGAGGGGTGCGTCGACCTCCGTGCTCGTGAACGGGCACACCGCCAACGAGTCTGTCGCATCGAACCGGTCATCTTGCACGATGAGGGCTGGCCGCGGCTTGTTCGCATAGACACCGCCTGCGACGGTGGCGATGTCACCGCGTCTCATTCGTTCCAGTCTTCAGAGACGGCCTCGACGAAGCCCATGTCGTCACTCGCTCGATCAGTGGCCGCAACGAGTGCGGACTGCCGGTGAGCTTCCGCAGCGAAATCGGGGGATCGCACGTCGGGCACCCAAATCTGGACCGGGCGAAGACCTTGGGCCCGCATCCGGGCCCTGTAAGCGTTCACTCGCTCTCGTACGGCCATGAAGCCATGTTACATGTAACGCAATCGGACAGCACCGGGTCCCGCCCGCTTCTGTCGCATTGACGATCCTGTCGGGCTTCCACGTGGGCTGAGCCACTTCCAGTTCGAGGCGATGCTCACTGCTGACCGCGACTCGAGCAATGTCAATGACTCCGCCCTGGTCGCCATGCTGGGGTTGCTCGGACTCCCGTATCTTCGAGGCCACCGGCGCCGACATCGAAGCGCTCAGCGAAGTCCGCGGCCATCGAGTGCTTCGCGTCCACCGCAAGGGCGACAAGATCGCACTGGTGCCCCTGTCGTCCGCGGTCAGCCGAGTCATCGACCGAGCCGCAGGCTGCCGAGAGAACGGCCCGCTCCTACTCAACCGCGAAGGCCGACGCATGGACCGCCATGCGGCCACCCGCCGGCTGCGCGCACGCGTCCGGGACTCCGGCGTCATCATCGACCGGATGCACCCCCACATGCTCAGACATACATTCGTCACCACCAGGCCGCTCTGTATGGATTGCGCCGCGAGGTTCGGCATACGGGCTAGGTGCTGGTGCAGTCCGCGAGAGTGCGCGCGAGCTCGACCGGCTTGGTGTACATCGGCCAATGGCCGGAGTCGATGTCGACGTAGTCGACCCTCGTGGCTTTCGCGAGCTCCGGGATATCGCCGCCCTCGACCCACTCCTTGGCTTGGGCAGGAGTGAACTCTGGGCAGACCATCGTCACGGGCACTTCGTAGCGACGGTCGTCGGTCAGGTGCACGACTCCGTGGGTGATCGTGGCCGGCACGGCGATCGCACCGTGCGCCACGGCCGCCTTGAGCTCGGCTGACATGTCGTCGGAGTCGGGACCCTCGAAGGGCTCCCAGCCCGGGAACGGCACGACCCCGTCGACCGGCTCGAAGACGCCGAAGTAGGTCTCGCCGTCGGCGTTCGGCATACCGCCGATCAGCGCCACGCGCGCCACCTTCTCCGACCGCGCGTCTGCAGCCACCCAGGCGAGGGCACAGGCGGCAGAGTGACCGACCACGAGGACTGGCCCGTCGGCGGCGTCCACGGCCGCCACGACCGCGGCCACCTGGTCGTCGTAGGTGGCGGTGGTGTTGCCGTCACCCTGGCCGGGCAGCGTCATGGCGACGGGTCGGTGACCGAGCCGCTCCAGCTCCGGCACCACGTCCTCCCAGGCCGTCGCGTCGAGCCACATGCCGGCGATGAGCACGATGTCCATGTCAGATCTCCTCCGTGCTGGTGCTGGTCAGTTCCAGTGCGTCGAGGTCTCGCTCGGCGTAGAGCCGGTGGTGCCATTCCTCGTTGACCACGATGAACAAGCACTGTGCGAGTGGGAAGTCCTCGAGCTGCGGCCACCCAGGCTCGGTCCGGGTGACGGTCTCGTCGAGCTGCTCGGGGGTCAGGGCGGTGATCACGTCGCGCACCATGGCCTGGCGCTGGCGGCGTACGACGAGGACCTCGTCCAGAGACGGTCGTGCCTCACGGTCCCAGGGGATGCCGTCCCAGCCGGGCGCCTCGTCCCACGGCAGGTCGAGCGGGTGCCACGGCACGGGATCGCCGAGCACCATCCGGCCCGCCCAGGCGGCGCTCGCGAAGCCGAGGTGGCGCAGCGTCTCGATGAACGACCACTCGTCGCGGACCCGTTCGTGCAGGAGCTCGGGTGGGAGCGCTCGGGCGCGGTCCTCGGTCTCGGCCCAGCGTCGCTCCAGGATCGCCCAGGCCTCCTGGAACCCCTCGACCGTGGTCGGGTGCATCTTCGTGCGGTCGGGCATGCGACGGTCGAGCTCGGCCTCGACCAGTGGGCCGATGTCGACCCCGTTGATCGTCACGCCCTCGATGTTGCCGGTGATCTCGACGTCGACCAGCTCTAGCCCGACGAAGCGGACGTGGTGGAAGGAGATGGCTCGCAGGTCCGTGTGCTCGATGTGCGCGGCGTTGGGCAGGGAAGCAGTGGATGCGTTCATGCCACCACCCTAGATTCGGTTCCGGACGTTCTGCTTCCGGATTTCCTCCCCGATGTCAGGGTGTCCGGATGAGCGAGACGAGCCCGACCGCGCGGGCCCTGCGGACCCTGGAGATCCTGCAGAGCCAACCGGGCTGCACCGCCGACCAGCTCGCAGAGCGACTCGGGGTCACCGACCGCGCCGCGCGTCGCTACGTCGCGATCCTGCGCGAGGCCGGCATCCCGGTCGAGTCGGTGCGGGGTCCGTACGGCGGCTACCGGCTCGGCCGAGGGGTGCGGCTCCCGGCCCTGGTGTTCAGCGCCGCCGAGGCACTCGGGCTGGTGATGGCCGTGCTCGACGGCCGGCACGCCGCAGCGGACAACGAGGACCCGGTGGGGTCCGGTCTCGGCAAGATCATCCGCGCCCTCCCCGTCCACGTGGGGCGACAGGCGGCGACGATGCGCGAGCACGCCCGCGCCGTGCCGGACCGTTGGACCCCGCCCGACCCGGACATCGCCAGCGCGCTGGTCGAGGCTGTGGGCGAGCAGCGCCAGGTGCGGATCGGCTATCGCAGCGCCGCCGGCCACAGCCACTCATTCGACGTGGACCCGTGGTCCGTGGTCGTGCGCTACGGGCGGTGGTACCTCCTCTGCTTTGCACACCACGCGGAGGCGGTGCGCACCTATCGCGTCGACCGGGTGACCGCCGTCGGCGAGGGCACCAAGACCTTCGAGCCCCCCGAGGGGCTCGACCCGGTGGCGGTGCTCGAGGAGAACCTGGCCTCTGGCTGGGAGCACGACGTGCGGGTGGTCTTCCACGCCCCGATGACCGAGGTTGCGGCCTACCTCCGTCCCACGATGGGCCGCCTGGAACCCCTCGGCCACCACCGTTGCCTGGTCACCGGCAGTACGAGCAACCCGACCATGTACGCCGCCGAGTGGTTGGCGGGGATGCCCTTCGAGCTCACCGTCGAAGGTGGTCCGGAACTGCGGAGGGCCGCCGCCGCGGTGGCCGCCAAGATGGCACGCTCAGTCGCCACGTCGAGCTGGGCAGACCCCTCGTGAGCCTCCTCCGAACCGGGTCTCGACTCCACCTCGCTGAGGCTCGGCGGGCTCGACCGGCGAACGAAGGGGCTCAGGCGAAGGTCTGGGTGATCTCGCGACGCCGGCCGTCGACGACGACGCGGGCGATGGCGCCGTTGACGAGCGGGAGGAACGGCTGGACGTGGCCGCACTCGACGTCGAGGACGATGGGCAGGTCGAGCATGCCGAGGGCGTCCGTGACCGCCTCGTGCTGGCTGAGGTCGTCGAACCCCGGGGCCCGCGTGCGCCCGATCAGGATCGCTGAGGCCTCGTCGAACCACCCCGCGTAGCGCAGGCCGTGGAGGATGCGCGCGACGTCGTAGGAGGGGTAGTCCGCGACCTCGAGGTAGACGATGAGCCCCTCGTCGGCGTGGGCGCGGCCGAAGGCGGGGACGTCGCCGTAGGGCGTCCCGGACAGCGCGGTCATGATCTCGACACAGCCCCCCACCAGCCGGCCGGTGACGTCGAGGCCTCCGCCGCCGACCAACGTCCAGGACCCCTCGTCCGGGAGCGTCATCGTCGAGACCCCGGGGTCACCGGCGTAGTCGTCCCAGCCCGAGGCGCGGAAGCGGCCGGGGCTGGTCTGCACCACGGACCCGCGGGCTGACGCGACGTCGACCCAGTGCAGGAGCCCCTCGGGCGGCACGTAGGGGGTGTCCATCAGGTTGCTGCCGTGGAGCGTCGCCCAGCCGAGCCGGAGTGTGAGCGGGAGCATCCACGCGGTCGAGTCGCTGAAGCCCACGGTCCAGGTCGGCTCGGCCGCTGCGAGCGCGTCCCAGTCGAGCTCGTCGAGCAGGTCAATGGCCAGCTCACCTCCCCAGGGAGGCACCACGGCCCGGATCGCAGGATCGAGCAACATCGACATCAGCTCGGCGGCGCGCCGCTCCTTGGGCGCCGAGGTGACCCGGTCGGCGCCCATGCACTCCCCGACCACGACCTCGAAGCCGCGCGCCCGCAGGGCGGCGATGCCTGCCTCGAGTCGCGGCCGGAGCCGCACGTCCACCCCGCTCGACGGTGAGGTGACCCCGATCCGGTCACCCGGCTGCAGTGCGCGTGGGAAGAGCATCGGGTCAGCCTGTCAGGCCCTCCAGCACGATGCGAACCCGTTCGAGGCCCGCCTCCACCTCGGCGTACGACGTGGAGAGGGGTGAGAGCCCGACCCGCAGGCCATGGGGGTCGCGGTAGTCGGGGATGACGTCCTGCGCCCAGAGGGCCGCGGTGGCCTCACGCATCAGCGGGTGGTTGAGCGTGACGTGGCCACCGCGGAACGCGGCATCGCGGGGTGAGGCCACCGTGACCCCCGGCAACGTCGTGTCGGCGAGGTTGATCGCGTGCTCGGTGAGACCGACGGACTTGGCGCGCACAGCATCCATCCCGACCTCGTCGATGAGACCGAGCATGTCCTGCATGGCGAGCATCCCGATGACCGGCGGAGTGCCCGAGAGCATCCGCTGGATGCCGGCGGCCGGCGTGTAGGACGGGCCCATCAGGAACGGGTCGGTGGCGCCCATCCAGCCCTGGACGGGCTGCTCGAGCTCCTCGAGGAGCCGCGCGGCGACGTAGACGAACGCGGGTGCGCCGGGTCCGCCGTTGAGGTACTTGTAGGTGCATCCGACCGCGAGGTCGACGTCCCACGCGTCGAGCTGCGTCGGGACCGAGCCGACGGAGTGCGAGAGGTCCCAGAGCACGAGGGCTCCCGCGTCGTGGGCGATGCGGGTCAGCTCGGGTGCGTCGGCGAGGTAGGACGAGCGGTAGGCGACGTGGCTGAGCACGACCAGCGCGGTCTGGGGCCCGACCGCAGCGGCGAGCAGGTCGGCCGAGACGCCCGAGGTGGTGTCGACGTCGATCCACCGCAGGCTCAGGCCGCACTCGCGGGCGACCCCGTCGACGAGGTAGCGGTCGGTCGGGAAGTTGTCGCGGTCGATCACGATCTCGGTGCGTCCGGGGCGCGCGGCTACGGCCGCGCGCATCGCCTTGTAGAGCAGCACCGTCGTCGAGTCGCCGACCACGGTCTGTCCCGGGGCCGCACCCAGGGCGATGCGCCCGATCTCGTCGCCCAGCACCCGCGGCAGGTCGAACCAGCGCTCGTCCCACCCCCGGATCAGCCGACTGCCCCACTCCTGCTCGACGAACTCCGCGAGCCGGGGGCCGGTCGCCGACAGCGGTCGCCCCAACGAGTTGCCGTCGAAGTAGACGAGCGGGGTGTCAGCGCCGACGAAGCGGGCGCGGAGCGGCGCGAGCGGGTCGGCCTGGTCGAGGGCGGCAGCGGTCATGCGCTATCTCTACCCCAGGCCTCCACACCGCGGGTCACTGGCGCGGGTCACTGGAAGGAGATGAACCGGACCCGCGGACGGATCCGATGCACCTCCCGCGGCCCCATCCGGTTGACGTCCTCGTCGTAGAACAGCTTGAAGCCCATCGCGAACTTCTCGGGGAACGCGACCACGCCGAAGGTCGCCAGCTTCTCGGCGCGGTTGCCGAACCCGTCGACGTGCTGCACGAGTGCCAGCCGCGGTCGATGCCGGACCTTGTCGATGCGCTCGATCATCGACGTGCGGAACTGGTGGAGCACGAACAGCTTCTCCGGCAGGTCTGCCTGGACGGTGAGGCGCGAGAGCCACGCCGACGTCCGGTTGACCTCGAAGGCCCCGACCGACCCGATCACCGTGCCCGGCACCTCGCCTGACCCCATGCGCCACTCGGGGTCCAGCGCGAGCCCCACGTGGGGGTAGCGCAGCGCCCACTTCCACCGCTTCGCCACGTCGAGGAAGTCGGCGCGACCGGGCTGGAGGTCGAGGAGCAGCAGGGCGCCCTGGCGGCGCGCGGCCGCGACGTAACGACGTACGGCGGCGCGGTCGATGTCGTGGCTGTAGTCACCGTCGGGGCCGGGCGAGCGGTCCGCGATCGTGACGATCAGCTCGTAGACCGGCTGCACCGGCGCCCCCGGCCGCGCATAGGGCGCGGCAGCGCGCACGAGCCGTCGGTGCGCCTCGGGGGTGTCGGTCTCGCCCAGCACGCCGAGCGCCCCGGTGCCGGCGGTGCCGTAGTAGGCGACCAGGAAGTGGTTGCCGCCGAAGACCGTCCGGCGACCGCCCGGCAACGTCGCGCCCCTCACCGGCCCAGGTGACTCGGCCGACTCGGTGGTGGCCGGCGCCTCAGGCTCCTGGCTCGGCTCCGGCTCGACCTGCACGGGATCCTTTGTCGGTTCGCTCGCCTCGACCGGCGGGGAAACCGGCGGGGACACCGGCGGGGACACCGGCGGGGCGATGACCGCCGGGTGCGCGACCCCCCAGGCCACGGCGATGAGCGCGACCATGACAAGGAAGACCAGGAAGAGCTGCGGTCCGCTCCTGTCGGGCCTCACCGCACCGCTCACGCGGGCACCCGGTCAGCTCGTGACTGCGCCGTGTGCCGCGGACTGCACGACCTTGGCGTACTTGCCGAGGACACCGCGGGTGTACTTCGGGGGCAGCGGCTCCCAGCCGACCTTGCGGGCCTCCCAGTCCTCGGGCGAGCCGTCGATCTCGATGTCGAGGGTGCGGTTGAGAACGTCGAGGGTGATCTGGTCGCCGTCGTGGACGAAGGCGATCGGTCCGGCGTCGACGGCCTCGGGGGCGATGTGGCCCACGCAGAGCCCGGTCGTGCCGCCGGAGAAGCGGCCGTCGGTCAGCAGCAGCACGTCCTTGCCGAGTCCAGCGCCCTTGATGGCGCCGGTGATCGCGAGCATCTCGCGCATGCCGGGGCCGCCCTTGGGGCCTTCGTAGCGGATGACCACGACGTCCTTCGGCTTGATCTCGCCAGCGGCCAGCGCGTCCATCGCCTTGCGCTCGCCGTCGAAGACGCGCGCGGTGCCGGTGAAGACGGAGTCGTCGAACCCGGCCGACTTGACCACCGCACCGTCGGGAGCCAGGGACCCCTTGAGGATGGTGATCCCGCCCGTCTTGTGGATCGGACGCTGCATGCTGCGGATGACGTCGTCGTCGACCGCCGGGGGCGCGATGTCGGCGAGGTTCTCTGCCAGCGTCTTGCCGGTGACGGTGAGGCAGTCGCCGTGCATGAGCCCGGCGTCGAGGAGCGCCTTCATGACCATCGGGATGCCGCCGACCTTGTCGACGTCGTTCATGACGTACTTGCCGAAGGGCTTGAGGTCACCGAGGTGCGGGACCTTGTCCCCGACCCGGTTGAAGTCGTCGAGGGTCAGGTCGACCTCGGCCTCGCGCGCGATCGCCAGCAGGTGGAGCACGGCGTTGGTGGAGCCGCCGAGGGCCATCACGACGGTGATGGCGTTCTCGAAGGCCTCCCTGGTCATGATCTGGCGGGCAGTGATGCCGCGACGCAGCAGCTCGACGACGGCCTCGCCCGAGCGGTGGGCGAAGCCGTCACGGCGGCGGTCGACGGCCGGGGGCGCAGCCGACCCGGGCAGCGACATGCCGATGGCCTCCCCGACTGCGGCCATCGTGTTGGCGGTGTACATGCCACCGCAGGCACCCTCGCCGGGACAGATGGCGCGCTCGATCTTGTCGACCTGCTCGCGACTCATCTTGCCGGCCAGGCACGCGCCGACGGCCTCGAAGGCGTCGATGATCGTGACGTCCTTCCCGTCGACCTGCCCGGGCATGATCGAGCCCGCGTACAGGAAGACGCTGGACAGGTCGAGGCGCGCAGCGGCCATCAACATCCCGGGCAGCGACTTGTCGCAACCGGCGAGCAGCACCGAGCCGTCGAGCCGCTCGGCCATCATCACCGTCTCGACGGAGTCGGCGATGACCTCGCGCGACACCAGCGAGAAGTGCATGCCCTCGTGGCCCATCGCGATGCCGTCGGAGACCGAGATGGTCGCGAACTCGAGCGGATAGCCGCCAGCGGCGTGCACGCCGTTCTTGACGGCCTTCGCGAGCCGGTCGAGCGAGAGGTTGCAGGGAGTGATCTCGTTCCAGCTGGAGGCCACGCCGATCTGGGGCTTCACCCAGTCGTTGTCCCCCATGCCCACCGCGCGCAGCATCCCGCGTGAGGCGGTCGCCTCGAGCCCGTCGGTGACCGCACGTGAGCGGGGCTTCACGTCAATTTCCTGCTCGCGCGTCTGGGCGTCCGGGGTCGCGTCGTCACTCATGATGCCGAGCCTAGTGGCGGCACCAGCCGCGCCGAGGCCGCATCTCAGCCGTCGCGCGCCTAGCCTTTGCTCATGACGTCTGCCCAGCCCGAGTCCTCGCAGGTCGCCTGGGGCGATTACGACGCGATCCTGTTCGACCTCGACGGTGTGGTGACGCCCACCGCCGAGGTCCACATGCGTGCCTGGGCGGAGATGTTCACTGCCTTCCTCGGCGACTACGAGGGCGAGGGCGACACCTCGCCGTACGTCGACGCGGACTACTTCGCCCACGTGGACGGCAAGCCCCGCTACGAGGGCGTGGCCGACTTCCTGGCCTCGCGCGGCATCGACCTGCCCGAGGGCAGTGACGACGACCCCGGCACCGAGCAGACGGTCAAGGGGCTCGGCAACCGCAAGAACGACGCGTTCAACGAGGTGCTCGACCGCGATGGCGTCGTCGCCTACCCGGGCTCGGTCGCCCTGCTCGACCACCTGCGTGACCTGGGCAAGCCGCTGGCCGTCGTGTCGTCCTCGGCCAACGCCCCCGCGGTCCTCGAGGCGGCCGGCCTCGCCGACCGTTTCACCACCGTCATGGACGGTCGCGTCGCCAAGCAGCTGGACCTGCCGGGCAAGCCCGCCCCCGACACCTTCCTCCACGCCGCCGAGGTGCTGGGGGCGAGCGCCGCGACGGCTGTCGTGCTGGAGGACGCCGTCTCGGGCGTCGCTGCCGGCCGCGCGGGCGACTTCGTGCTCGTCATCGGTGTCGACCGCGGTGCCGGCGCCCAGGCGCTGAGCGAGGCCGGCGCCGACCTCGTCGTGCCCGACCTGGTCGATCTGCTCCCCTCGCGGGGTGAGGGATGAGCACCCGCGACCTGGGGACCGACCCGCTCGACCGCGTCCGCTTCCCGGCCGATCCGTGGCGCCTGGTCGAGCGCACCCGCGCCGATGACCTCGGGGTCACCGAGACCCTGTTCACCGTCGCCAACGGCTACCTCGGGATGCGCGGCAACCCCGAGGAGGGCCGCGACGCCTACCAGCACGGCACGTTCGTCAACGGCTTCCACGAGACCTGGCCGATCCGGCACGCCGAGTCGGCCTACGGCTTCGCGCGCACCGGCCAGACGATCGTCAATGTCCCCGACGCCAAGCTGCTCAAGGTCTACGTCGACGACGAGCCCCTGTCGCTGAGCACCGCCGACCTCGAGCACTACGAGCGCAGCCTCGACTTCCGCGACGGCGTGCTGCGGCGCAGCCTGGTCTGGCGTACGCCCTCGGGCAAGCGGGTCAAGGTCGAGTCCTCACGCATGGTCTCGATGACCCAGCGCCACCTCGCTGTCCTCACCCTCGAGGTCACGATGCTCGAGGGAGTCGCCCCGATCGTCATCTCCTCCCAGCTGCTCAACCGCCAGGACGGCACGGATGAGTACTACGCGCCCGAGGCGTCCATGGGCGAGGGGATGAACGACCCGCGCAAGGCCGCCTCGTTCGAGGGGCGCGTGCTGCTCCCCCGCGTCAACTACGCCCGCGACGACCAGATGATGCTCGGCTACCGCTGCGACAACTCGCAGATGACCATCGCGGTCGCCGCGACCCACCGGCTCGAGACCGACGACGGGCACGAGCACGTCCTGCGTGACGACGAGGACCTCACCAAGATGGTCTTCCGCGTCGAGGCGAGCGAGGGCCGCACCGTGCGCCTCGAGAAGCTGGTCGCCTACCACTCCTCCAAGGGAGTGCCCGTCCCCGAGCTGTCCGACCGCTGCGACCGCACCCTCGACCGGGCAGGTCGGGTCGGCGTGGACCACCACCTCACCAAGCAGCGCGACTGGTACGACAAGTTCTGGGAAGCCACCGACGTGCAGGTCGACGGTGACGACGCCCTCCAGCAGGCCATCCGCTTCAACCTTTTCAGCCTCGCTCAAGCCAGCGCCCGCGCCGAGCAACAGGGCGTCCCCGCCAAGGGCCTGACCGGGTCGGGCTACGAAGGTCACTACTTCTGGGACTCCGAGATCTATGTCGCACCGTTCCTGAGCTTCACCCAGCCCGACGTGGCCCGCAACCTGGTCCAGTTCCGCACCCGCATGCTGCCGGCCGCGCGAGCCCGCGGACGCGAGATGGCGCAGAGCGGCGCGCTCTTCCCCTGGCGCACCATCAACGGGGAGGAGGCGTCGGCCTACTACGCCGCCGGCAGCGCCCAGGTGCACATCGACGCCGACATCGCCTACGCCCTGATGCAGTACGTCGAGGCGACCGGTGACGTGGACTTCCTGGTCCGCGAAGGCGTCGAGCTGCTCGTCGAGACCGCCCGTATGTGGGCCGATCTCGGCTTCTGGCGCAGCAACGGTGACCGCTCGTTCCACATCCACGGCGTCACCGGTCCCGACGAGTACACGACGGTCGTCAACAACAACCTCTTCACCAACGTGATGGCCCGCTACAACCTCGAGCAGGCCGTCGCAGCGGTGGAGCGGATCCGCGAGGACCACCCCACCGAGCACGGTCAGCTCGTGCACCGCCTCGGGCTCGCAGACGAGGAGATCGAGGAGTGGCGCGCCTGCGCCGCGGGCATGACGATCCCCTTCGACGAGGGCCTCGGCATCCACCCGCAGGACGACTACTTCCTCGACCGCGAGGTGTGGGACCTCTCCCGGACCCCGGAAGAGCTGCGCCCCCTGCTGCTGCACTACCACCCGCTCGTGATCTACCGGTTCCAGGTGCTCAAGCAGGCCGACGTCGTCCTGGCGCTCTTCCTCCAGGGCGACCGCTTCACCCTGGAGGAGAAGCGCGCCGACTTCGAGTACTACGACCCGATCACCACCGGCGACTCCACCCTGTCGGCGGTCGTGCAGTCGATCATCGCCGCAGAGGTCGGCTACCACGAGGTCGCGCAGAAATACTTCCACGCGGCGCTCTACGTCGACCTGGCCAACCTCCATTCCAACACCAGCGACGGCCTCCACATCGCCTCGGCCGGCGGCATCTGGAGCGCCCTGGTCTTCGGCTTCGCCGGCATGCGCGACCGCGGCTCGGTCCTCTCCTTCGACCCCCGCCTGCCCGTGGGCTGGGCGGCCCTGCGGTTCCCGCTCAAGTGGCGAGGCACCCAGCTGCACGTCGAGCTCACCGAGTCGCACCTGGAGGTCACCGCCGAGGCGGGTGACGAGGTACGCCTGGTCGTGCGCGGCAGCGAGCACAGCGTCTCCGAGAGCGCACCGCTGCGGATCGCGCTCGACTGCCACGGAGAGCGCATCGACGGCATGCTCGGCGACCGACCGCTGGTCGGCGGCACCCGCGCCGACGGCACCCAGATCACCGCGGGCGTGCCCGAGGCGATCGACTTCGACGACGTGACGTTCAGCGAGCCACCGCACGCGCACGAGCCGCTCCCCAGCCCCCACGCCGCGGAGAGCTGAGCGCTGCGGGACGTAGGGCAGGGAGGGATCGTGCTCAGTAGGAGGCGGCCCGTACGACCATGACGTCGGGCAGGTTGTCGACGATCTTGTGCCAGCTCTCGCCGGTGTCCGAGGAGCTCCAGACGGCGCCGTTGCGCGCCCCGACGTACAGGCCGGAACGGGCGTGGTCGTCGGCGGTCATGGCATCACGCATCACCCCGACGAAGAAGTAGTCCGGGAGACCGTCGCCGAGCTCGGTCCAGGTGTCGCCAGCGTCCTGGGAGCGCCAGACCCGGGCGCGACCACCGGTCGGGTAGCGCCCCTCCCCGGCGTTGAGCGGGAAGACGAACACGGTGTCGGGCTCGTGGGGGTGCACGACGATCGGGAAGCCGAAGTCGGCCGGCAGTCCCTCGGTGATCGACTGCCAGCTCAGGCCCTCGTCGTCGGAGCGATAGACGCCGCCGTGGTTCTGCAGGTAGAGCCGCTCGGGTCGGGCCGGGTGCCTGGTGACCTTGTGCACGCACTGGCCGAACGCGGGGTACTGCTGGCCCTCCGGGAGGAACTCGGCCCGGATGCCCTGGTTGCGTGCCGTCCACGACGCACCGCCGTCGACGGTCTGGTACACCCCGCCGGTCGAGATCGCCACGGTGATCGACGCCGCGTCGGTGGGGTGCGGCAGGATCGTGTGGAAGGCCTGGCCACCGAAGCCGGCACCCCACTCGGGCCGCTGCGGGTGGTCCCACAACGCCTGCTCGAGGGCGAAGTGCTCGCCACCGTCGCTCGAGCGCCATACGGCGCCGGGCTCGGTTCCGGCGAAGACCACCCCGGGATCGACACCGGTGGTGAGCTGCCAGACTCGCTCCACGGAGGCATCGGAGCCCCCCGGGAATCGGATGCCCCCACCCGGGGTCTCCTGCCAGGAGGCACCCAGGTCGTCGGACCAGCGCACCTGCGGCCCGAGCCAGCTCGACGAGGCGCCCGCGAAGAGACGCGGCGCGGGACCACGCTTGTCGACCAGGCAGGAGTAGACCTCCTCCATGTCGTGATGGGGGCCGGTGAAGTCCCAGGCCGTCCGCTCCTCGTCCGAGGTGCCGACCCACAGACCCTTGCGGGTCCCCACCATCAGTGCCGTGCGCTTCGCACCCGTCTCGCCCGTCTCCGTGCCTGTGCCTGTGCCCGTGCCTGTGCCTGTCACCATCCGTGTGCTCCCTGTGTCGGTCCTGGTGCCACTGTCTCCTACATTGACCCGGTGACCACGCAGAAGTCATCGGCCGCGCTGGTCTCACCGATCTGGCTCGTGATGATCGGCATCGGCTCGGTGCAGCTGGGTGCCGGCATCGCCAAAAGCCTCTTCGACGAGGTCTCCCCCACGACCATGGTGTGGCTGCGACTCGTGACCAGCGCGATCGTGCTCGCCCTGATCTCGCGACCGGTGCTGCGCGGCCGGTCGCGGACCGACTGGTGGGTCGTCGTCGGCTTCGGGGTGAGCCTCGGGACGATGAACTGGGCGATCTACCAGGCCTTCGCGCGGATCCCGCTCGGCATCGCGGTCACGATCGAGTTCGTCGGACCGCTCACCCTGGCCGTGCTCGGCTCGCGTCGGTTGCGCGACCTGGTGTGGGTGGGCCTGGCCGCACTGGGGGTGCTGCTGCTCGGCTTCGAGCGCGTCGACCTCGACCTCGTGGGCGTCCTCTTCGCGGTGCTCGCGGGCGCCGCGTGGGCGTCGTACATCCTGCTCGCGAAGTCGACCGGTCAACGGTGGCCCGGTATCGACGGCCTCACCGTCGCCAGCGTCGTGGCCACCGTGCTGCTCCTGCCGTTCGCGCTGCATGCCGGCAGCGACGTGCTGGGTGACCCACGCATCCTGCTCATCGGCGCCGCGGTGGGGCTGCTGAGCTCGGTCATCCCCTACACCTGCGAGCTGGTCGCCCTGCGCTCGCTGCAGCCGGCGGTCTTCGGCATCCTGATGAGCCTGGAGCCGGCCGCCGCAGCGCTCGTCGGTCTGCTGGTGCTCCGCGAACTCCTGACGCCGATCCAGCTGGTCGCGATGGCCTGCGTCGTCATCGCCAGCATCGGGTCCACCCGGAGCCGGGCGACGATCGTCGAGCCGGTGCCGGACTGAGAGCCTGTGAGGAGTTCATGTAGATGTCACGTCGCCGAGACGGGTCGGACCCATCACGCGACTAGCGTGTCACGCACGCACTCACCCCCCATCGGAGTCGTTGATGCTCACCCACTTCGCACCGCCCCTCCTCGTCGAGGCCGTCCAGCGCTGGGCCGTCGAGTCCCAGCAGCGGGCCCGCCGCAACGCGATGCTGGCCGCCACCGAGTGCGCCCAGCGCCGGGTCGAGCGCGAGGACGTGGAGGACTTCTTCTCGGCGCGCTACCCCGACCGCGACCTGGTCGGCCGGGACTCCAGCGTCGCCGGTCCTGACACGCTGCGCCGGTCCGGGGGCTGACTCGGGCACAATCGGGGGCATGACGACCTCCGCAGCCCGGACTGCCGCCGTCGCGTCCGTCTCGTTCCATGACGTGCGCTCCGATGACGGCACCGTCCTCCGGGCGTGGACCAACGACCCGCACGGCCGGATCGTTGGTCCGACCGTGGTCCTGTGCAACGGTCTCGGCACCAACGCCTACGCGTGGCCCGCCCTGCTCGATCCCGACTGCGAGGTCCGCGTCGTCTCGTGGAACCACCGCGGCGTCGGCGGGTCCGACCGCCCCGCCGATCCCCGCCACGTGGAGATCGAGCACTTCGTCGAGGACGGCCTCTCGGTCATGGATGCCTTCGGCGTCGACAAGGCGGTGCTGATGGGCTGGTCGATGGGCGTCAACACGATGTTCGAGCTGGCGGTGCGCCACCCCGAGCGGGTGCGAGGGCTCTTCGCGGTCGCCGGAGTGCCGGGTGACACCTTCGCCACGATGCTCGCCCCGCTGCGGCTGCCCCGCCCGATCGCGCGAGCGATCACGGTCAACCTCGCGCGCGCGATGAGCCTCAGCGGCCGCGCGCTCTCCCCGGTCGCCTCGCGGCTGCCCATCGGAGCCGGTGCGATCGAGCTCCTGAGCCACACGGGCTTCATGTTTCCCGTCCGGGACCCCGAGCTCGCGGTCGCGGCGGTCCGCGAGTTCCTCACCACCCCGCTCGACTGGTACATCCACCTCGCGCTCAGCACGTCGCGCCACGCCCGCGTCTCGCTGAGCCGCATCGAGGTTCCGTGTGCCTTCGTCGCCGGCACCTGGGACATCCTCGCGGGCGCCCGCGACATGGCGAGCGCGGCGCAGCGCCTCCAGGACGCGACGTACGTCGAGCTGTGCGGCACGCACTTCATCGCCATGGAGCAGCCCGACGTGGTCCACGACCTGCTGCTCGAGTTCATCGCCCGGGTGGGCTGAGCCCGATGTCGTCGTCTCGGGGCCTGCGCCGTCCCGGCCTGGCCACCGCTGCCCTGGTGCTGGCCGGCACCCTCGGGCTCGCCGGCTGTGGTCAGGGTGGCAACGAGAGCACCCTGACGATCACCGGCACCGCACCGGCATCGCCGACCGGGCCAGCCTCGCCGAGCGCCACCGCGCCCTCCTCGTCGTCCTCGTCGTCCTCGTCGTCCTCGTCCTCCTCGGCCGTGCCCGACGGGCCTCCGGAGGTCGTCAGGGAGATCGCCACCGGGCTGGAGGCTCCTTGGGGCCTGGACTTCTTCGCCGACGGCGACGCGATCATCACCGAGCGCGACACCCAGCGGGTGCTCCTGGTGGACGGCGAGGACTACACCGTGACCCCGATCGGCACGCTCGACGTCGCGGCGCCCCAGGGCGAGGCCGGGCTGCTCGGGGTGGCGATCTCCCCCGACTTCGAGCAGGACCGCTTCGTCTACTTCTACGCCAGCACCCCCAGCGACAACCGGATCCTGCGGGCGAAGCTCCGCGGCGGCCGCCTCGGCCCGACGAGCCCGATCTTCACCGGCATCCCCAACGGCTACATCCACGACGGCGGGCGGTTGGAGTTCGGCCCGGACGGCTTCCTCTACGTCTCCACCGGTGAGACCGGGAAGCCGGAGCTGGCCCAGCAGCGGGCCAACCTCGGTGGCAAGATCCTGCGCCTCACCCCACGCGGCAAGCCGGCTCCGGGCAACCCCTTCCGCACCGCCGTGTGGTCGTGGGGGCACCGCAACGTCCAGGGCCTCGCCTTCGACGACACCGACCAGCTGTGGGCCTCGGAGTTCGGCCAGGACACCTTCGACGAGCTCAACCGGATCGACCAGGGCGCCAACTACGGCTGGCCCGAGGTCGAGGGCAAGGGAGGCACGGACCGGGGCTTCGTGGACCCCCAACAGGTGTGGGACACCGACGACGCCTCGCCCTCCGGGCTGGCCTTCCTCGACGGCTACCTCTGGATGGCAGCCCTCAAGGGCGAGCGGCTCTGGCGCGTCGAGCTCGACGGCTCTCGCGCCGTCGACGCGACCCCGTTCTTCGTCGGTGACTACGGCCGCATGCGCACCGTCGCCGCCACCGACGACGGGATGCTCTGGGTCATGACCAGCAACCGCGACACCCGCGGCGAGCCCGGTCCCGACGACGACAAGATCCTGCTCGTCCAGCCTTAGCTGAGCACCAACAGCGGTGATGTGAACTCCCCCGCTCAACCGTAGCCACAACCTCCGAGACCGCACTCGCCCGACAAAGTCGCAGGGAGAGTGCAGTCTCGAGGCCGTGGCCGAGCAGACCAAGTTGAGCTTGAGTGGGATCTGGTTCTCGGGCGCTCACGGCACCCGAGGACCAGCTCCCCACGCCCGGTGATCAGCGAAGCCGGATCGTCCGCACGTCCTTCGTTCCCCGGCTGACCATGACCAGCGTGGCCTTGCCGACCTTGCCGTTCCTGAGCGCCTTGGCCGCAGCGCCCTTCGCGACCAGCTCGATCGATCCAGAGCCAGCCTTCAGCACGGCCTTGCCCTGTGCCAGGACGGTCCCGGCCCTCAGGCCGGCGACCTTGCTGGCCACGATGAGCTTCAGGGTGACCGAGCGACTGCTGCCCGTCGCCAGGCTGAGTCGAACCACGGTCCTGCCTGCGCTGGAGAAGATCCGGGCGCTCGGCGTCACGGTCACGCCGGTCGGGCTGACCGTGATCGTGGCCGAGCTGCTGTTGTTGCCGGTGTCGACGTCGTTGCTACTCGTCCCCACCGAGGCCGTGTTGGTGACCTGCGCATCGCCCGGGTGGTCCTCGCCGTGGGTCCGGATCGCCAGGCAGAGCAGGCCGAAGCGTGCGCTGAGCGAACCAGAGGTCGGGTTGTGGAACTTGAACACTCGGGTGATCGGTTGCGGATCGTTGCCCAGCGAGACCAGGCCGGGATCGATGTCCGCCCAGGCCACGATTCCCTTGAAGCCGTCGGCGCAGGTGAGCCTCTTCTCGACCGTCTCGCCGGCTGGCACCGTGACGGTGTCGGTGAGCTCGGCGAAGACCAGGTCGTGGCTGTGGCCTGAGGCAGTGCCCAGCGCCGTTGCGAGGCAGTGGATGGCGAAGGTGCCGGTCGCCGTGGTGTCGACGTCGACGATGAACTGCCAACCTCCCGAGGCACGGTGAGTGCCCACGACGGCGCTGCCGGCGGTGAGCTTGTGACTGGGCTGGATCGGGTAGGACCCCGCCGCGCAGGTGAGGTCGACGGTATGGCGACCCGGACCGAAGCTCTGGGTCGAGGTCGACGGCCCGGTGATGACGAGCGGGTGGCTGTGGTCCTCGCCGGACACGGTCCTGTCGCTGGCGCAGACCACCATCACCTTGGCCTGGACCTGCCCGGTGGTGTGGTTCCGGATCGTGCCGGTCCACCCCCGACCGTTGCTCGTGACCGCGCTCGCGACGACGTCGACGTCCTCGAAACCACCGGTGCCCTGGTCGACGTGGTCGAGGCGCACCGAGCCGTCAGTCGCGACGTACCCGCTCGGGCACTGGGTCGTGCTCGTGGTCTCGCCGCCGAACGACGACACGTGCGACTCCACCTTGGTGATGTCGAGCTGGTGCTGGTGCTGGGTGTTGCCACCGCTGGTGGCGCTGGCGTTGACCGTGACGGTGATCGTCACGCTCCGGTCGTCCCCTGCCTCGATGGTGCCGAGGTTGCAGGTGACGGCACCCGAGGCATAGGTGCACGGCGCGGACGAGGAGACGTACGTCGTGCCCTGCGGCAGCGTGTCCGTGACGACCACGTCGTCCGCGTCGCCCTCGCCCTGGTTGCGGACGTTGACCGTGTAGGTGACCTGGTCACCCGGCCCGGCGATGCTGACGTCGGAGGACTTGTCGACCACGAGGTCGACGTCCTCGCTCCCGGGTGCAGGGACGCGCAGGATAGCCGTGTCGTCGTCGGTGACCTTCGGGCCGGTCGGCGGGACGCCACGGGTGATGGCGGTGTTGACGACCGAGCCGTGGGTGACGTCGTCCTGGGTCACGATGTGCTTCTGCCCCGGCAGGAGCGGGCAGTCGGTCGCCTCGCCCACGGCCAGGAACGCCACGCAGGGTGCGTCGGAGAGCGAGAACATCGGGTCGCTGATGGTCACGTCGGTCAGGTCCACGTTGCCGGTGTTGGTGACCCGGAACGTGTAGGTCAGGACCTCGCCGAGCGAGCCGACCGAGTCGGGGTCGGAGCTGTCGAGGACCTGCTTGTCCAGGAAGATCATCGGCGTCGCGACCTTGGTGGCGATGACTGCGTCGTCATCGTCCAAGACTTTCGGACCCGACGGCGGCGTGCCAGCGGCGGTCGCGCTGTTGTGGATCGAACCGGCAGCGATGTCGGCCGAGGTCGTCGTGTAGCTCGTGACCGGGCAGGTGGCACTGGCACCGACCGCCAGGGTCGGCATGCACAAGACGTTGCTCATCGAGAGCTTCGGGTCGCTGATGGTCACGTTGCTCAACGGCACGTTGCCGGCGTTGGTGACGACGAAGGTGTAGGTCAGCACCTCGGCCGGCCCGGCCACCGTGTCGGCGTCGTTGCTGTCCGCGACCGACTTCTCCAGGTGGATCGCAGGGGTGGCGGGAGTCGGGATCGTGGCGTCGTCGTGCGCGGCCACGTCGCCACCGGTTGGCGGCGTCCCGGTCGCGGTCGCGGTGTTGGTGACCGAACCGGCCAGGATGTCGGCCTGCGTCACCGTGTAGGTCTTCGGCGGGCAGGTGGCGCTCGACCCGACGGCCAGGTTGGCGACGCAGAACACGTTGCTCATCGAGAGCTTGGCGTCGGTGATCCGGAGGTTGGTGAGCGGCACGCTGCCGGTGTTCGTCACCACGAAGGTGTAGGTCAGGACCTCGCCGAGCGAGCCGACCTGGTCGGCGTCGTTGCTGTCCGCGACATCCTTCTCGAGGTCTACGGCGGGTGAGCTCGTCCGTGTCGCGATGTTGGCGTCATCGTCGTCCGAGACGTCACCTCCCGTGGGCGGGGTGCCCGTGGCTGTCGCGACGTTGAAGACCTTCCCTGCCGCTACGTCGGCTGTGGTGACGACGTACGCCTTGGTGAGGCAGGTGGAGCTGGCACCGACTGCCAGGGTCGCCACACACGCGACGTTGGTCATGCCGAGCTTGGGGTCGGAGATCGTGATGTTGGTCAGGGGGACGTTTCCGGTGTTGACGACCCTGAACGTGTAGGTCAGCGTCTCGCCGAGGGACGCGACCACGTCGGCGTCGACGCTGTCGGCGACCGACTTGTCGATCACGATGGCCGGCCTGGCCGGGGTCGAGATCGTCGCATCGTCGTCGTCGGTGACCGGAGCTCCCGTGGGCGGCTTGCCCGACGCGGTGGCTGTGTTGTGGACCGAGCCGGCAGCGACGTCGCTCGCTGTGACGACGTAGGCGTAGGTCGGGCAGGACTTCGTCTCCCCGACGCCCAGGTTGATCACGCAGGCGGCGTTGACCACGCCGAGCCTGGGGTCATTGATCCTGAGGTTGGTGAGCGGCAGGTTCCCGGTGTTCGTCACCGCAAAGGCGTAGGTGAGCGTCTCACCGAGCGAGCCGACCGAGTCGGCGTCGGAGCTGTCGGTGACCGACTTCTCGAGACTGATGCCCGGGGTCGGTGGCTGGACCGGGTCGCAGCCCTCCACCCAGAAGACCTTGGACTTCTTGTCGCTGCCCTTGGAGCCAGGAGTCTCGACGGTCAGCTTGAGGTGGTAGCCCTGGTTCGGGTGCGGTGGGCCGTCGAAGCTGAGGGTGTAGGGCTGACGTCCATCGAGACCGGTGGGCGTCCCGGCGCCCGTGGCCGCGTCGCCGCCGACGAAGACCGTGGGCGGTCCGTTCACGGTCAGCCCGACGCTCCCGGTCGGCGACTGCATCTCGAAGGTGACCTTCGAGATGATGTTGTCTCCCTTGTCGAAGCCGTACCACTCGACGGTGAACGTGCAGCCCACGTGTGGGTTGTTGTTCGGCGCGTCGATGTCCCCGTCCTCGACGATCTTGACCGTGCCGTTGTTACCGGCCGGATCGCTCGGGGCCCCCGTGACGAGCGTGGCTGCCTCGGCCGACCCGAGCATCGCGGTCGGCAACAATGCGGCCGCGATGGCAAGGACGACGAGGACGACGAACGTGCGCAGAGCGCGCGACAGTGAGCGTTCGAACATTGGTGAACCCCCCAGTTCAAAGGCCTGATGGCCTGAGGGGGCCTGGAGGTGCCGCCACACGTCGAAAGATGGACGCGCGACTCCCCCCATGACTTGCCAGAAGCGCTTTGGCGACTGGCCCCCCAAGTCACGGCAACCCACACGGTAGCGCCTGTGGTCGCCGGACCGCAGGAAAAGTGCCCCAGGACCCAGGAGGTGGACTGGACCGCCCCCGGTGTGGGTGGTGCCGGGTCGTGACCAGCGGCCGTTTCATCAAGGTGTGAAGCCGACACGCCACTTCCCACGCCGTACTCCCCGTGGGAGGTGGCGGTTCACCTACATACCTTGATGAAGCGGAGGCTCGGCCACCGGCGCCGCCACCCCCACCACCAACGCCCGCTTGGCGGCGCGGCGCAGGGTGGTGAGGACAGCTGGACCGAGGAGGACCAGGGCGACGGCGGTGGTGATCGCGCGACCGGTGTCGAAGCTGCCGGTGGAGGTGATCAGCGTGTAGACGAGGAACGTCTGGAGGTTGTCCAGCAGCGGCGCGCCGGGCACGAAGGCCAGGGATCCCTCGTGGCCGGGCACCTGGACGCCCAGCAGGAACGGCCACCCCGAGAGGTTCATCAGCAGGCCGAAGAGATAGGCCGCAACGATGCCGTAGACCACCAGCATCGCGATCTCGGCGCGGCCCATGACGCGACGCGGCAGCAGCCCGGCGCCCATCCCCACCCAAGCGGCCACGATCATCTGGAACGGCAGCCAGGGGCCCACGCCGGCCGTCATCAGGGCGGAGGCGAAGAGGGAGGTCACGCCCAGCACGAAGCCGAAGCCGGCGCCGAAGACCCGGCCACCCAGGATCAGCAGGAAGAACACCAGCTCCACGCCGGCGGTGCCCGCGGAGAGCATCCGGAGCACCGCGTTCATCGCGCTGAGCACCCCGAGGATGGCCAGCACCCGCGCGTCCATCCCGCCCTCGCTCAGCTCCGCGAGCACGACCGCGATCACGATCGGCAGGAGCGCGAGGAAGAGGAACGGCGGGTCGATGCGCGCGTCGTCCGGGACCTGCAGGATGAGCGGCCAGGTGAGCATCATCAGCCCGCCGAGCGAGGCGACGGTGAGCACGGCGGCCGAGCGCAGCGAGAGGGGTACGGCGACCGGGGTGCTGACGCGTGGGGTGCCGGTGCGCGGGACGCTCACGCGGTCCTCGCCCCCAGCGCCGCGACGACCTCGTCGGCCCGCAGCCACGGCGCACCCAGCACCTTCATCACCTGCGGCGCGAAGGCGGGCGACTCGGCGACCACCCGTCGTACGGGTCCGGCGGAGACGACCTCACCCTCCGACATCACGACGACCTCGTCGGCGGCCTGCGCGGTGAACTCCACGTCGTGGGTCGCGACCAGCACGGCGTGGCCGTCGTCGGCGAGCGCGCGCAGCATGCCGGCCAGCGCCCTCTTGGCGGTGTAGTCGAGGCCGCGCGTCGGCTCGTCGAGGAGTACGACGTGTGGTCGGGCGACGAGGACCAGCGCGAGGGCGAGCGCCAGCCGCTGTCCCTCCGAGAGGTCACGGGGGTGCTGGTCGCCGGGGATGCCGGGCACGAGCCGGTCGAGGATGGCGCGGGCGCCCGCGCCGCCCGCAGCGCACTCCTCGTCGACGGTCTCGAGGTAGAGCAGGTCGGCCGAGCTCTGCGGCAGCAGGCCCACGACGTCGCGCCGCTGGGCAGGCTCGAGGCGCGCGGGGTCGGCGCCGCTGGAAGCGATGACGCCGTGCGCCCGCTTGCCGCTGCCCTGGAGCGCCCAGAGCAGGGACGACTTGCCGCAGCCGTTGCGCCCCATCAGCGCGGTGACCCGCCCGGCGCCAAGGGTGAGGTCGAGCTCGCGGACCGCGACGGTGCGCCCGTGGGTGACCGTGACGCCACGTGCCCGCAACGCCTCGGGGGCGTCGGGCAGCACCTGCTCGACGGGAGGAGCGAGGTCGAGCGCACGGGCCGATCGTCGGGCCTCGCGGACCGTCAGCGGCAGCGGACTCCAGCCGGCGGCCCGGCCGAGCTCGACGATCGGCGGCACGACCGGGGAGTGCGCGAGCATCTCGGCGGGCGTGCCGACCTGGACGCGGGCATCACCGGTCAGCAGGCACATCCGGTCGGCGAAGGGCACGACCCGTTCGAGCCGGTGCTCGGCCACCAGCACCGAGACCCCGACGTCGTGGACCAGGCGGGTGAGCGTGGCGAGCACGTCCTCCGCCGCGGTCGGGTCGAGCGCCGAGGTCGGCTCGTCGAGGACGAGCAGACGCGGGTGGGTGGTGAGGACCGAGCCGATCGCCACCCGCTGCTGCTGCCCACCCGAGAGAGTGCGCAGGTCACGGTGGCGCAGGTCGGCGATGCCGAGCAGGTCGAGGGTCTCCTCGACCCGGCGCCGCATGGCGTCGGGGGCGAGGCCGAGCTGCTCCATCCCGTAGGCGAGCTCCTCCTCGACGGTGTCGGTGACGAAGCCGGCGGCCGGGTCCTGACCGACGTAGCCGACCACGTGCGCTCGCTCGCGCGGCGGCGTACGCAGGATGCTGGTGCCATCGAGGAGCAGGTCACCGCGCAACGTGCCGCCGGTGAAGCGCGGCACCAGGCCGGTGACGACGCCGAGCAGGGTCGACTTGCCGACCCCGGTCGGGCCGGAGACGAGCATCAGCTCGCCCTCCTCGATCGTCAGGTCGACGTCGTCGAGCACCATCTGGTCCTCGTAGGCGACGCAGATCCCGCGCAGCTCGATCATGCGACCACCTGCCGTGGGGGCGGTGCCGCGGCGGCAGCGAGGCCACCGACGAGGACACCCACCAGGGCGACGAGGCTGATCTCGGGGGCACCGGACAGGTCGGGGTAGGCGATCAGCAGCTGGTGGCCGTTGACCCACCAGCCGACGACGCCGACCGTGATCCCGGAGGCGACGATCGCGAGCTCGGGGGTGCGCCAGCGGTCGGGGCGGTAGCGCGTGCGCTCCACCCGTCGCCCGGCGCTCACGAGACCTGCGACGGCGACCACGATCCCGAGGCCGAGCATCGGCAGCGCCAGCCAGCGCGGCGCGGTCAGGTCGAGCGTCGCGTAGACCCCCACGCACACCCCGCACAGGCCCGCCAGCATCAGCGTGCCCGTCGTACGACGTTGGGCTGCGGTGAGCCCTCCGGCGCGACCGTAGCCGCGGGTGTCCATGCCGGCGGCGAGGGCCAGGGAGCGCTCGAGGGCATCCTCCATGACGGGTACGACGAAGCGACGCAGCCGTCGGACGCGACCGGTCTCGCCTCCGCGGAGCGCCTGAGCGGCGCGCACCCGACGCACGCTGTCGGCGAACTGCGGCAGCACGGTCACGGCGACCACGAGGGCGGTCCCGACCTCGTAGAGCGCCGGCGGCACCGACCGGAGCAGACGCTTGGGGTTGGCGAGCGCGTTGGCTGCGCCGATGCAGATGACGATCGTGGCCAGTCGCAAGCCGTCGTAGAGACCGGCGAGCAGCGACTCCTGGGTGAGCGGACCGAGCAACGTGATGCCCAGGACCCAGTCGGGCAGAGGGATCTGGGGCAGGTCGAGCAGCACGTGACCGGGATAGCTGCCGGCGAAGACGATCCGGAAGAGGACCCGGAGCACCACGATGGCGATGCCGAGGTAGACGTAGAGCCGGAACGACTGGCCCCACGGCTGGTCCGAGCGCCGGGCCATGACCACCGTGCTCGCGACGCCGATGATGAGCAGGAGCACCAGCGGGTTGGTCGTGAACGACGCCGCCGTGGCGAGACCGATCGCCCACAGCCACCAGGCCACGGGGTGCACGTCGCGCGGGAGCCGGGCTCCCGCGATGCTCGGTCGCGTCAGGGTCGGTGCGCTCACGGTCCGGTCTGCCTCCTGCGCAGCAGGAAGACGCTGCCGGCCACCGCGAAGAGGACCACGATCAGCGCCGGAGCCACCCACCCGGGGAGGCCGTCGGCGGAGGTGTCCGCCGCGGTGGGCGACACGGGCTCCTCCGACATCGTGGCGTCCCCGGAGGCCTCGTCACCCGGGGCCGCCGAGGGTGCACTGCTGGCAGACGGGTCACCCGACGCGCTCGGCTTGCCGCCCTGGCCACCCTTGCCCGGCCGGCCCGGTTTGCCGGTCGGAGAGGCGGACGCCGATGCGGACGGCGCGGACGAGGATTCGGACGGACCGGTCGAGGACGTCGGCTGGTCCGTGGGTCCGGTCGAGCCGCCCGACCCCTGGTTGGTTCCGCTGCCGCCGTTGGAGCTGCCGCCACTGCCGTTGTTGCCGCTTCCGGAGCTGCCGGAGCCGCCGGAGGCGCCACCCGGGGCGGGCTGGGAGGGCTCGGCAGACGGAGTGGGCGTCGGTGACGCGTGCGCGGCGGGGGTGTAGCTCGGCGTCGCGTCGCCACCGCTCTCGTCCCAGGAGAACGCGACGTAGCCGCCGTCGGGGATGGTCAGGGAGGAGGCGCCGAGACTGGAGTAGACCCAGCCGCCGCCCGTGCCGTCGGTCCACCACAGGCCCCAGTAGGCGTTGGCCGGCGAGGTGTTGATGCACGGGTCCTCGGCCGGTACGCCCGAGACCCGGCACACGAAGCCGGGCTGGCGCTGGGCGTAGGTGAGCGGTTGTCCGGCCGAGGGGAAGAGCGCGGAGGCCTTCTGGCCCCCACCCCCGGCGACGCAGCCGGACGACACTCCCCCGCCGAGCTGGTTGAAGTCGACGACGACCGTCACGCCGCTCGCGCTGGAGCAGCCCGCGGCGAAGGCCGGCGTGGGCGTGCCGATCCCCACCGCCGCCGCCACGAGGGCGGCGGCGGCGAGGAGGCGTCCGAACTGTTGACGGTGGCGCACGATCAGCGGGTGACCTTGATCGTCGTGGTGTTGGTCCGGTTGGCGAACTCGCCGACCACCTTGATGTTGGCCTTGCCGAGCCTGGTGCCGACCGCGAAACCTCGCACGAGGAAACCCTTGCCGTTGGCCGAACCACCGCCGACGCGCTTGCCGCGGAGGAAGATGCTCACGCGCTCCTGAGGCGCGAGTCCTGTCACCTTGACGGAGTCTCTCTGACCCCGGGCAACCCGAGCCTTGGCCACGACGACCGGCAGCTTCTTGGCCCCCAGGGTCTGGACAACTTCCTGGCCCACAGTGCCGTCGGCGGTGCTGAAGACGAAGGTTCGGCGAGCGGTGCCGGCGGGGAGCTTGACCGAAGCGATGGCCTGGCCGGTGTCGCGCACGGTGGCGCGGGCGCTCACGGCGCCGCCGCGGGTCACACAGACCGTGTCACCCGGGGCAAGTCCGCCTTGCGTCGAGACAGAAGTGACCGTCCCGGCCTGTCGGTAACGACGCACGGAAGGAACAGGGATGAATCCGTTGCCCTCGGTCGGCGCCCACTGCAGACCCGGCAGCGCCTGGGCGGAGGCCCGGCGGAACTGGTCCTCGATCTCGACGGTGATGCCCTCGCCGCGGGCAGTGTTGCGAGCCGCGGCGTCGTAGGCGATCGCACCGTTGTCGGGTGTCAGGCCCGAGACGCAGGGGGCGGTGTCGTCAGCCTGCAGGCCGCGGACCCAGGTGGCCGCCGTGGCGGCACGGGCGGTGTCACCCTCGACGCCGAGCGCCCAGGCCGCGAGACCGGTGCTGTTGGTGTTGGGCGCCTCGGTGGCGGTGCCACCGCCGAAGGAGCCGTTGGCGCCCTGCGCTTCAGCCAACCAGGAGGTCGCCTTGGTGACGGCCGCCTGGACGTCGGTGTCGTCGGTCTGGCTCTGCAGAGCAATGACCGCGAGCGCGGTGACGTCGGTGTCCGGGCTGGCGCCGGCGCCACAGGCCTGCAGGGGTGCGTCGGCGGCAGCGAAGTTGAGCCGGAAGAAGCCCTCGCTGCACTGCTGGGCGAGCAGGAAGTCGGTGGCCGGGTCGACGAGGGCGCTGGCCTCGGCGTCGAGGCCCTGGACCGCGAAGGCCTGGCCGATGACGTTGGAGAAGTCGGCCTCGAACTGCTGGGTCGGGTCGAAGGTGTCCTGGATCCGGCCGGCGATGGGCGCATCGGTGGCGACCTGCGCCTCGAGGTCGGCGACCAGGTCGGTCCCGCCGAAGGCGTTGCCGTCGCGGCCCGCGCTCGTGGCCAGCGCGAGCGCCTTGCCGAGCGAGCCGGCCAGCACGTGGGTGCTGTCACCGGTCGGGTAGGAGGTGTAGGAGGAGAGGTTCGCCGCGATCGCGTCGGTGATCTCCTGGACGGCCGGGTCGTGGCCTCCGACCGCGTCGAGCCCGAGGGCGACGTCGATGGACAGGCCATAGTCGTCGAACCCGCCGAAGTTGGGGTTGAAGACGAGGCCGTCGGTCAGCTGTGCCTCCAGCCAGGTGGCGCCGGCGGTGACGGGGGCGGGATCGCTCCCTGCGGCGTACGACGGCGCGGCCGGCAGGGCTGTCAAGGCACCTAGTGCCAGGGCCGGGGTGGCCAGGAGGCCGGCGGTGCGGCGCATGATGGGGCTGAACATGTGAATCCTCTCCGCTGCGCACAGCGGAGGCGACCAG
>Ga0136639_10000077_pt1 | contig 28305 bp, 26 predicted proteins | sample AntDrymUQ8592106_2_FD_113739 | JGI IMG/M metagenome (GOLD analysis project Ga0136639, IMG submission 113739) | Polar desert sand microbial communities from Dry Valleys, Antarctica - metaG UQ859 (21.06) | ecosystem: Environmental > Terrestrial > Soil > Desert | place: Antarctica: Dry Valley...
ACGGCCAAACCGGTCTGGTAGGTTTGGCCGTCGATGACCTCCTCGGCAGTCGCTTCCCAACTGCTCACATCGGCTGCCTTGAACTCGGTCACCGCGCCAGCCGCTACACTTGCCTTCATCAGCTCCACCAGCGCCGTGGCATCCACTCCCACGCCGGCACCTGAGGCGGCCGGCTCAACCACCGCCGACTCAACCACCGCCGACTCAACCACCGCCGACTCAACCACCGCCGGCTCAACCACCGCCGACTCAACCACCGCCGGCTCAACCACCGCCGGCTCAACCGCCACCGGCTCAACCGCGGGCGCCGCCTCAACCACGGGATCCACTACCGGAGCCGGATCCACGACGGCCGCCGCCTCGCCGACCGGAGTGGCCAGCGCCGGAGTGGCTGCGCGCTTGGCGGCCACCTTCTCAAGAAAATCCGTCGCCGTCACGGCAACCTCCCCTTCTAACGGACTGGTGCCGGGCTGCACGACCAACATTCCCTGCTCGATCCTAACAGGAGTAACCATCTGCCCGGCCGGCAGCTCGAAGCTCGTCTGGCGGTCCTTGGAGTAGACCACCACGGCGATCTTGAGGGTGACCTTGTCGGGGAAGTCGGCGGCGGGGATGTCGGCAAGTTCGGCGCCGGAGGTTGCAGCGCGGTTAGGCAGAGTGCCGGAGGTGGAGCCCGGGGCGGCATGGACGCCGCTAACACTCGGGTAGAACAGGTAGCCGGCGAGGGAAAAGCCAAGGAACACAAGGAGTGGGTAGAGAAACTTCATGCCTCCCCTTAAGTAGCTAGCTGGGGCAGATCTGGCCAACCCTTTTTGCGGGAGTGGTTTTCTGCTTTCAGGGGTGGCCGTTCCGGCGTTCCTTGTCGCATGGCTGAAGCAACCCACCGCCTATTTTTGCTTGATGGCATGGCGCTCATTTACCGTGCGCACTTTGCGTTCATCCACAATCCGATCCGCAACTCGCAGGGAGTCAACACCTCGGCCCTCTACGGCTTCACCAACACGCTGCTCCAGATTCTTGAGAACGAGGGCCCGACCCACCTTGGCGTGGCGTTTGACACCTCCGCGCCGACGCCGCGCCATGAGATCTTCCCGGCCTACAAGGCGCAACGCGATCAGATGCCCGAGGAGCTGGCCGCGGCCATTCCCTTCGTGAAGGACCTCTGCCGCGCGTTCCACCTGCCAATCCTCGAGATCGATGGCTTCGAGGCCGACGACCTCATCGGCACCCTGGCCAAGCGCGCCGAACGCGACGGGTCGTTCCACACCTTCATGGTCACCCCCGACAAGGACTTCGCCCAGCTTGTTAGCCCGGCTGTCACCATGTGGAAACCCGGCCGCAAGGGCAGTGAGCGGGAAATCCTCGACCTCACCGCCACCCTGGCCAAGTGGGACATCCAGCGCACCGAGCAGGTCATCGACATCCTCGGCCTCATGGGCGACGCGTCCGACAACATCCCCGGCGTCCCCGGCATCGGCGAAAAAACCGCCCAGAAACTCATCGCCGAGTTCGACTCGGTGGAAAACCTCATCGCCAATGTCGGCAAGCTCAAGGGCAAGCTCAAGGAGCGCATCGAGCAGAACGCCGAGCAGGCGATCCTCTCCAAACACCTTGCCACCATCATCACCGACGCGCCGGTGGATGTCCCGTTTGAGAAGCTCTTGTTGGAGCCGCGGGACGACGCCGCCGTCAAGGAGCTCTTCAACCGCTTCGAGTTCCGCACCCTCACCCGCCGCCTGTTCAACGAGGACGGCTCCCCCACCCCGCCCCCCGCCGGCAAGGGGACATCCAACGGCCCGACTAACACCTCAACCCCGACCCTGTTTGAAACCTTCAAGCGCATCGGCGATGTGCCGCACACCTATCACATCGCGGACACCGCGGAAAAGCAGGCGGAGCTGTTTGCCCTGCTTGCCGCCCAGCCGCGGTTCTGCTTCGACATCGAGACCACCTCGCTGGACCGGTTCACCGCGCGGCTGCTAGGCGTGGCGTTCTCATGGGCCGCCCACGAGGCGTGGTACCTGCCGGTCACCGACCTAACCGTGCAGCTGCCCGCCCTGGCCAAGGCGCTCGGCTCGCCGGCGGAGAAGATTGGCCACAACCTGAAGTACGACCTTGGCGTGCTGCTCAACCACGGGGTCTGCGTGAAGGGCCCGCTTTTTGACACGATGCTTGTCCACCAGCTCATCGCCCCGGACCAGCGCCACGGCATGGACTATCTGGCGGAATGTTTGTTGGGCTACACGCCCATCACCCTGGCGGACCTGCACTTGGCCAACCAGGCGGCGGCGGACGCCGAGCCGGCGCCCGCGGGTGCCGACGACCTGTTTGCCTTTGCCCACAAGACCCGGGCCAGCAAGGAGATCGACGTGGCAGCCATTCCCCTGGCAAAGATCGCCGAGTACGCCGCGGAGGACGCCGATGTCACTTGGCAGATTGCCGAGAAGCTGCGGCCCGGGCTCGTCGAGTCCGGCCAGCAGGCGGTCTATCAGAATGTCGAGGCCCCGCTGCTTCCGGTGTTAGTCAACATGGAGATGGAGGGCATCTCGATTGACATTCCGGCCCTTGGCGACATCGCCGCGGAGCTGCAGATCCAGATCACCGGCTTGGCCGCATCGATCTCCACCCATGCCGGGCGGCCGTTCAACCTGGCGTCGCCCAAACAGTTGGGAGAGATCCTCTTCACCCACCTCGGCCTGGCCGACAAGGCGAAGAAGACCAAGACCGGCCAGTTCAAGACCGATGAGGCCACCCTGGCCACTCTGGAGGGCAAGCACCCGATCATCACCGACATCCTCGCCTGGCGTGAGTCGACCAAGCTGAAGTCCACCTATCTTGACGCCCTGCCAACCCACCTGGTGCCGCGCACCGGGCGGATCCACACCAACTTCCATCAGTTAGTGGCGGCCACCGGCCGGCTCGCCTCCACCGACCCGAACCTGCAGAACATCCCGATCCGCACCCCCGCCGGCCGCCAGATCCGCAAGGCTTTCATTCCGCGCGTCGGGTTCACGCTGCTTTCCTGCGACTACTCACAGATAGAACTGCGTGTCATGGCCGCCCTGGCCAACGACGCGTCAATGATCGACGCCTTCCGCCGCGACCTCGACATCCACGCCGCCACCGCCGCCAAGGTGTTCGGCGTCGCCGAGGATGCCGTGACCGCCGACATGCGCCGTACCGCCAAGATGGTCAATTTCGGCATCATTTACGGCATCTCCGCCTTCGGGCTCTCACAGCGGTTAGGCATCCCGCGCACCGAGGCCGCCGGCATTATCGACGCCTATTTCCGGGAATATCCGGCGATCCGGGATTTCATGGAAACCACCATCACGGAAGCCCGCGCTAATGGTTATGTCGCCACGCTCACTGGCCGGCGGCGCTACTTCCCGGACATCACCTCGGGCAACCAGAACATCCGCGGCAACGCCGAGCGAGCCGCGATTAACACACCCATCCAGGGCACCGCGGCGGACATGATCAAGCTGGCGATGGTCAAGGTCGCCGACCTCCTGCGCGAACGTTCCGCCGAAACCCGCATGCTCCTCCAGGTGCACGATGAGCTTGTTTTTGACCTCGCCTATGTCGAGGCCGCCGAGCTTGTCCCGCAGATCCTCGAGGTCATGAGCAACGCCCTGCCACTGCCGCACTCGGTTCCGGTCAAAGTTGAGCATGGCACTGGTCCGAACTGGCTCGCCGCACATTGAGATGTCTTGACGGTTGGGATTTTGACTTACCACCCAGCGCCTCATGGAGAAAAATAGTCCCACCTCATCGTCCCGGCCTCTCATGCCTAATTTGCACTTGGGCTGCGGTTTGATCTTTGGTGCTGGCAGCGGATTTCTTCTGGGGTTGTGGCTGCTTGGCGGCGGCTGACTGGTGCTTGGCCTGGTGATCGCCGTAGCTCTGATCTTCGGAATTTCCTGCCGCCGCTGGGGCGAGCGCGCGTGGAGCTGGGCCATCAAATACTTCCCACATTAACGGGGCCGGCACCTTTGCTCCGGCAAAGCCGGTTGTGGGCACTGGAGGGGCGCGATGAAAAGCGACTGAAGTCGCTACTCCTTGGGAGGATCGCGGCCTGAATGGCCGCAATAGAGCGCCCGCAGATCACGCGCGCGGCGCAAGCGGCAAGGAGCGGCGGACTCCGATCCGCCAGTGCCTCCGCTTTTCATTGTCCTCCCAGGGCCGGGCGATTCGGAGATCGCCTCTCCTTGAGGCGATTCGGAGATCGCCTCTCCTTGGGCGTACCTCAGCCCCGGGTGGGACTCTCCGCCCCCGATGGGGGCATTAAGACGATCGACATGCGTCATCCCAACTTCCCGGTAGGGTTGCTCCGGCAAAAGCCGGTTATGGACACCGGAGGGGCAGGAGAACCGTACGCACCGCCTCGTGGCCGCGAAGTTCCTCCACCTCATCGCCCGCAGCTGCAGTGATCCGTCCCTGCGATTTTCCTGCAGCCCATCCGCGGAGCCCCCTCAACCTTCTTGCGGCCCTCCGGGGCGCATGACTTCTTTTTTGGGATCATTCTGGGGGCTGCGCGTGGGTACATGCTGACCCCCGGAAATCCAACCCAACAGCCATGGCACCTCGGAGGGGCAGTCACCCACAACAGGAAGATCCAAATTAACACCATAAGCGCAATTGCCAAGCGGCAGCACGGGCAGCTTAATCGATTCGATGCTAATGATGCCTTCGAACGATATGTTCATTTCGTGGACCTTCCCCCAACTCCTTGGGATGGTTGCGATGATTTTTCTATGCGTCGTCTTGGGATTTTCACGCAAATCCCCGATCACGGAGAATATCGGGGTGATCCTTTCTGCCCACTTCGTTGTAATCCACACGATCGTCTGGAACGCCTTTATGATGACGACCGTGTGGAATCGGGGGGACACGGTTCTCCGGTTTGAGGGAACTCCCAGCCTCGCAGCAATCGTCTTCTGCGGAGGATTGTTGTTCCCGGCGCTGCTGCTTGGCTGCTCGATCGCGTTTTTCTCAAAACGCCGGAACTACTCGCCGATCCAGAAGCTATTTTACTGGGTATCCGCTGCGCTCGTTATGCTCGGCCTTGTGGGGACGCTTTGGACTCCCACCGCATTCCAGAGACACCTTGACGCCTTGTGACCACGGACTACAAAGAACCGCCTCTTTCATTAAACCCTATCGCAGCCAATGCAGATCCACGTCGTTGATGGCGATCTCCTCGATCAACCGGTTGAGGTCATCGTCAATTCCTGGAATAGGAACATCATTCCTTGGTGGCTGCTCCTGCCGCAAGGTGTCTCTGGCGCGATCAAGCGGTGGGGAGGGACGCAGCCATTTCGGGAAGTCGCCCGCTATGGGCCCATCCCCCTGGGTGAGGCTGTCCTAACATCCGCCGGGCGCCTGCCGTTTCGCGGCATTATCCATGTGGCGGGCATCAACATGTTGTGGCGCGCATCGGAGACCTCGGTGCGGCGATCAGTTCGCAGTGCCATGCGCATTGCCAACAACGAGGGGTTCCGCTCCATCGGGTTTCCACTGATTGGCGCAGGTTCGGGTGGCGGCTCTGCCGAGCACATCGAAAACTTCATGCTCGAAGAACTTGCGGCGATCCATTTTCCCGGCGACATCCATCTTGTTCGCTATGCCCGCGCCTAAATCCAAGCCATCTGTGCAACTCCCACCCACCGTGATGGCGCTTCCCACGGCCATTGATCTATCCGCGCCGTTATCGCTGAGGACATCGTTTCTATTCCCGCTGCAATCACCTTTGGCCCGCCGCGAGATCTTGATCGGTGCCTTGTGGCTGCTGGTTCCAGGAGTCGGGTGGATCCTCAACATGGGACACCGGATCATGATGACTCACCGGATGCAGCATGGGTTGCCGGCTTGGTCAGCGTGGCAAAACTATAGAAGCTTAATGCGCCACGGATTGATCACTCTGGCGGGAATGATCGAGTACCACCTTCCGGGGATGATCTGTGGCGCACTCGGACTCAAGTGGGGGATGCCTTGGCTCCAAGGAGTTGGTATCATCCTGTGGATCATGGCGACCTTGGCGGTGCCGGGCTACATGTCCCACTATTGCTACACGTTGAATCCAAGGGAGGTGTTTGACCCCTTTCGGGCAATGCGCAGGGTAATCGAAGGCGGTAGCGCCTATTGGCATGCGTGGCTCATTGCCCTTGCAGCCCTTGCTCTGTCATTCACGGGTCTTGCCGTGTTTGGACTGGGTTTTCTCATCACCAGCGTTTGGTTCTGGCAGGTCGCCGGCTTTTCCTTTGCCACCGTCTTCACCCAGGCCCACCACCTGAATGCAATGTCTTACAAAGCCCCACGGCCTGCCGTGATCGACAGGACATGAACAGCAGCTTTCAGATTGTCTTCTCGCTGCTCAAATGGATCGCGGAGATCACGGGCTTTAGCTATAATGAGGTAAACATCATCGCCTATTATGGGATCCTCCCGTTTGCGTACGTCGCTCTTGCAGACCGGATCCTGAAGAAGCACGTATTGAAAATCGTCTATGTAGTGGCCATCACGACCATCGTTCTCATGATCGAGGATTTTAGCGGCTTCTCCGACTGGCTGTTTCAGAAATCAGTGGAGCTCCTGCTTGGCTTTGAGCTTTTGGGCTGGGACTACATTGTCGCCTCAGTGCTGATCTGCGTGGTTTTCCCGGCAATTGTTTTTGCGATCATGTTTCACTTCGCCTACCCGCGGGTTGTTCCGGCGATTGTTCGCCGGGCACGCAAAAGATTGATTTAGCCACAGCCGGAACGGGCTGTTCCCGGGCGGGGGTGAATTGAGCCGCCGGGCGGGGACGGGCACGTTTCCCGAATTCCCGGGCTTCTTCCGGGATGTTCGCTTGCCACCTCCCGCGGTTAGATGGAGGTTCAGCGGCATCGACCTCGCCCCGAACCCAGTGAAGCTTCAAACCGTCGAATTTCTCCAGCGCCTCGGGAAGGTGGTTGGGCTGACCACGGCGCTGTACCTGCCGTACCTGCTGAGCAACCATTTTCCGGTGTTCACGCCGAGGGAGTTGCCGCTGAGCGTGGTGGACCTGGCGCTGCCGTTTTGGATTTGGACGGTGGTCCCTTACTTCATCCTGATTGGCGGAATGTACCTTCCGGCCTTTGTTCATGACCCGCGCCAGTTCTCGCTTGCGCTGCGCGCCACCGTGATTGCGGTGGTCCTCAACAACCTGGTTTTTTTCCTGTGGCCGACAACCTATCCGCGGCCGCTGGCGGAAGCGGGGACAGATTTTTACCATGGTTGGTATCAATTTCTTATCGCGGTGGACACGCCGGGAAATTGTTTCCCTTCCGCGCACATCACCGCGCCGGCAATCGGTTGTTGGGCGCTTGGGAGACAGTATCCGCGCTGGCGCTGGTTGATCTGGCTTATTTTCATCCCGTTTGCGCTGTCGATCTTGACCACCAAACAACATTACCTCGTCGACCTGTTTGGCGGGCTGGCAACGGCGGCGGTTGGGGTTTTCGTGACGAGGAGAATGGGATCGGAAAGAAGTGCGGTGATTGCGGAAAGTGAATGCCGGGGCCGACAAAGCTCTTGAGACGGCGAAGAGGAGAAATTCCGGCTCTCCGGAATTTTTGGTGGTCGCCTTAAGCTGATGTGAGCCGAAGGCCACCGTGGACTGCTGCAGTCTGCTGCAGCCTGCGGCGGCATGCCTGGGGGTGCGAGGCGCCCTGCTCACCCGCGCTGATCCAATTGTCTCTTCAGCGCAGCGGGCGGAGGGGGCGTTGAATCGTCGGGCGGAGCGGGTTCCCGCCAGCAAGCTGGACGGCTTACAGCGGTAGCAAGCTACAGGAGTCCACGGTGGCCTGCGGCTCACATTGGAAATGCCGATTTTGCGCTCCTCTCACTGGATAAAGATAAACTGCTTGGTGTTGAGCAGGGCGTAGAGGAGGTCGTCGATGGAGCGCAGGCCCATGTCGGCGGCCTTGGCCCAGGTGGCACGCTCGGCGGCGGTGGGCTTGCGCGAGAAGAGGGCGAGGTAGGCGGCGTCGACTTGCTCCTCGGGGTTGGGTGAGGCGTTGATGGACAGCATCAAGGGCGTGTAGGGCGCGAGCAGTCCCCGGGAGGAAACGAGGTCGCTGTTCATCAGGACCAGCGCCTGGGGAATGGTGGCGCTGGTGCTGGCGTTCTCGACAAATTCGCGGTCGCTCTGGCCCATGAGCCGCAGGAAGTGGCCGCGCGGCGCGGGGCTTTCCAGCTCGGAGGCGCGGACCCAGTCGGCGCGGTTCTTGCTGAAGGACTTGCTGAATTGATCGCGGGCTTTTTCCGGGATGCCCAGTTTCTCGGCCATGGCGATGGCGGCGGATTTTTCCGCCTCGGCAGCAGCGTCCATCTCGGCCTTTGATCTTGGCAGCGGCCCATACCCGGCAATGTGGAATCCGCCCCAAGCTTCCGGCTGGACCAGGCGGGGATTGCCGCTCGGTTTGTAATTGGCGACCACCGTGAGAGTTGCGCCTTTTTCCCGGGCCAGGTTGTTGAGCATCGGCAGGATGAGTTGGTCAACCGACCGCTGCCCGCTTTCCCTCGCAATCTTTCCCTCTTCTTGGCCCAACTCCTTCACCAGCGCAGCGTTTTTCGTGCTCTTGGCCGCCACCATCGCCGTCTTGATCTCCAACGCGCGCTTGGTCAATTCCACATCCTCGGCGAGCCGCTTCTGCGCAATGGCCACCATCTCAGCCCCATCGAACGCGAGGTAGGCATCCGCAGCCATCCTGGAAATATTGATGCGCCGCTCTTCGATCTCAGCCTTCTTCTGGTTGATCGCATCCGGCTCGTGGCTGGCCAAGGCCACGAGCGAGTCCCAGACCTGCTCAGCGCTCATGCGCCGCAGGAACGGCCCCTGAAAATGGGTGGCCTTGCCGCGTACAAATTCCTCCCGGCTGGCGGCGGACTGATAGGCCCTGGTGTTCACCAGCACGGCGATAAACTTCTTAAGGTCATAGCCGCAGTCCACCATCAATGACTCCAGCACGCGCTCCAGCTCGGGCACCATCGGCACGCTGTCCTCCTTGAGATCGTCAAAGCTTTCTATGTTTGGCGCGCCAAACAGGCGACCCCACAAGCGGTTGACCACCACCCGCGTGAACGGCGGATTTTTTGGCGATGCGACCCAGCGGGCAAATGCCTCAGCCGGATCCTCGTCGGGCGCAAGTTCGACCGCCTCTCCCATCATGGTGGCCGGCTTCATCACATCGCCGGGCTTGCCGTCCACTTCCATGAAGTCCTTCGGGAGCTTCAGAACCTTCTTCGGGTCGCGCCCCAACTCGATCGGGCTGAACAACTGACCGACGCAGTTCTTGATCACGTTGCTCAGACCGCGGTTATCCAGGGAGGCAATGCGGGCTTTTTTCTGTTCCAGAGCCTCCTTGCCCTTGTCGCTGGAGGCCTTCTTTTCAGCTTGGAATTGCCGGTCAATCTCGGCGGTCCGCCGGGTCATCTCGCCCCGAAAATTGCGCATTGCAGACGACGGATCCGTGTAAGAGTGCGTGAAGGCCGCCAGGCTGTAAAACTGCGTTTGCTTCCAGTCCTCAAAGGGATGATTGTGGCATTGGGCGCACTCGATGCGGGTGCCGAGAAATATTCGCGCTGTGATGGCCATGTTGTCCAATGGCATCCCGGCATCGCGCAGATAGTAGCCAATCGCCCCGTTGTCCCAGGCAAAGCCCTTCCCGGAGAGCAACTCGCGGGTGAACTGGTCGTAGGGCTTGTTGCTCCGCAGCGAGTCCTTGATAAATTTCCCATACGATGCCTCCACCACGCTTGCGGCGTTGTTGGTCCGTGACTTGTAGCGCAGGATATCGGCCCAGAAGTTGGAGAAGTTCGAAACGTAGCTCTCGCGCGCGAGGAGGTCATCGATCAAGGCGGCGCGCTTCTCAGGCTTTTTGTTTGCAAGAAAAACGGTCGTTTCCGTGGTGGTCGGGATCCGCCCTGCAAGGTCGAGATAGATCCGCCGCACAAACACCTCGTCGTTGATCGGGGCGTTGCCCTTGAGTTTGTTGGCCTTCCAGTCAGCCTGCAGGACCGCGTCGATGGCTTTCGCCGCCTGCTTGACGGAGACATTTTTCTCCGCTGCGGGTGCCGTGAGGGCCGAGGCAAGGATGGCAATCAGGGTGAGTATTTTCATCGCGCTCATGCAAAGATTTGGGTGACCGGCACGCCTTTGTTGGCGATCGTGAATGGCCGCAGGCTTGGCGAGATGACTGATTCCTGAATCGGCAGGCCCAGCGCGTAGGCGATCGTCGCGTTGAAATCCGGCAGCAACACCGGGTCGCCTTCGACTTCGCCGCCGGTCTTGTCGGTACTGCCGATGACCGTGCCGCCCTTGACACCGCCACCAAACATCGCGCCGGAGAAGGCCTTCGGATAATGGTCGCGGCCGAGGTTGGAGTTGATCACCGGCGTGCGCCCAAATTCCGTGGCCACCACCACCAGCGTATCCTTAAGCATTCCCCGCTGACCGAGATCGCCAACCAGCGCCGAGAGCGCCTTGTCGAGCTGCTCGCACAGCGCCGGGGTGGCCACGAAGTTGTTCGAGTGGGTGTCCCACCCGTTCAGGCTCACCTCGACAAAATGCACGTTCTTTTCCACCAGCCGCCGCGCCAGCAAGCATCCTTGGCCAAACGCCTCCTTGCCGTACGCCTCGCGCACCTCGGGCTTCTCCTTGGTCAGATCAAACGCCTCCAAGTCCTGACTCTTCATCATCTTGTACGCCCCGTCGTAGATCTCCGAGTAGGCCGAAACCTTTTCCTGGGGAAAACTTGTCACAAAACCCGCATCCAGCTCCTCGGCCAGCTGCATGCGCGCCAGGTGCGCCTCCGGAGTCAGTCCCTTTTGCAACGCGATGTCCTTCAAGCCCGCCTCCGGGTTGTTGACGAACAACGGCGAATGGGTCGCAGGGAAAAACCCCGCACCCGCCGGACGACTCGAATTGCCAATATACACCGAGGCCGGCAGCGATGGATTCCCCGGCCCCCGGAAATGACTCAGCCATGCTCCCATCGACGGGTGGCTGATCGTCCCACGCATCTCGTAACTCGTATGCATGAAATAGTTTCCCGGCTCATGCGCTCCCTGGTTGGACGACAACGAGCGGATTAACGCCCCGTTGTGCATTTCTTGCGCCGTGCGCGGCAGGTACTCGCCAAGCTGGATGCCATCCGCGCTGGTCTTGATCATCTTCGTCGGCCCGGCACTCTCCCCCTCCTTCGGGTCCCAAGAGTCCACATGGCTCATCCCGCCGTCCATGTACAAGTAAATGACATTCTTGGCCGTACCCCCGCCCGCAGGCGCCCCCGCCACCACCGGCGCCCCAGCCAGCCGCGGAAAAACACCCGGCAACAACCCGACCCCCAACAAGGTCTGCGCCGCCCGCGCCACAAACCGCCGACGCGTCATCTCGTCGGCCCGAAATAGGTTCTCACGTCTTAAATTCATGGCTTTGGACCTTAGCTACTGAACCAAGAACGCAAATCGTGCAAGCGTTTGCAAAAACGGGGCAGGGCGGGAAGCCTTCGCGTCTCGCCCTTGGGTGGGATGGAGACTAGTTTTCAGCACCTGAAACCCGTGCCGCTGTGGAGGCAGAGAACCTTCCCACGTCCCGGAGGGACATCAGAACTTAGCCGGGCGCAGCCCCCGGAACCCGGCCCCCAAAACCATGGTGCCCCCATCGGGAAGTAGTCCAAAGCGAGACCGCCATGCTCCCAGCGGGGGCGGAGATTCCAGCCAGGGGCTGAGGTACGCCGATGCCCCGGGTGAGGCACCGAGAACATCGCGGCCTGAATGGCCGCAATAGAGCGCCCGCAGATCACCCGCGCGTCGCAAGCGGCAAGGAGCGGCGGACTCCGCTCCGCCCCAAGGAGCGGCGGACTCCGCTCCGCCAGTGCCTGAGAGAGCCAATGGTAAGAGGAATCCGCCTTTCATTGTCCTCCCAAGGCCGGGCGCTTCGGAGATCGCCTCTCCTTGGGGGTACCTCAGCCCCGGGCTGGAATCTCCGCCCCCATTGGGGGCATTCAGACGATCGACATGCGTCATCCCAACTTCCCCGTAGGATTGCTCCGGTAAAATCCGGTTATGGACGCTGGAGGGGCAGGAGAACTGTCCACCAACCCCTGCGCGTTTTCATGGGCGCGTAACGATTCAAGTTAGTCAGGAGAAGACTTCGCTTGATTCGTTTTCGTTTGTTTCTGCAATGGAGCTTGGATAGGTCTGGCTCGCTCGAGATGACCCACGGACTGAGCTGGATCATCGCCGGCTGCACTGGCAGCCACAGGGTGCTTTGGAAATTCCACTCCCACAATAAAAGCACTCACCCCTATCACCATGCTGCTTCTGGCCCTGTCGTTATCAGGGTTCTCTTCGGCAGGTGAGCCGGTTGTTGCCACCAAACCAGCTTGTGTGGATCAAATCATATCCGTGGCTGTCGTGGATCCGACGCTCGACTCGGACTTCTTTCGCGCCGACGATGGATCGTATCCAGCTCACATCGTTGAGCACGAGGATGGACACCTTGAGAATACCCTGGGGAATACAGTCAGCAAGGAGGAGGCGACCAAGATCGAACACACAGCCAAGTGCTTGTCCTCCCACCAAGGCGAACATTTAATGTCGTTCTGCGACGCTCCGCAGCTCGATAAAGGCTTGATGCTTGAAGTTGCAGGTGGATTGCCCGCCTACGCCAGCTCACTTACGGTGCGAATCGGCAATGACAAAAGTCTTACGTGCAGATTCACCGCGGCCTATCCAGTGATTGTTTCAGGCGAGACACTGACTTGGACAATCACAAAGAAAACTCTCAAGATGACAAGCGACCGCTTCACCCCAGGTGAGCGCTTATTGGGTTGGCTCTCGGTGGAGTTCGATGAGACCTCCACAATTGACGGCAAGGCGATAATCAAGAGCCATAAGATTGAAGGTTACGTGAAGCCAGTAATCAGCAAGCCACACTCCCCCGACTCAAAGCCCATCAGCGAACAGGCCGCACCAGAGCAACCCCTACCAGCCCGGTTCAGATGATGCTCCGTGACCTCAACGTCCAAACTGCATGACAGGCTCCTCCATGAATCGAAGGAGTTCTGAAGCACTGGGATCATAGGTTGGGCGCTTCGCATGGGTTGGTGAAAACCCGCGCGACTCACTCACCTTTAGCGTGCTCAACTGACTGGGCCAATTCCACCGCTTGTTCACGCCGCGACAGGATGCTGACAACTCCAAAAGGGAGCCCGAAGCCAAGACCAACACAAACGCCACCGAAGGCAACCCTCGGGAGATGTTGCGATACCACCCTGAACAAATCCCCCACATCGCCAACCTGGTTTCTCAGGATATTGTCAGCTAAACCGAAAGAAAGCCCGCCGGTGACGACGACAACCCAGATCACCACGGGCCAAAACAGGAGGGTCATTGCAACCCCTTTATTCCTCCACCAGCGGCCATCGCTCGCGACGGAGTGGTTAACCAGGCCCTCTTGTTCCTTATTCATCTCCCTTAGTTCCACCGCGTCGGGAATCACTGGATGCCTTAGGTTCTCTACCGTCATAATCCCCGGGCTTCGGCATCATGCTCAATGGTCTTTGAGATTGCGCCATCGCGGCCTCGCGCCTTTTCCGCGTGGTCAAAAAATAAGCAATCCCCAAGGCTACCATCACCGGCAGGGAGAGAATCGAGAGGATTAGGATAATAATGATCAACTCCTGCATTCCCATCTGCAGAAATCCTAGGATTGGGAGGAGGGATGAGTTCATTCGGTCATGGGTTCAATCGCCCCTAGGGGACGGAAGGCTTTCTGCTTATAGGCCAGATTTGATCCGGATGGAAAGCTTACCGGGAGGCTGGACCCGGATAACTCAGGCAGGCTTTTTCTTGGCCAAGGGCGGGCGGGTCAGGCAGGCTGCGGCCGTGGAATCGCTGCCCTCGCCCTGTTTTTTGATCGACCAAGCTGCCTTGCGGCGGAATTTGGAGGTTTTGCGTGCGCTCAAGGAGGCCGCCGGCTGCCGGATTGTCCTGGCCCAAAAGGCGTTTTCCCTCTGGCACCTGTACCCCTTCATCGGCGAGTTCCTTGACGGCGCCTGCGCCAGCGGCCCGTGGGAGGCCCAGCTCGCCCACGACCACCTCGGCGGCGCAATCCTCACCTGCGCCCCGGCCTACACCGTGCAAGATATCGAGGAACTTCTGCCGATCAGCCACCATCTGGACTTCAACTCACCCGGCCAATGGGCGCGGTTTCGCGATCAAGTCATGGCCCACCCGCGGTTTGTCCAGGGCGACCTGCATTGCGGCCTGCGCATCAACCCGGAGTGCTCAACCGGCGAAACCCCACTTTATGACCCCTGCGCTCCAGGATCCCGCCTGGGCACCACCGCCGCCGCGCTGGCAGGAGCCAACCTCAACGGCATCAGCGGACTCCACTTCCACACCCTGTGCGAACAAGGCACCGACGCTCTCGACGCCACCCTGGACGCCATCGACGAAAAATTCGGCGACCTCCTGCGCAGCCCGCAGATCCGCTACCTCAACATGGGCGGCGGACACTGGATCACCAAGCCGAACTACGACCGCGACCACCTCATCCGCCTCATCGAGCGCACCCGCAAGCGCTACAACCTTGAGGAAATCTGGCTCGAACCCGGCGAGGCGATCGCCATCCACACCGGCGTCCTCCGCGCCAGCGTGCTGGATATTGTCGAATCCGGCGGCATCCGCGCCGCCATCCTCGACGTTTCCGCCACCGCCCACATGCCCGATGTGCTTGAAATGCCTTACCGACCCGACGTTTTCGGCCCCGACGGCAGCCTCGCCGGCCTTCCCGCCAACGCCCCGCACCTCTATCGCCTTGGCGGGCCAACCTGCCTGGCCGGCGATGTCATTGGCGATTACGCCTTCAACACCCCCCTCCAGATCGGCGACTCCCTCGTTTTCGACGACATGGCCCACTACACCATGGTCAAAACGAGCATGTTCAACGGCGTGCGCCACCCGGCCATCGCCGTGCGCCGTGAGGACGGCACCACCAAGGTGCTTCGCGAGTTCTCTTATAAGGATTTTCACGCCCGCCTCGGGTGACTCGGCCTCATTTCCTTCAAGGGAAACTAACCCATTGAAAAATGACCATGCTCTGACTACTTTTCCGCATGGATATCAGCGTCACCGATTTCAAAGCCACCTGCCTCCGGGTCATCGACAAGGTGCAGAAAGAGAAGTCTCGCGTCACCATCACCCGCCACGGCAAACCGGCCGCCGAATTGATCCCGATTGGTGCTAGCTTTCCGGGGAAATTGTTTGGCCGCTCGCAGGAGTGCACCGCCATTCTCGGTGAGCTTCTGAGCACGCAAGAGCATTGGAATGCTGAAGATTGAAAACCTCGTCGCTGCGGTGTTCGACACCCATGTCTGGCTATGGTCTGCGGCTGGCAACCCACGTGCGGAGATGATTCGCCGCTTCTCCGGCACAGCGATCATTGCCGCCATTTCCCAGTGGGAGATTTCCATGCTTGCGATGAAAGGCCGCCTCCGCCTCCTGCCGGACGAGGCATCTTGGTTCTCCGCCAACCTCGAGCCACCCGTCTCCCTTGCACCACTCACTGCGGAAATCTCCATCTCCGCCTGCAGCCTGCCCGACTTCCATGGCGATCCCGCCGCCCGCATGATCGTCGCCACCGCCATCACCCTTGGAATCCCACTCATCACCGCTGACGAAAAAATCATCCAGTGGAACAATGCCCAACGGATCCTCCAAATCATCGGCTTGTGAGCCAAACGGCCGTGACGCGCCCCGCCCCGCCCCCGCCCCCAAAAAAATTAACCAAATCGTGGATTCCGAGCCCGGGCCGCACCCGCGTAAAAATTCCTTCGTCGGCCGCCCTAGCAGCGTTTAGTATTTACACTTCCCGCTCAGACCACCAAGAGCGGGCTCTCCCAAAACCATTCCAATCCGCTCGCCCGTGCCCACTCCCGCATCGCCCACCCGCACTCCAAAAAAATCTAACGCCAACGGTTGGAGCCACGACCAGTCCGCCGAGCTCTACGGCGTCAAGGACTGGGCCCATGATTATTTCAGCGTCACCCCGGATGGCGAACTGAGCGTGCGTCTCGTCGATGGCGAGGGCCACAAGCACGTTGGCCTCAAGACCATCATCGACGGCCTGCGCGAGCGCGGCACCGACCTGCCGGTGCTCCTGCGCTTTCGCGACATCCTCCACAGCCGCATCGCCGAGCTCAACGAGTCGTTCCGCAGCGCCATCAAGGAAACCGGCTACACCGGCAGCTACCGCGGCGTCTATCCGATCAAGGTCAACCAGCAGCGCCAGGTCATCGAGGAAATCACCTCGTTTGGCGAACGCTACCACTACGGCCTCGAGGCAGGCTCCAAGCCAGAGCTCATCGCCGCCCTGGCCCACATGCATGACCCGCATGCCTATCTGATCTGTAACGGTTATAAGGACGAGGAGTTCATCGACCTCGCCCTCAACGCCCAGAAAATGGGTTTGAAGCTCATGCTGGTGTTAGAAATGCCGTCTGAGCTTGACCTCATCCTCGAGCGCTCGCGCAAGCTCAACATCCTGCCCAACCTCGGCGTGCGCGTCCGCCTGTCCACCCGCGGCGCCGGCCACTGGCAGGAGTCCGCCGGTGACAAGTCCGTCTTCGGCCTCAACGCAGCCCAAGTCATTGGCGTCGTCGACCGCCTTAAAGCTGAAGGGTTGTTGGAATGCCTGAAGATGCTCCACTACCACCAAGGGAGCCAAATCCCAAGCATCGCGACGATCCGCGAAGGCGCCACCGAGGCGACCCGCATGTACTGTGACCTCGTCAAGGAAGGTGCCCCGATGGGCGTGCTCGACATCGGCGGCGGCATGGCCGTGGACTACGACGGGTCTAACACCAACTTCACCTCCTCGTGCAACTACTCGGTGCCCGAGTACTGCATTGACGTGGTGGAAACCATCAAGGAGGTCTGCAACAAGGCCGGCATCGAGCACCCCGAGCTGGTCAGCGAGAGCGGCCGCGCGGTGGTCGCCTACTACTCGGTGCTCGTTTTCAACATCCTCGATGTCACCTCGGCGCAGACCACCGACCTTGAGCCAGTGGTCACCCAGAACGCCCCGGACCAACTGCGCAACCTGGTTGAGGTCAACCGCGTCGTCTGCAAGAAAAACCTCCAGGAGTGCTTCAACGATGCCCTCTACTACCGCGACCAAATGCGCGCCCAGTTCTTCTACGGCAACGCCACCCTGCGCGAGCGCGGACTGGCCGAGGCATGGTTCTGGCACATCCTCACCCGCATCTCCAAACTTCTCCAGGAGTTAGAGACCATTCCCGAGGACCTGCGCGAACTATCTAACACACTGGTAGACTTCTACTACGGCAACTTCTCGCTGTTCCAGTCCCTGCCCGACTCCTGGGCGATCAACCAGCTCTTCCCGATCATGCCGATCCACCGGCTCAACGAGAAGCCCAAGCACCGCGCCGTGCTTGCCGACATCACCTGCGATTGCGACGGCAAGATCGACCGCTTCATTGACCGCGAGGACGTCGCCAAATCCCTCGCCCTCCACGACCTCCGCCCGGATGAGCCATACTACGTCGGCATCTTCCTCGTCGGCGCCTATCAGGAAACCCTCGGCGACCTGCACAACTTGTTAGGCGACACCAACGTCGTCGGCGTCCACGTCGAAAACGGCCGCCCGGTCTACACCCACGAAGTCGAGGGCGACACCGTCGCCGACGTGCTCACCTACGTCGAATACGACCCCAAGGAGCTCGCCGCCCGCTTCCGCTCCTTTGCCGAACGCGCCGTCGCCGAAGGCCGCATCACGCCAAAGGAGCGCCGCGAGATCCTCGACACCTACCGCGCCGGCCTCAACGGCTACACTTATTTCGAAAGTTAGCCGCCGCTCATCGCAGCTACGTCACCGCGGTCAAGACTGTCAATCCAGTCAATACAGTCAGCCGTGGGCTTGGCGGCGGCGTCACGGGGGCCCGCTTCGTAGCCGCCCCCCTGTGACTCGTTGCCAGTCACGCCCTCGGTTGTCAGGTGACCACGGTCATTCTCCACCACCGAAAAACCCGAGGCGGGCAGTAAGATCATCCGGCAGCCCGACAAGACCCAAGGCCAGCAACCCAAGCGCGAGGCCCGCCAACCAAACCGCGCGACGGCGAAGCAACTTCTCGGGTTCCAGCTCGCGGGCTGCCAGGTCGGCATCGGCGAGCGTCCAGAAGTAGAGCCCCATCAACGCCAGCACTGCGGGGAGCAGGAAAATCAGGTTGTGCAGGGGCGGGTAGACGGCACAGATCACACCCGCTCCGAACAACATGACCATGCCATAGAGCGAACTGACCACCAATGCCCGCTCGCGGGTATAGTGCAGCAGCGCCGGGCGGTAGGCGCGGGCGGTGGCGGCGTCACCGATTCGCGCCAGCTCCGCGGCGCGCTTTCCGGTCAGCAGCACCCCACCGAAGGCCCACATCGCCAACAGCGCGGAAAGCGGTGGCAGCGGGCCCTGCGGCACCACCGCATACCACCCGAGCGCCAGCCGGATCGGGAAATTCACCGCCTCCGCCATCACATCGAGAAACGGGAAGCGCTTCAGCCGCGCTGGCGGGATGTTGTAAAGTGCCCCGCTCAGCGCGAACAGGCCAAGCACCACCGCCACCGCCGTGCCCAAACCACCCAGCCACACCACCGCCACCGCGCCGCTCAGCAACGCCACTCCAACTGCCAGCAGCTTCGCAAACCCAATTCTCTCCCCAACAGCAACCCGCCCGGACTTCTCCGGGTGCCAGCGGTCGCCCTCCCGATCACAGCAATCATTGAGCGCGTAATTCCACGCCGCGACCAGACAACACGCGAGCAAGGCCACTGCCACATTGCCAACGGAGACGGCGAACTGGCTCCCCTCAAGAAATCCCCCGGCAAGGATCCAGCCCAATCCGGCACCGGGAAGAATTAAGAGATTCTTCAGCGCGTGGGACGGGCGCAGCCAATTCGATAGCTGAATAAGCGAGCTAACAACAGTTCCGTCCTGCTTCTCGTCAAAAAGATTCCTATCCCACTCCGCATGCACCCCATCTCCAAAGATAGGATGACGGACCTTCAAGTTGTCACCGCAGGCACGTGGGAATGCAGACACCTGCAATAAACATCAATATCGATTTGTTCATATTTTACCTATTTAGATAATTAAGCAGGGCGGTTGTGCCGAGCGCACGATCAAACACTTTGCTTCCAACATCTTGAAAATAATAAAAATCTATTTCCATATAGCCATACCAGCAACCTTGTATCGACTTGTCTTCGTAGTCAATTTTATTAACACCCTTGATTCCATACGAGGGATCATAATATGCCCCATCATACTCTACGATGGTGTGCTCTCGCCATGCACGCTGGGTATGCGTTCCTCCCTGACCTTTGTTCACCTTGTCGTCTGGAGTAGTTGGGGTATAATCTGTGTTACTCGCATTCTTCTGTTGTGTCTTCACGCACCATAGTTTTGTAGCAGTGTAGTTCCCACTTAGATATTTGGGAGCCTCGAAATCCGTGCAGGATAAATCACACAAATTTGCCTGAATCCCGTTGATAGCTAGAGCTTCTTGAAAGGCTTCAGCCCAGGCTTTGCAAGTCCCCGCGTAGTTATCCCAAAGTTTACCATCACCCTTGAGTGACGAGATCATCGCTTTTCAATTCGTGATAGATCGGCGGTGCTGGGGGGCCAACCTCCGCAGGCGGAAAATTTCCAAAGGTCACCTCCGTGATGTGAACGGGGTGGAAATGAATCACCCCAGTCGCTTCCTCTTCAGATCCGTCACTGATGGTAAATGTGATAGACGGCGCTGTGTCTGCTGAAACTTGCTCCACCTTCAGTGGATGGGCCAGTACCCGTGGATGGGTCATCAGGCGGATGAACCCGCTGATGGTGATCCATGCTAGGCCCACTGAATCCCTGCCGTTGAGAAGCCCCTCCCACCAGTCCTTGGATTTGGCGTGGTCGGGAGCTTGGTCGTTGTGGGCATAGATGAGAAGGTTGATGTCAGGGATGATCACTGTGGCGGGAGGTGCTTTGCGAGGAAATCCTCGGCTTCAAGGTCATCCACAAGCTGGTTCAAACGCCCTGGATCAAGGCCCGCGACGAGTGGCGATGAGTGCACTTTGACTCGATACGGTTTAGCCCGAATTACAGGTTCTAGTCCCAAGCCCTTGCGGAGGGCCTCGTTGACGATCATCTTGAGCGATTGCTGGCCCAAGGCCACCTCTTGTTGGAGCCTCTCAGCGATCTCCGGATCGAGGGTCAGCGTAGTGCGCATGGAGACATCATGCGTCAGGAAGGCCGGATGTCAAAGCATCATCAAGAGCGTGGATGCAGCTTTGGATGGTGCCTCCCATGGCCTCATAGTGCGCCGAGGGGTACTCCCCGCCACACCGCTTTGGCTCAATCCCACAGCTGCGCAGGCCGCTCGCCGCCTTGCCGGAGAAATCACTCGCCTGCCATTGGTCCCGCGCAGCCCCGGCAAGCGCCGCGAAGACTTCCCTCTTAAACGTTGGACACGTACGCGGCTGGCTAGAGCAGCAACCTGTCCGGCTCCTCCATCCAGGTTCGGCTTTTGAACGGCTATTTCTCGACTATCTGTTGGCGTTGGGCACCGCCGGAAACTTGACCACCGACGCCCAGCTCGCCGCGTTGGCCGTGGAACACCAAGGAGAACTCCACAGTGCGGACTCCGATTTCCATCGCTTTGCCGGGCTTCGCTGGCGCAATCCGCTCAGGTGATTCCCCCGGCGTCCCGCCCCCGTAGCGCCTCGTTTTTCGCAGAGCGCGCCGGGAAGTCTTTCTTCCAACCACAGGAGCAAAGGACTTGTCGGGAAGAAGCAAAGAGTCCCCCCACCAGCGCCAGCAACGCTGTGGGTACGATCATGAGTCCGAGAATAAAGTATCCGCCTCCGCGTCCACTATTTGGCATTCCCATGGCAACGCAGATGACAGTGGCGATAATTGCCCATGGAACACTCATCCAATAAGCGAACCCCTTTAGTTGCCGCGATGTCCTTCCCGGCCCGACCTCAAGGTTGACACTCGTTTTGACTCCATCCCGCAATCCGGGCAGCAGCTTGGAAGATCATGCGGCCATGGATGTTCAAACAGCATTGTTCAGTTCAAGGTTTTTGACAATCCGCACCAAGGGGAGCAAGACCGAAGCTCGCGCGGGTTGGCATCGACTCCAGGGGCTCAAGGCGCTGTTTGGACTGCGGTGGGAAGGGGTACTCCCCGCCACACCGCTTTGGCTCAACCCCACGCCTTCCCTCTCCATTCAACGCGTTGCCAAGGGGATTTCCCAGCGGCCAATCTTTCCTCGAATGATCAAGCGCTGTTTGGAGTGCGGTGGGAAGGGGAAACTCCCCGCCACACCGCTTTGACTCAACCCCACGCCTTCGCTCTCCATTCAACGCGTTGCCGGGAAAATCTCCCAGCGGCCAAAACCCAAGCAAGGTCTGGAAATGACCAAGCGATGAATTTCCGCTGGAGAACTCTCGCGGCAAGTCATTGAAAGGTCTGCGGAGGTGCAGGGTTGAGCCAAAGCGGTGTGGCGGGGTACCCCTTCCCACCGCACTCCACACATGCCTCACACAGGCGCTGCATTGATGACCAAGCTAGAGGTTGAAGTGCCGAAGTTGAGTCGCGCGGCAAGTCATCGAAAGGTCTGCGGAGGTGCAGGGTTGAGCAAAAGCGGTGTGGCGGGAAGGACACCTTCCCACCGCACTCCAAACATTGGCTTGGCATCGCCGGGCGATTTATCCTTCCGACGGTACCACCTGCACGGGCGGCGTCACGGGTACCACGGGCGCGGGCGGCGTCACGGGTACCACGGGCGCGGGCGGCGTCACCGGCACGGACGCGGGCGGCGCCACCTCCGAGCTACCCGCTGGCTCTTCCGGCGCGGGTGGCGGCGGAAAGAGGTTTGCCCATTCATGCAGCACCGCGCCCTCGCCCATCCCGCCAATCTCCTGCAGCAACCCCTCGCACTTCGAGCGCCACGCCGCGTAGTCAGGCGCGCACTTCGGACTCTCCGCCGTGCCGGGAAACACCAGGTAGGTAACTGTTAGGTCGGACACCGGCCGCCTGTACGGCGTCGCGCTCGGATTGATCTCCTTGGCCAGGCGCAGCGACGCCTCGCCGGCCTTGAACGTCGGACCGCCATCCCCAACAATGGCCGGATAGAGCTTGTTGCCGTGGATGACCACCGCGTAGTCGCCCACCTTGGGCGCAAACGGATCGCTCCGGTCGGTTAGCAGGTTGACGGACATCACAATGAACGGGTCATACTCCGCGATTAGGAAGCTGCGGTACTTCATGTCCTCGATGCCGCGCTTGAGAAAGCCGATGCGCTCCCTGAGCCACCTCTTGCGCTCCGTGGTCGTCCCCGCCCGCTCAAGCTCCTCGGTCCCGTTTTTCAACCGCTCCTCCCATCCGGCCACCATCGGGTTGGGCGTCGCCGTCACCTTCTTCCACCCGTAGCTCGTGAACGGCTGATAGTTCGCCGACTTCACAATTTCATCCGGCATCTCCGGCAGCCGGTCGCCGTCGGACCCGTCCGACACCACATCCATTTCCGCCTGCAGCAAAAACACCTTCCGCCCGCCCGGGTGGGTTAGATTCAAAATCGTCTCGCAGTCGTACATGTTATGCTTTGTTAGCAGCTCGTTGAGCTGCACCGCATCGCGCTTGATCCGCTCGGTCTTGTTCTTGTAGAGGGTGTTGAAATGCGGCGAGACGACCGCCTTGTCCAACATCGGCGCAAGCCCCGGCAGCAGCGAGCCAAGCCGGCCGTTGACCTTCTCAAGCTCTCCAAGCGTCTTGGAGGCCACGGGAAGGCGCACCTTCAGCAAAAACTCTGCCACGTAACTCTCTCCATCAATCCGCTCCGCGGAGGCGAGTCCACCGGGCTCAACCTCAACGCGCGTCTTAAGCGTGATTCCTTTTGCCAGCGCGCGCACATCCCCACCGGACGTCCCCATGCTCCCGCTCGGCACCTCCACCTCCCGCGCTACCACCTCCGGCTCCGGTGCCACCACCGGCGGACGCTCAACCACTTCCGGCACGGCTTCCGGCACAACCTCCGCCACCTCCACCTCCGGCGGCCACTCCACCGGCGCCACCGCAGGACCATGCATCACCTCCATCAGACCCCGCTTGATCTTCCCGGGCACCGAAGTGAACAGCAGCCCCACCCCGACCACCAACAACACCACCAAAATGAAGCCGACCGCGCCCAACCACGATTTGCCGCTACTCCCACCACCGCTCCTGCGGTTTTCCCTGCGATTTATTTTCCCACCAAACACCCGCTCACCATACGGATTTCTTCCCACCGATCAACCTGGATAAATCCAACAGCCGCAGACAAGTCAGAAGCATGGCGCGGCCGCAAATGACGCGGCCGCAGGGCCGTGTCCGTGGACTGCTGCAGCTCGCTGCCGCTGTAGGCTCTCCAGCTTGCTGGCGGGACCCCGCTCCGCCCGCCCATTCAATGCTCCCTCCACCTGCCGCCCTGAAGAAGCAAATTGGAGCAGCGCGGGTGAGCCTGCCCCAGCATGGATCGCTTATCCACGGCCCCATGCTATTGTTGGAAATTATGTTGGAAAAACGCTGCAGGCGGCCCGCCGGGTCCAAACCGGACCGGCCGACCGCCGCAGCGCACCTAGAGCGACTAGAAACGCCACACCAGGTCAAATGTCAGGCGGTCCTTCATGACCCCGTCGTGCTCGTTGGTTAGCGGCACCTCATAGGCCACCCCGCAGTCGACCGCCTTGCACAACCGCGAGCGAAAGCCCACCGCCGCGCTCACAAAATCCCTGTTATCCCCGGCGTTGGCCGCCCCGAAGTTGAGCAAGTCGCCGCCCTCGAACTCGGCCACGATGGGGACCGCTCCGCCGGCTTGGGAGTCGAAGTTCTTGCCGCCCTCACCTGCGGAGAGCACGTGGAACCAGTTCACCTCGACTAACGGAATGAACCACGGGCTCACCTCATAGCTTGCGTGGGCACTGAGCCAGCCGCTGGTGGACTGCTCGTCGGACACGGCCAGGGAGACCCCGCCGCCAGCCGAGAATTGCCAGCGCCCCGCCATCTGCAGACCGGAAAGGATCAAATTCACCGACCCGTCGCCCGAACCCTGGAAAACGTCGCGGTTTCCCGTCGGTGCCTCATAGGTTGCCGTGCCACTCAGCGCGCGGCCTGCCTGCGGGTCGAGCAGGAAGGCGTATTTCACCCCGCCGCCCAAGTTGGCAAAGCCAGACTGCTTGGACCACAATGGCGTGGTGTCAGGATCGATCTTCACATAGCCATCCTTGGTGGCCACCAGCGAGAAGCGCTCATTAAGCGCCCACTCAAGTTGCACCGCGTAAACCTCGACGTCTCCGCCCATCCCCAAGCTTCCAATCGTCGTGTTGACCGTGTCCGGCAGACGGTGGAACATCGCGATCGCGTGGATGTTTGTCGTCGGCAGCGCCAGATCAAACAAGGTCGGGTTGGTCATCGGCCGCCGCGCGGCGGCAAACACGTCCTCGCTCGGCTGCTGTCCCGCCGGCACCACCATCTCCGGGCCCGCCAACGCGGTTATTGTTAGTAGCGAGAAAACTCCAAGGGTCTGATTAAACGGGCGATTCTTCATTTCAGTTGGGCGGTTCGGGCTTGTTGCTCCCTCAAACATCGGGAACACAGTTAGAATGGGGTAAAGCCAACAACCCCGCTACCCGCCGATTCGCCGACACTGCGCATATCTTGCTTCCCGGCCTGCCGGCCGGCCTCCTAATTCACCAGCATGCGCCGCGTCTCCAACATCCGAAGCAGCCCGTAGAGTGCCACGGCGGCCAGCAAGTGCTTGAGCGTGTGTCCGCTGACCATGCCGCCGAGGGCGAAAATCCCGCCGTCAAGCTCTTCGCCAAGCTTGGCCAGCGCGTACCAGCCAACCGCCCACAGAAATCCCGACGCCCGCGTGTAGCGCGCGGCAAACAGACCGAGGACCAGCGGAACTAACAGCAGCGGCAAATACTGTGCCAGCGCGTACGGCCGCAGGTCGCCACGCCCGCCCGCCTCGCTCCACCCCCAGTAAATCACACTGCCCACCCCGGCCAGTACCAGCGGCCCAAGCAAGGCGAGCCCACCGCGCACGCTGATCCGCTCGCACACCAGGGCGGCAAATATCGGCGTGGTCACCAAGGTCATCGGCAGCCGGTCCCACACCAGCGTCTGGTTGTTAGCCTCCAGATGATAGTAGCCCGACCCCAGCCCCGTGAGCGCAACCCCGAGGAAAATCACCCGCCATACCCAGACCTCGCGCGGGTCGTGAAACCGCCCCGCACCGCCGGGCTTCCCGAGCCGCCACATCCCCAACACACCCACGACCACAAAGCCGATGTTAGAAACCACGTCCATGAATTTCGGCACGCCGAGAAACCCACGGCCGTCGGCAAAACCGTGGTAACCCTTGTCCTGGGAAATTGGCTCAAAGAACCAGATCCCAACCATTGGAAGCGCCGCCGCCAGCGCGAGGAGAAATATCTTCTGCTTGTGGGTCATCGCCGTGTTGGGTTGCCGGGCACGGCGGCCTAGCCATTTGACAAGGCCTCAAACACCGGCGCGGGAACATAGCGCCGGACGGTCTCCTCCCAGCCCTCAGGCCCAATGAGGCTCTTGACCATGCTGGAGGACAGCTCGGCAATGTCGCGCGGCGGCATCAGAAACACCGTGGTGATCTGCTCGGCCATGTCGCCATTGATGTGGCGCATCACCCGCTCGTACTCGTAGTCACCCTGCGAGCGAATTCCGCGCAGGATGTAGTCCGCACCCATCCGCTTAGCATAATCTACCAGATAGCGGTTGTCGAAGTGGGCGATTGTTAGACGCTCGCACGAGGGAATTGACCGGCGCAGCAGCTCTAAGCGCTCCGGCACGCTGAACGTGTAGGTCTTCGCCGGATTGCTCCCGATTGCCACGATCAGCCGGTCAAACAGCTCCAGGCCGCGCTCGATCATCCACAGATGCCCGTTGGTCAGGGGGTCGAAGGATCCGGCATAAACGGCGGTGCGCATGCCGCTAGATAAACCGGCCAGCCGCCCCGTGTCAGCCGCAACTTTCAGCCCCGCCCGCAAAGAACGGATTGTGCGCCTGCTCGATGGCCACGCTCGTCACCGGCCCGTGGCCCGGCAGCAGCAGGGTGTCCCCCGGCAGGGTTAGAATCTGGTCGCGGATCCGCATCCGGCCTAACAGATAGCTCGCGCGGTCCGGGCAGCCGCCCATCGACCCGGCAAACAGCGCGTCACCCACCACGCACACCGGCTTGCTCAGGCCGTCGATCCGGTAGGACATCGCTCCGGGCGTGTGCCCCTCGCTAGCCAGCGCGCTGACCCGCACGCCCCCGAACTCGTGCGCCTCGCGGGCCTCCAGCGGCAGCGTGCCACGCACCGCCTCGTGCTCAGGCGAGTAAATCCGCTCCGTTAGCCTGCGTAGCGCCGGCAGGCCACCGATGTGGTCGGGGTGGCCATGGGTGACGAATACGGCGTCGAGCCGGTGGACCAGCCGGTCGAGCAGGGCCGCATCCAGCGCGTCCGCGTCCGTACCGCTGTCGAACAATAGCGTGGCCGCTGGCGCGCGCACCAACCAGACGTTCACTCCAAGGTCTCCAAACGGGATGACGATGCGCATCACCTCCGGCGGCAGAGCAGGCTCGGCCGGATACTGCGGGTGGCGCGCAAGCGCCTCGGGGTCCAGGTCTAACACTGGGGCCACCGCCCGCGCGGTGGCCGCGGAAAAGTCCCCCAACAATAACCGTTGCACATCCCTCTCGGCCACCCCCGCCCGCCCGGCCACCTCGCCCGGGCTCAGGCCGCAGCCCTTCATTGCCTTGCGCAGCACGTAGGAAAAGTCGTCTTCAAGGGTCGTCACACGGCTAACATAACGCACATTGCCCAAGGTTCGACCCCGCAATGCGGGAAAATCCAGCCAAGAGCATTTGTCCTTGGCATTTTTGTTTGGCCCCGGAGACTCCCGCGCATGGCAACTCCCAAGCTTTTCAGCCCCGGCCCGGTCGATGTCTCCGCGCAAACCTACGCGGCCATGGCCCAAACGATGATCGGCCACCGCGGCAGTGAATTTGAGGCCCTCTACGCCTCCCTCCAGCCGGGTCTCCAACAGATGTTTGGCACCGTCCGCCCGGTTTTCACCTCCACATCGTCGGCCTGGGGGGTAATGGAAGGTGCCCTGCGCAACCTGGCGCGGGAAAAAGTCCTCTGCCTTTGCTGCGGCGCGTTCTCCGACAAGTGGCTCGATGTCGCCAAAAAATGCGGCTTTGCGGCCGATTCGGTGCAAGTCGAATGGGGCGAGGCGATCGACCCCGAGGTGGTCCGTGCCAAGCTCGCGGAGGGCGGTTTTGACACCGTCACCTTCATCCACAGCGAGACGTCCACCGGCGTGCTCAACGACCTCGCCGGCATTGCCAAAGTTGTTAAATCCTTCCCCGACACCCTGCTCATCGTCGACACCGTCTCGTCGCTCTCGACGGTCCCAACACCGATGGACGCGCTGGGCATCGACGTGATGTTAGCCGGCGTGCAGAAGGCCCTTGCCCTGCCACCCGGCCTGGCCGTCTTCGCCATCTCTGACGCCGCGCTGGAGCGCGCCAAGGGCACATCTAAGCGCGGGTACTATTTTGACTTCATCGAGTTCGAGAAAAACGCCAAGGCCAACAACACGCCGTCAACCCCCGCCATCTCGCTGCTCTGGGGCCTCCAGTTCATGCTCGGTGAAATCGAGAAAGAAGGCTTCGAGGCCCGCTTTGCCCGCCACGCCACGACCAACGCGATGGTCCACGCCTGGGCCGCGCGCCACGGGTTTGAGCACTTCGCCCCGGAAGGCCGCCGCTCAACCGCGCTGACCTGCTTCAAGACTCCGGACGGCTTCGACCTCTCCGGCTTCATCAAGACCCTCAAAAACAACCACGGTTTCCTCATCAACGGCGGCTACGGCAGAATCAAGGGCACCACCTTCCGCATCTCCAACATGGGCAACGAAACCGAGGCCACCCTCGCCGAACTCATCGCCGCCATGGACCAAGTGCTTGCCGGAATGGCGTGAGCGACCATCGGGCATAAACCTTAGATCCCCGCCCCGCTCCAACAACGCCTAGCAGCCTGTCGGACTTAGAAGAGACGACAGATTGTGGTCGGTTGTTGTCCTGATGCTGCATCTTGTGATCAGGCCGATCTAGTGAGCTAACAAATTTAGTTTTCGGCGAGGATTTCAGA
>Ga0136639_10000078_pt1 | contig 27623 bp, 26 predicted proteins | sample AntDrymUQ8592106_2_FD_113739 | JGI IMG/M metagenome (GOLD analysis project Ga0136639, IMG submission 113739) | Polar desert sand microbial communities from Dry Valleys, Antarctica - metaG UQ859 (21.06) | ecosystem: Environmental > Terrestrial > Soil > Desert | place: Antarctica: Dry Valley...
GAGCGGCCCCCAGTCGGTGCCCCAGTGGGTGCCCCAGTCGGTGCCGGGCCTGCCCGACTGGCTGCGTCCGGTCGAGCAGGGCGCTCGGTCGATCACCGTGCACGAGCTCACCCGCTTCATGCCGCCCGAGGACTCCGACCCCCGACGCGGTGCGGTGCTGATGCTCTTCGGTGAGACCGAGTCCGGGCCCGACCTGCTGCTGACCGAGCGCGCCCACCACATGCGCTCCCACCCCGGCCAGGTGTCCTTCCCCGGCGGGACCATCGACCCCGGCGAGACCGCCCGGGAGGCCGCCCTGCGGGAGGCCCAGGAGGAGACCGGCCTCGATCCTGCGGGCGTCGACATCTTCGCCGAGCTGCCCGAGCTGTGGCTGCCTCCGAGCAACTTCGCCGTCACGCCGCTCCTGGGGTGGTGGCGCGAGCCCAGCCCCGTCTCGGTGGTCTCGCCGGACGAGGTGCACGCGATCTACCGGGTCCCGCTGCGGGAGCTGGTCGAGCCGACCCACCGCATCAACGTGCACCACCCCAGCGGTTTCACCGGTCCCGGCTTCATGATCGGCGACGACAAGGACGTCATCTTGTGGGGCTTCACCGCGGGGATCATCTCGCGGCTCTTCGACTTCCTCGGCTGGAACGCACCCCACGACGACCCGCCGGTGCGCGAGCTTCCGTCGTACATGCTGCAAGGTGAGCCTCTCCGGCGCGACGTGGCGCCCAACACCCGATTCGAGGAACGCTCGTGAACACCCTCGACTGGCTGCTCGTGGTCCTGGTCCTCGCCTACGCCCTCTCGGGCTACTGGCAGGGTTTCGTCACCGGCGCATTCGCGACCACCGGCCTGCTGCTCGGTGGCCTGCTCGGGGTCTGGCTCGCGCCGGTTGCGCTGGGTGAGGTCGAACCGTCCCTGCTGGTCTCCCTGGGCGCCCTGTTCATCGTGATCCTGGCCGCCTCGTTGGGCCAGGCCGTCTTCCAGTACGCCGGGGCGCGGATCCGAGATCGCATCACCTGGCAACCGGTCCGGGCGATCGACGCCATCGGCGGCGCGGCGCTCAGCGCCCTCGCGGTGCTCATCGTCGCCTGGGCCCTCGGGGTCGCGATCTCCGGCTCGCGGATCGGGTCGGTCACCCCGCTGGTGCGCGGCTCGGCGATGTTGAAGGTCGTCGACTCCGCACTGCCGCAGTCGGCCTCGGGTGTGCTCCAAGCCTTCAACGACGTCGTCGGCACCAGCTTCTTCCCGCGTTACCTGGAGCCCTTCGCACCCGAGCGCATCGTCGAGGTCGGCCCCGGACCCAAGCGGCTGCTCCGCGATCCCGACGTCCTCGCCGCCGAGCCCTCCGTGCTCAAGATCCGTGGCACCAACGACTGCGGTCGTGGGGTGGAGGGCTCGGGCTTCCTCTACTCCGAGGACCGGCTCATGACCAACGCCCACGTGGTGGCCGGTGTCGATGCCCCCGAGATCATCCTCGGCGACTCCTCGGTGCCGGCGTCGGTCGTGGAGTACAACCCCGACCTCGACATCGCCGTGCTCGCCTTCGAGAGCGACGACCTGCCGCTGCTCCGATTCGACCTCGACGTCGTGGCCGAGGACGGGGTCGCCATCCTGGGCTACCCGCAGGACGGGCCCTTCGACGTCCAGCCGGGCCGCATCCGCTCCGAGCAGCGGCTGCGCTCGCCCAACATCTACGGCGACGGCACGGTCATCCGTGAGGTCTTCTCACTGCGAGGCCTGGTTCGCCCGGGCAACTCCGGTGGCCCGATCATCACCTCGGCCGGTGACATCGCCGGCGTGGTGTTCGCCGCCTCGGTCACCGACCCGGACACGGCCTATGCGCTGACCGCTGACCAGGTGGCCGACTCGGCCGCGATCGGGGTCACCAACACCGAGGCCGAGTCCACCGGAGACTGCGCCGGCTGAGGTGGAATAGCTTCGCCATTCCATTGGGAGTACTCGCTTCGCTCGTACTCCCGGACCGCGGTGGTGAGGGAGCGGGCGCTTCGCTCGTACTCCCCTCCGCCGTGGGTCAGCGTTTTCCTGTGAGGGCGCCGGGGATCTGCTTTCCCTGACGGATCGCCTTCTCGGGGGCCTTGACCTGCTTGACCTTCTTGATACCGACGAAGACCAGAGCCCCCGCGATGGCCAGGTAGAGGCCGAAGATGATCAGGAATGCCCAGTGCAGCTCGAGGCCCTGGTCGTTCCAGTGGATGAAGTAGGCGAGCGCCACCGAGAGCATGATGATCGCCAGGACGGCAACGAAGCCGGCGACGGCGAAGAGCGCGACACCGATGCCGCCTGCCGTGACGCTGACCTTGAGCTCGCTCTTGGCGAGCTCGATCTCCTTCGAGACCAGGGTCGAGATGTCGCGACTGGCGTCAGCGACGAGACGTCCGATGGTGGGATCGCCCTCGACGGGCGGCGCCTTGACCGGTTCGGTTGCCATGCAGGTTCCTCTGGGCTCGAAGTGTGACCCTGACCCTACAGAACGCCGGAGGGTGCTTGCCCCCTCAGGAGGGGTGAGCGTCACCGCGCTGGAAGACGTCGGGCACTCCGTCGGCGTCGTCGTCGCGTTCCTCGAGCTCGCAGATGTGCCGGTAGACACGGTTGCGGGCCCGCAGCACGATCGTCGCGAGGAGTGCCGCGGTGACCGAGCCCACGAGCACTCCGACCTTGACGTGGTCGTCGCGATCGCTGCCCTGACCGAACGCCAGCTCGCCGATCAGCAAGGAGACCGTGAAGCCGATCCCGGCCAGCATCGACATGCCGGTCACATCGACCCAGGACAGGTCTTCGTCGAGGTCGGCGCGGGTGAAGGTCGCCAGCAACCACGTGGAGCCCACGATGCCCACGGTCTTGCCGATCACGAGTCCGGAGATGATGCCGAGGGCCACCGGGTCGCTCAGCGAGTCGGCCAGGCCGCTCAGGCCCCCCACGGTCACCCCGGCTGCGAAGAACGCGAAGACGGGGACCGCGAACCCCGCCGAGATCGGGCGGACCAGGTGCTCGAAGTGCTCGGCGAGCCCGGGCTTGTCGGGATCGGAGTCACGACGCAGTACCGGCACCGTGAAACCGAGGAGCACCCCGGCGACCGTGGCGTGCACGCCCGACTCGTGGACCAGCGCCCAGCCGACCAGGGCCAGCGGGATGAGCAACCAGCCGCTACGGACGCGTCGCTGCACCAGCAGCCCGAAGAGCCCGATCGGGACGAGGGCCAGGGCGAGGAAGAGCAGGTCGAGGTCATCGGTGTAGAAGATCGCGATGATCGTGATCGCCAGGAGGTCGTCGACGACGGCCAGGGTGAGCAGGAAGGTGCGCAGCCCGCTGGGCAGGTGGGTGCTGATCACGGCGAGGATCGCAACCGCGAAGGCGATGTCGGTCGCCGTGGGGATCGCCCAGCCGCGCAGGTCGCCCTGGCCGCCGAGGTTCCACAGCACGAAGATCAGCGCAGGGGCGGCCATGCCGCCGATGGCGGCAGCCACGGGCACGGCGGCCCGGCGGGGGTCGCGCAGGTCGCCGGCGACGAACTCCCGCTTGAGCTCGAGACCGGCCACGAAGAAGAAGATCGCCAGCAGTCCGTCGGCCGCCCACGTGCCGAGGCTGAGATCGAGGTGCAGCGACGACGGACCGACCCGCACGTCGCGGATCGACTCATAGACGTCGGCCCAGGGCGTGTTGGCCCAGATGATCGCGACCAGGGCGCCGGCGATGAGCAGCAGTCCGCCGGTCGTCTCTGCGCGCAGGAGCTCGGAGATGCGTGAGCTCTCCAGGAAGCTGCCGCGCGCGAACAGCCGCGGGCTCGTCGTACGCGCCGGAGCCGGCTGGTCGTCGCTCGGCTGGGGCGCGTGGTCATCGGGCTCGTGGGGCGGGTCGGGGGGCGGGGGAGAAGAGGTCACAGGCGGCGTCTCCAGAAAGTGGGGTCGGTCAGGTCATTGCCGACCAGACTTCCCGGCGCACCGCGATCACTCTAACGCGGCCGAGTCGGCGCACTGTGACTGTCACAGTGCGCCGACTCGGACGGGTCACTCCTGCGAGGACGAGTCCTGCGCGGATCTGGAGGAGATCAGGTCCATGACCGTGTTGTCGGCCAGCGTCGTCACGTCACCGACCTCTCGGTGCTCGGCGACGTCCTTGAGGAGGCGGCGCATGATCTTGCCCGAGCGGGTCTTGGGCAGCTCGGGGACGACCATGATCTGGCGCGGCTTCGCGATCGCGCCGATCTCCTTCTGCACGTGCCTGCGCAGCTCCTCGACGATGTCGTCGCCGCCGTCACCGGCGGAGTCACGCAAGATCACGAAGGCGCAGACCGCCTGACCCGTCGTCTCGTCGGCGGCACCGACCACGGCCGCCTCGGCGACCTTGGGGTGCGAGACCAGCGCCGACTCGATCTCGGTGGTGGAGAGCCGGTGGCCGGAGATGTTCATGACGTCGTCGACGCGACCGAGCAGCCAGATGTCGCCGTCGTCGTCCTTCTTGGCCCCGTCGCCCGCGAAGTAGTAGCCCTGCTTGCGGAAGCGTGCCCAGTAGGTCTCCTTGAACCGGTCGTCGTCGCCCCACAGCGTGCGGAGCATGGCGGGCCAGGGCTCCTTGATCACCAGGTAGCCACCCGAGCCGTTGGGCACCGACTCGCCGTCGTCGTTGACGACGTCGACCTCGATGCCGGGCATCGGGGTCATCGCGGAGCCCGGCTTGCCAGCCGTGACTCCGGGCAGCGGCGAGATCATGATCTGGCCGGTCTCGGTCTGCCACCAGGTGTCGACGATCGGGCAGCGCTCGCCACCGATGACCTCGCGGTACCACATGTAGGCCTCGGGGTTGATCGACTCACCGACCGAGCCGAGCAGCCGCAACGAGGACAGGTCGAAGCCGTCGGGGATCTCGCGGCCCTGCTTCATGAAGGTCCGGATCGCGGTGGGGGCGGTGTAGAAGATCGTCACGCCGTACTCCGCGATGATCTCCCACCAGCGGCCCTTGTGCGGGGCGTCGGGGGTTCCTTCGTACATCACCTGCGTCGCGCCGTTGGCGAGCGGTCCGTAGACCATGTAGGAGTGGCCGGTCACCCAGCCGACGTCCGCGGTGCACCAGTAGACGTCGGTCTCCGCCTTGAGGTCGAAGACCGCGTTGTGCGTGTAGGACGTGCCGGTGAGGTAGCCGCCGGTCGTGTGCAGGATGCCCTTGGGCTTGCCGGTGGTGCCGGAGGTGTACATGACGTAGAGCGGGTGCTCTGCGTCGAAGAACTCACACGTGTGCTCGGTCGAGGCGCCCCCGACGGCGTCGTGCCACCAGACGTCGACACCGTCGTCCCAGCCGTTCTCGCCCAGCTCCTGGCGCGTGCGTCGTACGACGAGCACGTGCTCGACGTCGAAGCCCTCGCCCGCGGCCTTGGCCCGGGCCTCGTCGACCGCAGGCTTGAGCGCCGAGGCGCTGCCGCGCCGGTAACCGCCATCGGCGGTGATGACGACCTTGGCGCCGCAGTCCACGAGACGGGAGGCCAACGCGTCGGACGAGAAGCCGCCGAAGACGACCGTGTGGGGCGCGCCGAGCCGGGCGCAGGCGAGCATCGCGATGACCGTCTCGGGGATCATCGGCATGTAGATCGCGACCCGGTCGCCACTCTTCACACCCAGCTCGACCAGGGCGTTGGCCGCCTGGCAGACCTCGGCCTGCAGGTCGGCATAGGTGATCGTGCGCTTGTCGTCGACGGGCTCGCCGACCCAGTGGAAGGCGACGCGGTCGCCGTTGCCGGCCTCGACGTGGCGGTCGACGCAGTTGTAGGCGGCGTTGAGGCGCCCGCCCACGAACCACTTCGCGAACGGCGGGTCGTCCCAGTCCAGGACGCGGTCCCAGACCTGGTCCCAGTGCAGACGCTCGGCGGCCTCGGCCCAGAAGACCTCACTGTCGGCGGAGGCGGCGTCGTAGGCGTCGGCGGTCACGTTGGCGGAGGCGGCCAGGTCGGCCGGCGGCTCGAACGAGCGCTCCTCGCGGGACAGGTTGGACAGGGTCTCTTCGCTCACGGTGTTCACTCCTGGACGTACTGGTGGGTGGCACTCGCCACACTAGGACGCTTTCGTCCAGGTTGACGATCAAGGGTTGCCTCGAGGTTGCTGTGCGGTGCCGGGCGGCCTCCCCCGAGGTGGTCGCCCGGCACCGGGTCACGCGGTGGCCGACGGCCTCAGTGGATGACTGCCTTCTCGGAGCCGGCGCCGGTGAGGGCGCGGACCTCGAGCTCGGTGAAGCGGTCCTCGGCCTCGGGCTCGCGACGGCTGATGGTGCCGAGGAAGCCGAAGAGGAAGCCGAGGGGGATCGAGACGATGCCCGGGTTCTCCAGGGGGAACCACGAGATGTCGATGCTCGCCGGGAGCAGGCTCTGGTTGACCCCGTCGATGACGCCCTTGCCGGACATGACCGGCGAGAAGAACACCAGCAGCAGCGACGAGGCGAGCCCGCCGTAGATGCTCCAGGTCGCCCCGCGGGTGTTGAAGCGGCGCCAGAACATGTTGTAGACGATCGCGGGCAGGTTGGCGGAGGCCGCCACCGCGAAGGCGAGGGCCACGAGGAACGCGATGTTGAGGTTCTGCGCCGGGATCGCGAGCAGGATGGCGACCAGGCCGATGGAGAACGCGGCGATGCGCGTCACCTTGATCTCCTGCTTCTCGGTGGCCTTGCCCTTCTTGATCACGTTGTTGTAGATGTCGTGGGCCACGGAGGCCGACGACGTCAGGGTCAGTCCGGCCACGACCGCGAGGATCGTCGCGAACGCGACCGCCGCGATCACCGCCAGCAGGATCGCGCCGCCCGTCGAGCCGGCACCACCTCCGACTGCCTCGGCCAGGAGCGGCGAGGCGAGGTTGCCCTTGCTGGTGGCCACCTCGGCGGCCTTGTCACCCTTGAGCAGAGCCGCGGCACCGAAGCCGAGGACCAGCGTGAAGAGGTAGAAGACCCCGATCAGGCCGATCGCCCAGAGCACCGACTTACGCGCGTCGCGCGAGGTCGGCACGGTGTAGAAGCGGATCAGGATGTGGGGCAGGCCCGCCGTGCCGAGCACCAGTGCGATGCCGAGGGAGATGAAGTCGATCTTGCTCGTCGTCGAGATGCCGAACTTGAGGCCGGGCTCGAGGAACGCCTGGCCCTTGCCGGAGTTGGACGCAGCGGCGCCGAGCAGGTCGGAGAGGTTGAAGTTGAACTTGGCGAGCACCATGAACACGATCACCGCGGAGCCGGCCATGAGCAGCACGGCCTTCACGATCTGCACCCAGGTGGTGCCCTTCATGCCGCCGACCGTCACGTAGAAGATCATCAGGATGCCGACCCCGAAGATCACCAGGTTCTTGACGGTCTGGCTGTCGACGCCGAGCAGCAGGGCGACGAGCGTGCCGGCGCCGACCATCTGGGCGAGCAGGTAGAAGATCGACACGACGACCGTGGAGGTCGCGGCTGCCATGCGGACCGGCGTCTGCTTCATCCGGTAGGCCAGCTGGTCGGCCATCGTGTAGCGACCCGAGTTGCGCAGCATCTCCGCGACCAGGAGCAGGGCCACCAGCCAGGCGACCAGGAAGCCGATCGAGTAGAGGAAACCGTCGTAGCCGGAGAGGGCGATGGCGCCGGAGATGCCGAGGAAGGAAGCGGCCGACATGTAGTCGCCGCCGATCGCGAGCCCGTTCTGGATCGGGGAGAACGATCGCCCGCCGGCATAGAAGCTGTCGCTGCCGGAGTTGTCCCGGCTCGCCCAGAAGGTGATGCCGATGGTGAGGGCGACCACCGACAGGAACAGGACCGTGGTGAGGACTTGGTGATCCATGTCAGTGTCCCTTCCCGTGCTTGCCGGCCTCGTAGCGATCGTTCAGCTCGCGAGCCAGGGGGTCCAGGCGTGCGGTCGAGAAGCGGCTGTAGATCCAGGCCAGGACGAAGGTCGTGACGAACTGGAGCAGGCCGAAGACCAGCGCCACGTTGATGTTGCCGAAGAGCCGGGTGTTCATGAAGCCGGTCGCCCAGTTCGACATGAGGACGTAGAGGAGGTACCAGGCCAGGAAGGCCACGGTGGCCGGGAAGACGAAGCCGCGGTAGAGCTTGCGCAGCTCCGTGAACTCCGGGGAGGCCGCCAGCTCGTCGTAGAGCGGATCGCTGCGTTCGGACTGGGTGTGTGGTGTGTTGACGTCGGACGTCACGGACGGCCCCTTTCACGCGGGATGTGATCGCCGTCACCGTAGGAGCGTGACGGGGGCCACGCCGAGGGGTGCGCGCCGACGCTGCGGTCAACGGGGCTCGCCCTGCGCCGAGCGGTCGATCTCGTACGACGAACGGGCGTGGCTGTTGGTCCGTGAGGTCAGTGAGGCCGTGAGGACGAGTTGACGTCTCGGGTGCGCTCGTCCGCGACCGACCGAAACCTGCTCTGCCTCGGATGAGGGCCTCCCCACCTCCTCAGGAGTTTCTGGGCCGAGACCGGTCAGCAGGTGGCCAGGCGCAACCTGGCGTGGTCGATCTTCGCCGAGCACCTGGGCTTCTCGGTGTGGCTGATCTGGAGCGTCTCGTCGGCGTTCCTGCTCTCGGTGGGCTTCTCCTACAGCCCACAGCAGCTCTTTGTGCTGGTCGCCCTGCCCAACCTGGTCGGCTCGCTGCTGCGCCTGCCCTACACGTTGACGGTCTCGATGTTCGGCGGTCGCAACTGGACGATGATGAGCGCCGCGCTCGTAGCGGCGAACCGTCCCCTGCAGGACACCAACGACGCCTACCTCGCCAACATCCAGCGCAACGGCACCTACTCGGTCGTCCCACGGATCCCCGGCGGCGAGATCACCCCTGCCCGACTGATCGTCATCGGTGAGGTCGCCCGGGACTTCAACCTCTACACCAAGATCACCGGCGGCCAGCGCATCGACCTCTTCGGCGCCCGGATGGAGGAGCTGCCGCTGATCTGGCGTCGGCTCGTCGACGCCGGCTTCGAGTCCGGGCACGCCTACGGCAAGTCGCTGCGCACGGTGAAGTCGTGCGTGGGCTCCACCTGGTGCCGCTACGGCGTCCAGGACTCCACCTCGTTGGCGATCATGCTGGAGGAGCGCTACCGCGGCCTGCGTTCACCCCACAAGCTCAAGGGCGGCGTCAGCGGCTGCGCCCGCGAGTGCGCGGAGGCTCGCTCCAAGGATTTCGGCATCATCGCGACCGAGCGGGGGTGGAACCTCTACGTCGCCGGCAACGGCGGCGCCACCCCGGTCCACGCCCGGCTCCTGGCCGGTGACCTCGACACCGAGACGCTGGTCCGCTACCTCGACCGCTTCTTGATGTACTACATCCGCACCGCCGCCCGCCGCCCGCCTCCAACGCACGACCCTCGAGGACCCCGACAAGCTGGCGCGCTTCGTGTCGTTCGTCAACGCCCCCGGCACCCCCGACCCCCACATCACCTTCCGCGAGGAGCGCGACCAGATCGCGCCGGCCGACTCCACCGGGCCGGTCGTGCTCGGGGCCACCATCCCCGTCGGGGCCGCGGCGGTGACCCGATGACGACCACGCACCAGAGGGCCGGCAGTGACCCCACGACGTACACGGTGGTGTGCCGGCTCGACCAGGTCGAGCGCGAGGGAGGCATCATGGCGCTGGTCGGCGGTGCCGCCGTGGCGGTCTTCCGGACCTATGGCGACGAGGTCTTCGCGTTGGACAACTACGATCCCTACTCACGGGCCTCGGTGCTGGCCCGCGGCATCGTCGGCACGCGGGGGGAGATCGACTTCGTGGCGTCGCCGATGCCCAAGCAGGCCTTCGACCTGCGCACCGGACACTGCCTCGACGATGCGGCGGTGTGGGTGGCAACGTACGACGTGCAGGTCAGCGATGGCGGCCTGGTGCTGGTGGGAGGCATGAGATCGAACAGCTAGACGAGACCCTGACGGCCTCCCTGACCGGCTTCCGGATCGGGGTCACGGCCGCGCGCAAGGTCGAGGAGCAGGTCCAGCTCTTCGAGCGCCGGGGTGCCAGCGTGGTCTGGGCGCCGGCCCTCTCGCTGGGCGCCAACCAGGTCGATGACGCGGTGCTGCGCGCCGCGACCGACGAGGTGCTGGCTCGACCGATCGACCTCTTCCTCGCCACGACCGGCATCGGCATGAAGGGGTGGTTCGCAGCCGCCGAGACCTGGGGCATCATCGACGATCTCCTGGCCGCGCTCGGCCGCGCCGAGATCCTGGCCCGCGGACCCAAGAGCGTCGGTGCCCTACGCCGACGCGGGTTGCGCGAGCTGTGGGCGCCTGCGTCGGAGGAGTTCGAGGACGTCCTGGAGCACCTGCGCGGCCGCGACCTCACCGGCAAGCGGATCGTCGTCCAGGAGCACGGCCAGTCGCTCTCGATGGTCGCCCACGCACTGCGGCGCCGCGGTGCCGACGTGACCACCGTGACGGTCTACCGGGTGGTCGCCGCCGAGGACCCCGAGCCGATGTTCCACCTGATCGACGAGATCGCCGACCGGGCCCTCCACGCGGTGACCTTCACCTCCGCCCCCGCCGTCGCCGCGTTGATGGACGCGGCCGGGTCGACCGGTCGGCGCGAGGAGGTCGTCGGCGCCTTCCAGGCCGACGTGATCGCCTCCTGCGTCGGGCCGGTGACGGCGGCCGCGTTCGAGATGTGGGGCGTGCCGACGATCTATCCCGCGCGCTCGCGACTCGTGGCGATGGTCAAGCAGCTCGAGACCGAGCTGCCCTCGCGCACGTCCGGCCTGACGCTGGAGGTCGCCGGACACACGTTGCTCCTGCACGGCGACGACATCCTCCTCGACGGTGTCGAGGTCAAGCTGTCGCCGGCCCCGTGGGCGGTCCTGCAGTCGCTGCTGGTCAACCCCGGGCACGTGGTCTCGCGCCGCGAGCTGCTCACGGCGCTGCCCTCGGGCCTCGCCGGCTCCGAGCACGCCGTCGAGATGGCGGTCGCCCGGCTGCGCGCCGCGATCGGGACCCGGATGATCCAGACGGTCGTGAAGCGTGGCTACCGCTTGGCGGTGAGCACATGAACGACTCCCGGTCCCGGTTGGTCACCGTCGCGCACGGCACCCGCAAGAGTGGCGGCAACGAGGTCGCGCGCGAGATCACGATCGCGGCGGGCCTCGCGCTCGGGGTGGAGGCGGTCTGCTCCTACGTCGAGCTGTCCGCGCCCCTCTTCGAGGACGTCGTGGCAGCCGACGACGCACCGACCGTCGTCGTGCCCCTGCTGCTCTCGACCGGTTTCCACCTGCGTCAGGACCTGCCCCGCATGGCCCAGGCGGCCGCGGGCCCGCTCGTGCTCGGGCGCCCGCTCGGCCCGCACCACCTGGTCGCGCAGGCGCAGCTGGACCAGCTGGCGCGCGCGGGGGCGCGGCCCGGTGACGGTCGGCTGGTGCTCGTCGCCGCCGGCTCCTCCGACCCGCTCGCCACCCGCGACCTCACCCGCGCCGCCGAGCTGCTCGGGCGGCTGTGGGGCGGCCCGGTCGAGGTCGCCACCCTGTCGGCGCTCGGACGCCGGCCGGCGGAGGTCGTGCGGCGCGACGACATCGTGACCCCCTACCTGCTGTCGCCCGGCTTCTTCGCCGACCGGGCCCGCGAGGAGTCACTCGCCGCCGGCGCTGCGATGGTCGCCGACGTCATCGGGCCGCATCCGCTCGTCGTCGACCTGGTCGTCCAGCGCACCCACGCGCTGGAGAACGTCCGGCAGTCCGCCTGAGGGCTGTCGCTGTCGCCTGTCGCCCGCCCACTCCGAGTCGTGTGCCGCACACGACTCTCGAGCGCGGACTCAGGCACACGACCCAGCGCCAGATCCCGCACCCCACCCCCCGAGGCCCGGACAGCTCAGCCGCGGTCGAGGTCGAGGACCTCGGGGGTGTGTAGCCGCACCATGAACCGCCGCGTGTGGGCCGGCACCCGGCTCGCCGTCGCCTTCGAGACCCCGATCATGACGACGAACGCGAGGGGCACGCTCCAGGCAGCAGGCTGCTCGAGGAGTACGGCGGGCCACCCGGTCGCGGACCCGTCCAGGAGCGTCCACATCACCCCGGCACCGGACCCGAGACCACCGGCCAGCATCCCGGTGACGGCACCGACGTCGGTGAGCCCCCGCCACCAGATGCCCAGCAGGAGCAGGGGACAGAAGGTGGACGCCGCGACCGCGAAGGCGAGCCCGACGGCGCGGGCGACCCCGACGCTCGGCACGGCGAGAGCGACCGCGAGCGGCACCACGACGGCGATGACGGCGGCGACCCGGAAGGCGGTGATGCCGGAGAGCCGGCGGTGGCCGAAGGCCTTGCCGGTGACGTCCTGGCTGATCACGCCTGCGACCGCGATCGCCAGGCCCGAGGAGGTCGAGAGGAACGCGGCGAACGCGCCGGCGGTGACGAGACCAGCGAGGAGCTCGCCACCGATGCCGGGGACCATCAGCCGCGGCAGCTCGAGGACCAGGACGTCCGAGCGGCCCGACGCGGCCAGCTCCACGGCGTAGACCCGACCCAGTGCCCCGTAGACCGGCGGCAGGACGTAGAAGATCCCCAGCAGCACCAGCACGACCAGGGTGGTGCGTCGGGCCGCCCGGCCGTCGGGGTTGGTGTAGAAGCGCACGACCACGTGGGGCAGGCCCATCGTGCCCAGGAACGTGGCGATGATCAGCGAGTAGGTGAGGTAGAGCCCCTCCGAGCCGCCGCTCGCCAGCGGGACCGACCACGAGTCGTCGCGGGCCATGCGGCTGCCCGGGGCGCCGTCTCCGGCCCAGACGATCAGCAGCACGACGAGGGGGAGCAGGAGGGCGGTGAGCTTGAGCCAGTACTGGAAGGCCTGGACGAAGGTGATGCTGCGCATCCCACCCGAGGTGACGTTGGCCAGCACGACCGCGCCGATGATGACGGGCCCGACCCACGTGGGTGCGCCGATCGCCGCCCGGATGGTGATGCCGGCGCCGTGGAACTGGGGCAGCAGGTAGAGCCAGCCGATGGCCACGACCATGACCGAGCACGTCGCGCGGACCCGGCGCGAACCCAGTCTGGCCTCGGCGAAGTCGGGCAGCGTGTAGGCACCGCTGCGGCGCAGCGGCGCGGCGACCAGGACGAGCAGGAGGAGGTAGCCGGCCGTCCAGCCGATGGGGTACCAGAGCATGTCGGCGCCGAAGGTCAGCACCAGGCCGGCGACGCCGAGGAAGGAGGCGGCGGAGAGGTACTCGCCACCGATCGCCGAGGCGTTGAGTGCAGGGCGCACCGAGCGGGAGGCCACGAAGAAGTCGCTGGTGGTGCGGGAGACCCGCAGGCCCCAGGTGCCGATCAGCAGTGTCGTGAGCGTCACGAGGACCACCGCGACCAGGCCCGTGACGGTCTCGGTGGTCATGGCTGGGTCACTGCTCGATCTCGCCGAGCAGGTCGGCGAAGTCGCGCTCGTTGCGCTCGGCCCTGCGCACGTAGCGCCAGCCCAGGAGCACCAGCAGTGGGTAGACGGCGCCGCCGAGGAGCAGCCAGGCCAGCGGGATCCCGAGCAGCTGTAGGCCTGCGAGCCCCGGCACGAGGTGGAAGGCGAGCGGCAGCGTCCCGACGCTCAGCACCAGCACCAGGATCGTCCGGGCCGCGAGGCGCAGCTGCTCGCGCAGGAGGGACTCGAGGTAGACGGTGCCCAGGCGGGTCTGGTCGTCGATGTCACCGGTGCGAGCCCGGGGCGTGTGGCGCCGCGGTGGTCCGGTCACCCGGACCCGCTCCGGGGGAGGCCCCTCGCTCACGGGGTCACCGGGGTGGGCTCTTCGAGTGACGCCACATGCATGTTCCAGAGAGGGAAAATCCTGTCAAAGGTGTCACTCGACGCGCCTCTCACCCGTCCGCCCGCTTGAGCAACAGGTCGCGCAGCTCCCGGGTGTGGCGTCGGCTGACGCCCAGGTGGACCAGGGCACCGGGACCTCCGGCGGCGCCGACCCCGCTGGGGCCGGCCACGACGACCGAGCACCGACCGGCGTCCATGCGCACCTCGCGCACGTGGGCCAGGGCCACCAACAGCGAGCGGTGGATGCGCACGAACCCGGCGGCCTGCCACTCCTCCTCGAGTGTCGACAGCGCCACGCGGACCAGGTGGGACCCCTCGGCGGTGTGCAGCCGGGCGTAGTCACCGTGCGCCTCCACGTGCGTGACGTCGGCCCGGTCGACGAACCGGGTCACGCCGCCACGCTCGACCGGGATCTGGGTGCTCTGCGCCGGGCCCTGCACCTGCTCGCTGCCCTCGATCACTCGTCGTACGGCCTCGGCGAGGCGGTCGGCACGCACCGGTTTGAGCACGTAGTCGACCGCGCGCAGGTCGAAGGCCTCGACCGCGTGCGCCTCGTGGGCGGTGACGAAGACGATCGGCGGCGGGCTCTTGAAGCGCGCGAGCACCTGGGCCAGGTCGAGCCCGGTGAGGCCAGGCATCTGGATGTCGAGGAACACCACGTCGACGTCGATCTCGTGCAGCGTGCGCAGCCCCTCGGCCGCCGAGTCACAGGTGATGATCTCGCCGACCCGGTCGTCACGGGAGAGCAGGTAGGCCAGCTCGTCGAGGGCCGGGCGCTCGTCGTCGACGACGAGGACCTTGAGGTCGGTGCTGGCGCTCACGGTTGGACTCCAGGGGCGAACTTGGGGACGCGCACGATCACCTTGGTGCCGGCGCCGGGTGCAGTCTCCACCACCAGCCCGAAGTCGTCACCGAAGGTGTTGCGCAACCGGCTGTCGACGTTGCCCAGGCCGACCGAGTCGAGGGCCGCGTCGCCGGCGAGCGCTCGGCGTACCCGCTCGGGATCCTCGCCCACCCCGTCGTCCTCGACCTCGATGACGCACTCCTGCCCCCGGTCGAGCGCGACGATCCGCACGTGGCCGGCGCCCTCGACGTTGGCGAGGCCGTGGCGGACGGCGTTCTCGACGAGGGGTTGGATGCACAGGAACGGTACGGCGACCGGCAGCACCTCGGGGGCGATGCTGAGCGTGACGGTGAGCCGGTCTCCGAAGCGGGCCTGCTCGAGCAGCAGGTAGCGCTCCACGGAGCGGAGCTCCTCGGCGAGCGTCGTGAAGTCCCCGTGACTGCGGAAGGAGTAGCGCGTGAAGTCGGCGAACTCCAGCAGCAGCTCGCGGGCGCGGTCGGGGTCGGTGCGCACGAAGCTGGCGATCGCGCCCAGCGAGTTGTAGATGAAGTGCGGGCTGATCTGGGCGCGCAACGCCCGGACCTCGGCCTCGATCGCCCGGGTGCGCGACGCGTCGAGCTCGGCGAGCTCGAGCTGGCCCGAGACCCAGGTGGCGACCTCGTCGGAGGCGCGGGCCAGCCCGGCCGTCGAGTGGGGAGCGAAGGCCTGGAGCGTGCCGACGATGCGTTCCTCGACGACGAGCGGGCTCACGACGGCGGTGCGGACCGGGCAGCTGTTGTCGTCGCACGCCAGGTCGAGCCGGTCGAAGACCCGGGTGGTGCCCCGGTCGAGGGTGGCGGCGACCAGCGCGTCGGTCTGCTCGCGGTGGTGGACGCCGGCGCCGTCCCAGGCCAGCGTCGTCGCGGTGTCGGTCAGCGCCATCGCGGGGGTTCCGAGCAAGGAGCGCAGGTGGCGGATGGAGCGCTCGGCGGACTCGGTGGTCAGCCCCTGGCGCAGCGCCGGTGAGGCCAAGGACGCGCTGTGGAGCGTCCGGAAGGTCGCTCGGTCGGCTTCCGTGCCGAGATGGGTACGCCGCCATGCACGCATGGGGTCATCGTGCACCACGCCGATGATGCCGGGGGCGCCCGGCGCGGCCAGCGCTCAGCGGAAGTCGATGAGCAGCATCCCGCTGTCGTCGTCGGTGGGCGGCGCGATCGGCACGGTCGCCTCGTGCAGGGACGACCGCGTGCCCTCCAAGTCCAGCCCCGGCGCGTCGGGTCGGTCGACGACCTGGACCCGCGAGCAGTGCGTCAGGTAGGGCAGCTGCATCCCGTCCATGCCGCGGCCGTAGTCGTCGTAGAGCGCCAGCACGTCGGCCAGCTTGGAGGCGCGCTGCTCCTCGTCGAGGCCGATGACGTCGGACCGGGAGCCGACCAGGTCCTGGATCGAGTGGCGGTCGACGGTCTGCCAGGTCTTGAAGGTCTCCGACGTCGGGTCACCGAAGTGCTGCGCGGCGGCCAGCACCGCCTGGGAGTCGCGGTCCCGGGGCGGCGAGGCGATGACGCGGCCCAGCTTCTTGACCCAGGGGATCCGCTCGTCACGGACGTTGAAGACGATCGCGAGGTGGCCGCCGGGCTTGAGCACGCGCGCGATCTCGGGCAGCGCGCGGTCGTGGTCGAACCAGTGGAAGGACTGCGCAGCGACCACCACGTCGTAGGAGCGCTCGGAGGCGGGGATGTCCTCGGCCGCGGTCACCGACGTGCGTACCTCCGGCAGCCGCGCCCGCAGGACATCGAGCATCGCGGCGTCCGGGTCGGTGGCGTGCACGTCGTGCCCCAGGGCGACCAGATGCTCGGTCAGCTTGCCCGTGCCTGCTCCGAGCTCGAGCACCGTGAGGGGCTCGGCGGAGGTCGCCCAGGCCACGGCGTCACGGGAGTACGACGGGCGGCCTCGGTCGTAGATGTCGGCCACGCTGCCGAAGGATCGCGCGGGCCGCGCAGCGGGCTCTCGGGAGGAGGAAGGTCGGTCGGTCATCAGGCCGAGGTTACCCGCGGATAGCCTTCCATCGTGGCTTCCGATCCCCTTGCGTGGCTGATGTCTCTCGAAGGTGTCCCCTCCGCCTATGCCGCCACCCGTGACGGCATCGATGTGATGCTGCGTGATCGGGGGCTTCGACGTACCTCGCCCGAGACCACCGCCGAGTCCCTGCTGCGTGGAGCCCAGGCCAGCGCGGTCCTGGAGGGGTCGGGGTCGACCCCCGCGCAGGTGCGCGCAGGATCCGGCGACGACACCGCCCAGGACGCCCTGCGCGTCTCGACCGAGCTGCTCTCGCTCGCCCCGCTGATGGGACGTTCGCCGCTGCAGGCTCTCGCGCGGCTGCATTCGTTGGCCGCGGCGTCGCTGCCGGCTGACCAGCGCGGCCGGCCCCGGGACGAGGAGTCCGCGGCCCGGTTGCGTGACATCTCCTCGCTGTTGACCCGCCCGACCGACGCTCCCGCGCTGCTGGTGGCCTCGCTGATCCATGCCGAGCTGATCACGGCGGCCCCCTTCGCCTCCCACAACGGGATCGTGGCCCGCGCGGCGGAGCGCCTCCTGCTGTTGGCCCGCGGTGTCGACGAGAAGTCGCTGGTCGTGCCCGAGGCCGGGCACCTCGCCCTGCGCCCGGCGTACGAGTCGAACCTGCGGGGCTACGCCGAGGGTGGCGCGGCCGGCATGCACGCGTGGATCCTCTACGGCGCCGAGGCGTTCGCCGCCGGGGCCGAGGCGAGCCCGCTGCGGCGGGCTGCCGACTGAGGCGCCAGCAGAGCACGTGCAGGTGGCGCCCGAGTCGCAATCGACTCGAGCGCCACCGCTGACACGTGGGCGCTTGGCTACCAAGCGTGCATCGTCAACTGCTGCTCCGGGAATATCCCGAAAGACAGCGCCCTCTAAGAAGGGAGATCGCCGCGTGGGTACCGGGCTCACGTGCTGCTCTTGAGTTGTCGTTCTCCCTCAGTTGTACGCCGCTTTGCCCAGCCCTACAAGGCTTGACTTTCGCCCTGGGGACGGGTCGGGCGCGCCGCTCCGACGCCGTACGACGGCACTCAGGCGCCGAGTCGACGCTTGCGCGCGTTGACCCACAGGACGCTTCCGACGGCGGCCGCGCCACTGACCGCGAGCACGGCCAGCGTGGGCTTCGCGGGCGGGAGCCGCAGGCGGTTGCCGAGCGCCACGGGCCGGGTGAAGACCAGCACGGGCCAGCCGTTGGCGGCAGCGATCTTGCGCAGCTCGCGATCGGGGTTGACGGCGTGCGGGTGTCCGACGACCTCGAGCATCGGGACGTCGGTGATCGAGTCGCTGTAGCCGTAGCACGCGGCCAGGTCGTAGCCGACCTCCTCGGCGAGCTCGCGCATGGCCTCGGCCTTGACCTCGGCGTAGGCGTAGTAGGAGATCTCGCCGGTGTACTTGCCGTCCACGATCTCCAGGCGCGATGCCACGACGCGGTCGGCGCCGAGCAGCTCACCGATGGGGTCGACGAGCTCGCTGCCGGAGGCGGAGACGATGACGATGTCGCGCCCGGCGGCCCGGTGCTCCTCGATCAGGGAGACCGCCTCGTCGTAGACCAGCGGGTCGACGACGTGGTGCAGCGTCTCGGCGACGATCTCGCGCACCGTGGCGACGTCCCAGCCGGCGCACAGCTGCGACATGAACTGCCGCATCTTCTCCATCTGGTCGTGGTCGGCGCCGCCGACCAGGTAGACGAACTGGGCGTAGGCCGAACGCAGCACCGCGCGTCGGGTGATCAGCCCCCCGGCCTGGAAGGGGCGCGAGAAGGCGAACGTGCTCGACTTGGCGATGATCGTCTTGTCGAGGTCGAAGAAGGCCGCGGTCTTCGCCATGCCTCCATCGTAGGGGGCGGGGTACGCGCCACCTGTCATCCACAACCTCTCGGCCCGGCTGGGTTATCCACAGGCTCCGACCAGCAGGGGTGGGGATGTCAGCGCGGGTGGGCACGCTGGGTTCATGACTGCCCCCCTGTTCGTGACCCGTGACGAGACCCTCCTCGACGAGCTGCTGCGGCTCGCGGCGGCTGCCGGCATCACCCCGGAGGTGGCGCCTGACTGCGCGGCCGCGCTGCGTGCCTGGAGCGCTGCGCCCCTGGTGCTGCTGGGCGCCGACCTCGCCGTGGAGATGGCCCGGGTCGCGCCCGCGCGACGACCCGGCGTCCACGTCGTTGCGTGGGGAGGCGTGCCCGACGAGCTCTTCCGCACGGCGCTCGCGGTGGGTGCGGAGGACGTTACCGAGCTGCCCCGCTCGGACACCTGGCTCATCGAGACCCTGACCGACCTCGGCGACGACACCCCGTCGCGGGGGCTGGTGATCGGCGTCGTCGGCGGGTCGGGCGGCGCCGGCGCCACGACGTTCGCCTGTGCCCTCGGGCAGATGGCTGCTCAGCGGGGCCCGGCGGTGGTCATCGACTGCGACCCGCTGGGGCCGGGTGTCGACCGGGTGCTCGGGGTCGAAGCCTTCGACGGCTTCCGCTGGGACGCGCTGTGCCAGACCACGGGTCGCCTCAGCGGCCGGGCCCTGCGCGAGGCACTGCCGCGCCGCGGTGCGCTCGGTGTCCTCTCCTGGTACTCCGGCTCCGCGGGCACCCTCCAGGCTTTCGCGGTCCGTGAGGCCCTGTCGGCCGCGCGCCGTGGTCATGACACCGTGGTGCTCGACCTCCCGCGTTCTCCGCAGCCGGTCGTGGACGAGATCGTCTCCCGCTGCGACCTGGTGCTCCTGGTGGTGGTGCCGACCGTCGCCGGCGTCGCCTCGGCAGCGCGCACGTGCGCGCGCCTCGGCTCTCCACCCCAGCTCCGGCTGCTGCTGCGCGGGCAAGGACTGACCGCGCGCGACGTCAGCCGAGCCACCGGAGTCCCCGCCGCCGCTGAGATGAACGACCAGCGTGGCCTGGCGGAGGCGATCGATCTCGGGCTCGGTCCGATCCGATCCAGGCGCGGTCCGCTCGGTCGGGCTGCCATCGAGGTGCTGCAAGGCGTGAGCGTGCTGGGCCAGGCGGCATGATCCTCTCGTCGCCGACTCCGACAGCGGGGCCGGTGCTGCCGCCCGATGCGGTCGAGCAGGTCCGCGACCGGCTGGCCCGAGACCCGGGCGACCTCACCCCTCACCGGGTCGCCCAGGCCCTGCGCGCGACCGGGCGACCCGTGGGTGATGCCACGGTGCTCCAGGTCTACGAGACCCTGCGCCGCGACGTCGTCGGCGCGGGCCCGCTCGAGCCACTGCTCCAGCTGCCCGGGGTGACCGACGTGCTCGTCAACGGCCCCGACCAGGTCTTCGTCGACCGGGGCGCGGGCCTGGAGGCGACCGACGTGCGCTTCCCCGACGACGAGGCCGTCCGCCGCCTGGCCCAACGCCTCGCCGCGGTCGGAGGGCGACGGCTCGACGATGCGACGCCCTACGTCGACCTGCGACTGGTTGACGGCACCCGCTGTCACGCGGTGCTGGCTCCGGTCTCGCGGCCGGGCACCGTCATCTCGCTGCGGGTCCCGCGGCGCCGGGTCTTCAGCCTCGAGGAGCTGGTCGCGACCGGCTTCCTCACCGAGCAGTCGGGGCGGCTGGTGAGCGCCATCGTCCAAGCCCGCTTGGCCTTCCTGGTCAGCGGCGGCACCGGCACCGGCAAGACGACGCTGCTGGCAGCCCTCCTGTCCCGGGTCTCGCCCCACGAGCGGCTGGTCCTGGTGGAGGACTCCTCCGAGCTGCGTCCCGACCACCCCCACCTCGTCGGGCTCGAAGCCCGCCCGGCCAACGTCGAGGGCTCGGGCGGCATCGACCTGCGCACGCTGGTGCGTCAGGCGCTGCGCATGCGTCCCGACCGCCTCGTGGTCGGGGAGGTGCGCGGCGCAGAGGTGGTCGACCTGCTCGCCGCGATGAACACCGGTCACGAGGGTGGCTGCGGGACCCTGCACGCCAACTCGGCCCTCGACGTCGCGTCGCGGGTCGAGTCGCTCGCCCTCGCTGCGGGACTGGGCCGGGAGGCGGCCCACAGCCAGCTGGCCTCCGCCGTCGACGTCGTCCTGCACCTCGTCCGCGGACGCGAGGGACGCCGCCGACTCGCCCAGGTCGCCGTGCCGACCCGTGACGCGTCGGGGTTGGTGGCCATGGTCACGGCTGTGGACATCGATGCCGGCGGCGTCGTCACCCCAGGGCCGGCCGAGGCGCGGCTCGCGGAGCTGCTCGCAGCCCGCGCACCGTGAGCCCCGGGGTCGGCCTGGCCGTGATCTCGGCGGTGCTCGCGAGCCTGCTGCTGATGCCTCCTGCAGGACCGGCGCCGACGCGGACGCGGACGCCCGAGTCGACCCAGGAGGCCGCGGGAGCCCTGCGCTGGCGGTGGGCGTTGCCTCCGGTCGCAGTCGTGGTGTGGTGGGTCTCCGGCGCGGCGCTGGTGCTGACGCTGCTCGGTGTTGCCGTGGCCCTCGCGGCGGTGGCGCTGCTGCGCGCGCGGGCCCGACGGCTCGCCGCGCGGGCCGCTGCCCAGCGCGTCCTCGAGCTGTGCGAGCACCTGGCCGGCGACCTGGGTGCCGGACAGCCGCCCGGGGCGGCACTGGAGCGGGCGGCGGTCACCTGGCCTGCCCTGGGTCCCGTTGCTGCCGCTCATCGGATCGGCTCCGACGTCCCCGAGGCGCTGCGCGCGGTCGGCCAACAGGTGGGGGCGCGCGACCTGCGGCTGGTCGCTGCTGCGTGGCAGCTCACCCACCGCACGGGCGCGGGGCTGGCCGACGCGGTCGACCGGGTCGCCCAGGACCTGCGCGCGGCCCACACGACCCGACGCATCGTGGACGGTGAGCTGTCGTCGGCCAGGGCGACAGCACGCCTGGTGGCGGCCCTCCCGCTGCTCGCCCTGGCCATGGGCTCCGGTGCTGGCGGTGACCCGTGGGCCTTCCTGCTCGGCGATCCGATCGGACTGGCGTGCCTCACGGGCGGTGTGGCCTTCGGGTTCGCCGGGCTGTGGTGGATCGAGGCGATCGCCCGCGGCGTGGAGCGTGCGGGGTGAGCTGGCTGAGCGTGATGGCAGCAGTGGTGGCGATGGCGATGGCGAGTGCCCTCGTGCTGCCGGCCCGGCCACGGCCCGACGGTACGCCGCCACCTTCACCACCGTCGCCCGTGCGGGCCCACGACGACGGCGGGTGGATGCTGCGACACCGGTGGCTGCTGGCGCTGCTCGCGGGTCTGGGTGCGTGGCTGTTCTTCGCCGGCGGGGCCGGCCTGATCGGTGGGCCCGTTGTCACGGTCGTCGTGTGGGTCATGGTCGGCCGCAGCGAGTCGCCGGTGGTGCGCCGGGAGCGCGACGCCGTACGACGCGAGCTGCCGCACGTCGTCACCCTCCTGGCCGCGGCGTTGCGGGCCGGTGTCGCTCCGGTCGCCGCGGCGCGACTGGTCTGTCGTGCCCTGCCCGGTCCGGCCACCACCCGCCTGGATCGCACCGTGGCGAGACTCGAGCTCGGGGCCGACCCCGCGGAGGTCTGGTCGCAGCTCGCCCAGGAGCCCGGACTGGCGCCGTTGGGGCGCGCCCTGTCGCGGTCCCACGCCACAGGAGCCTCGGTCGTCACGGCAGTCGAGCGGCTCTCCGACCAGCTCGCCCGCGAGGCCCGCGGTGATGTCGAGGACCGGGCGCGTGCGGTGGGCGTGAAGGCCGCTGTGCCACTGGGCCTGTGCCTGTTGCCGGCCTTCCTGCTGATCGGCATCGTGCCGCTGGTTGCCGGGCTGATGGCGACGTTCCAGTGGTGACGCAGGCCATGAGCCATCCACAGCCACCTGCCCGACGCCGGAGGCCACAGGCGGGGGCAGGGCCGGTCGCGGGTCCCGTGCTGTCGGGGCAACCTCGTGCTGCGTCGCCACGTCCGGTGACGACGCAGACCCGAAGGAGCTCGCCTTGACCTCGATCATCCCCCTCGCCCCCGCCCGTCGTCCCAGCCGTCTGCGGGGTGCCCGTGGCCGGTCCGAGCAGGGCATCACCACCGCCGAGTACGCCGTGGGCACGGCTGCCGGCGCCGGGCTCGCCGGCCTGCTCTACAAGCTGCTGACCGGAGGCTTCGGTGACAAGCTGCTGAAGACCCTCTTCGACCACGTGCTCGGCTTGCTGGGCATCGGATGAGCGGGAGCGGTGACCGACCTGGCCCTCGCTCTGAGCGAGGAGCCGTGACGGCCGAGCTCGCGCTCACGCTGCCGGTCCTGATCGCGGTGACGACCGGTCTGGTGTGGTTGCTCGCCGTCGGAGCCGCCCAGGTGCGCGTCGTCGACGCCGCCCGGGAGACCGCACGTGGCGTGGCCCGTGGTGACTCCACCGCCGAGGCGGTGGCCCGGGGGGAGCAGGTGGCCCCGGGTGGCGGCACGGTCACGGTCACGCATCAGGACGGTCGCGTCGTCGCGGTGGCGACCGGCACGGTCGCTGGACCCGGCGGGCTCTTCGACTTCCTGCCTGCGGTCGAGGTGAGCGCGGAGGCCGTCACGCTCGACGAGGAGTCGCCGCCGTGAGCGGGCTGGCCGAGAGCCATCCCCGGAGGGCCGGGTGGGGTCGCGGTCGAGGTCGCGGTCGCGCCGACGACGCGGGTGCCATCACCCTGTTCGTCGTGGCGCTCGCCGGGCTCCTGCTCCTGCTGGGCTCGGCGCTCGGGGTGGTCGCCGCGATGGTGGTGGCCCACCGCTCGGCGCAGGCGGCGGCCGACCTGGCGGCCCTCGCCGCAGCCACGGCGCTGCAGCGGGGTCGTGACCCGTGCGTGGCGGCCGACGACGTCGCTACGGGCAACGGAGCGAGCCTCACGTCCTGTGTCGTCAGCGGCCACGACGTGCTGGTGGACGTGTCGGTCGATGGACCCCGGTGGCTCGGCCAGGAAGGCGACCTGGTGGGTCGGGCTCGGGCCGGTCCGGTGAGTCGTTGAGCGCGATCCCTCAGTAGGGGCGGCGGTCCGGGTCGTCCTCGTCGATGTCGCGACGGCGCTCGGACTCCGCGTGCTGCAGCTTCTCCGACAGCTCGTTGATCTTCTTGCTCTCGCGTCGCTTGGCCAGGGAGCGCTTGGCGCCGAACTTGGAGATCGCCACTCCCCACAAGATCGCGATGCCGGCACCGACCCCGAGGAGGAAGAGCGTGAGGGCGCCGACCTCGGTGCCCAGCACCTCGAGCTGGCCGGCGGTGATCTCGACGGTGAACACGGCGGCGGCGATGAGCAACGCGCCCCCGGTGATGAGGAGCAGCCCCAGGATGACCATGGTGCTGAGGCTACTCGGATCGGGGCCGACCGCACCCACCGCTCGCGGAGTGGTTCACGAGGAACCGAGCAGCACGTCCAGCAGCCGCAGGGCACCCACCTTGTCGAGCGGGTTGTTCTGGTTGCCGCACTTGGGCGACTGGATGCACGACGGGCAGCCCTCCGCACAGGTGCAGGACGCGATGGTCTCCCGGGTGGCCCCCAACCACGCGCGGGCGGTGGCGAAGCCCCGCTCGGCGAAACCGGCGCCGCCGGGGTGGCCGTCGTAGACGAACACAGTGAGCCGTCCGGTGTCACCGTGCAGTGCGGTGGAGACCCCGCCGATGTCCCACCGGTCGCAGGTGGCGAAGAGCGGCAGCAGCCCGATCGAGCAGTGCTCGGCTGCGTGGGCCGAGCCGGGCACGTCGGCGGTCGCGAGACCGGCGCCGGTCAGGAGGTCGTCGGGCACCGTCCACCACACCGCACTGGTGCGCAGGGCCCGCTCGGGGAGGTCGAGCAGCTCCTCGCCGATCACCTCTCCGCTGGGCTGGCGGCGCTTGAGGTAGGACACGACCTGGTGGGACACGTCGACCTCGCCGAAGGACAACCGGCAGCGACCCCAGTCCTCACCGGCGCGCTCGGCCACGATCGAGATGTCGGTGATCTCGCGTGCCGAGGTGGAGTAGCCCGGGTCGACGCGGCTCATCACCGCGACGTGCTCGTCGAGGTCGAGGGTCTCCACGAGCCAGGTCTCGCCCCGGTGCACGTAGACCGCCCCCTCGTGGGCCTCGCTGTGGGCGCGACCGCCGTCGACGGTGCCGACCACGCGACCGGTCTCCGACTCGACCAGCTGGATCGGCGACCCTCCGGCCGAGCGGATGTCGGTCAGGTCGGCGGCGCGGCGACGATCGGTCCAGAACCACCCGCGGGGTCGGCGCCGCAGGAGGCCGGCCTGCACCAGGTCGGCGACGACACCGGCGGCCCGGTCGCCGAAGAGTGGCAGGTCGGATTCAGTCAGGGGGATCTCCTGGGCGGCGGCGCACAGGTGGGGGCCGAGGACGTAGGGGTTGTCGGGATCGAAGACGGTCGCCTCGACCGGTTGCCCGAACAGCGCCTCGGGGTGGTGGACGAGGTAGGTGTCGAGCGGGTCGTCACGTGCGACCAAGATCCCCAGAGCGTCCTGGGCCTCGCGTCCGGCCCGACCCACCTGCTGCCACAGCCCGGCGCGGGTGCCGGGGAAGCCAGCCATGAGCACCGCGTCGAGCCCGCTGATGTCGATGCCCAGCTCGAGCGCGTTGGTGGCGGCCAGCCCGATCAGCGAGCCGTCGCGTAGCGCCTGCTCGATCGCCCGGCGCTCCTCGGGGAGATAGCCGCCGCGGTAGGCCGCCACCCGGCCCGGAAGTGTGGGGTCGACGTCGGCGAGCAGGCCGGCGGCGGTGATCGCCACCTGCTCGGCGCCGCGTCGCGACTTGATGAAGGCCAGCGTGCGCACGTCCTCTGCGACCAGGTCGGCCAGCAGGTCGGCGGTCTCTGAGGAGGCAGCGCGACGCACGGGCGCGCCGTTCTCGCCGGCGTACGACGTGAACGGCGGCTCCCACAGCGCGAGCGACACCTCGCCGCGCGGCGAGCAGTCCTCGGTGACCGCGGTGACCGGCAGGCCCGTCAGGCGGGCCGCCGCGGTCTCGGGCTCGGCGACCGTGGCCGAGGCGAGGATGAACGTCGGGTGTGCGCCGTAGTGGGCGCAGATTCGCCTGAGCCGCCGCAGGACCTGACTGACGTGCGCGCCGAACACCCCCCGGTAGTGGTGGCACTCGTCGACGACGACGTAGCGCAACGAGCCGAGAAACGCTGCCCACCGGGAATGGCTCGGCAGCAGCGAGCGGTGCAGCATGTCGGGGTTGGTGAGGACGTACTCGCCGTGGTCGCGTGCCCAGTCGCGCAGGTCGTGGCTGCTGTCTCCGTCGTGAGTCGTCACGCGCACGTCGAGCCCCAGCGAGGTGAGGCCGGAGAGCTGGTCCTGGGCCAGTGCCTTGGTCGGCGCGAGGTAGAGGACGGTGGCACCGCGCTGCCCCCGGGGGCCACGGAGGTCGCGGATCGCGGTGAGCGCGGGCAGCTGGTAGGCAAGCGACTTGCCCGAGGCCGTGCCGGTCGAGAGCACGACGTGCTGCCCGGCATGTGCGGCGTCGGCTGCCTGCACCTGGTGGCGCCAGAGCTTGTCCAGCCCACGCGCCCGGAAGGCCGCCTGCACCTCGCTCGCGACCCAGGTCGGCCACGGCGCGCTGACGGCGGCCCGGGCAGGGAGGGTCTCGATGTGGGTCAGCCGGTCCTCGCGGCCCGGGACATCGGCCAGTCGGCGCAGGGTCTCGGATCCGCGACGGGCGCGGGAGGAAGCCGTCGACGTCACCTCGACACCCTCTCAAACGCCACCGACATCGCCACCGACATCGCCACCGACACCGCCATCGACATCGCGGGCGCCAGCACTACCGAAACGGTCGCTGTGAGAGCCTGTTCGAGGCCCGGCGCCACCCGGAGTCTTTACTTCTTTGTGCAGGTGGGCGACCGGCGTGGTTTCATATGGCTGGCTAGGTATGCGGTGGGAGCCTGGACGAAAACTGATGACCGCCTTATGGGAGAGAACGTGGACCTGACTCTTGATACGCGCGAGGTCGGTGGTCGCACCATCGTGGCCGTCGGCGGGGAGATCGATGTCTATACGGCTCCCAAGCTGCGCGATCGCATCACCGAGCTGGTCGCCGAGGGCGTCTACGACCTGGTGATCGACATGGAGGCCGTGGAGTTCCTCGACTCGACCGGTCTCGGGGTCCTGGTGGGTGGCCTCAAGAAGGTCCGCGCCCACGACGGCTCCCTGCAGCTCATCTGCAACCAGGACCGGCTGCTGAAGATCTTCCGGATCACCGGTCTGGCCAAGGTGTTCGTGATCCACGAGTCGGCCGAGGCCGCTCTCGCCTGATCGATCCCCGTCCGCCCGCCACCCGTCGGTGTCGGGCGCTGTGGCGCGCCCGCGCCCGGCGACACGCTGAAGTGGCCTGGGTCACACCTCCTGACCAGATGCCCGGTCGGCGTGCGTAGACTCCGCCTCGATCCGTGAACTGAGCCACACCCTGGCTCGCTCTCATCTCGCAGGAGGACGCACATGGCCGGGATTCATCCCGCTGTCGTGGACCTCTCCGGCGGCAATCTCGTCCTGGTCATCGTCGTCGCCCTGATCGCGCTCGGCGCGCTCGCGATGGCGTTCATGTTCCGCCAGGAAGTCCTTGCTGCCGGTGAAGGCACCGCCAACATGCAGAACATCGCCCAAGCCATCCAGGAGGGCGCGAACGCGTACCTCACGCGACAGTTCAGGACGCTGGCGATCTTCGCCGCCATCGCGTTCTTCGCGTTGCTGGCCCTTCCCGCGGACGAGATGTCGGTCCGTATCGGGCGCTCGCTCTTCTTCGTCGTGGGTGCCGGTTTCTCGGCCTCGGTCGGCTACCTCGGCATGAGCCTCGCTGTCCGCGCCAACCTGCGCGTCGCCGCGGCTGCCAACGAGCCGGGTGGGCGGGAGACCGCCATGACGATCGGCCTGCGCACCGGTGCCATGGTGGGCATGCTCACCGTCGGCCTCGGCCTGCTCGGTGCCAGCGTCGTGGTCCTGCTCTTCAAGGACCAGGCGCCCGAGGTGCTCGAGGGCTTCGGCTTCGGCGCTGCGCTGCTCGCCATGTTCATGCGCGTCGGCGGCGGCATCTTCACCAAGGCCGCCGACGTCGGCGCCGACCTCGTCGGCAAGGTCGAGCAGGGCATCCCCGAGGACGACCCGCGCAACGCAGCGACCATCGCCGACAA
>Ga0136639_10000079_pt1 | contig 27432 bp, 17 predicted proteins | sample AntDrymUQ8592106_2_FD_113739 | JGI IMG/M metagenome (GOLD analysis project Ga0136639, IMG submission 113739) | Polar desert sand microbial communities from Dry Valleys, Antarctica - metaG UQ859 (21.06) | ecosystem: Environmental > Terrestrial > Soil > Desert | place: Antarctica: Dry Valley...
CCTGGCCACCACGCGGCTGCCGCTCGAGGACGGGCGGGTGCTGCACATCCGCAAGCCCACCCTTCCCGATGCCGAGCAGGCCGAGGTCTACCGCAAGCTCCGCATCGACTGGACTGCCGAATTTCCCGTGCAGAAACAATTCGTGAAAAACCTGACGACTTTGTAGTGCCTTTCGGAGCCAAACCCCCGAGCCATGCGGGATTCCGGACTCGCTCAAGAAACTTGGGCTAGTGTCGGGCTTGTGGCCGGGCAAAGCAAGTTGATCCGAATGGCAATGCCCCAACGTGCCCCAACAGGGCATAAGGCGATAGCCAAGCGCGGTTCCGCCCCCTCAGGGCGGGAAGATCATTTAAACAACAACCCAGGGCTGCGCTGACCCTGGGCTAACGCCTTATGCCCCGGTGGGGCACGTTGGGACAACCCGACTCCCTACGCGTAGGAGCGGATCGAAGGCTTGGCGACCTCATAGGCGAGGTCCTCCTTGTGCAGGGTGGGGGCTTGGTTGTCGCCGTTGTACTGCCAAGCGCTGACGTGGAGGAACTTGTCGTCGTGGCGTTTGGCTTCGCCGGGTTGGGTTTTGCCTGACGCGACTTCCGGGTCGGCGTCGGTGAACTGGTGTTCGACGCGGAAGTGTCCGCCGCAGGACTCCTCGCGTTCGAGGGCGTCGTAGCACATCATTTCGGCGAACTCGATGAAGTCGGCGACGCGGCCGGCTTTTTCGAGTTCCATGTTGGCGCCCTCGCCGGAGCCTGGGATGCGGACGTTAGACCAGAACTCCTCGCGGATGGCGGGGAGTTTCTCGAGGGCCTCAAGCAGTCCCTCGCGCGAGCGGGCCATGCCGCATTTGTCCCACATAAGCAGTCCAAGCTCGCGGTGGAACGAGTCGACGGTGCGATTGCCGTTGATGTTGACTAGGCGATTGACGCGCGCGGTGGTCTCCGCCTCGGTGCGCTCAAACTCCGGATGGCTCTCGGTGACCGCCCCGGCCTTCTGGGTCGCCAGGTAATTGGCAATGGTGACGGGAATGACAAAGTAACCGTCAGCCAGTCCCTGCATCAGGGCGGAGGCACCCAGACGGTTGGCCCCGTGGTCGGAGAAGTTAGCCTCGCCGAGGACATGGAGCCCCGGGATGTTAGACATCAGGTTGTAGTCCACCCAGAGTCCGCCCATGGTGTAGTGAACAGCCGGATAGATGCGCATCGGCGTGATGTAGGGGTTCTCGCCGGTGATCTTCTCGTACATCTGGAAGAGGTTGCTGTAGCGGGCGCGGATGACGTTTTCGCCGAGGCGTTCGATGGCATCGCGGAAATCCAGATAGACGCCGAGTCCGCCGGGGCCGACGCCGCGGCCCTCGTCGCAGACTTCCTTGGCAGAGCGCGACGAGATGTCGCGCGGGGCCAAGTTGCCGAAGGACGGGTATTTACGCTCAAGGTAGTAGTCGCGGTCGGCCTCCGGAATGGTGGCGGGCAGCTTGGCGCAATCGGCTTGGTTCTTCGGCACCCAGATGCGGCCGTCGTTGCGCAACGACTCGGACATCAGGGTGAGCTTGGACTGATAGTCGCCGCTAACCGGGATGCAGGTCGGGTGGATTTGCGTGTAGCACGGGTTGGCGAAGTAGGCGCCGCGCTTGGCGGCGCGCCAGGCGGCCGTCACGTTGCAGCCCATCGCGTTGGTCGAGAGGAAAAAGACGTTGGAATATCCGCCGGTGGCCAGGATGACGGCGTCCGCGGCGTGGCGGGTGATCTTGCCGGTGCGCAGGTCGCGGGTGATGATTCCCTTGGCGTGGCCGTCGACGATGACCACGTCCAACATTTCCGAGCGGGTGAACATCTCCACGCCGCCCTTGCTGATCTCCTTCTCCAACGCCTGGTAGCAGCCAATGAGCAACTGCTGGCCGGTCTGGCCGCGGGCGTAGAACGTGCGTGACACCTGCGCGCCGCCAAACGACCGGTTGTCCAACAAACCACCGTACTCGCGGGCAAACGGGACGCCCTGGGCGACGCATTGGTCGATGATCTGGTTAGACACCTCGGCGAGGCGGTGGACATTGGCCTCGCGCGAGCGGAAGTCGCCGCCCTTGACCGTGTCGTAGAAGAGGCGGTGGACCGAGTCGCCGTCGTTCTGATAGTTCTTTGCGGCGTTGATTCCGCCCTGGGCGGCAATCGAGTGGGCGCGGCGCGGGCTGTCTTGGTAGCAGAAGCACTTCACCTTGTAGCCAAGCTCGGAGAGGGTGGCCGCGGCGGCCCCGCCGGCAAGGCCCGAGCCAACGACGATGATCTTGAATTTCCGCTTGTTAGCCGGGTTGATCAGCTTGGATTCAATCTTGTGCTTGGACCATTTCTGGTCGAGCGGGCCGGATGGGATGTTGCCGTCAAGGGACATGGCTGCGGGTGGCGAAGGAGTTAGAAAGCGTTAGCGGCCGAAATGGAAGAAGTAAATGGCCATCGGGATGCTCAGGAAGCCGGCCCAGATGGCGAAGGCAAAGATTTTCCCGCCGGTGTCGGTGATGGCGCGGGCCTTTTTGCTGCGGTAGCCAAGGGTCTGGAAGGCGGAGCCGAAGCCGTGGTGGAGGTGGGAGCAGAGGAGGGTCAGGGCGATGGTGTAGAAGAGCACTGCAGGTCCCCACGAGAAGCCCTCAATGACCATGCGCCAGGCGTCCGGGCGGACCAACTGGGTTTTGGCCAAGAACTCCTGGTCAACATAGCTGCCGTAGTTGTTGCCGACCCGGAAGGTGAAGTGGAGCAGGTGATAGATGACAAAGGCAAAGATCGTCAGGCCGCTCCAGATCATCAGCCGGCCGGAGCGCGAGGCTTGGATGACCGCCTTGTGGGCGTAGGGCTCACGCGCCGCGCGGTTCTCGCGCACCAGCGAGATGGTCGCCAGCACGTGGATGACCAGCGAGGCTAACAACCCGATGCGTGCCACCCAGACGAGGCCGCCGTGGGCCGCGGTGTGGAGGAAGAGCGCATAGTCGTTGAATTCCTCGCGGCCGGCAAAAATCAGCAGGTTGCCGGTGAGGTGGCCGGCGAGGAAGCCGATGAACACCAGGCCAGTTAGAGCGACGAGGATCTTCCGGCCAATCGATGAGTGCCAGAAGAAGGAGAGGCTGCGGGTCAGCGCGTTCATGAGTGGGTCACAGGCGGGGCGGGCGTGGGCGAGGGTGGGCGAGGGTGGGCGAGGGTGGGCGAGGGTAGGCCGAGGCGGCGGGAGAATCAAGCGGGCTCCAGCAGATTGCTAGGCTCGCGGGCGTCACGCCTCGCGGCCGCAGCAATTTTTAAATTTTTTTCCGGATCCGCAGGCGCACGGTTCGTTGCGGCCGATTTCCTTTTGTGAGAGGACCGGGCGCTTGCGGGTGGGCAGGTTGATTTTGAATTCGGGAGCGCCGCTGGAGGCGAGGACGGCGGGCGAGATATTGCCTGAGCTGCCGGTGGCGGCCATGTTAGCTGAGGAGTAGCTAGGGCCGGCGCCGTCGGGGGATTCGCCGCCGGAGAGTTGGCGTGGGGCGGACTGGAGGCGGCGCTCGGTTTCCTCGAGGTAATCGGCGGAGCGGAAGAGGTTTTGCAGGGCCTCGGTGCGGATCTGGTCCATGAGTTGGACGAACATGGTGTAGGCCTCGTTCTTGTACTCGATGAGCGGGTCCTTCTGGCCTTGAGCGCGGAGGTGAACGCCCTCGCGCAGCGCGTCCATGTTATAGAGGTGGCCCTGCCACTGGCGGTCGATGGCGACCAGGATGATTTGGCGCTCCATGTTTTCCAGAACCTCGGGACGGGCACGGCTCATGCGGATCTCGTAGGTTTCCTTCACCTTGGTGATGAGGAACTCGGCGATTTCCTCCTCGGACTTGTTCTGGAAGTCGAGCTCCTCCTGGCGCACGCGCAGCGGCAAGGTGGCGTTGACCCAGCCGATCAACTCGTTGTAATCCGGGGACCCCTGGTCGCGCTCGCTGAGGTACTCGGCGACCTTGGATGGGATGATCTCGCCGATGATTTCGTAGATGAGATCGCGCGGGTCTTCGGCGCGCAGCGCTTCGTTGCGATAGCCGTAGACGACCTCGCGCTGCTTGTTCATGACGTCATCGAAGTCCAAGACGCGCTTGCGCCAAGTATAGTTGCGCTGTTCCACGCGCTTCTGGGCGGTTTCCACCGACTTGTTAAGCCAGCGGTGCTCAAGGGCCTCGCCTTCCTCCATGCCGAAGCGCTCCATCATGGAGGTCATCCGGTCGGCGGCGGCGAAGTTGCGCATCAGGTCATCCTCAAAGGAAATGTAGAACTGGCTCATGCCCGGGTCACCTTGGCGGGCGCAGCGGCCGCGCAGCTGGCGGTCGATGCGGCGCGACTCGTAGCGCTCGGTGGCGATGACTAACAAGCCACCGGCGTCCGGCACGCCTTCGCCGAGTTTGATGTCGGTACCGCGGCCGGCCATGTTGGTCGAGACGGTGACGCCGCCGCGTTGGCCGGCGCGCATGACGATCTCGGCCTCCTGGCGGTGGTACTTCGCGTTAAGGACGGAGTGGGGGATTTTCGCCCGCTTGAGCATGCGCGAGAGGGTCTCAGAGCTGTCGACCGAGGCGGTGCCGACCAGGACCGGCTGGCCCTTGGCGTGGGCCTCCTCGATTTTCTTGACCACGGCGTTGAACTTCTCGCGGCGGGTTTTGAAGACCTGATCGTTGAGGTCGACGCGGCAGTTAGGCCGGTTTGTTGGAATCGGCAGAACGTCGAGCTTGTAGATGTCGGAGAACTCGGCGGCCTCGGTTTCGGCCGTGCCGGTCATCCCGCCTAACTTTTCGTAGAGGCGGAAGTAGTTTTGGATGGTGATCGTCGCGTAGGTCTGGGTCTCGCGTTCGATATCGACGCCTTCCTTGGCTTCGACGGCCTGGTGGAGGCCATCGGACCATCGGCGGCCGGGCATTTCGCGGCCGGTGTTTTCGTCGACGATGATGACCTTGCCTTCCTTGACGACGTACTGGACGTCCTTCTCGTAGGTGCAGTAGGCCTTGAGAAGCTGGGAGATGTTGTGCATCCGCTCGCCCTGGACATCGAGGCGCTTTTGCAGCGCCTCCTTCTGCGCCGCGCGGTCCTCATCGCTGACGCTCAAATCCGCATCGATCTCGGCGTAGGCGGTGGCAAGGTCCGGGAGAACGAAGGCGTCTGGATCATCCGGGGAGAGGAACAGGCGACCCTGTTCCATCAGGTCGGTGTCGTTAGCCTTCTCGTCGATGGTGAAGAGCAGCTCTTCCTTGATGGCGAAAAGCTCGCGCTTCTGGGCGTCCTGATAGAACGAGAGCTCGGTTTTCTCCAACAGGCGGCGGGTGTCCGGGTCCTCCATGTGGCGCAGCAGCTGGCGGTTGCGCGGCTGGCCGAGTTTGATCTTAAACAGCGCGCGACCGGCGGTTTCCTTGTCGCCGGCCTCCATCGCCTCCTTGGCGGTGACGGCCAGCTCGTTGCACAGGTGGGTCTGGCGTTTGACGAGCTGTTCGACTAACGGCTTATAACGGTCGTACTGGTGGGACGAGATGCTTGTTGGGCCCGAGATGATCAGCGGGGTGCGCGCCTCGTCGATGAGGATGGAGTCCACTTCGTCGATGATTGCGAAGTAGTGGCCGCGCTGGACCTGTTCGTCGCGCGAGGTGGCCATGCCGTTGTCGCGGAGGTAATCGAAGCCGAACTCGCTGTTGGTGCCGTAGGTGACGTCGCAGGTGTAGTGATCGCGGCGGTCCCAGGGTGCCATTTGGTTTTGGATGCATCCGACGGAGAGGCCGAGGAAGCGGAAGAGCGAGCCCATCCAGTCGGAGTCGCGGCGTGCGAGGTAGTCGTTGACGGTGACGACGTGGACGCCCATGCCGGTGAGGGCGTTGAGGTAGACGGGGAGGGTGGCGACGAGGGTTTTGCCTTCGCCGGTCTGCATTTCGGCGATCATGCCGCGGTGCAGGGCGATGCCGCCGACGAGCTGGACGTCGAAATGGACCATTTCCCAGGTCATCTGTTGTTCAGAAACCGTGATGGACATGCCGCACATGCGGCGGGCGGCGTTTTTGACCACGGCATAGGCATCGGGAAGGATCTGCTCGAGGTACTTGGCGCGGCGGCCGATGAACTCGTCCTCGATGGCGTGGAAAGCTTTTTTGGCGTCTTCGATGGATTCGGCGGTGGCGAGGACTTGGCCAGGGAGTTCGGGGAATTCGTCGCGGAGGCGCGAGATGCGCTCGTCGATGTGCGCGGCGGCGGCCTCGAGTCCATCTTGGTCGAGGCGCTCCAGCTGCGGCCGGGTTGGCATATCGAGCGGATGGTAGCGCGAGAGGTGGCGCATCCATGCGGCGGTTTTTTCGCGCAAGGCCTCTTCAGGTTCCCGCTGGAGAGCCTCTTCGATTTCGTTGATTCTGGCGACCACCGGGGCGAGTCGCTTGACTTCGCGCTGGTTTTTGGTGCCGACGATTTTCTGGAGGACCCACTTGATCATGATAAAAGCGTAGAAGGAAAGGGCGGCGAACTATTGTGGCCGCGGGGAGCGCATACACCCGTCTAGGAGCATATGCAAGCAGGACGGGAGCAACGATTTTTCGCCTGAGGCGGAGAGATGGAGGACAAATCAGATCGACATGCAGGAAAACCCGCCGTCGACGATGATTTCGGTGCCGGTGATGAACGAGCCGGCCCGCTCGGATGCCAGAAGGAGTGTGGCACCAATGAGTTCGTCCGGGTTGCCGAAGCGGCTGGCGGGGGTGCGGCGGAGGATGTCCAGGACGCGGGTTTCGTCCAGCACCTTGCGGTTTTGCTCCGCAGGGAAGAATCCCGGGACCAGGGTGTTGACGCGGATGTCCTTGTCGGCCCACTCGCGGGCGAGGTTGCGCGACAGGTTGTGGACGGCAGCCTTGGAGGCGGAGTAGGTGAAGACGCGGGAAAGCGGGCCAAGGCCGGAAATTGAGCCGAGGTTGATGATGGAGGCTGGACCGCCGGTGCTGATGAAGTGGCGGCCAAAGACCTGGCAGGAGCGGAAGATGGCGGCCAGGTTGGTGTCGATGATGCGCTGGAATTCCTCCTCGGTGATATCCAGGAAGGGGGTGGGGGAGTTCACGCCGGCACCGTTGACGAGGATGTCCACCCGCTTGGAGCGTTCAAGGACGACATCAAGCAAGCCTTGGAGCGACTCGCGGGAAGTCACATCCGCCGGGATAAAGTACCCCTTGCCGCCGGCGGCTTCAATTTCCGCGAGGCGCTTTTCGGCTTTTTCGGGGATGCGGCCAACAAGAACAACTTCAGCGCCGGCGCGGGCCAGGCCAAGCGCCATGGTGCCGCAAAGTTCGCCGGTGCCGCCGATGATGACGGCGACTTTGCCATGGAGGCCAAAAAGATCCTTGAGAAAGTTCTGCGGAGTCATGGAGCGGAGGGTGGGTTTCCGCCTGCGGAGGGGCAAGCGGAAACGGTGTTAGAGAGCGGGACGCAGCTGCAGGGCCGGCTTGCCGAGTTCGGCGGCGATCTCGTTGAGCTCGCGGACTTCCGCCTCGGTGAAGAGGAGGCCGCCAGCGGCGTCGGAGGCTTTGCGGGCGTTGGCTTCCAGCTGGCCCGGGACGAGGCAGGACTCATTGCCGTGGCCGAGAATGTCGGCCAAAACGGCCTTGACGTTCTCCGCCTGGTCGCGGCCTTGGGCAAAATTGCCGCCGGACATGGCATCCGGGTGGATGACCTGGAAGTAGAATGAGGTGGTGGTTTTTTCGCCGGGGATTTGGCTTTCGCGGCCGCGGATGGTGGGGGTCGAGCCGCCGATGAAGCCGGCGTAGAGTTCGTTGATCAATGACATGCCGTAGCCCTTGTGGGCGCCAAACGGAAGCAGGGCGGCCACGGCGTGCGGGTCGGTCGTCGGCTTGCCATCGGCGTCCACCGCGGCGTGCGGCGGGAGTTGCTTGCCCTCGCGCTTAAGCTGTTGCACCCGGCCCATGGCGACCGTGGAGGTGGCCCAGTCGATGACCAGCGGAAAACCGAGCGCCTCGTGGGTGGGAAATCCCCACGAGTGAGGATTGGTGCCAAGGGTCGGGAACTTGCCGCCGAAAGGAACCACTTCGGCCAAGGTCGACGTGCAGTTGGTGTAAGCAATGTAGCCGCGCTCGGCGGCCTCCATCACGTAGCCGCCGCCCCACAGATAGTGGAACGTATTGTCGATGCTCACTTGGCCGATGCCGTACTTGTCGGCCAACTCGATGCAGCGCTCGACGGCGCGGTAGGCCACCGCCTGGCCGAGTTTGCGGTTGGCGTTCCAGATTTCGCTGGCGGCGAAGCGCGACTGTTTGACTTCAATCTTGGCGCCCGGGACGCAGCCGCCGATGGCGCTGCCGAACAGGTGGTCAAGGTGCAAGGCCTTGAGCGCGTGGTGGGTGCGGATGCCATGGCGGACCGCTTCAGCGCACAGCGTGGCCGCCTCGGTCGCCTCGTCGGCGTGGTAGCCGCGGGCCATGTAGGCGTCGCGAACCAGTTCGTCGTGTGCCGCGCGGTCGATAACCAGAAAAGTGTCAGTGCTCATGGGGATGGCCGGGTGTAGGAAAGGGGGCCGCGGCTGGCGAGTATTGATTTTCGCTTCCGGCGGCCTTGGGGGGGGAGGTGGCATTAAATTTTTCACTGCCGTGACGGACGATAAATGCTTCCGTCGCCGCCTCTGGCGTTAGGAGGGAAGACGGTTGTTTCCGCTGGGAATGCGGCGATGGTCTTTTATCCCCGCATGGCCGAGGAGCCCGTCCACCAACCGCACGACAAACTTTTCAAGATCGGCTTCAGCGATCCTGAGAATGCGGCTGGATTTCTCCGCGGCGAGCTTCCCGCGGCGCTGGCCGAGGCGCTGGCCGAGGCGGTTGACTGGAGCCGATTGCGCTTGGAGCCCGGGACTCTCATCGATTCCCAGATGCGGGTTTCATCCAGCGACCTGCTATTTTCCGCGCCGGTGGGCGAGACGGAGTGCTTGGTTTACATTCTCTTTGAGCACCAAACGCGCGAGGAGCCGATGCTGGCCCTGCGCCTGCTGCGATATATGGTCAGGATCTGGGAAGCCTGGCTCAAGAGCCACCCGCACGGGACGCGTTTACCGGCCATCGTTCCGGTGGTTCTGGCGCAAGACTCGAAGACATGGAAGCTCTCCCGGCAGTTCGCCAGCCTGTTTGCAATCCACCCGGGACTGGAGGCGGAGGTCGCCTGCTTTGTGCCCGACTTCAGGTTTCAACTCATTGAATTCGCGACGCTCACGTATGAAGCCATCCGCGGCACCCCGTCAGGCATCATGATTCTGCGCACCATGAAGGCTGAGCGTAGCGCCGACTGGTTTGCCGCTCCGGTCTGGGACGAGCCACTTCTGGGCATCCTGCCGCAGGAAATTCTTGAGCTTCTCATGGGCTATATCCTCGGGGCCGACGTTGACAAGGGGCTCTTCGAAAGTAAGGTCAACTCAATCCTAGAGGTCGCGTTAAGAACCAAAGCCATGACCATCGCCGATCAACTACGGGCTGAAGGACTTGAAAAGGGATGCCAGGAGGGAGCCCAAGAGGCCCTTGGCAAGGCGGTGATCACGGCCTTGGAAGTGAAATTTGGGCAAGTGCCAGCGGATTTAGCACTCACCATCAACAAAATCCATGAGGTTGCCAGGCTTGAGGGCTTGCTACGGGCGGGTCTTGGTGCGGCATCGCTGGAGGATTTTCGTCGCCAGATGTGAGTTGTTTTGGGCACCCGCGCGGGTTCGGACGACGGAGTCATGCCCCGGGTGAGGTGCCAAAAAAATCGCGGCCTGAATGGCTGCACGGTCGCGCCACGCCCGCCTTTCAGGCCGCAATGGCGATCCGCCCCAAGGAGCGGCGGACTCCGATCCGCCAGTGCCTGAGAGAGCCAAGGGTAAGAGGAATCCGCTTTTCATTGTCCTCCCAGGGCCGGGCGATTCGGAGATCCCCTCTCCTTGGGAAGCAAAGGGCCGGACTGCTAATTGGTTAAGCTTGCTGAAATGATCCTAACACAAGATGTGGCGTGCTTTTGTTAGGAAACCACCACATCTTGACTTGGCGGGCAAATCCAGTGGCTTGGCCTAGGTGCTTGTGCTAGGCATTGAGCGTGTGGGGACTGGTCTCCACGCCAGCCAGTTTTTGCCATGTATCTGAAGAGCCTGAATATCCACGGATTCAAATCCTTTGCGGACAAGACGACGTTTGAGTTTCACCGCGGGGTGACTGGGATTGTGGGTCCCAACGGCTGCGGGAAATCCAACGTGGTGGATGCAATCCGTTGGGTGTTAGGCGAGACGTCGGCCAAGGCGCTGCGTGGCGGGGAGATGGCGGATGTAATTTTCAGCGGGACGGAGCGGCGCAAGCCCTTGGGGATGGCGGAAGTGACGCTGACGATGGGGGATTGCGAGAAGTCGCTGAAGGTGGATTACAACGAGATTGCCATCACGCGGCGGGTGTTCCGCGATGGGAAGTCCGAGTACCGGATCAACGGGACGCTGTGCCGTCTGCGGGACATCAACGACATGTTCATGGATACGGGGATCGGGCGGACGGCCTACTCGATCATGGCGCAGGGTCAGATTGACCAGATATTGTCGTCCAAGCCGGAAGAGCGGCGGGCGGTTTTCGAGGAGGCGGCCGGGATCACCAAGTACAAGAAGGAGAAGCGCGAGGCGCTGCGGAAGCTAGAATACACCGAGGCAAACCTGCTGCGCGTCTCCGATGTGCTTGCCGAACAGGAGCGCAGGATGAACTCGCTGAAGCGCCAGGTGGCCAAGGCGCGCCGCTACCAGGGGCTCGCAACGGACGTGAAAATCCTAGATACCCACCTGAGCCACAAGAGGTTTGTCGATTTGTCCGCGGAGATTGGCGAGTTGGTCGTGTCGTTGCGCAACCTGGAAGTGCGGGAGACCGAGTTGGAGCGGCAGCTGCCGGCCAAGGAGGAGGCGGTGCGTGAGGCACGCAGTGAGGCGCAGGCGCTGGAGGAGGAATTGGCACGCCTGCGCCAGCAGCTCAACGAGCACCGGAACCAGGCGGCGACGGCGCAGAGCCGGATGCATTTCAACGAAGAGCGGCGGGCGGAATTAGAAAGCCGGATCCAGCAAAACCGCGAGGACATCAGCACCACTCGCGACAAGTTGGCGCAGCAGGAGCAGGACTTCCAGTCCGCCAATGAGATGCTGGAGGACCTCGGGCGTCGGATTGCGGGCCAGGAGGAGCAGCTGGCCGGCCAGGAGGAGCGCTGGAAGGCGGCCCGGGCCGAGCGGGAGAGCAATGAGGGGGTTTTGCGCGAGCTGCGCGCCGAGGGGAATCGGACCCAGACAGTGATTGCCTCGGCCCAGGCGAAGATTGAAAGCTCGCTGGCCCAGCTCGACAACCACCGCGAGCGGGCGCGCCAGTTGGCCGAGGAGGAAGACCGGCTAAACCTGCAACTCGCTGAGGCACAGGCAGAGCGTGACCGTTTAGCGGAAGAGGTGGGCGGTCAGGCGGAGAAGATTACGGAGCTTGAGGAAGCGTTCCAAAAAGCCGAGCGGGTTTTCCAACACACCCGGGGTGATCTGGACGCGGCCCGGACGGCGGCGACGGAGGCCCACAAGACGCTGACCCAGAGGTCATCGCGGCTTGATGTGCTGAGCCAGCTGGTTTCCAGCGGGGAAGGGTTTGAGAAAGGCACACAGAAGGTGCTCGCGGGGCTCGACGAGCCGGCCTTGTTCAAGGGCGGGGTGCGCGGGGTGCTGGCCGGGTTTATCGAGACGGACAATAACTACGCGCGGGCCGTGGAGGTAGCGCTCGGCGCTCACCTGCAGGCGGTTCTGGTCCACGATGCGACGCTTGCCGAGGCGATGATCGACCGGCTGACGCTCAAGAAGCTTGGTCAGGCGGCAATTTTGCCCGCGGATTTCGTTGGGGTTGCCTCTGACAGCCAGATGCAGGCGGTGCCGGATGGGGCCGAGGCGTGGGCGTTGGACAAGGTCAAGGCCGACAAGGCGGTTGCCCCGGTGATCGCGCGCTTGCTGGAAAATGTGTTGGTGGTCAAGGACCTGGCCAGCGCGCTGCGGCTCCGGGAGACGCTGCCGGGGGTGACGCTCGCCACGCTTGGCGGCGAACTTATTTCTCCTGAGGGAATTGTGCGCGGTGGCGCGTCCGGGGAGAAGGGTGCCTCGGTGCTTGAGCGGCAGAACGAAGTGCGCGCTCTGACGGCCGAGGTGGCCACCTTGGGCGCGGCGGAAAGTGCGGCGCAGAACCGGGTGGCTGCTTTGGATGAGCAACTCATCGTTGAGCGCGAAGGGCTTGAGGAATCCCGCGACCGGCTCCAACGCCAGCGCGTCGAGCAATCGACCCTGCAAGGCCAGCTGATTCTGGCGAGCCGCGAGGCCGAAGGGCTGGAAAGCAAGCTGACCCACATCCGCTGGGAGCGCGGTGAGCTGGATGCACGCGAGATGAGCGCCCAAGAAGGCCGCGAATCGCTTGAATCTGAGCTTTTTGGCGCCCGCGAGCGGCTTGAGGCGATCGACACCGACCAGCGCCGCCTGCAAGCGGAGTCCGACGCGGTGGCGCGCCAGGAATCCGATCTGATGGAAGCGCTCAACGAGTTGCGGACGTCCTTGGCGGTTGAGCGGCGCGCCCGCCAAGCGGCTGAGGAACAGCAACAACCGATGGAGGCCAGGCTGCGCGAGCTGCGCGAGCTGTCGCAGCGACGAGAAGGGGAGATCGGGTCGTTTGAGGAGCGGATCGAGGCGGCCACCGCGGAGAATGCCAGTCTTGCTGAGCAGGTTGAGATGCACACGCTGGAGGCGCAGGACCTGCAGGTGGAAGTGGAATCCCGGGCGGCGACGCGTGCCGCCTTGAACGAGGCAATCCAACAGGCAGACCACGCATTGGATGATGTGCGTCGTTCGCTTTCAAAGGTGACCGAGCAAAAAGGGCGTGAGGAAGTCGCTTCCACGAAGCTTGAGCTGCGGCTTGAAAGCCTGCAGGTGGCGGCGATGGAGCGCCACCAGGTGGACCTTTCCCTGTTCCGGCCAGACCCGCATGCCCTGCTCACCTGCATTCAGGAGCAGAAGAAGGCCCAGGGGCGGCGTCGCCCGGCGGCCGAGGAAGGCGCCGATGACGGCGATGAGACGGTGGAAGTCGTTGCCGCGGGCTTGTCCGAGGCGGACGAGGAAGCGGTAATTGCAGCCATGGCCGATGGGGATGGCCCCGACTGGGGGTTTGTGGAAGCCATCATTGGCGAGCTCAAGCGCCGGCTTGACTCGATGGGCCCTGTAAACCTCGACGCCATCGAGGAGTTCGATGAACTTGAGGAGCGCTTCAACTTTGTCACCGGCCAACATTTTGACCTGACCTCGGCGAAGGATGAACTCTTGTCCGTCATCGAGCGGATCAACGAGGAAACCCAGCGCCGCTTTGCCGAAACCTTCACCCAGGTCCGCGCCAACTTCCGCGACATGTTCAAGGAGCTCTTTGGCGAAGCCGGCAAGGCCGACCTCATGCTCGTCGACGAAAGCGACCCGCTCGAATCCGGCATCGAGATCATTGCCAAGCCCCCAGGGAAAAAACTCCAGTCCATCTCGCTGCTCTCCGGCGGCGAGCGGTCGATGACCGCCGTGGCCCTGTTGTTCTCCATCTACATGATCAAGCCGAGCCCGTTCTGCGTCCTCGACGAGCTCGACGCCCCGCTCGACGAGTCCAACATCAACCGCTTCCTCAAGGTGCTCGACCGCTTCCTGGATGTCAGCCAGTTCATCATCGTCACCCACAGCAAGCGCACCATGGCCCGCGCCGATGTGATGTACGGCGTGACCATGGAAGAATTCGGCGTCTCAAAGCCGGTCGGCATGCGCCTCACCTCCGCGGACTCAGAAGTGAAATCCGAAGCAAAATCCGCCGCGCAGAAGGCGGCGTTAAAGTTGGATGCTTAACTGGGAGTCGAAAGTCTGAAGGTCGAAAGCGCCCCGAAGGGATCCCCTTGCAGGAAGTCTGCCGGACACTGCCAGTTGGGATGACCTGATGGATGAAATCCTCGTCCGCCAGAAAATCGAAGCCGGTCTGGCCGATTTGCGGGACGGGCGGGAACACGACCACGGGTCTATCCGCAGCGAGTTCGGCGCAGGGTGAAGATCATTTGGTCAGCGCAAGCGCGTCGCGATCTGCATTCCATCCGGGATTTCATTGCCCGTGACTCGGAGCACTATGCGCAATTGCAGATCGAGCGCTTGATTGTCCGCGTGGAGCGTGCGGCTAAAATGCCCTCCAGAGGGCACCCGGTCCACGAATTCAGCGAGGCCGGCTTGCGTGAGGTGCATGAAGGTTTCAAGTGGTGACCATCGTCCACATGAAGCAGCGCATCACGCGCCGCCGCGTACGCTGAGTGCCGCGGCACGTCCAGCAGCGTAGTGGTTTGTCTCCCGGTTCAGGGTAGGGTGGCGCGTTGGCCGAGGTAGCCGAAGCCGTGGGTGACGGTGGCGGCTTGGCCGGGGGGGAGTTTGAGGCGTCCGGTGAAGGTGGTGGCGTTGGGTGAGTCTTCGGTCAGGGTGAGCTCGCGGGTCTGGTTGGCGACGGTCACGTTGACGGTGGCGGATTCGACCTTTTGGTAATCGAAGTTGAGCGGGGCGGTGAGGCGGATGACGAGCTCGTCGCCGGAGCGGGCGAGGTCGATTTTGCTTTCGGCCCATGCGAGGTAGGCGAGGCTGACATTGAAGTCGGCGTTGAACTGGACCCATCCTTCGGTCCAGCCGATGTCGCCGAGTTCAGGGTGGTAGGGGTAGTGGGCATTTTTCGGGCTGCCATCGATGACGAAGCGGGCCTCGGCGAGGCGGCCAATGCCCCCTGCGTGGAACTTAAACCAGCCGTGTTCGACGCCTTCAATTTCGCGCGGGGCGTCGAAGCTGAAATGTCGGCCGACGGGATTGCGCCCAAACATGTTATCGAAGTGGGACCAGACGATCTGGGTGAGTCGGTCGCGGGTTTTCGAGTCGGTGATGAACGGCTGTGCGGCGAGGATGGCGGCAGGCAAGCCGATGACATTGCCTGGCTCATTCCACATTTGGGGCGTCTTGCCCATCGGGGTCCAGCCGTCCTTATCATCGAGCTTGCGGAAGTCCCAGAGGTTCTCGGAGCGGCGGACGACCACGGCGGCCCAGTCGTTGAGCTTCTCGGCGAGGCCCTTGGGGGCGCGGTCGGGGAACTCGCTGAGGAAGTGGCTCAGGCCGGTGACGGTGATGAATTCACTCATCCGCTGGCCTTTGGTGGTGAGCGGGTCGTTCCAATCGAGGTGGGCAATGAGCCACTTTGCCTGGGCGAATGCGGCCTTGAGGTAGAGGTCGGCATCCGGGCGTTTGTCGCGGGTGGCGACCTGAAACATCATCAGGTTCGGCTGCAGCGAGAAGCCGGGCGGCAGCGGGCCCTTGGTGGTGCCGAGCTTGGTCTTGAGGGCGAGCAGGTTGTTTTCCGGGCTCTCGTCGTAGGGATATTTTTGGTCGGTCGACGGATCGGCCCAGACGGAGAAGGCGAAGTCGCGGACTGCCTGGTAGTTTTGAGCGGGCAGATACGGTTCGAGGGCGGGCCAGGCGTAGAGGAAGTAGGCGAGCTGGCTCTTGAGCATCTCGTGGCGGAGTTTCTGGGTGACGATGATGTCCGCGCCCCAGTGGATGAGTTTGACGATGTCCGGGGCGTCCGGGCGGTACGGCTCAAGGGCACCCCAGAGCTTCGGGTCCTTGGGTGCCTCGTAGCGGATCTGCTTGGGCATCCGCAGATAGGCGGAGGGATTGGAGAGGAACTGCGGCACCAGCGTGTGGAGCTCCCAGCCAAAATGGTGGTCATCGCGCCAGCCGAACGAGCCGCGGCACGGGGTGCGGTCGTTGCCGACGTAGTGGCGGCTGTCGACCATGAAGTCCACCGCGTTCTGGTAGGTGACGCGCTCCAGCCAGTTGGCCCCGATGCGGAACGGCACGGAGTTGAGCGCGCCGACGGCAACAACGAACTCCTCCTCGCTGGCGGGATCAAAAGCGCTGAAGTCGCCGATGTGGCCGCGCACGCTGCCGGTGAAGACGGCGGGGCCGCCGTTGGCGGGTTGAACGCTGAAGGCGGTGCCGTCCGCCACCGTGGGTGCGGTGAAACGTTTCGGCTTGCCGAGGTTGAAGCCGCTTTGGTTGAGGTAGATCGGGACGATGGCCTGCTGCGTGGTGGAGCCGCCCGCGCCGTGCGCTGACGCGGGCAAGGCGGGCAAGGCGGGCAGATCGCCAACGCTGGCTGGCCAAATGACCAATTCCTTGACCCGCGCGGTGCCTTGGTGGCTGGCACTGATCCAAAGCCGCAGCTTGGTGGTTTCCACCGCGACGGTTTGGTCAAAGGCGATGGCCAGGGCGGAGGACTTATTGCCGGTGATGGTCGCGGAGGGAATCTCCACCCACTTCCCCTCGCCCCAGAACTGGAGGGTGAAGTTTTGAATCGCGTCCTGGCTCTGGTAGCCGGAAAAAAGGTGCACCCCGGCGAGCTTGTGGGACGCACCCAGATCCACCTCAAGCCACGAGGGGGCATCATCCTTCTTGCTGACCCAGCGCGAGGCGTCCGAGACGACGGCGTCAATCGCCTTGGCCTCTGGATAGTCTGCGATGCTGGAGCTGGCGCGCGCGGCCACGGGCACCAATGGGGCTGGTGCCGCGGCGTGCAACGGAAAAACCATGGAGCTGCTGAGCAGCAAGAAGCTGGAGAAGGACGGGAATTTCATAATCGGGAAGGGGGTTTTGGTGCCGCGGCAGGAGAATTGGCTACTCATGAGCACCGGATCATGTTGATGGCGCAGGCCCCTAGGAAGGCATGTCATGCGTTGTCATTAAACTAGATTTATCCAATGACGATGGGGGTTGATTTGTGACGTGACAACGATAAAGGCTCAAAGCCCCTGAAAAATGGGATGCCCCAAGGGTGGCCAAGTTCGCCGATCCCGCGGGATTTTGAACCCGCGGCCTCACTGGCGGTAAGTTCTCTCATTGGCATGTTCACCGATCCTGCGCTGGGGGGGTGAAGACGCGCTCTTTCCCCTCAAGCGCAAATAACCGGCTTTGCCGGAACAATCCAACGGGGAAGTCCGCGGGTTTACAGGCTGCCGCCGTCCACGGCGCACATAGCGCATCAATCGGCGGGCCACCGTCTAACTTTCAACATGCAACCTCAACTGCAGATCCGCCGAGGTCCAAGGTCGGATGTTCGACGTTCGAAACCGGATGCCCGGTCTCCCGGTGTGGCGGGCCAGCCCTAGCCTGATGTCAATTTGGACATCGCCTGAGAGCGATCGTAGAATCCCCCTTATGGTCCGGACGCAAATCCAGCTTCCCGACGAGCTTCACCAGCGCGCAAAAGCATTTGCGGCCGAGCGTGAGATCTCGTTGGCGGAGGTCACACGCCGAGGAATTGAAATGTTTTTGGACCGATTTCCGAACCTGCCGGTGGATTCAAGCAGTTGGCAGCTTCCCAAGATCGATGGCGGCGGGATCAAGGTTGGGTTGGATTCGCTTCGGGAATTGGCCACTGAGGACGAGGCGCAACGCAGCCTTCCTGCGCGATGATTTCCATTGATACCAACGTCCTGCTTGCCGCAGTTGAAAGTGGAAACGCGGCTCATCCCGCGGCAGCTGCCTTTCTCCACTCACTGCAAGACCGTGGCGACGTGGCAATCAGCGAGTTCATCCTGCTCGAGCTCTACGTTCTGCTACGCAATCCCGCGGTGCTGGCCAAACCCTTATCTCCCGCTGCGGCCGCCGATGTATGCGAAGTTTTCCGCCATCATCCGCGCTGGCAGACGATTGGCTTCCCCACTGAAAGCCGGGCGTTTCACGACTGCTTCTGGCCGCGGCTGCGGGAACCGGATTTCGCCCGCCGCAGGGCTTTTGATTAGCGCACCGCGCTGGCTCTTCTGCAGAACGGCGTCACCGAGTTTGCGACCGTCAACGAAAAGGACTTCCGCTATTCCGGCTTCAAGCGGGTTTGGAATCCGCTGGCGCGGCAGTAAAGAAGTCCAAGGTCACGGGTGGAAGAGTCAATTTCCCAACCGCTGACGTCCAGACGTCTAACGTCCAAACGCTCAGGGCTCCGCTGGCTCGACGGGAGCATAATCGTGGAAGCGGCTCATGAGGACTGGATTTGAGGGATGGTGGCCGTCGAAGAGGAAGATCAGGTTGCGCATTCCAGGGCGGTGGCCCCAGCCGCTTGAGTAGGCGAGTCGCGGCTTGCCGTTGGTGAGTGTGGCGAGTTGGATTTCCAGGTCCAGCACGTCTTGTCGCCAGGCGGGGCTGGTGGCGATGTGGTCGCGACCGGGTGCAACGGAGAAGCGCTGGGTGCCGAGCTTCACCGCGATGGGAATGCTAGCATAATTGAAGAACCGATAATCGCCGCCGCGCAGGTTGCTGCCGGAGATGTCATAGGCGCGGATTTCGAGTGGTTTGTCCGGACGTTGCAGGCAAACGAGCATCACCCGGGTGGCGGTTGGCGGGAGGTCGACGATGGCGACGGGAACCGGGAGCGGCTCGTTGGACGACGGACGTTGGAAGTTTTCTTCGCGGTCGTGGAGGATCAATCGGGCGGGGCCGCTGTAAACGATCGGTTGGCCCAGATTGCCGAGGTTGGCGGAGAACGGCAGGATGGATTCCCCGGACTTCATAAATAGCCCGCTGATCGGCTTGGCAAGGGCCACTGCGATCAGCTCGGTTTTGATGGTTGGCACTTGCCCCGCCGCCGGCAGGCCGAGGAGCATGAGCAGGAAGCAAAGCGGACGGATCATGGCGTGGAGGCAGGGGGTTAGATTTCCGCCGGGTCGAGCCAGCGGAACGAGACAATCTTGAAGCGCCGCCCGAAGCGCTGGTTGGCTGGCGTGAGCGTGTCGCCAGCCGCCGTGGAGACATGCGGGGCATCGGCCGGGTCAATATATTCGGCGGTGCGCTGGACAAAAACCTCGCACCATGCGCGGGCGAGCACCTTGCCCTTCACGTCGCGGCTTTCGCCATAGGTGCGGATGCGGAAGGTGTCTGAGCGGACCTGCAGCAGCGGCCCGAGGCTTTGCAGCAGGTCGCCCTGGAGCAGGTAGCCGGCGTGGCCCGCCGCCTGGTTGGCGACGCCTACCGGCGGGTGATAAGGACCCGCCGGTGAGCCGGAGGGCAATCCAACATCGGCCGGAAGATTGGGCTGGGCGATTGAGTCGATGGCGGCTTGGAGAGCGCCGGAGTGTTGCTGAGCGGGGGTTCCGAGCGGGTTGCGATTGACGAAATCGGCCATCGAGCGGAACGGGCCGCGCTCGCGGACCTGCTTGACGATGGCGGTGGCCAGAGCGTCGAGTTCACTGTCAGAGAGTTTCCTCCAACCTTGCCAGAACGACGGGTCCGCGCCGCTGTCGGAGGTCTGGTAGGGAGCATCGGCAATGACATGGCCAAAGCGGTTGAAGCGGATCCCCTCGGGACGTACCCAGGAGAGCGCTTTGGTGGCCGGATTGATGACGGGCAGGTGGGAGGCGGCCATGCTTGCCAGCACCGCCTTCCACGCGGTGACCGAAGTGGAATTCACATTGAAGGCCCCGTCGATGGAGGTGCGCGCGGCGATGGCCTCCGGAGCGCGCTCACGGGCCTTGGCTATGATGGCATCGATGGAATCCTCCCCGGGAAGGGGGCTGAAGAACATGCGCGGATTGGGCAAGCGCTGGGCACCCGTGGCAAAAACCTGGTCAAAGGAGGTCGCTGGGCTGTTGGATCGGTCCAGGTAGTCGATGCCAAGACTTGAGAAGAAGAATCCGTCCCAGATGGCGAGATTGGTTTGTTGGGAAATGTCGATGATGCGCAGGCCGGAGATGCCGGCGAAGTTGTTTGCTTCCAGGGCCGCGGGTGGGATGCGCGGGTTGGCGTACGAGTTGCCGAACGCGAAGCCGGGCTCGTAGTTGTAGCGGGAGAGTTGGGCGTGCTGGAACTGGCCGACGCTGAGCAGCGGCGTGCGCGGCACATCGTAGAGGATGACGTGGGTTTGGCCGGTGGCTGCCGTGTTGGACGGGCCACCGTAGCCGCGGAACCGTCCGCCGGCGGGATCAAACTGCGGCTCGCGGATGCCGAGGCCATCCTCGCCGACGAGTCCGCGGTAGCCGCCCTCGCCGTCGCCGAGGGTGCCCTTGGGCGGCGGGGTGATGCCGGGACTGTGATTGCCGCCCATGTAGGCCGCCGTGAAGTTCCAGCCTTCCAGGCCCGTGGAGGCAACCTTGGAGCCGTCAAATCGCGGGCTGCTGGCAAGCGCGCGCGGGTTGCTATCGATCCAGCCGCGCAACGCCTGGCCAACATCGGGGCCACCCATGTCGGTGCTGCTGCGCAAATTAAACGCCCAGGTGCCGATGTGGGCGACACGGGTCGGGTCGCCCGCGGCATTGCGCTGGGCGAGGTCCTGGATTCGGTGGGTGGTTTTGCTGGTGCCCACTCCGGAGACGAATCCCGACACAATGCGTTCGGGGACGAATGGTTTTTGCGCTGATTGGCTGTTCTGTTTGGGGGTGCCGCCGTTCCAAAAGTTGCTGTGGCGGGCGAGGACCGTCTCGGCCGTGCCGGTGCCGGATTTCACTCCAATCCAGGTGCTTGACGCATCGCCTTTCAGGTTGGGAAAGCGCTGGCGGTTAAGCTGACTATGGGTGTCCTGCATGAAGACATCGCCAAACCAGGCGAGATTCCCTTCGGGAACTTCGCGCACCGCACCTAAACCGCCGGCGGGATTCGATTCCTGCAGCTCGACGAGCAGAGCGCCTTTTTCGTTCCAGCCGGGTTGGACCTCGTTGGTCTTCTCGATGGAGCCTAGATCGGTGAAAGAAAAAATCCGGAACTCGCCGGGTTCAAAATCCACACTTGGGGTCCTCATGCGGATCCAGCTGGAGCCCTGCGGATTGGCATCGGTCGGCAAATAGCCGGAGCCCCCGGTAGTGTTGGCCCAATACTCGCGCAGATGAACCGGAAGGTTGCGGGTTCCCGCCGTGGTGGTGGAGGAGGGCCCGTAGTTGAAGTGCAAAAACGGATACAGCCCCCAGTCAAGATCATAGGACTTTGCCTTGATGGCGACGTTGTAAGGATTCCAAAACCCGACGACGGGCTTGAGTTCCAGTTGGGCTTTGTATTTGCGCGGGTCGGTGTTGGGGATGAGCTCCGAGCGCATCCGGAAGCCGGCCTGGATGAGGTAGACGACCGGGGTGAGCGGTGAGTTCAAATGCTGCCGGTCTCGTGACCATGCGGCGCTCCCCGCATTGCTGTAGGGAAGGAAGGATTCGCTCCGCAGGTCGGTCTCCACCCGGGGGATGGCCGGCACCATGGGGGCTTGTTGGCTCGGGTCGACGTTGCGCCACATGCTGGCATAGTTATAGAGGATGCTCCAGTTGGGTCCCGCTTGGGTGGTCGCATAGAGCGGCCCGAGGTAGAATTTTCCGGCGTTGGCGATCTGGAATCTGCTCACTTGGGCGCTGCCGACCTGGGCGGCGTCGCCGGATGTCAGGGCGGTCGGTTGGCCGCCAAGGTAGCGCAGCCACATGGCGCTGTTGGATTGCTGGGAGCGGTCGAAGAGCAGTGACAGGTCCACCTTCATGCCGCCGCGGGTCACATTCACCGGCAGGCCGTAGCCGCCGGTGGTAAGGTCATGGAAGTAGGTTCGCGGCAGGTCGGCTTCTGCGGTGGCAATGGCGGCGGTCGGGAGGCTGATGAGCTTGGCTCTGGGAATGCTGCCAGCGATGCCGAATTTCTCTGCAGTCCAAGGCCCACCGAGATGGGCAAGACCGGGCTCCTGAGGGGTTTGGGAGCGGGTCAGGCGTTCTGGATTGTTGCCGCCGGAATCCTCTGGCGCGGCAATGTTCACCCGCGCCTTCACGCCCTCGTCGCCAACCCAGTAGGCATACGCACCCTGCTTGAGTTCCACCAGCTCAGAACGCACCGCCGGGTGACCCGCGCTGGCTTTGTGAAAACTCGCTGAGGAGCCCTCTGCTAGGGTGCTAGCTGGATCTGGAGCCGCGCCGCTCACGAGCCATACGGGTGCCTGACTGGGATCTTGATTGTTCCAGACGCCGGTCCAGGCGTCGTTGGCAGAGGCTTCGTCCAGCAGTGAGACGGTGGCGGTGATCCGCTGGTCCGGACCCGCCGATTCCTGGAGCTGCCCGATGGCCAGCATCATCGCAAAGCGCGCATTGGCTTCCGCCGCGGCCCGCGCGTCTATCTGGCTCGCCCCCCGCGTCGCCACGCTGCTCAGCGAGAGTAACCCAAGCACCACCAACAACAACAGCGCCAGCATCACCATGGTCACAACCAGGGCGAAGCCTCGCTGCCGGGATGGTGGATCGTTGTGCGCAGACATGAAATTTAATTTCACAATCCCACTATGCGCAAACGTTTTGGATTTACAACGTAAAACAGCAGAGAAGCGGACGCAATTCTCGGTCTGCTTGATCTTGGCCCGCCACGGAGATTCCGTAGGGGAGAATCCGCGGTGGATTGGGATCCATTGGCGGCGGGATTCCGCCATGCTCAATCTGGCGCGGGCGGCCACCGGAACCAGCGGGGCAGGTGCCGCAGCGTGCAGCGGGAAGACCACGGAGCTGCTCAGCAGCAGGAAGCTGGCGAGATAGGGGGGTTTATAAACAGGAGAAGGGAAATTGGTCGCGACAAGGGGATCTGCGTGCAACCAATTCATAGGAACCAGATTCTGTTGAAGGCGCACGCAGCCAGGGAGTCTGAGCAATCGTGCGTTTTCATGAAATTTTATTTATCAGTTACCCTTTTTTCTTGATTGAGAAGGCGGGATGGGCGATTGCTATGGGAAGCAATGCTCGATTTTCTGTCATTCCCCCCAAAGGCGATTTTCATGGGTAAAGGTGGTAGGGAAGGGGCGAGGCGGGGCTTCACATTGGTTGAGATGTTAACGGTGATCATGATCGTAATGATGATCATGACGGTGGTGGGGTTGGGGGTGAGGAATGTCACCGGGGCAAAGGGACGGTAGCGGCAGTGGCGAATACCGAGGCGTTGTTTGCCGAGGCGCGGGGGTTGGCGGTGGGCCGTGGTGGGCGCACCCGGGTGATGGTGGATGTGAGCAATCCGGCGGGCGGCGAGAACTATCTGCGCCGGGCGTTGGTGGTCTATGAGAACGACGGGGGGGTATGGACGCCGACCGGGCGGGCCTATCAATTTCCCAGCGGGGTGTATTTCAGCGAGGAGTTCAGCCTGCCAACGGTGAGCGAGGAGCTAGGATTGCACAGCGAGGCGGGGGTGGAGGTGGCAAACTCCAGCGGGCGCTGGGCGGTTTATGAGTTCAATAGCCAAGGGATTTTCAGGAGCAGCGGGGCGAATACCGGGACCGCACCGGGGGCATTCATTGTCGGCGCCGGCCAGCGCAGTGCCGGCCAGGAACGGCCGCGGCTAACCGCGGCGGGCGCGCGCGACTTCGACGGATTTGTCATTTGGCGCAACGGCCGCACGGCGAAATATCAGAATCCCGAGCAGATGGGCGCCGGGGTGGCCGGTGCCAACATTGGAGATTCATTCTAGAGGCTATTGGTCATGAAAAGGCATCCCAGTTTTGGCTCCCGCGGGGGGTTTTCGCTAGTTGAGACGGTCATTGCCCTCGGGGTACTGGTGGTCTTGCTGACCAGCTTCATGGCGGTGTTCAGTCCGGCGATCCTAGGCATCCGGCGCACGATCAACGTGCAGGAGGCAGACCGCTTGGTGAGTGCGGCGCGCCAGGAGTTGGAGATTCTGCGTCCGGGCGAGGAGGCCCGGCAGACGTCCTTTCTCAAGGCGCAGGAGTGGATCGAAAAATCCCACGCGGCGGAGACGGCGCTGGTGGTCTATCAGTATCGCGGTGCCATCACTGGGGCGGCGCGCGCGGATGGCACGGCAAACCGCTATACCGGAGCGGGGGGGATAGCGGGCGTGGATTTTTCGGTGCAGCCGATGATGCGGCGCATTGGCGACGCGGCACTCAAGGAGGATTTCGAAGCCTTGGAGGGGCGGGCGTTCGTGGTGAAGATGCGCCAGTTGATTCCCAGCACCGACCCGGCGGGGGCCCGCTTGGTCGCCTCGCCGACCCCGGGCACCTTGGTCATGGTGGAGACTTCGGCGGTTTTAGCCTTGGTGGCGGAATTTTACGAGCTTCCTAGTACCAAGCACGAGTATCTGGAGAACAGCGCCTTCACAGGCGCTGAGAAGGGCTTGTTCATGCGCATGGACGGTAGGGTTGTCAGGCCACTCTTTAGCCGCAATCTTGCGGTGCGGCGCTAGGAATTGATCGATCGTGGAACCCATGAGAACCCTCCCTTCCCGCCGGCGCGGCTTTACCCTCATCGAGTTGTTGGTCTCCATGGCGATCACCACGATGATTGTGCTGGTTCTCGCGATGGTGACCAGTACCGCGCTTGACGGGTGGCGCAGCAGCCGCAACGAGGTGCGTGCGACCCGTCAGGCGAAGGCGGCCATCGAGATGATCAACCGGGATTTGGAGGGCTTGGTCATTCGCCCCGGCAACACCTTTCAGTGGCTCGACATCAAGGCGGCCACCGGAACTGCCCTGCCCGGGCCGGCAAATAATCGCAGCGCCAACGCAGCGAAGATGATCTTCTTCACCGCGGCCACCGACCGCTACGAGGGCGGCGCGGGGCTTGGCGATATTTCCGCAGTTGTCTATGAGCTTGAATATCAAGACCCGATCGACGCGGCCAACCAGTTCCCAACCTTTGCCCTCTATCGCCGCTTGATCAACCCGGATGAGACGTTCGCCAGCCTGCTCTCCCAGGCAAATCTCACTGCCCCGCCGGTCGCCCAAGCAAGCGCCACCGAGCGGGCAAATTTTGTCTGTGAGAACATCCACCAGTTCACCGTGACATTTATTATCCAAACCACCGCGACCGGGGCCGCGGCCACGACCAAGCGGGTGGTGGTGCAGTCCAACGGGGCCGTGGACTCATTGAAGGTGTTTGGCAACCGTCTCGAGGTGCAGGGCGCGATTGATAGCGGCCGTCTGCGCGGGGTGGAGCTCAGCCTTTCGGTGCTAACCGACTCGGCACTGCAGACTCTCAAGGTGGCGGGTTTCAGCGCAGCAAAGCAGGCTGAGTTCCTAGGCCGCAACAGCTTTCAGTTCTCCAAGACCATCGAAATCCCCCAGCCATAGTGCCTGGCGCGTTCGATCCGCTCCGCAGAACATTCATGAATCATCGCAACAGGGCGGATGGTAAGGGGTTGCATGGCGCGGCTTAGCCTCTCTGCCGAACGTAAAGGTGAGCCGTCGTGAACCTGGGGCGCACTCCGCGGGTGCTCTCTTTGATATTCATTTCTTGCAGAACGTTAGATGTGCGCCCACCGGCGCGATTCAAGGGTTTTTGCCGGTTGGTGCGCCACGACTTGTTGGCTCATTCATTGTCGTCTTGCGCCATAGCCAGGATCTTGTCGGTCATGACGCACTGCTGTGATGCGAATGCGACCTGGGAACACGCGGAATAGCAGATGAATGGGAAACCTCTTCAAATTGCTGCGCCGTCGCCCTGTGCGGTCGAAATAATGTCTCTCTGGGAACTCTCGGGCATATTCGATGGCTTCGTTCAGCTCGATCCAAAAAGTATCTCCGAGATCATCTGAAATGGAGTCGTAGTGCTCAAGGAAGCCGCGGACGTCTCCCGGAACCTTCGGGTGATACTCGACCTGCCTCACCGTGCTTGGCGGTCAACTTGTGCGAGGAACTCGGCATGGCTGATTTGTGCCACCTCGCCAGAATCCATCTCGGCATCCCTTCGCTCTACTTCTTCGTCATCCGGTCCTAGCGGCACGTCGGTGAATCCGTGCAGCAAAAAAGCCACAAGCCCCTTCCGATCTTCTTCGGAAAGCTCTTTCGCCTGTCTTTGGACGTCTGCAAGCTGAACCATGGAAAGAAGAGAATATTGCCGAACAAGAACCTGTGCAACTTCGAATTTGGCCCCGTATGCCCGAAGAAATGAATTTCTGAGCCAACGATGAGCGCAACGCTTACGCAGGAACGCCATTGAGTGTGACCGGGCTTTCCCGCTACTGCCCACGTCGACTTCACCGCCCTGCTCCACTCCGGCATCGCCGCCGGCCTCCATCCCCATCTCTGGTCCAACCCTCCTTCGATTCTCGAACACCCCCTTTTCGTGTCGTTATCCAATATTGGAAAGCAGCATTTGCCCCAAGATGGATCCATTTCTGTTGTGCTTTCTTCGGTAAATCGGAATGCTGAATGTTAATATACTCCACAAATAGCCTCGCCGCCATGCTGTCATATATTTTTTCGCGATCCCTCTGATAGCGTTCAGTAGTCGGCTCGGCGCAAGGCAATAACTGTAATGCCATGATTATCGCAAGTGTCGTAAATTTTTTCGTAATCTAGCCCAACGTAAAGCGCGTGCACCCCTACCAGCGGCGGCGAGCGTCGATCACGGGGTTTAGGTTGTAGCCAGGTGAAATCATCGAAACTGAGCGGCGCCCACCGGCGCGATTGAAAGGAGTTTGAAATGAACTTGAAAAGCTTACGCCGGTTGGTGCGCCGCAAACCGTCTCCCATCGGCATAACAGCCGTTGCATAGATACCAGAGATCCCAAACCTCTAGCAAAAATGCAGAGGGGCTCTGTTGAGCGCTTACGTGAATCTTGAGATTGCCGTTGAAGGTGAGCATGGCCGAAGGTTTAGGCAAGTTGGCGGAGGAGATCGGCGAGCAGGCGGATTTGATCCGCGTCCGAGGCGCGGGCAGTGGCGCCACCGGGGAGACGAACTTCCAGCCCGCCGGCATGATCAGGCAGCGGCAACTGGGCCACGAGGAAGGTGGGTGAAGCGTCGTGGGCGGGGCCGCGTTCCTCACGGCAGCGCTTGCCAAGCCAGGAGGCAAAAGTGGGATACTTGATCCCGCAATGGTTGGCGAAGGCGGGGGCGCTCATGACGCCTTAGGTTGATGCGAATGGGTCTGAGGCTATCGCTCAAACCTATCTTTGGGGTTAGGCGACGTTCGACCGCGTGAGATATTCCGATTCGCGATCAGGGCTTGTGGTCGGCATAGCGGCTAAAACGGTTGGAAAGAATAAAGAACGTAGGTGCCCAAAGACCTACAAAGATACCGAACCTCTCCGCGTGTGCTTGTGTGTCCGGCGTAGTGCCCCCGGTGAGAAACCAAATGAAGATTGATCCCGCTATGGAAGCGAATCCGAGAAAAAAGCAGATACTACTGAGTTGCTTGTGTTGCATATGTTTGTTTTGTTGTCTGTTGTTTGGTGATTCGTGTCAGTCGCCTAACGTAAAGGTGAGCCGTCGGGACCCCGGGGCGCACTCCGACGCAATGAGGATAATCTAACGGCCCCAATGGCGCAAACTCTAAACGGGGGAACGTCGGCTCAACCGGCTTGTTCGAAGTTTTGAGCGCCTCTCGGCCCCCGGATGGCATGCCTTCTTTGCGCCAGCGTGAACGGCGGATC